>Ga0070731_10004568_pt1 | contig 11811 bp, 11 predicted proteins | sample Coa_R1_2_FD_66448 | JGI IMG/M metagenome (GOLD analysis project Ga0070731, IMG submission 66448) | Surface soil microbial communities from Centralia Pennsylvania, which are recovering from an underground coalmine fire - Coalmine... | ecosystem: Environmental > Terrestrial > Soil > Unclassified ... | reverse complement strand
GAATGCTGGCCGCGCTGTTGGCAATGCTCGCCTCGATGTAATACGGTGCGCTCGATCCAGCCTGGAACAGGAGCGCAGTAAGAAGCAGCGCCGGAGCCATACGGAATAAGTGTGGCGCTGTAGGAAAAGATATCAGACGAAATTACGGAGCTTTCGTCAGCAGCCCCTTATACATCTCGAAAAACTTCGAAAAATCGAGGTCCAGCATCACATCCACCGGCGTCGCATCCGGCGCGATGCTTCGGTCCAGCGGAACCACCGCCCCATAATTCTTCCCGAACGAGGTATCGACATCCAGATAAGCCGATTCCTGTTTGGTCACGAACGTCGGATCGATCAAATATCCCGCCGCCAGGCAATCCCAGATATACGTCTTCATGTCCGCATTCTTGGCGAACCGTTTCCCCAGGTCTTCGCGATAGAGAGCCGTGATCGGCGTCTTCACCGACGCGATCTCCTCATAGTGAGCCTTATCGATCTGCGCGTGATTACAGATGTCCAGGCCAAACATGATCTTCTTCGGGATCGCCGACCTCAGAACAATCTGCGCGGCTTCCGGATCGAACCAGAAGTTGAACTCCGCCGCGCGCTTGTCATAATTCGGCGTGTGAACCGCGCCGCCCATAAAAACCACGCGCCGGATTTTCGTCTCCAGATCCGGCCGCAGCCGCAGCGCCATCGCCAGATTGGTCATCGGCCCGATCGCCAGCACGGTCGTTTCCCCCGGCGTGCGTTCGATGAAATCGATCAGAGTATCGACGGCGTTGCGATGCGAAAGGCGGCGGGCGTTTTTCCCGCGATTCGGCTGGTCCTGGCCGAAGGCTCCCATGTATTCGATGGGACCCCATTCGCGGTTCTCCTTCTCAGCCATCGCCTTGGTATGCACCAGGGGAACCTGAGCGCCCATGTACAGGACCACGCCCGGCCTCCGCATCGCATCGGCCGTATGAAACATATACTCGGCGCCCTGATATGGCCAAAGATTTCCGGCCACCAGGGTCACGCCGATCAGTTCAACCTTATCCGGCCGCTGGAGCAGCATCACCATGGCCGCCCCATCGTCGTTGAAAAACGCCGAGTCGGTATCGAGGATCACTCGCTCCGCGCCCGTCGGGTTATCGGCAGGAGCTTTCTCCGTCTGCGCCCAGGCAGCGACAGCGAACAGCAGGAAGAAAAACAGTCTCAAACCTTGAGTGTATACCGGCGAGTGTAAACCCGTCCGTTACTTCGCTGACGGATCCGGCTGCATCATGCCGAACTGATTCCCCTCGGTGTCCACCGCGTAGGACAGCCAGCCGACCCCTGGAATCGCCATCTTCGGCACAACGACCTTGCCGCCCGCGCCCGCGACGTCCTTCATCGATTGATCGAGCGATGCCACCCCGACGGTATTGCACGTCACCGCACCCGGATGCGGCCGTTTCATGATCCCGCCGTTGATTCCCGGTTCCGCGGCCGGGCCGGTGCTCGCGAGCCAATACTCCGTCGGCCCACCCCACTTCTGGATGTCCCAGCCGAAGCACGTCTTATAAAACTCCGCCGCGCGTGCGGGATCGTCCGCCGGAATTTCGAAATGAACAATTCTTGCCATGGTATATGTCTCCTTTACAGGTTTGGCCTCTAGGAAGCCTGAGTTTGGGGGACCTTCTGCGTCGCAAAACCGACAATCGCGCCCAGGATGCTGCCGGGCAGCATGATCTCGAAGTAGTACTTCCCTTGCATCTGCGCTACTCCGAAGCTCAGCACCAGCCCGACGATCAGTCCTACCAGGATCCCCGCCGGGATATTGTTTACCTTGCGCGCGAATATTCCCGCTGCAAGCCCCGTTAGAACTCCTTTGAAGCATGACCCGACCAAAATCCCCGCGATCTCCGACCGGACCTCCGGCGTGAACCACGCTGTCAGCCCGTCGAAAATCCCCAGGACCCCGCCGAGCACGATGCCTATCATCAGCTTCTTCATAAGTCCTCCGAGAATACTATTAAACGTGTGCCGCGATTCCTTTAGGCCCACGACGCAAATATTCCATCCGGCCATGGTACTTCGGCCGCGCCGGATTCAGCTCGCCCCGAATCTTCCTTTTGTGACAATCTGTCACCCGCGGCGCCGCGCCCAAAACCCGCGCCGCACGTTCTTTGTTAACAAGTTATCTCGGATGTCTACAACGGTAACCCACGTGCATTCTTACTACTCGATCCCGCAAGAATGCCTCGCTCGGCCAAAATCTACATCGCTATCACTGTGCTCGTCGGCGCCTTTACGCTGGCCGGCGGACTCTCCCAATGGAGATCCGACGATCCGACGCGCTTTCTCTGCTATTTCCTGATCGCCTGTCTGGCTTCGCGCTTCAAAGTTCACTTGCCCGGGATCACCGGCATCATGTCGGCGAACTTCTTCTTCGTGTTGATCTGTATCGCGACCATGAGTCCGGCCGAAAGTCTGGCCATCGCGTGCATCACCACGATTCTTCATTCGTTTTGGGGATCAGCCGCGAAAACGGGGACAGACAGCTCTGTCCCCGATCGGATCGATTCAAGCAATCCACCAAACAGCCTTGTGGACAGAGCTGTGTGTCCCCGTTTTCAAGACCCTCCTAGGCCGCAGTTGTCTCGAGTCCTATTCAATGTGGCGAGCGTATCTCTGGCCGTGTCCTCCGCGAGCTTCTGGTATTCGCTCACCGGCGCCATCCACACCGGCTTCGGCCAGGCCCTGATGCTGGTACTCTCCGCCTGCGTGTACTTTGTCGGCAATACCATCCCGTTGGCCGTGCTCGCGTCCTTAGTCGACCGGAAGCCGCTGATCAAGACCTGGCGCGAATGCTACTTCTGGTCGTTTCCGTACTATCTGGTCGGCGCCGCCAGCGCCGGCATGCTCGCCATCATCACGCGCCTCGCCGGATGGGAAAGCGGATTCCTGGTCTTCCCCATCCTCTACTGGATTCACCGTTCCTATTGCCTGTACCTCAACCGCCTGGAAGAAGAAAAAAATCAGGTGCAGGAAATCGCCAGTCTTCACCTGCGGACCATCGAAGCGCTGGCCCTGGCGATCGAAGCGAAGGACTACAACACTTATGAGCATCTGCGCCGCGTCGGTATCTACGCCGCGGAGATCGGCCGCGAGCTGGCGCTGACTCCGTCCGAGCTTCAGGCGTTGAAAGCCGCCTCGATGTTGCACGACATCGGCAAACTCGCCGTACCCGAGCAGATCGTCTCGAAACCCGGCCGCTTGTCTCCCGCCGAATTCGACAAGATGAAAATTCATCCACTCATCGGCGCCGAGATTCTGGAGCGCGTCGATTTTCCATATCCAGTTGTCCCGATCGTCCGCGCGCATCACGAACGCTGGGACGGCGCCGGTTATCCCATGGGTCTGAAAGGCGAAGAAATCCCCATCGGCGCGCGCATTCTTGCGGCCGTCGATTCCTTCGACTCAATGATCTCGGATCGCCAGTACCGCCGCGCCATGCCGCCCGCGCAAGTGATCGAATACCTGGTTGCCCAGTCCGGCCAGAGCTTCGATCCCAAGGTGGTTGAAGTCCTGGCCCGCCGTCATGAAGAGCTTGAGTCAATCGTGCAAGTGGAAGCCGCCCGCCAATCGCATCGCTCGATGCGCCGGACCCTGCCCGAAGCCGACTCGATCCCGGGCCTGCCCGAACGCGAACGCGCCTCGAATTCCTCCAACCCGGATTTCCTCTCGCATATCGCCGCCGCCCGTCATGAGGCCCAGGAACTGTTCGAGCTGACCCATGAACTCGGCAACTCGCTCAGCCTGACCGAAACTCTATCCGTTTTGACGCTGCGCCTGAAACGCATCTGCTCGTTCGATAGCGTCGCAATCTATGTCCTCCGCGACCGCGTGCTGGTCCCGGAATACGTCAACGGCGAGAACTTCCAGCTCCTTTCGAGCCTGCGTATCCCGCTCGGCGAAGGAATCTCCGGCTGGGTCGGCCAGACTCGCGACCCGATCGTCAACGGCGACCCATCCGTCGAGCCCGGCTATCCCGCCGTCAATCCGAAGGATCCGGGCCGTCACGCGTTGTTGAAATCCGCTCTGGCCGTGCACCTGGAAGGTCCCCACGGCGTGGTCGGCGTTCTCACGCTCTACGCCGCCCAGGAGGACGCGTTCACCTCCGATCATCTGCGCATTCTCTCCGCCGTCACCGGAAAGATCGCCCTGACCATCGAGAACGCCCTGAAGTATCAACAGGCCGAAAATTCCGCCACCACCGACGCTCTTACGTCCCTGCCCAACGCGCGATCTCTGTTCCTGCATCTCGATAGCGAATTGGCCCGGTCCAAGCGCCACACATCGCTGCTCAGCGTGCTCGTGTGCGATCTGGACGGCTTCAAGGAAGTGAACGACCGCTTCGGGCACCTGGTCGGAAATCGCGTCCTGCGCGAAGTCGGCCAGGCTCTGAAGGAAACCTGCCGCGAATACGATTACGTCGCCCGCATGGGCGGCGACGAATTCGTGGTGGTTCTACCCGGCTATCCCCGCGAGGCCGTGGAAGCAAAAATTCTTCAACTAACCGAAGTCACCCGCCAGGCCGGAAGAAATGTCGTCGGCGACAGTCTGCTCGCTCTCAGCATCGGCCAGGCGTCTTATCCCGCCGATGGCGCCGACGCCGAGGATTTACTCTCGCAAGCCGACCGCCGCATGTATAAGACCAAGCAGGAACACAAGAACCGCTCGAGCGTCGAAGCTCTGCGCAATCTCGCCAACCAGGAGGCTAAAGAAGGTCCTCGCGCTTCGACGTTTCCAAGCGTTTGACCAGATCCCCCACCTGCTGCGCCCGGCTGCGATCCGCGATCAGCAGCGCATCCGGCGTATCGACGATGATCAGATCCTTCACGCCGAGCAGAGCCACCAGCTTCTTCTCCGCGTCGACGTAATTGCCGGAACTCGCCTCCACCAGCGTATCGGCCCGCAGCGCATTCCCCTGCGCGTCGCGCTTGTGAAGCTCGTAAACCGCGTTCCAACTCCCGACGTCGTTCCAGCCGATATCGCCCGCCGCCAGCGCGGCCACGTTAGACGCACGCTCCAGCACGGCGTAGTCGATCGAAATGTTTTCGCATAGCGGAAACACCGTCTTCAGCTTCGCCGCGAACTGCCGGTTCGCGAACGCCGGCAGACTGGCCAGCAGATTTGCCGTCTTCGGCAGAAACCGCCGCAGCGCGTCGAGCAATACCGACGTGCGCCAGAAAAACATCCCGGCGTTCCAATAAAAGTTGCCTGCCGCGACGTACTCCTTCGCCGTCGCCGCGTCCGGCTTTTCCCGGAAATTCAGTACGTCCACCGGATCTTTTCCCGGCGTGATCCCCGACGGCAGTTCGATGTAGCCGTACCCCGTTTCCGCCCAGCGCGGCTGAATTCCCAGCACGACGATCTTCCCGTCGCGCGCTGCTTTAAACGCCGGTTTCAGCAGCCGTGCGTAATCGCGTGGCCGCGCGATCAGCGCATCCGACGGAAATACACCCATCACGGACTCGGGATCAATGGATTGCAGAATATGCGCCGCCAGTCCAATCGCCGGCGCCGTATTCCTCTGCGCCGGTTCCGCCAGGATCTGGTTCTTGGGGACCTCCGGAAGCTGCCGCACGATCTCCGCCCGCAAATGATCGTTGGTCAACACCCACAGGTGTTCGGGCGGGATCACGGGACGCAGCCGGTCCACGGTCTGCTGGATCATAGACCGCTCTCCAAAAATCCTCAGGACTTGTTTGGCGTGCGATCGCCGGCTGCGCGGCCAGAAGCGCGTCCCCCGGCCGCCCGCCAGGATCAGCCCGTAGGCATGTTGCATTTACTGGACCGGATAACCGCGCACCAGTTTCAACGTGCGATTCCAGCGCGTCTTAGTGAAAAAATTCTTGGCGAGGTCGATAAAATGATTGGCGTTGTAATCGACCCAGTCTTCGGTCGGCGCGTCGTAGGACCAGAAAATCACCAGCGGCTTGCCGATGATATTCTCGCGCGGCACGAATCCCCAGTAACGGCTGTCGAGCGAGTTGTCGCGATTGTCGCCCATGGCGAAGTAGAAGCCCGGCGGCACCACCAGCTCGCCATTCACGACATTATGCTCCAGCATCTCCACCGCTCGCGGATACACCGGCCCTGAAGGCGGCGCCGGAAAATTGTCGCGATACGGCTCCAGCCCCGGAAACACGTGCTGCACATACGGTTCCTCGAGCTTCTTCCCGTTCACATACAGAGCCTTGTCGATCACCCGGATGTGATCGCCCGGAACGCCCATCAGACGCTTCACATAGTTCTGCTGGATGTCGATGGGATACCGGAACACGATGATGTCCCCGCGTTTCGGCTCGGTGTACGGCAGGAAAAAGTGGCTGATCGCTCCCGGCGGCGCGTACGACAGCTTGTCGACCAGCAGATGATCGCCCACGCGCACCGTCGTATCCATTGACGGTGTCGGCACGATAAACGCCTGCACCAGCGTGGTGGTCCCAAACAGCAGAATCAGGATGTTAATGGACCACTCGTTGACAAAATCCCGCGTCGATTCAATGAATTTTTTCATCGTCTTTACTTCACGGGATAGCCGTGAATCAGCATGAACGTCCGCCGCCAGCGGGTCTTGGAAAAGAAATTCTGCGCTAGATCCAGCACGTGATTGACGTTGATCGACGAAGTATTCAACTCATTCGTCGGCGCGTCGTACGACCAATAAATGATCAGCGGTTTTCCGATGATGTTCTCGCGCGGCACAAAGCCCCAATACCGGCTGTCCAGCGACGAATCGCGATTATCGCCCATGGCGAAGTAGTATCCCGGCGGAACCACGATTTCGCCGTTCTCCTGATGATGCTGCAGCATGTCGACCGCGCCCGGAAACACATTGGCGTTCGGCTCGCTCGGGAAATTGTCGCGGTACGAATCCAGGTAATCGGTCTTATTGACCTTGTACGGCTCATCCAGCTTTGTACCGTTCAAATACAGTTGCTTGTTCACCAGCCGCAGGTGATCTCCCGGCACGCCCATGCAGCGTTTTACGAACGTCTGCGAAATATCCACGGGATAGCGGAAAACAATAATGTCGCCGCGCTTGATCGGCGTGTACGGAAGGATGTACTTGCTCACCGGCCCCGACGGAGCAAACGCCAGCTTGTCGACCAGTAGATGGTCGCCCACCAGCAGCGTATCCTCCATCGATCCCGTCGGAATGACGAACGCCTGTACCAGGGTCGTCGTCAAGAACAGCAGCAGGAGAATCGTTATGGTCCACTCCGCGATGGTTCCGCGCTGTGGTTCGATAGCAGGTTCCTGCGCCTGCTCTTGGATTGGCGCAACGGCCTCGGGAACGGGAACGGTGGTGGGACTGGATTCAGGCAGAGCTACAGAGTCCGTCGTATTCTCAGGAATCACTGCCCCTATTCTACCCGTTTCCTGCCCCGCTTCGCGCCCCGGTTTGAATAGTGTCCCGGCTGGATTAAGGAGAACTGAAGCTTCTTTTCCACGGCATCCACCCGATCCAGCCGTACCCGGACCTTGTCCCCGATCGAAAGCTGCCTCCGCGACCGCTCCCCGATAATCTTGCGCGTATTCTCGTGATACCGGTACTGATCCCCCGCAATCGAGTCCATCGGCACCAGCCCTTCGATGAACATCTCCTCCAGCTCCACGAAAAACCCGAACCGCGTGGTGGAAATGATCAATGCCGCGAACTCATCGCCCACGCGGTCGATCATGAACTTCACTTTTTTCCACTCCACCAGTTCCCGCTCCGCCTCCGCCGCCCGGCGTTCCGTCTCCGATGACGACTCCGCAATTCGATGCAGATCCGCATGGTAGCCGCCGCCATCCAGATACGCCGCCAGGATCCGGTGAATGATCAGATCCGGATACCGCCGGATGGGCGACGTGAAATGCGTATAACTCGGCGCCGCCAGCGCAAAATGCCCCACGTTCTTGTCGCTATAACGGGCTTGCCTGAGCGACCTCAGCATTAAATAGCTCAGGATCCGCTCTTCCGGCTTCCCCGCGATTTTCGCCACCAGCTTCTGATAATTCCGTGACGTCAGATTCGGATTGTCCAGCGCAATGGCCGTTTCCTTGAACCGCTTTACCGGCGCCGCCCCCGCGCTAAGCGAATATCCGAAATGCGCCGCGATATCCTCGAACTCCAGCACCCGTTTCGGATCCGGCCGCTCATGGATTCGAAAGATCATCGGCAAGCCTGCCGCTTCCAGATGTGACGCCACCGCTTCATTCGCCGCCAGCATGAATTCCTCGATCAACCGGTGTGCGATATTCCGGGGCGCTCGCGTGACGCCCGTCATCTCGCCGAATTCATCGAACTCCAGCAGTGGTTCCGGCAAGTCGAAATCGATTGACCCGCGCCGCACCCGTTTGCGATTCAGAACCAGCGCCAGCTCCTGCATCAGTTCGAAGCGTCCAATGAGCCGCGCATATCGCTCCCGCAATTCCGCATCGCCTTCGAGCACGCCGTGGACGCCGGTGTACGTCATCCGCTCGACGCTCCGGATCACGCCGCGCGCGAATTCCTGCCGGACCACATCCCCACGCCCGTCAATCTCAAGCAGCGCGCTCAGCACCAGCCGATCCCCGTTCGGCCGCAGCGAGCACTGGTCCGTTGAAAGCTCCACCGGCAGCATCGGCACCGCGCGATCCGGGAAATATACGCTGGTCCCCCGCAGCGCCGCCTCGCGATCGATCGGACTACCCGGCCGGACATAATATCCGACATCCGCAATATGCACCTGGAGCGCGTAATGCCCGTTGTCGAGCCGCTCCACCCAAACGGCGTCATCGAAATCGCGCGCCGTCTCTCCATCGATGGTGACGATGTCGAGATCCCGGAAATCCCGCCGCCGCGCAAGCTCGTCCTGCGGAATCGCTCCCCGAATCGCCCGCGCCTGATCCAGGACGTCGTCTGGAAAACGATGGGGAATGTGGTGCGAGCGAATCAGGATCTCGACATCGATCCCGAAATCGTCCGGATGCCCCAGAATCTCGATCACCCGCCCGGTAGGCCGCTCGCCCTCTTCTCCGAAATCGAGAATCTCGGCCGTGACGATCATCCCTTCCAGATCCTCTACCGATTCCACCTTGACCGCTCGCGCGCCTACGCGGTGCACAAACGGCTGCGCTTCCGGCCGCTCCAGCCCATCGGGAATTTGAATCCATTGCCGGATCCGGTCGTCGTGCGGCACGACGTAATTGCCCTTACGCTTGATGTGAAACTCGCCGACGATCGACGGATGCGCCCGCCGCAGCACTTCGACGATCTCGCCATGCGCCCGCCCGTCGTGCTCGATCCGCTTTATGCGGACCGACACCCGATCCCCGTGCATGCCTTTGTAAGCCGCGTCTTTCGAGATGTAGATGTCGCCTTTAATCCCCGGCAGGGGTTCGTCGGGAATCACGAACGCATACCCATCCCGATGTACGCTCAAACGCCCGTGTATCGCCGTCGACTTTCGGATAGCCCGTGGCACATTCCATTATCATTAGAAACTTATGGAGCTTAAGGCAGTCCGCCTGGAAATTCCCGAAAACGCGAATATTATTGTGGGCCAGAGCCACTTCATCAAGACCGTCGAAGATCTCTACGAAGCCATCGTGAACACGGTCCCGCAAGCCAAATTCGGCATCGCGTTCAACGAGGCCTCCGGCGCGTGCCTGACGCGCGTCGACGGCAATGACGCCGGGCTCCAGGCCGTCGCCACAAGCAACGCCCAAGCGATCGCCGCCGGCCACGTCTTCGTTATCGCGATGACCCAGTGCTACCCGATCAATCTTCTCGACCGCATCCGCGATATCCCCGAAATGTGCTCGATTTTTTGCGCAACCGCGAACCCGGTGGAAGTCATCGTTGCTGAAACGGAACAGGGCAGGGGAGTCCTCGGCGTCGTCGACGGCAGCTCTCCCAAAGGCGTCGAATCCCCCGCCGACGTCGAATGGCGCCACACGTTCCTTCGCAAAATCGGCTACAAGCGCTAAAAGACCGTCGGATCAGAACCCCGCCGGCCGCCGCCCCCCGAGCCCCAGCGCATCCTCTAGCGCCGCTCCGATCGTTAGCAGCGTATCCTCCCGCCGCGGCGCCCCTAAAATCTGCAAGCCGATCGGCAGCCCGCTCTGCGTGAACCCGCACGGCATCGCCAGCGACGGAATCCCGAGCACATTAATCGCCCGCATCAGTCGGGTGGAAGTCAGCCGCACGTCTTCCGTTGTCGAGCCAACCTGTATCGTCGTCTCGCCGATCTTTGGCGCGGGCGTCGGTGTGCACGGCGTAAAAATGCAATCCACATCGCTCCACAATTTCGAAAACTCGCGAATCTGAACCCGCCGCAGCCGTTGCGCGTCGGCATAGTCTCTTCCGGAAATCAGCCGGCCCTGATCGAGCAGCGTCAGCACATCCGCTCCGAAATCCCCGCGCCTTCCCAGGTAAGGACCCAGATTCGACACCGCTTCCACCAGCAGCACAATCCGGCCCACCACGTTGATCGCGTCGATATCCGGCACGCGCACGTCGACAATGCGCGCCCCCAGCGCCGCCGCCGTCTGCACGGCCGTGCGCACCGCGCCCGCCACCTCCAGGTCGAGCTTGTCGAAATAATAATTCTGCGGCAGCCCGATCCGCATCCCGCGAATGTCGGCGTTTTCCTGCGGCACGAATCCGCCCGGCGTCTCCGCCATCGCGTTAAATGCCACCGCCGCATCACGCACCGTTCGCGTCATCGGGCCGATGTGATCGAGCGTCATCCCCAGCGGAATCACCCCTCGCCGGCTCACCCGTTCATACGTCGGTTTCAGCCCCACAGTCCCGCAGAACGACGAAGGTATTCGAATCGAGCCTCCCGTATCGCTTCCCGTCGCCATCGCCACCAGGTCAGCCGCCACAGCCGAGCCCGATCCGCCGCTCGATCCTCCAGGAATCCGATCGGTATCCCACGGATTCCGCACGGCCCCAAAATGCGGATTCGTCGACGTAATCCCGTACGCCAGCTCATGCAGCCCGGTCTTGCCGACCATCACCGCGCCTGCATCGTTCAACTTCGCCGCGACCACCGCGTCCTGATCCGGAACGAAATCCGAAAAAATCTTCGACCCCGCGGTAGTTCGCACCCCGCGCGTCATCACCAGATCCTTGTGCGCGATCGGAACGCCATGCAGCAGCCCATGATCGACGCCCTTCGCCAGCTCCGCATCCGCCGCCCGCGCCCGTGTTCGGGCCGACTCCTCCGTCACTGTAATAAACGCATTCAGCCTCGGATTCGCCGCGGCGATTTTCTTGAGTGACTCATCCACCAGCTCGACCGACGAGACCTTCTTAGCCCGCAGGGCCGCCGCCGCTTCCAGGATCGTCACGCGATATCCTCCGGCCCTGTCCACAAATCAGTCCCCGCCGGAATCGACGCCTGCAGCGGCCGCCAGACCGCCTCGAGCGCATTCAGTACTGGCACAACCTTCTCCGCATCCGCATCCGGAATCCCCGGATCCAGCGCGCTCGCCATCTTCTTCCAATCCGTCATCCTGTCTCCCTATTCGCAACCCGCTTCCCTCGACCGCACGATCCACGCCCTCGCCACCGCTCAACCCCCGCCCACCGACCGCACCGAGCGCGCCAGCAAGCGGATCCCGCCCCACCCTCAACTCCCGCCCACCGATCCCCACACCCGCCACCGAGCCGCGCGCGCCAGCAAGCGGATCCCGCCCGATCCTCAACCCCCGCCCAACGCCCCACACCCCTCGAACAATCCCGTCTGCTCCTCATTCGCAAGCCGCGCCCGGATCGGCATGCCCACCCCTGCCGCGCCGACGAGCCAGTGCTCT
>Ga0070731_10004567_pt1 | contig 11811 bp, 10 predicted proteins | sample Coa_R1_2_FD_66448 | JGI IMG/M metagenome (GOLD analysis project Ga0070731, IMG submission 66448) | Surface soil microbial communities from Centralia Pennsylvania, which are recovering from an underground coalmine fire - Coalmine... | ecosystem: Environmental > Terrestrial > Soil > Unclassified ... | reverse complement strand
TCGCGGCCGCCTCGTACTATTTCATCGAGCGTCCGGCGCGCGCGCTCGGCAAGCGCTTCGCCCCGTCATAGGAAGCGCATCCTCGCAGGAAGTGGCGCTCTTTTTTTCGTGCCAAGTAGCTCACGTAGCGAGCCAGCGGCGATTTATTTTTTCCCACAGGTTGTCCACAGGATTCGGTATTGCGTGGGGGTAAACGCAGTGACACACTCGCGCCTCGCGGTGCAGGATCGCGCCGCTGGGGAGAATAAAACTACTATGGCCTCGGCAGCGGGCTCGGACCGCTTCCCTCGTGCTGGAAACGTGTCCGGCGACGCTCAGATAGAGTCGCTGCGCCTTCCGCCGCATTCCGTCGAAGCCGAGCAGGCCGTGCTGGGCGGACTGCTGCTGTCCAATTCCGCGTGGGATCGCATCGGGGATGTGATCGCCGAGGCCGATTTCTACCGCGCCGACCATCGCCTGCTCTGGCGGACGATCGTCAAGCTCATCGAGGACAACAAGCCCGCCGATGTGCTCACGGTCTCGGAGGCGCTCAAGAATTCGGGTGACATTTCGGATGTGGGCGGCCTCGCGTACCTGCACCAGCTTGCATCGGGAACGCCGTCCGCCGCGAATATTCGCCGATATGCCGAGATCGTTCGTGAACGGTCGATCATGCGCAAGCTCGCGGAGGTCGGCACGTCGATCGCGGACTCGGCCTATTCGCCGCAGGGCCGCGAGGCGCGCCAGCTGCTCGATGAAGCCGAGACGCGCATCCTGGAAATCGGGGAGGCGGGGGGGCGTTCGTCGGAGAGCTTCGAGGAGATGTCGAAAGTCCTCGCGGAGGTGATGAGCCGCCTGGACGAGCTGCATCGAAACCCCGCCACGGTCACGGGCAAGGCCACGGGATACACGGATCTCGACGAAATGACGACGGGCCTGCAGGACGGGGACCTCATCATCATCGCGGGGCGTCCCTCCATGGGCAAATCGTCGCTCGCGCTCAACATTTCCGAGCACATCGGCCTCGAGCTCAAGCTCCCCGTGCTCTTCTTCTCGATGGAGATGGGTTCGGCGCAATTGGCGCTTCGCCTGCTGGGCTCGGTGGGAAAGGTCGACGCCCAGAAGCTTCGCACGGGCCGCCTCGATCCGGGTGATTGGGACCGGCTCGGCACCGCGCTCGGCAAGTTGAACGAGGCGCCGATCCTCATCGACGAGACGCCGGCGCTCAATCCCCTGGAGCTTCGCTCGCGGGCGCGCCGCAAGTGGCGCGAGTACGGTGGCCTCGGGCTCATCGTCATCGACTACATCCAGCTCATGCAGGCGAGCGAGTCGGGCACCGAGAACCGCGCCACGGAGCTGTCGGAAATCTCTCGCGGCCTCAAGGCCATGGCGAAGGAGCTTTCCTGCCCGGTGATCGCATTGTCGCAGCTCAACCGCTCTCTCGAGCAGCGTCCCAACAAGCGCCCGGTGATGTCGGACCTCCGCGAATCGGGCGCCCTCGAGCAGGACGCCGACATGATCTTCTTCATCTACCGCGACGAGGTCTACAACGAGGACTCTCCCGACAAGGGCATCGCGGAGATCATCATCGGCAAGCAGCGCAACGGCCCCATCGGCACCATCAAGCTCACCTTCCTCGGCCGCCACACGCGATTCGAGAACTACTCCGGGGGCGTCAGCTACGGGTCGTAGTAGGATCAGCTGATCGGCCATGTCCCGACCGATTCTCGCCACCATCTCGCAGGCCGCGCTTCGCCACAACTACGGTGCCGCGAAGCGCGCGGCTTCGCGCTCGAAGGTTTTCGCCGTGGTGAAAGCCAACGGCTACGGCCATGGCCGTGAGCGCGTGGCGCGCCTCCTGGGGCCCGGGACCGACGGTTTCGCGATGGTCGAGCTGGAGGGCGCGGTCGCCACGCGCGAGAGCGGCTACCAGGGCCCGATCCTGCTGCTGGAAGGGTTCTTCGAAGCGAGCGAGCTCCTCGACATCGCCCACTCGGACCTGGCTGCAGTGGTCCACGAGGAGGGGCAGGTCCGGATGCTCGAAACCACGCGCATCCCCAAGTCCATCGACGTCTTCTTCAAGATCAATACGGGAATGAACCGGCTGGGATTCGCGCCAGGCGCGGTGCGGGCGCAACTGGAGCGCGTACAGCGATCGAACGCCGCCCGTTCGATCACGCTCATGACGCATTTTGCGACGTCGGAACTCGCTGGCGGAATCGACGAGGCGATGAAGCGCTTCGATGAGGCTACGCGGGGCATCGACCTGCCGAGATCCTTCGCCAACACGGCCGCGATCTTCTCCCAGCCGGCGTCGCATGCCGATATCGTGCGGCTGGGCATCGGCCTGTACGGGGCGACGCCATTCACGGATCGCAGCGCCGGCTCGCTCGGATTGAAACCCGCGATGACGCTGACATCGCGTCTCATCGCGATCCAGGAGCTCGCGATCGGCGAGTCGATCGGATACGGCGCCACCTTCAGGGCGGAGCGCCCGACGCGGATCGGCGTCGTCGCCTGCGGCTACGCGGATGGTTATCCGCGGCACGCGCCTTCGGGGACGCCCATTCTCGTGGGGGGTGTCCGCGCGAGGACGGCCGGGCGCGTTTCGATGGACATGATCACCGTCGATCTTGCCAATGTTCCCGATGCACGGTTGGGCACGCCGGTCACGCTTTGGGGCGAAGGCCTGCCCATCGACGATGTCGCTACGTCGGCGGGCACCGTGGGCTACGAGCTCATGTGCGCGCTCGGGCAACGCGTGCCGATCGCCGAGGCGCCGGGCTGATGGCCAAGCCGAAGACCGTCTACACCTGCACCGAGTGCGGAGGCCAGACGCCCAAGTGGCAGGGCCAGTGCCCGCACTGCAGCGCATGGAACACGCTCGTGGAGTCTGCGGTCGAGGCGACCGGCAAGGCGGGCATGCATCGATTCGCGAGTATTGCCGGCGCGGTGACCGAAGTCGTCGCGCTCGCGGAGGTGCAGTCCGAGGATTTCCCGCGCCTGCCGACTCTCATCGACGAATTCGACCGCGTGCTTGGCGGCGGGCTCGTGGAGGGCGGCGTGGTCCTGATCGGCGGTGACCCGGGCATCGGCAAATCCACGCTTCTGCTGCAGGCGGCGGCGCGCCTCGCGGAACAGGCGCCCGTGCTGTACGTGACCGGCGAGGAGTCCGCGCAGCAAGTGGCGTTGCGCGCGAGGCGCCTCGGAGTGAACGCATCGAAGGTGCGGCTTTTCGCGGAGATCGAGCTGGAGAAGATCCAGGCGACCCTTACGTCGGCGAAGCCGAAGGTCGCGATCATCGACTCGATCCAGACGCTCTATTCCAGCGCGCTCACCTCGGCCCCGGGATCCGTGGCGCAGGTTCGCGAGTGTGCGGCGCAACTCACAAGGCACGCGAAACAGACAGGCACCACCATCGTCTTCGTCGGACACGTGACGAAGGAAGGAGCCCTCGCTGGCCCACGGGTGCTCGAGCACATGGTGGACACCGTGCTCTATTTCGAGGGTGAGACGCACACGAGCTTCAGACTCATACGCGCGTTCAAGAACCGGTTCGGCGCGGTGAACGAGATCGGCGTCTTCGCGATGACGGAGAAGGGACTTCGCGAGGTGACCAACCCGTCGGCGCTCTTCCTCTCGCAGCACAATTCCGGCGTGGCGGGATCCTGCGTGATGGTCACGCAGGAAGGCACGCGTCCGCTACTCGTGGAGCTGCAGGCGCTCGTGGACGAGGCGCACGGCATGGCGCCCAAGCGCCTCACGGTGGGCCTCGAGCTCAATCGCCTCGCGATGCTGCTCGCGGTCCTTCACCGGCACGCGGGCATCGCGGCCTTCGACCAGGATGTGTTCCTCAACGCCGTCGGCGGCGTGCGCATCTCCGAGCCGGGCGCCGATCTCGCCGTGACGCTCGCCGTGGTCTCGAGCCTTCGCAACAAGCCGCTGCCGGCGAAGCACGTCGTGTTCGGCGAGGTGGGCCTCGCGGGCGAGGTGCGGCCGGTGCAACGCGGCCAGGAGCGGCTGAAGGAAGCGGCGAAGCTCGGCTTCACGCACGCGATCATTCCGTCCGCGAACAAGCCGAAGCATTCGATCCAGGGGCTGCAGGTGATCGCGGTGGATCGCCTCGTGGAGGCGGTGGACTACCTCAAGGCTACTTGAGGACGAGCGCGACGATCAGGCCGACGGCGGCGAGCGAAAGCAGGACGATCGCGGCGACCACGAAGATATTCGAAGAGGAGCTGCTGCCCGCCGAAGGAGAATTCCCCGCTTCCAGCGCGGGATTGGGGATGCTCACGCGCGGGGCCGCCGGTTTCTTCTCGGGCGGCGGTGCCGGGGCGGGCGCGGGCTTGGGCTTCGGCTCCGCTGGCGGCACCGGGGCGGCCGTGGTGACGACCTTCTCCTGTTTGGCGAGCGGCGAGTTCGCCTCGATGCGCCCGCGGTAGGCGCGCATCTTCTGGGTCTGCGAGATGTACTCCCTGAAGTCCTCGGTCTGGTCCGTCATCGCCGCGAGGCGCAGCGTCGCGTCGAACGAATCGAAGGTCTTCGCAAGCGCGAGCGGCGAAGCGTCTTCTTCTGCGCGCTTCACCGGGATCGTGTCCGTCTCGACCGCTTCCTTCAGGATCGGGCGGTTGGAGGGCGGGGCCGTCATCGCCTTTAGCGCCGCGGCCGGCTTGGAGGAATCCATCTGCCGGCGCACTTCGCGAAGGTCGTCGCCGAGCTCCTTGATCGACTGGTAGCGGTCTTCGAGGAGTTTCGCCATCGCCTTGGCGACGATCAGGTCCAGCATCGGCGGGACCGCACGGTTGTGCGCGGACGGCGGGGGCGGCGTCGTGTTCACGGTCGCGTACATGATCGCGTTCACGTTGTCACCGTCGAAGGGCGCCACGCTCGTGAGCGCTTCGTACAGCACGACGCCGAGCGAGAAGATGTCGCTGCGCGCGTCGATCGCCTTTCCGATGACCTGCTCGGGCGACATGTACCGCGGCGAGCCGAGGATCAGGCCCGTCATCGTCTTCACGGCGGAATTCGGCAGCCGCGCGATGCCGAAGTCCGTGATCTTGGCGAGCAGGTTCTTCATCACCATGATGTTCGACGGCTTCACGTCGCGATGCACGATGTCCTGCTGGTGCGCGAACGAGAGGCCGTCGGCGACCTGCGCGATGATGTCGACCACCTGGTCGGCCGCCGGCAGGGTGCCTGAGGCGATCATGTCCTTGAGCTCCTGGCCCTCGAGGAACTCCATCGCCATGTAGGCGACCTGTTCGGTCTTGCCCACGTCGTAGATGGTGACGATGTTCGGGTGGTTCAGGCGCCCGGCGGCCTTGATCTCCTGCTGGAAGCGCGCCTCGTACTCCTCGAGCTCGGCCTTCGAGAGGTTGAGGTTGATCGTCTTGATGGCGACCGTGCGGTCGATGATCGGGTCGACCGCCTTGTAGACGACGCCCATCGCCCCCTGGCCGATCTCCGAGATGATCTTGTATCGTCCGAGCGTCGAGATCATCGAGTCGTCAGGGTTTCGTCGGCGCCGCCGCCGGCGCCGTTGCCGGGGCTTTCGCCTTGGCGTCCTTCGCCTCCTTGTCCTTCAGCGCTTTCTGCGCCTGGGCCTTCGCGGCGGCGAATGTGTGGGTCCACGAGGGGTGACCCGCTTCCGCCGGCGCGAGGTCGAAGGTCGGATCGACGTCGTAGATCTTGACGAACTCCGCGCGGCAGTCCTTGTACTTGCCCTGCAGGCAATACGCGAACGACAGGAATTTCATCGCCTTCACCTGGTCGTCCTTCGCCTTGAGGCCTTCCTTGAGCGCGCCCTCGAGCAACTTTTCAGCGGGCGCGAATTCCGCGGCGTCGTACTTCACCAGGCCGTCGGAGAGCATCTGCTCGGCCTTGCCGAGCGGAATGAGGGGCTTCCTCACGGCGGCTTCACGCTCGGCGATGAGCTGCGTGCGCACGTCGCGGTACACCGGGCCCCAGATCGGGTGGCCGTCCTCGGCGGGCGTGAGCGCGAAGTCGGGGTAGATCTCGAACGCCTTGCGGAACTCGGCGCGGCATTGCGGATCGCGGCCGGACACGCAGTGGGAGAACGCGAGGTACTTGCGGGCTCGCGCCTGGTCCTGCTTGGTGAGCAAGCCATGGTCGAGCGACGCTGTGAGGCTCTTCACGGCGCCGTCGTAGTCGCCGGCGTCGTAGAGCTTCACGCCGTTGGCAAGGTCGTTCTGCGCGCGCTCGCGCAGCATGTCCTCGGTGATCTGCGGCGCCGCGGAGGCCGGCTTGTCCGAAGAGGGCATCTGCTGGCAAGCGGCGAGCGCGAGCGTCGCGGCCAGGAGGAGGGAGCGGTGCGCAAGGAAATTGTTCATGCCGGCCTCACGGGAATTTGTGCCGCACCGTGATCTCGTCGCGGGCCTTGAGGTCGTAGTTCTCCGTGTACGTCGGGAACGTCGTGTTGCGCACCTCGATCTTGTACTTGCCGGGATCGAGCTTGATCGACTTGAGCGGCGGAGAGACGCCGCGCGATTTCCCGTTCACGAAGATCTCGCCCCACGGGCTCACCGCGAACACGAGCGTGGCGGGTGGCACGGTGGATTTCGGGGCTTCGGTCTTCGACGCGTCGGCCTTCGCCGCATCCGCCGGCTTGGCCTTGGACTTGTCGTCGTCCTTCTTCGCGTCCTTGGCAGTGTCCTTCGGGGCATCCTTCGGCGCTTCTTTTGGCGCATCCTTCGCGGCGTCCTTCTGAGGCTCGCCCGCGGGAGCGGGCGCCGGAACCGCCGACGGGGGCGGCGCGGCCTCGAGGACTTTTGCGTCGGGCCGGGTATCGGTCTTCGGCGCCTCGACCGGCGCCGGGCTCAGCGTCTTCGAGGCCTCGATCGGCGCCGTCGCAGGCGCCTGTGCGACCTCGGCGTTCGGCGCGGGCTTCTTCGTCGCCACGAGGATGCCCAGCACGAGAACGAGTGCCGCGAGCCCTCCTGCGACGATGGTGAGCTTCTTCTTGTCCTGCACGAACGCGGGGATGCTCAGCGTCACCGTGGACGTGCCGGCCGCGGCGGCGCTCTTGCGCGCGTTCGGCGTCGTGGACGAGGCGCGGTCCTTCATGCCGTCCTTGGCCTTCTGCAGCGCGCCTTCGTGATGGCCCACCACGTAGATCTCGTGCTCGCGCACGTGCTTGTCGGTGCGGGAGCCCTCGTAGTGGAAGAGCTTCGCGTATTCGCTGGCGAGGTTCGAGACGACGTCGTAGTACGAGCGCGACACCACGATCTGGCCGGGGCGCGCGAAGCTCATGATGCGCTGGGCCACGTTGATGCCGTCGCCGATGATGTTCGGGTGCCCGTTGATGTCCTTCACGAGCTTCACGGGACCGAGGTTGATGCCCATGCGCACCGAGTCTTCGCCCGAGGCTTCCACGATCGTGGCGCTCATGCCTTCGGCCACCATTCGCTCGCGCAGCGACAGCGTCACGAACAGCGCGTCTTCCGGATCACCGAGGAAGCTGATCGCCGCGCCATCGCCCGTGTCGAGGATGATGCGGTCGTTGACCGGGATGTCCTGGATGGCTTCCGAGAGGTTGCTCGTGAGGCTCGTCTTCAGCCGGATCTGTTCCGTGACGGGCTTCTTGGAATACCCGACCAGGTCGATGAACACGACGCTGCAGATGAATGTCCGGTTTGCCTGATCGAGCATAGTCGGCCGTGCGGCCAGGTTTTTGAGTCAGTTTTTGATTTATTTGTGGTAATGCAGAGACTTACGAGCCGAATTTCGGGCAATTCCTAGTTTAACCGATTCCTCGCCGCCTCACCTGTGTTCCTGCTCACAATTCCAGGGTCCTGCCGTTGATACCAGTGGAATCGGGTCCGAGCAGGTACATGAGGGCCCGGGCGGCCTGCTCCGGAGAACGAAGACGAGTGCGGTCCTCCGCGGGGTGGCTCATCGCCCGCTGGGGCGTGGCCATGGGTCCCGGGACGAAGACATTGAAGCGCGGCTTGCCCTTGTGTTCCAGCTCCTCGCTCCAGATCCTCGCGAGCGCGGGAAGCCCCGACTTGGATACTGAAAATCCTCCCCAGTAGGCGAGCGGATGCACGCCATGCGTTTCTCCGGCGAATACCACTGCGGAATCGGGGGCCGCGGCGAGCAGCGGCAGGCACGCGCGGGTGATCGCGAACGGGGCGGCGAGGTTCACGCGAAGGAGCGTCATCCACTGCTCGAAGGACTGGTTGGCGAGCGGTCCCAGGGGGACGAAGTGGCTCGCGCAATGGGCGATCGCGTCGAGACGCTTGAGGTCCCGGCGAACGAGCTGGTTGAGCATGTCGTACTCGGGCGTCGCCGCCGCTGCCAGATCGAGGGGAATGAGCGCGGGCTGGGCCCCGCCGGCGGCGGTGATCGCGTCGTAGGTCGCTTCGAGCTTTTCGAGCCTGCGGCCCAGCAGGGCCACTGTCGCGCCATGGGACGCGCAATCGAGGGCAACGGCGCGGCCCAGGCCCTGGCCCGCGCCTGTGACGAGCACGACACGGCCCGAGAGGAGGTGTGGGTGCGGCCTGTACGCTGCAGGATCGATCGGGAAGGCTTCGGAAGTCATCGGCGCGAGAGGTGGTGCAGGGCGGTCTCCGCGGCGATCCTGCCGCTTGAAACGGCGCTTTCCAGGGTGGCCGGGTAAAAGCTTTCGGTGTAGTCACCCGCAAGGACGAAGCCCGGGGCTGCCGTTCGATTGGGCGGGCGGAACGCATCCGGCGTGCACGCGAAAGTAGCGCGCTTCTCCGTGATCACCTTGGTCCACGCCGGCGTTGGCAGTGGCCCCAGTGCCTCCGCGACCTCGCGGTGTATGAGAGTTCCCAGCACATCGTTGTCGAGCTCCGTGTGCGGCCCCGAAGCGGACATCACGGCCGCGAGGAGTCCCCGCGAGTTCGAAAGCGCCTCGCGATCGAACACCCACTGCACGTGTCCTCCGGTGAGTCCCACCATAGGATGCGCGAGTTTCACGCTGGTGTCGTACTGGAGGTACACGGTGATGATCGGCTCATGCTCCATGGCGTCGATGTGGCCGCGCAGCGCATCGAGGGCACGGCATGACGCGATGATGGACCCGACCTGATAGGGCGCCACCGCGCAGACCACCGCGTCGAAACGCCTGAACCGGCCGCCCACTTCGAGCGTCCAGCCGTCGCCATCCGGCTCGATGGAACCGACACGCGTGCCCAACGCGATCTCGGCGCCGCGTTCTCCGAGCCATCCGATCGCGGCATCCGGAAAGATGGCGGAGAGATCCTGCGCCGGCACCAGCAGATCCGAGTCCTCGCGATGGCGGAAGAGTGCATCGCGAAGGGTGTTGGCGAAGACTTGCGCGTCGGCGTCGGCGACGGGGGTGTTCAGCGCCGAAACGCAGAGGGGCTCCCACAGGAAGCGCCGGGCGGCCGCGGGCTGGCGGTGCGCATCGAGGAGTTGCCCGACGGTCGATCCGCGCGCGACGGCGAAATTGGAAAGGCGCAACGCGAGCGCCATGCGCGCGGCGGCGATGCGTTCGGCCGCCGTGAGTCCATGGGCGCGCGCAAGCGCCAATGCGAGATGAAACGGCGCCGGCAGCCTCGGCGCGCGAAGCGAGAAGCGTCCCGGAAAATCGAGCGTGAGCGGCGTTCGCAATAACGAGCTCTCCGGAACGCCGACCTCGCGCATCATCGCGAGCGTCTCGCGATAGGCTCCGAGCAGCAGGTGCTGCCCGTTGTCCAGGAGCGTGCCGCGATACTCGACCCGCCGCGCGCGTCCGCCGGGCGTGCGGTTCGCCTCGAAGAGACTCACGGCGCGGCCCGCGCGCGCGAGCGTGACAGCCGCTGCGAGCCCGGCATAGCCGGCCCCCACCACCGCGATGCGGGGCGTCACGAGCGCACCCAGGTCTTCCAGGCGATCCAGAGCTTGCGAAGCGGGGTGAGGCCGATGCGTTGTTCGAGGACGGCGAAATCGTCGCGCTGGATTTCCTCGAGGAGTGTGCCGTAGATCGCCGCCATGATGAGTCCCGCGCGCTGGCTCCTGCGATCCTCGGGCGCGAGTTTCGCGTAGGCCGCCTCGTAGTAGGACCTGGCCCGGGCGGCCTGGGCCCGCATGACCCTCACGAATGCGTCGCCCCCCTTGCGAGCGATGATGTCCTCGGCCGTCAGGCCCTCGCGCGCGAGCTCCTCCTGCGGCAGGTAGACGCGGTCGCGGCGGGCATCCTCGCCCACGTCGCGGATGATGTTGGTGAGCTGGAACGCGATGCCGAGGTTCTCCGCATACTCGAGCGTGGACGGATTCGCGTATCCGAAGATCGTCGCGGATAGCTGCCCCACGACGCCCGCCACCCGGTGGCAATAGAGCTTGAGCGCGTCGAAATCCGGATAGCGATGGTGCGTGAGGTCCATCTCCATTCCGTCGATGATCTCGTTCATGCGGGCGGCGTCGAGGCCATACGGTTGCGCGAACGGAGCGAGCGCCTTCGTGACCGGGTGCTGCGGATGCCCCGCGAAGAGGTTGGCGACTTCCGTGCGCCACCACGCGAGCTTGGTGCGCGCGACGCCCACGTCCTTCACCTCGTCGGCGACATCGTCGACCTCGCGGCAGAAGGCGTAGAACGCCGTGATGGCGCGGCGTCTTTCCGCGGGGAGGAAAAGGAAACTGTAGTAGAAGCTCGAGCCGCTTGCGGCGGCCTTCTCCTGGCAGTACTCGTCGGGAGTCATGCGATCCCTGAAGCGGCTTTTGCGACGATGCGGATCCAGTCCATCCTGCCGAGCTTCGGCCGGTGGCGGAACACGTCTCCGCGGACGGCGTCGATTTTATCGAGAATGGCGCCGCCTCCCAGGACTGTCGCGCGAATCTCGATGCCCATGCGTCCCGGCAACGCTTTTCCGAGGGGCGCGCCTTCCATGAGCATGCCGCGAGCCCTTTCGCATTCGAAGGCCATGAGTTTGCGCCACGAGTCCCCGGCACGCCGTGCCGCGATGTCGGCTTCGGCCACACCGAACCGCTCGAGGTCGTCCTGCGGGATGTACACGCGCCCCTTGTCCCAATCCACCGCCACGTCCTGCCAGAAGTTGATGATCTGGAGCGCGGAGCAGATCCTGTCGGATTGCTCGCGCGAGTAGCTCTTCCCCTCGGCCCTTTCGAAGAGATGGATCACCAGCCGCCCGATTGGGTTCGCGGAGCGTCGCGAATAGTCCATGAGCTCGGCGAAGTCCGCGTAGCGTTTCTTCACGACGTCCTGCTTGAAAGCATCGATGAGGTCGCGGAGCAATGGGATCGGCAGCTCCTGCTCGCGAATCGCGTCCTCGATGCGCGCGAACTCGTTGGCGGGCGCGCGGCCGCGCTCGATCGCGTCGAGCGCCTGCAAATAGCGATCGAGTCCCTTGAGCCGCTCGGAATCGGGCATGTAGCCCTCGTCGGCGATGTCGTCGGCGCCGCGCGCGAAGCCGTAGATCGCCTCGACCGGAGCGCGCAGCGCCGCCGGGAGAAGCCAGGAGGCCACCGGGAAGTTCTCGTAGTGATCGACAGGCAATGGAGGTCGGAAGCTTTTGAATTTTCTGGATTATATCGGCCTCGGCGCCCGGCTTGCGGCAATTCGGGAGGGTCCGATTTCGGGTATAATTCCGCGACCGCGAAAGTGGCGGAATTGGTAGACGCACTGGATTTAGGTTCCAGCGCCGAAAGGCATGGGGGTTCGAGTCCCTCCTTTCGCACCAGGTCGCAATTTCGGCATCGCTCCGCCGCCCTCGCGAAGGCTTGAGGGAAAATCCAACAAGGAAAAACATCGATGCAGCAGGCAGTCCAGAACACATCCAGCTCGCTGGAGCGAAACATCACGGTGTCGGTGCCGATCGAGCAGATCGA
>Ga0070731_10004566_pt1 | contig 11816 bp, 10 predicted proteins | sample Coa_R1_2_FD_66448 | JGI IMG/M metagenome (GOLD analysis project Ga0070731, IMG submission 66448) | Surface soil microbial communities from Centralia Pennsylvania, which are recovering from an underground coalmine fire - Coalmine... | ecosystem: Environmental > Terrestrial > Soil > Unclassified ... | reverse complement strand
AAGGAATTCGCCGCGCGCGTGTCGCTCGGCGCGGCATCGGCGGCGCGCTCTGCTGGCGCGCTCGTGGTGCCCCCCTTCCCTCGCGCGCGCGAGAAACCGCAGTGAGATGGTTAACGCGGCATTTGGGTGATCCCGTCCGATTACGCGTAGTCAACATGGAGCGAAAGCTATAGCTAAGGTCGGTCGCCTTCGGGCCGCCCCAAGACCAGACCAACCCTACGGATCCGATCGTATCGGCCACCATGCTGAACCGTGCTCTCATCGTGAGCCTGCTGCTTCTGCTCGGCGCCCCTCCCGCCCATGCCCAGCTGCGCGGCCATGGTGGCCCGGTGCGAGCACTCGCGATTTCTTCGGACGGCAAATTTGCGATTTCGGGCAGCTTCGACACCTCAGCGATCCGCTGGTCATTGCAACGAAACGTTGCCGAGCAGATTCTGAGTTTCCATGACGGCGCCGTCAACGCCGTCGTAATATTGCCCGGCGGACTCGTCGGTACCGCAAGCGCTGACACTCGCATCGCGATCTGGCGGGCAGGCGAACCGCAGCCGCAAACTGTTCTCAAAGGTCACACCGCGCCGGTGGCGGCGCTGGCGGCGTCGCCTAATGGCAGGACGCTCGCCTCCGCGTCTTGGGATGGCACCGTTCGATTGTGGCCGTTCACGGGCGGTGCACCGCGCGTGCTTGAGGGCCATAGGCAAAATGTCAATGGCGTCGCGTTTCTTGTGGACGGGAGCGCGGTTGTCTCTGCGGGCTATGACGGGACATTGCGCATTTGGCCACTGACCAGAACGGCACCGCCGGTGGTCAACACATTCCCCACGCCGCTCAACGTCGTGGTTGTCGCAGGCGATGGGGAGATCGCCACGGCTGGTGCTGACGGAGTCGTCTATTTTCTGTCAACCGCCGGAGTACACCGCGGCAGCGTGCCCGCTAGCGATTCACCCATAATCGGGCTTGCGATCTCGCCAGATGGCACCACGCTCGCCGCAGCCACTATTCGAGGCTCTGTGGCGATCATTGATCGTGTCCGGCGCAAGGTCGAGCGGACGTTAGTCGGTCCCGGGCTGCCAGTGTGGTCGGCCGCATTCTTTCCGGACAGCCGCACGCTGCTGACCGGTGGCGCCGACCGGATCATACGACGCTGGGACACTGCCGGCGGCGATCCGGTCGACGCGATCAATACTGGCGGTGGTGAAGATCAGCTCGCTGCCTTTGTCGGCGATCCGGGCGCGCAGGTGTTTCGTGCCTGCGTCGCCTGCCACACGCTCAAGTCCGACCGGGGCGATCGCGCGGGGCCAACGCTGGCCGGCCTGTTCGGCCGCCGCATCGCGACGCTGCCGGGCTACAATTTCTCGCCAGCCCTGAAGAAACTCAACATCGTCTGGACGCCCGAAACGGTGTCGGAGTTGTTTGAACTCGGGCCGGCGACATTCACGCCCGGCACGAAAATGCCTCAACAAACGATTACGTCTGCCGACGATCGATCAGCGCTGGTGAAATTTCTCGAGAAAGCGACAAAGTAGGAGCGCCTCAGCTTTCGCCTTTCTTGGCGGGCGCCTGCTCTGCTCGCTCGCGCAGATAATCGTCGGAAGTGCGGACGTTCGGACGCTGCGCGGCAGCATGAGGATCGAATTCTTCTTCAGTCACCACTGTGATACGGCAGTCGTCGCACATCTTGATCAGCTCAAGACGCTTTGAACCACTTTCAAACATCCAGTGTCGGCCTTCGAGCTTTTTGCTGACGCGCTCGATGGTGCTTTTGACGCCGAATGGCCTGCCACAACGGATACAGGCGAACGGCTCTTCTTGTTTGAGAACTCGCGCCGGCGCGGTAACCGCGCGAAAGTCGAGCTGCGGCTTTAACGTGATCACCTTCTCCGGGCATGTCGCCTTGCACAGCCCGCACTGCACACACGCGTCTTCTCGGAAACGAAGGAGCGGTCGCTCGGGGTCGTCGCCGAGCGCACCCGTAGGGCAGGAAGCAACGCAGGCGAGACACAGGGTGCAGCCATCGACATCGATTTCGACGGCACCGAACGGGGCGCCCGCTGGCAGCGCGACAACGTCGGCCGGCGTCGGCGCGACACAATGCAGTTCGCGCAGCGCCAGCATCAGGACCTCGCGCTTTCGTCCGACCGGCAGAAAGCTGGCAGACCGTGATGATGGCCGTCGCGGCTCGATGGTGGCGAGTGCTGCGCCAAGGGTGTCGGGGTCATCGGTATCAATGAGTCCAAGCGAGCCGAAGCCGAGCGCGGTCAGGATCGGCGCTGCGAGCGCGTTGGTCTGCCGCAAGCCGGCAAGGTCATGGCGGGTTTTTGCTCGCACCAACAGCTGCACGGCGCTTGCGCCGTAGGCGAACGCAGCGGCAATGGTTTCGAGCCCGATCTGCGTCACCTCGTTCACGCCAAGCGGCAGCACATGTGCGGGCAGGCCCGAGCCATAACGAGCCAGAGCATCGATCAGCGCGGCACCGTGTTCGTTGTCGTGCACGAGCAGAACCGGATTTTTGCCACCAGCCTCGCGAAAGGCCATCAACATGGCCCGCAGCTTTCGCATCAACGCATCGGCGGGCGGCATCGCATAGGCGGCGGCGCCGGTCGGACATGCTGATGCGCATTCGCCGCAACCGGCGCAGATCGCCGCCTCGATGGCGACGTGATCGCCCGCGGGCGTGATAGCACCCGTGGGACAAAGATCGAGGCATCGGTGGCAGCCGACGATGTGCGAGCGCGAATGCGCGCACAGATCGGCAGTAAAGGAGATGTAGCGCGGCTTGTCGAAGGTGCCGACGAGGTCGCGTGCCTTGAGCACCGCTCTGAGCACCGCGGTTGGGTTACCGGGATCGGCGCGGAGATAGCCATCGCGCAGATCGGGTGCGGTGAACAAAGGTGCGTTGCCTGAAATGTCGAGGATGATGTCGCAGCGCGATTTGGCACCGTCGCGCGCCGACGCAAAAGCGAGCCCCCTGCGCGAAGACGGCTCGGAAAGCGCAAAGTCGTCGACCACGATATCGAAGTTGCCGAGATGCCCTATCGCCGTGCGGATGACACCCTTCGCAACAGGAAAGTCGCTGACCCGTGGTGCCGCAACGTCGCCGGGACGGCTCACCAGCACGGTCACATCGAGATGATCTTTCAGAAGGGTACCGGCTTCGATCGCTTGTTCGTCGCGACCGTAAATGAGGATGACGCCAGCGCTCGCGAGACTGACAAACGAAACCTCGGGATCTCGCTCGCTGGCGGCTGCGATCAGGGCGGCCATCTTGGGGCCGGCGTGAACCGCCTCCGCTGACCACCCGGCGCTCTCGCGGACGTTGACGAACGCAATATCGGTTGCCCGTCCCTCGCCGGCTGTTCCCTCAAACAAAGGCGCTTCCTGCGTACAGCCGACGATGAGCGCCTCCCCTCGCTCCGCCGCAGCACGAAACTGTTCGAGTTCCGCGCGGCACAACTGGTTTGCAGTCTTAACTTCGGCCCCGCGACAGCCGCGCCTTACAGCGTCGGCGTCAAGCGGCATCGTGTTCTCGCACGAGCACAGATAAATGTCCCTGGGGCGTTCGGTTGTCATATCAGATGACGCTAGCTGCCCGGCCACATTGGCCCCGGCGCCGCATCCGTTATAGTTATAGTGGTTCAAAAGGACGAGTCCGAGTCCCAAATGGCACTCGATTCACGCGTTCGCGTGCGCACTCCGTTCGGGGGAGGCCTCTCCCTGCCGCCGCCATTCCGGGCGATTGCGCTGCGGGAGGTCGGAGACGCGTTTGCCCACGCGGTTCGCGTTGCGCCCGAAGAGGGAGCCGGCACGCTGGTCCACGTCGGCCGCTTCGACCTCGCCGAATTCGCCCTTGTGCTGGAACCGGAGGAGCCGCTGCGCACGGCGCGGCGCACATTATATGCCGGCCTTGCGGCGCTCGCCGACGCGCTGGCTGCGCACGCCCCGCCGGAGAAACCGATCAGCATCGTGTGGCCTGATGCGATCACCGTCGACATGGGGTTGGTCGGTGGCGGGCGTTTGGCTTGGCCGGCCGGCGCCGACGAGCACGTGCCGCCTCCCTGGCTTGTGTTTGGCGCCATGATTCGCACGGTGGCCATCGGCGAGCACGAGCCGGGTCTTAATCCGCTTGCCGCAGCGCTCGACGACGAAGGTTTTGTTGATCTCGGCTCTGGCCGTCTGATTGAAAGCTTCGCTCGGCATCTTATGGTCACCGTCGATACCTGGCAGCAGGACGGCTTTGCCGAGGTGGCGAAAAGTTACTTGTCCCGTCTCGCACCAGAAAAAAATGTGCGCCGCGACATCGACCTCAATGGCGATCTTCTGCTGTGCCGCGCCGGCGGGAGCGAGACCGAGCGGCAGCTGCTGTTGCCGGCTCTCGCCCAGCCCTCGTGGCTCGATACTGCTAGCGGAGGACCGCGCCGGTGAGCGCCGTGCCGGATTTTTGGCTTTCCAGCGGCCACCATCTGCTCGACCGCGATGCGGACGGAAAGCTCATGCTGACCGATGAGTTCCTGAAAGCCTATTTGGCCCGTCCGGAACTTGCGCCGCCGCCGGACGCTTGCGTCGCAGAGCAAGGGCTTTATCGCGCGTTGCTCAACGATCCGCGGCGTTCGGTGAGCACGGGCGAGATCGATGCCATCGCAGATGCCGATGCGCGCGAGAACTGGCGGCAAATGGTCGCGTTTCGCGATCATCTCCTCGCGCATTCGACCATTGAGGCCGCCTATCTGTCACTGGTGCGCGAAGGCACACGCGTGCCACTCCTCTTCCTCGATCAGCTCATGCACGTGATCCTGCGCAACATACTCGATCAAACTGAGGATGCTTATCGGCTCCGTGCGGCGGAAATGTTTTTCCGTCCGCAGCGCCTGACAACCCATGAAGGATCGTTGATCGCAGCCGACGAGGAGCATGTCGGCGCCGCGGCTGCATCGCCACTCGTGGCCATGCTCGGTCTGCCGCTCACCGGTGATCTCGACGTGCTCAATGACGAGAACGTCCCAGGTTATTTTGAGCGCAGCGATCGCTTCGATATGGCGCTCGACCTCAGCGCCGGCCGCCGCGGGCTTGCGGCACTGGGCGAGGTGATCGAACGCTGGGTCAAGCATTTGCTGGCGGTCGAAGTCACGGTCGAGCCGTTGACCGAGCCGTGCGAGGTGGCGCTGTCCTGGTATGTTGGGCTCGACGCAGAGGCGACTCGGATCGGCAATGCGCTGTGGAAGGGCAGCGCGCCCGACGCCGATGAGCGCGCGAGCATCGTGGCGCTATACCGGTTGACGTTTTCCGATCCCGGCATCGTGCTCGACCGCCTTGCCGACGAGCCGGTTTATCTTATCCTGGCGATGAAGGCGGACGGAGCATTGCGCATGAAGCCGCAGAACCTGGTGACCGGCCTGCCGATCCGCGAACTGGTGACCCCTTCGTGAGTCCCGTCGAACCGCTCGCCCGCTTCAGTGTGGGCGTCGTTGTTGAACGCCGAAAGGCAAAGAGCGCATGGGCGGATTTCCTGTGGCGACCGATTTCCGTGCTCGCGGGTGAGCCCGACGCGGCACCTTGGACAGTGCTCAATAACGACGCCGACTGCACGACATTTTATGCCGGTGCTGCAGAGATGGCGCTGTACCGGTCCGACTGCGGTTCTTACAACGAGAACCTCGCCACGGAAGTGCCGAAGCTCTGGGCGGCGCTGCGCGCAACCGGCGCCGATCCACCGTTTGCGATTGTCGCGGTAACGGCTGATCCAAGTGAAGGCGAAGCACTGGCGACAAGCGGGACCGATCTGGTGGAAGCGTTGCCGATGCCGGCTTCGATTCATTCCGCGATTGCGACGTTTGTTGCTGCGCACTACATCGAGGATGTGGCTTTTTCCAAGCGCGTACGTGATAGCGCCAATCTAGAGGCATTAGCTCGGCGCGCACCGTCAAAGGGCCGGTGATGAGCGAACCGGAAAAATCGCTGCAGGAATTTTTGCAGCGCTGGTCGCGCCGCAAGCTCGGCGTCACCGAGACAGGGCCCGAGCCTCCAAACGCGCCGGCGTCGGAGGACGACAAGGCGGAAATTACACCGCCGAGTGATGCATCGCCTGCTAATGCGGCAAGCGGCACGCTCGATGCTGCGACGTCGGCGTTCGACCTTGCGAGCCTGCCGCCGATCGAATCCATAAATGCGGCTAGCGACGTTGGCGCGTTTCTTGCTCCCGGCGTTCCATTGGAATTGACCCGCGCCGCCCTTCGCCGCGCGTGGGCGACCGATCCCAGCATCCGCGACTTTGTCGGGATCGCCGAGAATCAATGGGATTTCACAAAGCCCGATAGTGTGCCTGGCTTTGGCTCTCTTGAGCCATCGGCCGAACTGCACCGCATGGTCGCGGATCTCCACAGCGCGATCTCTTCGTCCGGTCCCGTGGAAGCTGGCGAAGTTTCCAGCAAAACGGCAATGCCCGATCCTGCCGCGACCTCTTTGGCGGACGGCACCGCAGCAAGCCCAATCACGGCGGAACTGCCAGCTATCTCACGACTCAGTAAGAAAAATGCTGCAACGCAAAATGATGTAGCGGGCAGCGAGCAGATTCAATCGACGACTCACCGAAGGCACGGCAGCGCGTTGCCCGAATAGCATCCCATAGCGTTAGGCTATGATCGCTATTGACCCCCCTGGCGGAGCAAGCCTACTCTCCAGCTGATTTTCATAAGAATAATAACAAATTAGGATGCGCGATCCGGGATTAGAACAAGCCATCCGTGCCGTCGGCGGCGTTGGCGCGCTCGCCCGAAAGATTGGCATTGCTCAACCTTCCGTGTCGAATTGGACTCGTGTTCCGGCCGAACGGGTCGTTGCAGTTGAAGCCGCAACCAGCGTTCATCGAGCACTGCTGCGCCCCGATCTGTACGGCGACGTGCCGCGCAACCCGACCGATGAAATTGATGTCGCCCGCGCACAGCAGTATGCACTGCTGGCGATATTATTGGCGCGCGCTCCCGGTGCCGAACTCCTTGCGCGCATCTCCACGGTGCGGGGCGACCCATCTCCACTCGGCGTTGCTCATGTGGCGCTTGCAGAGGCAGCCGCCGCGGCGAGTGTCGAGCGAATCGAACGCGAATTTTTCGATCTGTTCATCGGCATCGGGCGCGGTGAGCTACTGCCTTACGGTTCCTATTATCTCACAGGCTTTTTGAACGAACGCCCGCTCGCGCGAGTGCGCTCCGATCTGGAGAAGCTGGGCATCGAGCGGGTGACCGGCCACGTCGAGCCGGAAGATCACGCCGCGGTTCTGTGTGACATCATGGCCGGGCTGGCCGACGGGCGCTTCAACACTCCGGTCGGCACCGATCATGACTTCTTTGAGAAACATCTAGCGCCCTGGATCGGCCGTTTCTTTGCCGATCTGGAGAACACGCCAGCCGCGGATTTCTACCGCCGCGTTGGAACAGTTGGTCGTCTGTTCATAGCAGTCGAAAGCGAAGCCTTTACGCTTGCCGCCTGAGTGCAGCGAGCTCGAGGAGGAGCGCAATGAAGCCGGGCACGGGAAAGAAGACAGACAACGAGAATAAGGGATCGTTGCGCAGGCGTGACGTACTACGCGCACTCGGCGTCGGTGCTGGCGCTGCAGCCGTGGCCACCTCGGTACCGCTGGTGGAACCGGCCGCGGCTCAAGGCGTGACCGACGCGGAAAAGCGCAAGGCCCGGTATCAACCGAATTCTGCTGACGTGCAAAACTACTATCGCGTCAATCGCTATCCAAAATAAGGGAGGCGACCGTGCTGATCAGAAGAACCGAGCGTCAGTCGCGTCGCGGTGCGTTTGTGGCGAATGCGGCCAACGACCGCGGCGTTGACCGCCGCACATTCCTACGCCGCTCAGGCCTTGCTGGCGGACTCGCGACGCTGGGCGCGCTTTCGCTCGGCGCTGTGCGCAAGGCTGAAGCTGGTCCGCCGCCGCCTTCCGGAGCCCAGGTGACAGTGCGTAAGAGCATCTGCACTCACTGCGCTGTCGGCTGCACAGTCACGGCGGAGGTGGCGAACGGAGTATGGATCGGGCAGGAGCCGAGTTGGACGAGCCCGATCAATCGCGGCTCGCACTGCGCGAAAGGCGCGTCCGTTCGCGAACTGGTCAGCGGCGAACGCCGGCTCAAATATCCGATGAAGATGGTCGACGGGCAGTGGACGCGCGTGACCTGGGACCAGGCGATCGGTGAGATCGGCGACAAGCTGATGTCTATTCGCGACCAATCCGGGCCGGACTCGGTCTATTGGCTCGGCTCCGCCAAAATGACCAACGAGGGCTCTTATCTATTTCGCAAGTTCGGGGCGTTTTGGGGCACCAACAACACCGATCACCAAGCGCGTATCTGCCATTCGACCACCGTCACCGGCGTGGCCAATACGTGGGGCTACGGCGCGATGACCAACAGCTTCAACGACATCCGTAATTCAAAGACGATCATTGTGTGGGGCGGCAATCCGGCGGAGGCCCATCCGGTCTCTCTGCAACACATTCTTGAGGGCGCCGAGCTTAATCGAGCGAACCTCGTCGTGGTCGATCCGCGGCTTACGCGCACCGCCGCGCACGCCACCGAATACGTGCGGCTGCGGCCCGGCACCGACATCCCGGTGCTCTACGGCATGATGTGGCACATCATCCAGAATGGCTGGGAGGACAAACAATTCATCCAGCAGCGCGTCTATGGCTTCGAAGACACCAAGAAGGAAATCGAGAAGTGGACGCCGAATGAAGTAGAGCGCGTCAGCGGTGTTCCAGGCGAACAACTTAAGCGCGTCGCGCAGATGTTCGCAACGCAAAAGCCAGCAACGCTGGTGTGGTGCATGGGCCAGACCCAACACACCGTTGGCACCGCCAACGTGCGGGCGAGCTGCATCGCTCTCCTGCTCACCGGCAATGTTGGCGCGCCGGGCACCGGCGCCAACATTTTCCGCGGCCACGACAACGTGCAAGGCGCCACCGATGTCGGCCTCGATATCGTGACGCTGCCTTTTTACTACGGCCTCGTCGAGGGTGCGTGGCGGCATTGGGGTCGCGTCTGGGACGTCGACTACGATTGGCTGCAGAAGCGGTTCGACTCCAAGCAGATCATGGAGACGTCCGGTATCCCACTCACCCGCTGGTTCGACGCGGTGCTGCTGCCGAAGGATCAGGTCGCGCAGAAGGACAACGTGCGCGCCATGTTTGTGCAGGGTCACGCCAGCAACAGCATCACGCGCATTCCCCAATCTCTGCAAGGATTGGCGAAGCTTGACCTGTTAGTGATCGCTGATCCGCATCCTACGACATGGGCGTCGCTTTCGGTCGAAGCCGGCCGCAAGAACGGCACCTATCTGTTGCCGGTCTGCACCCAGTTCGAAAGCTCCGGCTCGCGGGTCGCTTCGAACCGCTCGCTCCAATGGGGCGAGCAGATCGTCCCGCCGATCTTTGAAAGCAAGGACGATTATCAGGTCCTGTACCTAATGGCGAAGAAGCTCGGCTTCGCCGACCTCCTGTTCAAGCACATCCAGGTGCAAGGCGACCGCCCAGTACCAGAAGATATCCTGCGAGAGATGAATCGCGGCAGTTGGTCCACCGGGTATTGCGGCCAATCGCCCGAGCGGTTGAAGGCGCACATGAAGAATCAGGCGAAGTTCGACCTGGTCACGATGCGGGCGCCAAAAGACGATCCGGAGGTGGGCGGCGACTATTATGGCTTGCCGTGGCCCTGCTGGGGCTCACCGGAGGTCAAGCATCCGGGCACGCCGCTTCTCTACAACACCAACCTCGCCGTCATGGATGGCGGAGGGTGTTTCCGTGCGCGCTTCGGCGTCGAGCGCGTGGTCGATGGCAATCACATCAATCTCCTCGCCGAGGGTTCATACCCGAAGGACTCCGAGATCAAGGACGGTTATCCGGAATTTACTTATGCGGTGCTGAAGAAGCTCGGTTGGGATGGCGATCTCACGGTCGATGAATTGGCAACCATCCAAAAGATCGGCGGTGCGAATCCAGACACCGTCTCCTGGTCGATCGATTTGTCTGGCGGCATCCAGCGCGTGGCGCTCAAGCATGGCTGCGTGCCTTACGGCAACGCCAAGGCGCGCATGAACGCGTTCGGCTTGCCCGATCCGATCCCGGTGCACCGCGAGCCGATCTACTCGCCGCGCATCGAACTCGTCGCCAAGTACCCGACGCTGCCTGACGCCAAGCAGTTTCGCCTGCCAAACACGGGCTTCTCGGTGCAAAAGGCGGCCGTGGACAAAGGCATCGCCAAGCAATTCCCACTGATCTTCACCTCCGGACGTTTGGTCGAATACGAGGGCGGCGGCGAAGAAACTCGCTCCAACAAATGGCTCGCCGAACTGCAACAGGACATGTTTGTCGAAATCAATCCGTCGGACGCGTCGGAGCGGGGCATCAAGGACGGCGGCTGGGTCCTGGTAACCGGAGCCGAGAGTGGCTCCAAGGCAAAGGTAAAAGCCCTGGTGACCGAACGCGTTGGCAAGGGGGTGGTGTGGATGCCCTTCCACTTCGGCGGTTGGTACGAAGGGAAAGATCTGCGCGCCAACTATCCGGCCGGCCTCGATCCGGTCGTGCTCGGCGAAAGCGCGAACACCATCACCACCTACGGCTACGATCCGGCCACCGGCATGCAGGAGCCCAAAGCGACGCTCTGCCAAGTGCAGGCGGCGTAAGGAGGAAGATTCCCATGGCAAGAATGAAATTCCTCTGCGATGCCGACCGCTGCATCGAATGCAACGCCTGCGTTACGGCCTGCAAAAACGAGAACGAGGTGCCGTGGGGCATCAACCGGAGGCGCGTCGTCACCATCAATGACGGCAAGCCCGGCGAACGTTCGGTGTCGATGGCCTGCATGCACTGCACCGACGCCCCGTGCGCATCGGTGTGCCCGGTGAACTGCTTCTACACCACGGCCGACGCGGTAGTGCTCCACTCCAAGGATCTGTGCATCGGCTGCGGCTATTGCTTCTACGCCTGCCCGTTCGGCGCGCCGCAATACCCTCGGGTCGGCAATTTTGGCTCGCGTGGCAAGATGGACAAATGTACCTACTGCACCGGAGGACCCGAGCCGGATAATACGGCGATCCAGTACGAGAAATACGGCTCGGACCGGCTCTCCCAGGGCAAGCTCCCCTTGTGCGCAGAGATGTGCTCGACGAAGTCGCTGCTGGCGGGCGACAGCGATATCATTGCGCAAATCTACAAAGACCGCGTGGCCAAACGCGGTTACGGCTCCGGCGCTTGGGGATGGCAGACGGCCTATCGCGAGGCTATCGCAACCTAAAGCATAAATCAGTCGCAACGATGCGGGGCCCTATTAACGCGCCCCGCGGATTGACGGGAGGAAGCTCATGCTGACGGTGTGTGCGCGCATACGGCTCTTCGTTGCCGCCATTGCACTCCTGTTTATAGCAGTCTCTGCACCCGTCACGGCCCAGCAGCAGCCCAATTCTGTCGATCCAAACGGACAAGCGGTCCAAGAGCAGCAACTGCTACAACAGTTCCGCCGTATCCAGGGTCTCGGTACGATTCCGGATACGAAATCATACGTGATCGAACAACCGCAGGGCCGCCAATGGCGACACTACCATGAAGTATCTTTGCCGCGGATCGGCACCATCGCCATGCTGGGCATGATCACGTTACTGGTCCTTTTCTTCCTTATCCGCGGGATGGTGCGGATTAAGTCCGGACGTTCGGGCATCAACATCGTTCGTTTCAACGCCTTCGAGCGCTTTGTGCATTGGATGACGGCAACATGTTTCATCTTACTCGCGTTGACTGGACTTAACATTACGTTCGGTAAAGTCGCTTTGTTG
>Ga0070731_10004565_pt1 | contig 11827 bp, 9 predicted proteins | sample Coa_R1_2_FD_66448 | JGI IMG/M metagenome (GOLD analysis project Ga0070731, IMG submission 66448) | Surface soil microbial communities from Centralia Pennsylvania, which are recovering from an underground coalmine fire - Coalmine... | ecosystem: Environmental > Terrestrial > Soil > Unclassified ... | reverse complement strand
CGGTGTCTGCGACCAGCGTGTCTCCCTCCCAATGCCCGATCGAATCACCCATCCACAAGGGGCCGAGCGTTTCGTCATGCTTGCGGCCATCCGTAAAAATCGGATGCCGGAGCGAATCGTACTCGAAAAGAATGACTACTTCGCCGGGCGCCTGAACAATTTCCATCGGGAACGGATGCAGATAGACGCGCGGCAAGCCGGGGGGAGTGCAGCTGTGGTAGAGCGGATCGTTCGTTTCCGCGAGGGGATACGTGTGGAGCCCGAAGGAGGACTTCGCGGCATCGAATTGCGCCTGTCCCCAAGCCGTCATCGGGGGCGGCTCTTTGCTGAACTCGTAATTCCAGTATCGCTCGACGACTGGCGCCGTCCGGGGATGGTCCTGGCTCCAGAGGCCTGTCAAGTCGTGGGGATCGAAAGGGGCGGAAGCAGTCGGGGCAGCGGTCGCCGGTTTGCTTTGTGCGGAGGCCGCCGACGAGCAACTCAATATAATCGCGATGGCAGATAGAATACCCAACAGACGGCTTCGCATTTCCAAACTCCTCCAAAATCTCGGATTCCCGCCAATTAAATCCATTTTGAATAAATCATACACTGTGAGAGTTCTCTAGGGTCAAGGGCTTTCAAAGTCGGGGCCGAAAATCCGCACCCTCGCTGAACCCGCAAGGGTGCGGCACCCGAACTTCTCCCCACAGATTCTTCATCGAAGCGAAATACTTCAATCCAAATCGGACGGAATAAAATATCCAACTTTGTTGTTCGGGGCGGAGCCGTACCACATGCGGCCCTGGGCGTCGAGGAAGAACTCCTTCATCATGTTTTCGGAGTGCGCGTAGGGATATTCGGTGACCTTGCCGGTCTTGGGATTGAGCCGGCCGATCACGTCCATTTCATCGGACGAGTACCAGATGTTGTGATTGCGGTCGATTCCGAGCGCGTAGGGAGTCGCTTCGGGTCCGGGCAAATCGTATTCCTTGAAGGCTTGGGTTTTCGGATCGAACCGGCCGATTTTACCACCGCGGTATTCCGCGAACCACACGATGCCGTCGTCGTCGATCTCGATGCGGCGCGGCCAGCCGCCCTTGGTCGGCGGGTCCCACTTCGTGACCTTGCCCGTATTCGCATCGACCATTCCGATTTCACCCTTTGGATAAAATTCCGCGAACCAGACATTGCCGCTCTTGTCGAGCTCAACGCCGTAGGGCGAGAACGTGTCCGCAAAATGAGAGAATTCATTGTTCTTCGGATCGTAGACCGTCAAATTATTGAACACGGCCGTGCCCCACACGCGTCCCTTGGAGTCGACGCGCACGGTGTGCTTCGAGCCGCCGTCCTCAAGCCCTTCCATGCCGGGTTTGTAGGTGTCCTGGTATTCCGTGATGAGTTTCGTTTTCGGATCCCAGCGGCCCACTTTGTTCGCGGCCTGCTCGGAGAACCATACGGAACCGTCTGGCCCCGGCACGGCCGAGTGAATGCCCGCGGCAAAAGAATTCGGCGCGGTGAATTCCTGGATCACGCCGGTCTTCGGGTCGAGCCATCCGATGGTGTTGGCCGAGCCCATGTCCGGAATCCAGAGTTTGCCGTCCTTGTCCGGAGCGGCGCTGAAAGGCATGCGATTTGGCCCGGGCATGTCGTATTCGAAGTACGTAATTTTCAAACCGTCATCGCTGACGGGACGCACCGTCGCTTTGTATCCCGGCATGTCGACAGGAGATTTCGGCACCTTCGATTCCACGCCAAACGTCTCATCCAGATAATTGGTGAGGACTGCGGCGTCCTCGTCATTCACGTGGTTGCCCAGGCGCGCGTGGCGCGTTGTGACCATGAAATTCACCGCTTGCGTCCACCCGTCGTGATCGCGTTTCACGCCGGCCATGCGGGTTTGGAATCCGTGGCAGGCAAAACAATTTCCGGTCAGGATTTCTTTGCCTTTTCCGGCAGGCATCAGCGTTTTGCCCTGATACAAGGAGAGATCGCTCCAGCGCAAAGCGCCGGGTTGTAGCGCGAAATCGTGGGAAGAAGATTCACCCGCCGCCAATTTCACATCGGTGCGCGGATCGCTTTTATATCCGGCCGCGGTCACACCGATTTGATACTCGCCCGGAGGCAATTTCTGAATCCGGTAGCGGCCTTGATTGTCGGACAGGACGTTCACGGTGATTTTGGATTGCACGTTTTGCGCGTGCACGAACGCGCCGCGAAAGGGCGCGCCGCCCGGATCCTTCACGACGCCGGAAATCGTAGCGTCCGGCGCACCATGCGCAAGCGCGGCGCAAAAAATGACTGTCCCGAGAGCACTCCAAAATCGCTTCATGGATCGCCTCCCTAATCGCTCCGCGGCTTGCGAATCGCGAACCGCCGGTCTGCATGAGAATTACATTTCGATCATGGGAACCTTCATGCTTTTCGAGCCAAATTAGACCGATTCTACCACGTTAGTCGACGGTCGCGCCGCGCTTCGTTTTTGTAGAGCCGGCGCTACGATGCAAGCCTTCCAGGAATACATGTTGTTTTCTTCAGTGAGCCTGCATGCCCCTGGCTTTGATGGAAGCCAAAGCGTCCGGCCCGGCTAGGAATTTGATCAGCTTGCCAGCAGCCTCGGGATTTTTCGCGTTCGAGCTAAGGGCGGCGGAGAAGCGGACATACCCCTGAAATGCATCAGGAAAAGGCCCCAGCAATTCGAGGCTTTTCACGGGCAGGATTTCGCTGACGAGCGTGATGCCGAAATCCGCTTTCCCGTCGGCTACCGCGCGGTTCGTGCCGTCGGACGTATCAAAGAGCAAGGTCTTGGCTTTCATCGCGTCGGCGATCCCGAGCGTATCGAACATTCGCGTAATGTAAGGCGTGCTTGCCCCAACAGAACCGTAGGCGATCGCCTTTGCGCCGAGCATCGCGCGCTTGATCGCCTCGGGCGTGGAAATATCCGGCCGGGGCGCTCCCTTGCGAATGCCAATCCCCACGCCGACGCGGCTGATGGGCGTCCCTTCCCCGCCCGCCGTCTTCCCTTCCTTGCTCAACTGGGCGACGCTTTCCACGGTCACGATCACCACATCGAATGATTCGCCGCCCTCAATTTCCATTTGTAGCGCGGCGGTCGGACGGTATTCCGCGGAGATCTTGTGGCCAATCGCATGCTCGCTCTGCGGGAGCAGATCCTCGACCACGGCCTTGATCCCGTTCGAGGCCAGGACACGCACTTCGGAATTCTGCGCCGCTACACTTTGCGAGAACAGAAAAACCCACGCCAACGCGACCGCAGCCATCAAATATTTTCGCATTTCGATTTTCCCTTTAATCGTCTCTGATTTGTTCCCCTTTCCTACCTGCACGATATCACTTAGCGGTTTAACTAGCACAGGCACTCTTGTCTGTGTGGTTTTGAAGTCGTATGAAAAAACTCAGACGTAGCAGTGATCGCGAAACCCGCACAGGCAGGAGTGCCTGTGCTCCATAAAGCGCAACGAAATCTCGCGTTAGCGAATCGAGCCGGCTTCCGTTTCCACAAACACTTCGTGTTCCAGGCCCAGGTCGCGCGCGGAGGGCGTGAGGATCGTCTTGCGGCCAATAAAGATTTTCTCGCTGCGCGTCATCGCGCGTCGCACATCGTTTTCGCTGACGAAGACTTGAATTTCGATTGCCGCCTTGGCCGGAGCCGCAACCCGCATCCCGCCTTCAGGAGCAAGAGCGGATGGAACAACAGGCGTCCCCGGATTTTTCGCCGCGCCGTAAGAAGCTGCATAGGAAGTGCCCACGTTCTCTGCTTTTGGCTTTGCGGACACACCAAAAAAGCGGGCTGCGATTTCGGAGGCGATGGACGACGGGCTAGCCCGTTCTTTCGCCAAAGGAGCGGGAGGTGTCGCCGGCGCGGGCACAGGGGCAGGCATCGATTTTGGCGCGCCGCTTCCGCGTGGGATCCCTTGCGCCGCGAGAACATTTTCAACCACGCGCGCAATCGCCGCGCGATCCACTCCGCCGGTAGAAACAGTGGGAGCGGGCGCAGCTGGTTTCCTTTCTTCTGCCTTAAGTTGGGGCGAAGATGCCGCGGCGATTGTCGCTGCTGGTGGCGCGGTTGCCCGAACCGCCGGTGCGATCACCTTCTCGTGGACCGCCTCCGGCGCGGACGCGTTCGCTGCTCCCATCATGCGCTGATCCGCGGGGACTGTGCGGTGCTCGACGCCGCGCGATTCCCAGGCAATCCGTTTCACGTTCATCAAGTGCTGCGGACCAATATTGTCCGAAGTGATGTTCCCCCCTGGCGCGCCGCAGCCCAAAGTCATCGCGGGAAAGAGGTTCGTCGAATAGCCGATCGAGCCGTGCACCGACGCGCTGTTCACCACCACGCGAAACGCGGGCATGGCTTCGCCGAATTCCAGAATCGCCGAGCGATTCTGCGAGTGGATCGCGCAGGTGTGCCCCAGCCCGCCGAACTCGAGCAGCCGGCGGCAAAGCGCGATTCCCGCTGCCAGATTCTGCACGGCGTAAAACGCAAGGATCGGCGACAATTTTTCCGCGGAAAGCGGATAATCGCGCCCTACATGTTCCGGTTCGAGCCGTGCGATCAGAACGCGCGTTGCGGGAGGCGCCTTGATCCCCGCCATCTCTGCGATCACCGTCGCAGCCCGGCCGACAATTTTCGTATTCGGAGTATGGGATCCAGGAAGAAATACGAGTCGCGCGACCTTTTCCATTTCTTCCGGCGAAAGAAAATACGCGCCCTGCCCCCGGCATTCCTGGAGCGCGCGCTCACGCACCGCTTCCTCGGCGACGATGGCCTGTTCGGAAGAACAGATCGTTCCGTAATCAAAAGTTTTTCCGGCGATGATGTCCGCGACGGCCTTGCGAACGTCTGCAGTGCGCTCGATAAAAGCAGGCACGTTCCCAGGACCGACGCCGTAAGCCGGTTTGCCCGAGCCATACGCAGCGCGTACGAGGCCCGTGCCGCCCGTCGCCAGAATCACGCCGACCTCGGGCCGCCGCATAAGCTCGCGCGTGCCTTCGAGCGTCGTGTGCTGCATGCACTGGATGAGCCCCTCCGGCGCACCCGCCATGAGCGCGGCGCGTTCCAGCAGCGTGGCCGCCTGGCAAATGCACTTGATGGCGGAGGGATGCGGGCTGAGCACAATCGCGTTCCGGGCCTTCAATGAAATGAGCGTCTTGTAGATCGCGGTCGAGGTTGGATTCGTGGAAGGAATCACCGCCGCGATAACGCCGATGGGCGACGCCACTTCGACGATGCCCTTTTCGCGATCTTCGCGCAGAATCCCGACCGTGCGCATGCCGCGAATTGCGCGCGGTACGTTCACCGCGGCGAGCGAATTCTTTACGATTTTATCGGGGACATTGCCGAAACCTGTTTCTTCCACGGCCGTGCGCGCCAGCGGCTCCGCGTTTTCCGCGGCCGATTTCGCGCAGGCTTCCACAATCGCATCAACTTGTTCCTGGGAAAATTCCGCGAATTTTTTCTGTGCGGCGGCGGCCCGGGCCGCCAGTTCGCGGGCTTCTTGGATGGAGATGAGGTCGCGATCGCGAAGGCTCAAAACGCTTTACCTTCTCCTACAAACATCGTTGCTGCCAATGCTCGCCTGCAGCGGCAGGCTCAGGACAAGAAACGAGGCAGAAATTCCTACTTCTTTACTCCGGGCGGCGCTCCGCCCCCAGGCAAAATCTTTTCGACATGTTCGTGCGGGCGTGGAATCACATGCACGGAAACAAGCTCGCCCACGCGCCGCGCGGCGGCCGCTCCGGCGTCCGTCGCCGCTTTCACTGCTCCCACGTCCCCCCGGACCATCACTGTGACGTATCCCGAGCCGATATATTCCTTGCCGATGAGGATGACGTTGGCGGCCTTGACCATGGCGTCCGCGGCTTCAATCGAAGCGACCAGGCCCTTGGTCTCTATCATCCCCAATGCTTCGTTGGACATGCGCTCCTCATCTCGGCTCGTCCGGGACATCCACGCCAAGTTCCCCTGTGCCACCGGAAGCGCAGAGCCTAGCATGGCATACGTGGTGAATCAAGAAGATGCGGGTGGAAGGTCTTCCAATCTCTGTGGAAATCAAGTCGTAAGAAGGTATTTTTAGGTGACCGGCAGCACGCCGACTTTTGCCGCCGCCACGCCGTTGCGCGTCGTATTCTTGATCGCGTACATGGCTTCATCTGCCAGGTGCAGTAATTCCACCTTGGTCTTGGCATCGGACGGATACGACGCCACGCCGATGCTCGCCGTGAAATGTATGTCCAGACCTTCGTTCGTCAGCCAGTGCGTCTCTCCGATCAATTTATGCAGCCGCCGGGCGACGACGAAAGCGTTTTCCTTCGAGGCTTGCGGCAGCACAATCACAAATTCATCGCCCCCGTATCGAAATGCGAAATCGATCCTGCGGCAGGCGCTCTTCACGATCTGCCCCACTTCGGCGAGGAGCTTCGATCCGATCAGGTGCCCGTGCGTGTCGTTGATCCCCTTGAAATGATCGAGGTCGATGAACACCACGGAAAATTCGTAGCCGTAGCGCTGCGAACGGTAAATTTCCGTTTCCAGAATGAAATCCATGTGGCGCGCGTTGTAGAGGCTGGTGCAATCGTCCGTGATCGTAAGCTCGTGGATGCGCTTTACGTGGCGCGCATTTTCGAGGGCGATTGCGGCGAAATCCGCCAGCGCCTCGAGCAGCGCCAGGTCGCGCTCCATGAAGCCTTCCTTCTCGACGCAGTTGATCAGCTCGATAACGCCCAGGCAATGATCGCGGTACCGCACCGGGACGGCCACGATCGAGCGCGTCTCCATCTTTGTTCTCTCATCGATTTTGGAGAAGAACCGAGTGTCCTTGCTCACGTCGGGCACGATCACGGCTTCGTCGTGCTGCGCCACCCATCCGGCGATTCCTTGCCCCATTTTGATCCGCACGTCCTTCAGCGCCTGCGCGCCCTTGCCCACAGCGAGCTCGAAGTACAATTCCTGCTTGGCATCATCGACAAGTAGCAGCGACCACGTATCCGGACGCAAAAATTCGTCGATTTTCTCCATGATGGTTCGCAGCACTTGATCGAGCTGCAGGGAGGAGGTAAGCGCCTTGCCCAGTTCGTGGAAAACCGCGATTTCGCCCGCCTCGCGTTGTTCTCCCCGAACGCTTGTGCTTCGCCGCCGGTCGGTGCCGGTAAAATTCTCAGTCGTGTTCACTGAACGCCTTGGTGCCGGAATCTATCGCGGGTCGCCCGCTGGTCCGCGGAAGGTAATGGGCACTAGAAATTATAGTCAGCTCTTATCGATCCGCGCAACGGCGACTTGTGAGGCTGTTGCTCGATTGTGAAGACCGTCACAAATCGAACACGAACCCCGTTCCGCAGGTTTCCCATTCCATTGACACTCTTCCGCCGCCCGCCTATATTCGCTGGGACCACCGGGCTGTTCGAGGACAATGACCAAGGACACTTTTGGCGAAAGCCTGAAGCGCGAGCGGGAAATGCGGGGCGTTACCCTGGATGAGATTTCCGCCGCCACCCGCATCGCAACGCGCTTCCTGCGGGCCATAGAAAACGAGCAATGGGATCAGCTGCCCGGCGGGGTCTTCAATCGAGGATTTGTTCGAGCCGTGGCCCGCTATCTCGGGCTCGATGAAGAAAGCACGGTCGCCGAATATACGCTGGCGGTCGGGGATCGCCCAACCGTTCCGGTTTGGACTGGCAGCCCTCCCGCAGTAACGCCACAGCAACCCTGGCTGGGCTGGATCATCGCCATCGTAGTTATCCTTGCGCTTCTGGCCGTGGGCTGGTTCGGCGCGCATCGCTTCCTCGCTTGGCGCGTCGCAAAGCGGGCGGCGCAGGCCGAAGCGCTCGGAAATGCGTCGTCTCCCGCCTCCACGGATGCCGTGCAACAAAATACAGGCGAGCCGGCGCCCGTGACCAGTGGCATGCCGTCCGCGGATGCTCAGGCCGCGTCATCTGCGGCGCAGGCCGCTGCCACAAATTCCGCGCCTGCCCCAGCGCCGATTTCGACAGCCACGGACCAGTTCGAATTGAAGGTCGTGACGGACAAAAGAACCAAGGTCACGATCGTGGCGGACCAGGAAGTGGTCTATGACGGAAATATGAAGGCGGGCGAGAATCATTTCTTCTCCGCCACGGACCATTTCCAAATCTCCGCCAAAGATGCGGGCGCGCTGCACTTGGAGTTGAACGGAAAAGCGATGGCTCCCCTTGGTCCGTCGGGCCACTCCGGAAAGGTTTCGCTCACGCGGAATGATCTGAAGGGAGCCTCGGGAGGCGGAAATTAGCGTCGCGTTGCTCGAAGAAATTCGTTCGGCCCCCGCGACTCCGGAACGAAAGCTTGCCATCTGCACCGAGGCGGCTTCGCTCGCGCCCGAGGACCGCATCGAGACTCTCTGCGTTCTTGCCGCGGACACGGATCCCGCGGTCCGCGGGAAGGCCGCGGCCGTCCTCCTGACCCAGCCGCTGAAGAACGTGCTCGACGCCCTCGCACGGCCGGACGCTGCCCCGGAAATGTTCGCCTACTGCGCCGCCGAATTTCCGCGCAGACCCGGCGTCGCCGACGCGCTGGCCCTGAACCGCACCTGCCCCATCGAAGTCATTCGGCCCGTCATCCGTTTTCTCTCAGTCACCGCCATTCAAGACCTGTTTGAGGACTTGGACCGGCTGAGCACTTCCCCCGTCCTCGTGGAGGAACTCATCGCGTCCGCAGTCATTAACACGGAGCAGCGTGCGCAACTGATCGAGTTGCAGCGGGCGGAGCCGGAACCTGTTGAAGCCTTCGTGGAGAGCGCCGAAGCCGCCGAGCCGGACAAGGCCAAGCGCGAGACGCTGCTGCAAAAATTATCCCGCATGCGTGTCGTCGAGCGCGTGCAGCTCGCGCTCAAAGGCGGACGCGACGAGCGGCTCCTGCTGATCCGCGATCCCTGTAAAGTCGTACAGCGCGCCGTCCTGCAATCGCCGCAACTTTCCGAGCAGGAAGTCGAGTCCTATGCCAGCATGGCAACCCTCAGCGAGGAAACCCTCCGCCTCATCGCCGGCAGCCGCAAGTATCGCAAGAATTACAGCATCCTCCGCGGCCTGATGTTCAATCCCAAAACACCTCTGGAGATCACGCTTCACCTGCTCCCCCACATGAAAGCGCAAGATCTAAAGTTCCTGACCACCAGCAAGAACATCGCCGACACGCTGCGGACATCCGCCGTGCGCCTTCAGCGCAAACGCACCTCGGAGCGCGAGTAACGGATTCTTGCAGCCACAAATAAACCCGGATAAACACAGATAATAATACTCAAAGCAATATGTGATACAGGCTTTGAATTCCTTCCCTCTGAATCTGTGTTTATCTCTGGTTTCAAATGCGTTTCACAGGAAGGAATGATCAAAAGGCTTCGGCAAAAGGGCAGACATGCGGTACCGTTCGACTTTGCCTTTCAGGTTTGCGAGAACCACTTCCGCGTCGCCGCAGAATTCCCACAGGATCTGGCGGCACGACCCGCAGGGCGGCGTAAGCGCATCGGTGTCGGCGACCACGGCTACCGCGTCAAATCCGCGCTCGCCCTCGGAAATCGCCTTGAAGACCGCGACGCGCTCGGCGCACAGCGTCAAGCCATAGGTGGAATTTTCAATGTTGCAGCCGGTGAAAATTCTTCCGGATTTCGCGCGCACCGCGGCGCCCACGCGAAAATTGGAATAGGGGGCGTGCGCGTGCTCGCGCGCGGTTCGCGCCGCGGCAATCAAGGTTTCAAAGCGGGCGTCATCGCTCATGGAAGGTCCTTGTTCATGCGCGGAATCACGGCGCGCAACAGAGCCATGAAATCCGCCTTCACCCGCTCGCCGGTTTCCATGACTTCCTCGGTGGTGATGGGCTGGTCGAGAATGCCGGCCGCCATATTCGTCACGCAGGAAATTCCCAGCACGCGAATTCCCATATGCGCCGCGGCAATCACCTCCGGCACGGTGGACATTCCGATCAGGTCCGCGCCAATCGCGCGCAAGTAGCGGATTTCCGCCGGCGTTTCATAGCTCGGACCGGTCATCGCCGCGTACACGCCTTCGGCGATTTCGATGCCAAGCCGCTTTCCGTCCTGCAGGGCCGCCGCCTGGTAAGGCTTCCAATACACCTGCGTCATGTCGGGGAAGCGCGTCCCGAAGTGTTCGTCGTTCGGGCCGATCAAGGGATTCGTGCCCTGTAAATTGATATGGTCGCGCAACACGACCAGGCACCCCTGCTTGAAATTTGTATTGATACCGCCGGCCGCGTTGGTTAGCACAACGGCTCGAATTCCCATGCGGGCCATCACGCGCATCGGAAAAATCACTTCGTGCTGCGAGTAGCCTTCGTAGAAATGAACGCGCCCCTGCATGACCGCCACCGGCACGTCCGACACCTTGCCGATGACCATGCGCCCGGCGTGCCCGATCGCGGTCGAACGCGGAAAATGCGGAATGTTCTTGTAGTCGATCCGGGCCGCACCGGCAATTTCGTTTGCGAATGCACCTAACCCGCTGCCCAGCACAAGGCCGATGCGCGGGCGCAGTTTTGTTTTCGCCAGAATAAATTTTGCCGCGGCCTCAGCGCGCTGGAATTCCTGGCTTGGTTTTGTCTTTGCCGTTCCGGATGCGCTCATTTCAAAAAGATCCCCACAATCGAGGCTGACATCAGGTTCGCCATGGTTCCCGCAAGCATTGCGCGGATGCCAAACTTCGCCAGTTGCGACTTCAGATTCGGAGCCAGCGCGCCGATCCCTCCGATTTGCATTCCAATCGAACTGAAATTCGCAAAGCCGCACAACGCAAACGTCGCGATTGTAAACGACCGCGGATCGAGCGCGCCCTTCATCGGGCCAAGCATGGAGAACGCGACCAGCTCGTTGACGACCATGCGAGTGCCCAACAGATTCCCGATCTGCACGCAATCGTGCCACGGTACGCCGATGACAAACGCCACTGGCGCAAACGCCCAGCCGAATATCTGCTGCAAGCTGGTCGGAAACCACATCATGCCGTGCCCGCCCAGAAAATTGTGAATCCCCGCCATGATGCCATTGGTGAGCGCGATGAGCGCGAGAAAAGCGATCAGCATCGCGCCCACGTTTATGGCCATGCCCAGCCCTTCGCCCGTCCCGCGCGCAATCGCCGCGAGGAAATTCGAGTCATGCTCGACATGTTCCATGTGCACGACTCCCATGGTCTTCGGCTCTTCTGTTTCTGGCACTAGCATTTTTGAAATGAGCAGCGTTCCCGGCGCGGTCATGATCACAGCCGTCAGCAGGTGCCGCGCCTCCACTCCAAACGCGATATACGCCGCCATGATCCCGCCCGAAACGTGCGCCATGCCGCTGGTCATAATCGTCATCAACTCGGATTGCGTCAGATCCGGCAGAAATGGCCGAATGGTCAGCGGAGCTTCCGTCTGCCCCATGAAAATGCTCGCCGCGACATTCAGCGATTCCGCTCCGCTCGCGCCCATCACGCGCTGCATCACCCATGCCGCCGCGCGAATTACCACCTGCATCACGCCCAGGTAGTAAAGCAGTGCGAACAGCGATGCGATAAAAATGATCGTCGGCAAAACCTGAAACGCAAAAATGAATCCGATCGAGGATCTCTGCTTCCCCAACTCGCCAAACACAAACTCCGATCCCACAAAGGCGTAAGCAAGCAGCCTGTTCACGGCGTTCCCCAGCCGGAAAAAAAGCATCTGCCCGCGCGTCCAATAAAACACCAGAAACGCGAATCCGATCTGCAGGGACAATCCCCAGATCACCAGTTTCAGCTTGATGGCGCGCCGGTTGGTCGAAAACGCATAGGCCAGCCCCAGCATCGTCAGCAACCCCAGCACGCCCGT
>Ga0070731_10004564_pt1 | contig 11829 bp, 9 predicted proteins | sample Coa_R1_2_FD_66448 | JGI IMG/M metagenome (GOLD analysis project Ga0070731, IMG submission 66448) | Surface soil microbial communities from Centralia Pennsylvania, which are recovering from an underground coalmine fire - Coalmine... | ecosystem: Environmental > Terrestrial > Soil > Unclassified ... | reverse complement strand
GTTCTGCCCGAGGAGCGTCACCTCCTTCACGCCGGACGAAGCGAGATGGCGGATCTCCTTCAGGCAATCCGCGAGCGGCCGCGACACCTCTTCGCCGCGCGTGTACGGCACGACGCAGAAGCTGCAGTACTTGCTGCAACCTTCCATGATCGAGACGAAAGCTGAAGCGCCCTCGACGCGGGCGGGCGGCAGGTGGTCGAACTTCTCGATCTCGGGGAAGGAGATGTCCACCTGCGCTTCGCCGGTCGCGCGGCGCTTCGCGATGAGCTCCGGCAGCCGGTGAAGCGTCTGCGGTCCGAACACGAGGTCGACGTAAGGCGCGCGGCGCACGATCTCGCCGCCTTCCTGGCTCGCGACGCAGCCGCCCACGCCGATCATCACGCCGGGTCTCGCCAGCTTGAGCTCGCGCACGCGCCCGAGGTCGGCGAACACCTTCTCCTGCGCCTTCTCGCGCACGGAACATGTGTTGAAGAGGATCAAATCGGCATCCGCGGGATCGGCGGTCTTCTCGAACCCTTCGGCGGCGGCGAGCACGTCGGCCATCTTGTCCGAGTCGTACTCGTTCATCTGGCATCCGAACGTGCGGATGAAAACCTTCTTGTTACGCGCCATGCGTCCTGGGGTCGGAGCGGAATCCGGGCAGGGAAAGAGGAGCGGATTCTACTCGATCCGGGGCCGGGCTTCAGTAACGGAGTGCTACGCCCTCAGTAGAACTCGGGCACCAGCATTTCGGGGGGCAGCGGGTGGCGCGCGTATCCCTCGTGGCGTTCCCGGTCGGGAAGGTGGATTTCCGGGCGCTCGATCTCGGCGTAATCGTGCAGGCTGAGGAAGTGGCGGATGCAATTGAGCCGCGCCTTCTTCTTGTCCACGGCATTCACGAGCCACCACGGCGCCTCGGGAATGTGCGTGCGCTGGAGCATGATCTCCTTGGCGGCGGTGTACTCCTCCCAGCGCCGGCGCGACTCCAGGTCCATCGGCGAAAGCTTCCACTGCTTGAGCGGATCGTGGATGCGCGCGAGGAAGCGCAGCTCCTGCTCCTCGTCGGTGATCGAGAACCAGTACTTCACCAGCTGCACGCCCGAGCGCACCAGCATGCGCTCGAACTCCGGCACCGAGCGGAAGAATTCCTCGTACTCCGCGTCGGTGCAGAAACCCATCACGCGCTCGACCCCGGCGCGGTTGTACCAGCTGCGATCGAAGAGGACGATCTCGCCCGCGGCCGGGAGGTGCGGGACGTAGCGCTGGAAATACCATTGCGTGCGCTCTCGATCGCTGGGCGCGGGAAGCGCCACGGTGCGGCATACGCGAGGGTTCAATCGCTGCGTGATCCGCTTGATGACCCCGCCCTTGCCCGCGGCGTCGCGCCCTTCGAAGATCACGACAACCTTGCGCTTGCTCGCGGCAACCCAGTCCTGGAGCTTCACGAGCTCGCCCTGCAGGCGGAAGAGCTCCTTGAAATACGCCGCGCGTTCCGCTTTCGCGCCGTCGTCGGCTTCGCGCACGCCCGCTTCGCCGGCGAGGACGTCCTCGTGGGTGCGGTCCTCGATCTCGAGCTCGAGCTCCTCGTCGTAGCCGTCGATGATCTCGCGCTCGATGCGCTTCAGCAGCTCGTGCTGTTCCTGCGGCAGGCCCACATCGCCCTCTTAGAAGAAGTGGGTGAAGACCCAGTATAGCGTTCCGGAAAGCACGATCGCCGCCGGCATGGTGAGCACCCACGCGAGCACCAGGTTCCTGATCGTGGACATCTGCAGGCCCGACTTGTTCGCGGCCATCGTGCCCGCGACTCCCGAGGACAGGACGTGCGTCGTGGAGACCGGGAGGCCGAACATGTCCGCCGCGCCGATTGTCGTCATCGCGACCAGCTCGGCCGAGGCGCCCTGCGCGTACGTGAGGTGCGTCTTGCCGATCTTTTCTCCCACCGTCACCACGATGCGCTTCCAGCCCACCATGGTGCCCAGGCCCAGCGCGATCGCGACCGCGACCTTCACCCACAGCGGGATGAACTTCGTCGCGTTGTCGATCTGCTCCTGGAAGGCCTTGAGGTTCGCCTGCGTGTCGGCATCGAGCTTCACCTTGTCGCTTTTCAGCACCAGGCGGATCGACTCCGAGGCGAGGTACATGTCGTTGCGGACGTTGGAGACCGCGGCCGACGGGATCTTCGCGAGCGAGCCGTGCTCCTTCACCTGCCGGCCGATGCTGCCCGCGACCGCGGCGAGCGCGGGCACGAGCTCAGGCTTCACTTCCTTCGTGCGGACATATTCCGACAGCGTCGCGCGCGGATCGGCGGGCGCGGGCGCCGGCGCGGCTTTCGCGAGCGAGGCCTGCGTCACCTGCGCCATCGCCGTGAACTGCACCATCTGCTCGGCGGGCATCGCGCGATTCAACGCGTACGACAACGGCACCGTTCCCACGAGGATCAGCATGATGAGTCCCATGCCCTTCTGCCCGTCGTTGGAACCGTGCGCGAAGGAGACTCCCGTGCACGTGAGGATGAGGATGCCGCGGATCCACCAGGGCGGCGCCTTCCTGCCGGCCGGCGCTTCGTAGAGCTCCGGTTTCTTCACGATCGACTTGAGCACCAGCAGCAGGATCGCTGCGCAGATGAACCCCACGAGTGGGGAGAGTAGCAGCGAGTACCCCACCTTCGTCGCCTGGCCCCAGTCCACGCCGCTCGTGCCGTCGCGGCCGTGCATCAGCGCGTTCGCGATGCCCACGCCGATGATCGAGCCGATCAGCGTATGCGACGACGACGCGGGCAGGCCCAGCCACCACGTCCCGAGGTTCCACATGATGGCGGCGATCAGCAGCGCGAACACCATTGCGAAGCCCGCGTTCGATCCCACCTGGAGGATGAGCTCGACGGGCAGGAGCGTGATGATCCCGAAGGCGACCGCGCCGCTGGAATAGAGCACGCCCGAGAAGTTGAAGAGGCCCGACCAGAGCACCGCGAACTGCGGCGGCAGCGAATGCGTGTAGATCACGGTCGCGACCGCGTTGGCCGTGTCGTGGAATCCGTTCACGAATTCGAACCCGAGCGCGATCAGCAGGGCCACGCCGAGCAGGAGGAAGGGCAGCCAGTTGCTGGTGTCCGTTCCCGCTTCCGTGATGTCGTTGCCCAGGCTCCAGGCGGTGAAGAAGAGGCCGATGCCGAGCAGGCTCATGAAGATGAGGACTGTCATCGCCGAGTTCTTCGAGTCGAGGCTCGGCTTGGAATCGTGGTGCGCGTGATGCGCAGGCGCGGCGTGGCCTGGATGCGCGTGGGCGGCAGTGTTCAATGGATTCTCCCTGGGCTGACGCGGCGGGAGTTCGATCATCGGGCCCGAATAAGACCGCTCCGTGACAGGCTAGAATCCTTCACTGCCATGTCCCGCAAGCTCATCAGCTCGGGCTCCGAGTTCGAGGCCCGCATCGGATACAGCCGCGCCGTCGGGCAGGACGGCTGGGTCTTCGTTTCGGGAACGACCGGCTTCGACTACGCGACGATGACGATCTCCGACGACGTCGTGCGGCAATGCGAGCAATGCCTGAAGAACATCCAGGCGGCGCTCGAGAAGGCGGGCGCGAGCCTCGCCGACGTGGTTCGCGTGGTCTACGTGCTGCCGGACGGCGGCGATTTCGAGAAGTGCTGGCCCGTGCTGCAGGAGTACTTCGGCGACGTGCGGCCCGCGGCGATGATGATCTCCGCCGCCCTCCTCGATCCCCGGATGAAGATCGAGATCGAGGCGACGGCGCTGAAGCGCGGTTAGTCCGCTATTTCACCGGGGCGTCGCAGCGCACGATGTTCGACATCGGCGTGCTTCCGTCCCTGCCCTTGGTGATGTCGCTGCAGTAGCAGGCCTGGTCCCAATGCCATTGCCCCGTTTCATCCTGGCGCTGCACGAATTCGCAGTCGGCCTGGCCCATGGAGTTGGGAATCTTCTGCGGCCGCAGGCCCGTCGGCGCCGTGGGGGGCGCTGCTTCGGGCTTGGGCGGCGGCGTTTCATAGAGCGTGTCGCAGACCGGCATCTGGCGGCAGCCACCTTCGCCGTTGCAGAGCCACTCCCAGTGACAGATCGCGGAGGCGTTTCCCGCGGCGAGCATGGCCGATGCGGCCAGCATTCCCGAAATCCTTCGCATGGTGTTCTCCCGTTGATCCGACTTCATGCTAGTCCGGGCACGGACCGCGGGAGTGACACTGGGTTGCGCCTGCGTTACTTCATGTTCCGGTTCAGGAGGTGATCCAGAGGAGGGCGGCCATCATGAGGCCCATGAGGATCCAGTCCAGCGGGAAGCCTTCGTCGTCCTTGCGCCTGCGTGATTTGTCCATGTCCTACACCACGAGCATCACGACGAGAGCCACCGCGAGGGCCATGAGGCCCACGACGGCGGCGGTTCCTTCGTTGCGTTCACCAATGTCGTTCACGGGACGTTTCCTTCACTACTGTAGCGATCGATATATAACGCAACTCTAGGCGCCTGCGCCATGCGATGTCAAGACATTTTTTATCGATCGCTATCTAATATTGCAACCCGCCTCCCGGGGGCTGCATGATGGCGATGGCGGCGGCGCTGGCGGCTCAGTAGACGGTTTCGACGTTGACGCTGAAGACGTAGCCGTTTCCACGCTCCGTGCGGATGTACTTCGGCTTCGCCGGATCGGGCTCGATCTTTCGCCGAAGCCGCATGACCTGGATATCGATGGCGCGGTTGTAGACTTCGTCGTTGTGCAGCCGGGAAAGATCGAGAAGCTGGTCCCGATTGAGGATGCGATGCGGCGCGCCGAGAAGCACGACCAGAAGGCTGAACTCGCCCTTGCTGAGCACCGCGACGCTGCCGTCGGGCGCGGTGAGCCGGCGCGTGTTCAGGTTGAGCTCCCAGCCGTCGAACCGGTAGGCGCGAATGCCCTCGGGACGTCCCTGGCGCACCTCGGCGTGGCGGCGGCGCAGCACCGTGCGGATGCGAGCGAGCAGCTCGCGCGGACTGAAGGGCTTCGTCACATAGTCGTCGGCGCCGAGCTCGAGGCCCATCACGCGATCGGCCTCGTCGCTGCGTCCGGTCAGCATGATGATCGGGATGGCCGATTCGTCGCGAATCTTTCGCGCGAGGCTCATGCCGTCCTCGGCGCGAAGCTTGAGGTCCAGCACGACGAGGTCCACCACCTCGCTCGCGAGCACTTCGTTCATCGAGCGCCCGTCCGCGACGGCCGTGACACGCACGTCGTGCCTGGCGAGATAGTCCGCGATCATCTCGCGGATGATCGGGTCGTCATCGACCGCCAGGACGTGCGGATCGGCGGCCTGCGGTTCGGGGGCTTGCGCAATCACGTCGGTGTCCACTCTCATGTTGCCGAGGATATCCATTGCCCGGCACCACTGTTTCAGCTGAAACGATGAAGCTGTCGACGCTCTCATCATACGAGCATGGACGAACCCCGGCGAATCCTCGTCATCGAGGACGATCCCATCCTGCGAGAGCTGATGTCGGACTGGCTGCTCGCGGCCGGCTATCGCGTGGCTGTCGCGCCGGGAGGCGAATCGGGGATCGTCGACGCGAAGGCCTGCCGCCCCGATCTCGTTGTGACGGACATCAACATGCCGGGAACGGGCGGCGCGGCCGTGATCGCGCGACTCGCGCGAATCTATCCGGGCCTTCCGATCATCGCGATCTCGGCGCACTTCAAATGCGACCGCGGCCTGGCTCCCGGCGAGGCCACTTTGCTCGGTGCCGCGCGCACGCTGGCGAAGCCCTTCAGGCGCGCGGAAATGGTCGGTGCGGTGAGAGAGCTCATCGGAACACCGGCTGCGTGAATTGATGCGGATCGCTTCGCGAGGCCTTTCGGGCTTGACGATGAGGCGGATGCTCTTCGCGCTCGGCGCCGTGCTGATCGGCATCAACCTGCTGTCGGCGGTTTGGGACGTGCGCAACGATCGCGGCCTCGTCGAGCGCGACGCGCTGCGCGATTTCAACAACCTCACGGCGCTCATGGCCGACCAGACCGCGCGCTCCCTCGAATCGGTCGGCGTATTGCTGAGCGCCGCGGCCGGCGACATTTCCTCCACGGGCGTCGGGGAACCCTCGGCCCGTGGCCTGCGCCTCAGGGAGCGCGTCTCGGGAATCCCCCAGATCCGCGCGGTGCTGGTGCTCGACCGCGGCGGACGCGTCATCGTGAGCACCGACGAGAGGTCCGAGATCGGCGCGGACTACTCGGGCAGGGACTACTTCATGGCGCAGCGCGACGCGACGGCTCCGGGCCGGTATGTGAGCGACCCGTTCCTCGGGAGGGTCACCGGCCGCTGGGTGTTCGCGGTTTCCCAGAGAATCATCGACGCGAACGGGCGCTTCGCGGGCGTGCTCGCGGCGATCATCGACGTCGACTATTTCAATCGTCTCTACCGGTCTCTCGACCTCGGGGAGCACGGCTTCGTGACGCTCCTCACGCGCGAAGGAACCGTCGTGACGCGCATTCCTGTCCGGGAAGAACTGTTCGGCAAGAAACTCACCCATCGCGGCGAGGTCCTGGACGCACTCAATCGCGAGGGCCGTTACTCGGGCTGGTCGCCCAGCATGGTGGCGGGACAGTCGTGGCAGGTGCTGTTGTCGGCGGCGCCCGTGCCACAGACCCCGCTTGTCGTCATGGTCGGCAAGCCCGAAAGCAGCGTACTGGAGCCGTGGTACGCCGAATCCATGCGCGTCGTCATGCGCACGCTGCTCACCTCGGCGGTGATGATCGGCCTCGTGTGGCTTGCCGCACGCGAGCTCGCGCGCCGCGCGCGCGCCGACGCCCGGATGCAGGAAGACCGCAGGCTCGCGCAAGTCGAACAGGACCGCCTGCAAGACAGGCTTCGGCAGGCCGAGAAGATGGAAGCCATCGGACGCCTGGCGGGCGGTGTCGCGCACGACTTCAACAACGACCTGGGCGGCATCATCGGCTACGGCGAGATGCTGCTCGAAGGCACTCCCGAGGGATCACCCGAGCAGCGCTATGCAAGCAACCTGTTGACTGCCGCCAACCGGGCTCGCGACCTGGTCGATCGGATCCTGGCTTACAGCCGCAGCCAGAAGGTGGTCCGCCAGCCGGTCGAGATGGGACGAGTGGTCCGCGAGACGCTGGAGGTGATTCGTGGCTCGCTGCCTGCGGGAATCTCTCTGGACCCGTCGATCCCGGAGTCGCCCGTCCCGGTCATGGGCGATTCGACACAGTTGCACCAGGTCGTGCTGAACCTCTGCACCAACGCGATTCACGCGATGGGCGACTCGGGAACGATGAGGGTTTCCCTCGAAGCGGCCGATCTGCGGAGTGAGCGCATCTTCGTCCATGGCGTTTTGGCGCCCGGGCCCTACGTTAAGCTCGTGGTGAGCGACACGGGCGTCGGAATGACCGAGCGCATCCTGGCGCGCATCTTCGAGCCTTTCTTCACGACCCGGGACCTGGGGCGCGGCACGGGGCTCGGCCTGTCCGTGGTCTACGGGATCGTCACGGATTCGGGCGGCGCGATCCACGTCACGAGCGAGCCTGGCCATGGCAGTTCGTTCGAAATCTATCTTCCACGCGCGGACGCCGGCGATGTCGTTGCAGAGGAAACCCCGGGGCCCATCGAGCGCGGCCGCGGCGAGCGCGTATTGCTCGTCGACGACGACAAGTCCTTGCTCATCATGACCGCGGAGCTGCTCACCCGGCTGGGGTACGAGCCCGTGCCGTTCTCGGATGCCGGCTCGGCACTGGCTTCGCTGCGGGCGATGCCCGCGGCCTACGATGTGGTCCTCACCGACGAGATGATGCCCGGGCTCAGCGGCAGCGAGCTTGCGCGCGCCGCCAAGCAGGCTTCTCCTCACCTGCCCATCATCCTTTTCAGTGGCCGGCCAAGCCCGGCGCTCACGCAGCTCGCGCTCGAGGCAGGCGCAATTGAAGTCCTGAGAAAACCGGTCCAGTCGCGCGAGCTGGCGGGCGCGCTTGCGCGCGCCCTGGCCACGTAGCTTCGCTCGAACTCATTTCCCGGCTTCGGCCGAGCCCGCGCCTTGCGCCATCGCCGCGGGCTGGTCTCCCGGGAGAACGATCTCCTTCGGGGTGTAGCCCTCGCCTTCAGCCATCTGCCGCGCGAATGCGTTGTCGAGCGCCACCTGGCGCGCGGTTTCGGGAGTGGCCGGCCTCGCCTGGACCCGGTATTTCGAGATGTAGCCTTCGCCCTCGGCCATCTGCAGCGCGAATTGCTTGTCGCGCGCCAGCTGGAGCGCCGTCTCGGGCTTGAGTGGCTTTTGCGGCGACCGGTCCGGATATTGCGAATAGTAGCCGTCGCCCTCCGCCATTTGCTGCTCGATCGAGAAGCCCTGGTCCGCGGCCCGGGAGCCGAGCGCGGACGCGGCCGCGACAAATGCGCTGGTGATGAGAAGAGCTTTGCGGGTGTTCATGATCTTTCCTTTGCGAGTGTTCGTCGGATCGACGTGAGTGCATTTCGAACCTCCCGCGTCTCGGCTTCGTTTCGCTTTCGGGCGATCGTGTTTCGTGCGAAACGAAGGGCGGTGTCCGCCGCGTCGGTTTCGCCTGAAACCGCGAGGCCCGCGTCCGAAACGAACTCGCGACGCGCCGCCGAGAAACTGCCGGTCGGACACCCAAGGAGAGATGAATCCATGTTCCCAGCGATGATCGGCCTCATTCGCACCGGCCCCAGGGGCGCGGCATGCGTCGCTTCGCTCCTCGCCATGGCCTGCGTGGCCGGATGCGGCGCCGACGCGGCTTCCTCGCCGGTCGCGCCCGTCCCGGAAGTCTCGGTAGTCACGGTGCACAAGACCAGCGTTCCCGTGACGATGGAGCTACCCGGCCGCACGACACCGGTTCTCGTCGCGCAGGTTCGCGGCCGGGTCGACGGCATCGTCCTCGCACGGGATTTCCGCGAGGGTGCCGACGTGAACGCGCATCAGCGGCTCTTCAAGATCGATCCCGCACCGTATCGGGCGGCGCTCGACAGCGCCGAGGCCACGCTCGCACGCGCGCAAGCCAATCTCGCCGCGGCCACGGTGCTGGTCGAGCGCTACAAGATACTTCTCGCGGGCAATGGCGTGGCGAAGCAGGATTACGACAACGCCGTCGCGGCCCAGGGCCAGGCGGCCGCCGACGTCGCCTCGGGCAAGGCCTCCGTGCAGATCGCACGCATCAACCTTGGCTATACGGACGTCACTTCGCCGATCAAAGGACGCATCGGCCCATCGACAGTGACGCCCGGCGCGTACGTGCAGGCGAACACCGCCACGCTCATGGCCACGGTCCAGCAGCTCGATCCGATCTACGTGGACCTCAATCAGTCCAGCGTGCAGGGACTGCAGCTGCGCCGCGACGTGGCGAGCGGCAAGCTCAAGCTGAATGGTCCCGGCCAGGCGAAAGTCGCGCTCCTTCTCGAAGACGGCACGACATACCCGCTGCCCGGCACGCTCCAGTTCACCGACGTGACCGTCGATCCGGGCACGGGCTCGGTCACGGTGCGCGCGTTGTTCCCCAATCCCCAGGGCGTGCTGCTGCCGGGAATGTTCGTCCGGGCCCGCATCGACGAAGGCGTGAACGACAACGTCGTGCTTGCGCCGCAGGTCGGCGTGACCCACGACTCGGCGGGTAACGCCACGACGCTCGTGGTCGAGGGCGACAACAAGATCGCGCGGCGCACGATCCAGGCGACCCGGACATCGGGCGGCGACTGGGTCGTCGAAGGAGGATTGAACGACGGCGACAAGATCATCGTGGCCGGCGTACAGAACGTGCGGTCCGGATCGACGGTTCGCGCCGTCGAGGAGCCCGCTCCCGTTTCCCCGCCGTCGAACTGAGGATGCCATGGCCAGGTTCTTCATCAATCGTCCCATCTTCGCGATCGTCATCGCGATCATCATCATGCTGGCGGGCGCGCTGTCCATCTCGCAGCTTCCGATCGAGCAGTACCCGCCGATCGCGCCGCCCAGCGTGCAGATCAGCACGAGCTACCCCGGAGCCTCCGCGATCACGGTGAACGACGTCGTCGTGCAGGTGATCGAGCAGCAGATGAGCGGGATCGACAACCTGATCTACATGTCGTCCGTGAGCGATGACAGCGGGCAATCCACCACCACGCTCACCTTCACGCCGGGGACCAATCCCGACATCGCGCAGGTGCAGGTCCAGAACAAGCTGCAGCTCGCCGTGCCGCTGCTTCCGCAGCAGGTGCAGCAGACCGGCGTGCGCGTGACGAAATCCACCAACGCGTTCCTGATGTTCGTGGGCTTCATCTCCACCGACCACAGCATGTCGAAGTTCGACATCGCCAACTACGTCGTGTCGCACGTCCAGGATCCCATCAGCCGCGTGAACGGGGTGGGCAACTTCAACGTGCTGGGAACGCAATATGCGATGCGCGTGTGGCTCGACCTCGACAAGCTGAACGCCTACGCCCTCACGCCGATCGACGTGAGCAACGCGCTCCTCGCGCAGAACGTGCAGATTTCCGGCGGCCAGCTGGGCGGCGCGCCCGCGGTCTCCAACCAGCAGCTCACCGCGACGATCACCGAGGCGACGCTGCTGCGAACGCCCGAGCAATTCGGGGCCGTGGTGCTGAAGGCCCTGCCCGATGGCTCCCAGGTGCGCCTGGGCGACGTGGCGCGCGTCGCTCTCGGCGCCGAGAATTTCGTGATCGACAACAAGTACAACGGGCAGCCCGCATCCGGGATCGGCATCCAGCTCGCCACCGGTGCCAACGCGCTCGCGACCGCGCAGGCGGTGCGCGCGAAGATCGATGCGTTGAAGCCCTACTTTCCGCCCGGGCTGGCGGTCGTCTACCCGAACGACACGACGCCGTTCATCAAGATCTCGATCCAGGAAGTCGTGAAGACGCTGCTCATCGGCATCGCGCTCGTGGTCCTGGTGATGTACCTCTTCCTGCAGAGCGTCCGCGCCACGCTCATCCCCGCGATCGCGGTGCCCGTGGTGCTGCTCGGCACGTTCGGACTCATGGCCGCCGCGGGCTTCACGATCAACATCCTCTCGATGTTCGGCCTGGTCCTCGCGATCGGATTGCTGGTCGATGACGCGATCGTGGTGGTTGAAAACGTCGAACGCGTCATGGCCGAGGAGAAGCTCCCGGCGAAGGAGGCCACGACGAAGGCCATGGGCCAGATCACGGGTGCCCTGATAGGCGTGGCGATGGTGCTCTCGGCGGTGTTCGTCCCCGTGGCGATGTCGTCGGGAACCGTCGGCGGGATCTATCGCGAGTTCTCGCTCACGATCGTCGCCGCGATGCTGCTCTCGGTATTCGTGGCGCTCACGCTCACGCCCGCCCTCTGCGCGATCCTGCTCAAGCCGTCCGTCACCGAGCAAGCGCGAGACGGCTTCTTCGGCTGGTTCAACCGCCGTTTCGATACGGCGCGCGACGGCTTCACGGGCGGCGTACGCGGCGTGATGGCGCGCACGGTGCGTTGGGCCGCGATCTACCTCGTGGCGGTCGCCGCCGTCGGCGTGCTGTTCGTGAAATTGCCCACGGCGTTCGTGCCGAACGAGGACCAGGGCTACCTCCTGGTGCAAGTGCAGTTGCCGCCCGGCGCCACCCAGCAACGAACCGGCGCCGTTCTCGACGACGTGGCCCAGTACCTGCTGAAGAACGAAACCGCGACGGTGAGCGATGCATTCGTGATCAACGGCAACAACTTCGCCGGGCGCGGACAGAATATGGGCATGATCTACGTCCACCTCCGGGACTGGAGCGAGCGCGCTTCCCGCGACCTGTCCGCCCAGTCGCTGATAGCGCGCCTCTCGCGGCAATTCGCCTCCTACAAGGACGCGACGATCACACCGGTGAACCCGCCGCCCATCCAGGGTCTCGGCACATCGGCGGGATTCGA
>Ga0070731_10004563_pt1 | contig 11830 bp, 12 predicted proteins | sample Coa_R1_2_FD_66448 | JGI IMG/M metagenome (GOLD analysis project Ga0070731, IMG submission 66448) | Surface soil microbial communities from Centralia Pennsylvania, which are recovering from an underground coalmine fire - Coalmine... | ecosystem: Environmental > Terrestrial > Soil > Unclassified ... | reverse complement strand
CTTGCGCTGCTCGGCGGCGCGGCGGATGCCGGTCGAATGAATGTCCACGAGGTTTTCGATGCTCAGGCAGCAGTCGAGAAATTCTTCAACGGTGTCGTGGCCGAAGCGTTCGGCGTGGCCGCGGATGCGCGCGCCGTGGTTGGCCATGTCGTCGATGGCTTTGCGGCTGGTGTGCGCGAAGTAGTAATTGTTCTTGAAGAAATCCGAATGCGCGTAGACGTGCGCCATGACCAGCTTCTGATCGCAGAGCGGATTTGAATTCATCAAATACGCGTAGCACGGATCGTTGTTGATGACCATCTCGTAGATTTTCGAGAGGCCGTACGTGTACGATTTGCTGAGCCGCTCGTACTCCATGCCGAAGCGCCAGTGCGGGTAGCGCGTGGGAAATCCGCCCAGCGCCGCGACCTGGTTGATCTGGTCGTGCGTGAGGACTTCGTAGACGACGTCAAAGAAATCGAGGCCGCATTCGATGGCGTGGTCCTTGATTTCTTCCTTGAGATCGTCGAGTTCGGGAGGGAGGTTCATGAGGTTGACTCTCTGTTTCGGTCGCTACTTGCGTTTGCTCTTTCGTTCTTGGCGGATCCAATCTCTAAACGCGTCTTGCATCACAGCCAAGTCTTCATCAACACCGAGTTGAATAAACCTAAAAATTTCACTGCGGATGTTTAGTCCGGGGAATGCCAGGCTTTCTTCCGCTAGCTCATACCGCCGCTCTTTCAGTATTCGAATTTGAAGCTCAGTTCCGTCGAAACGCCAATGTTCGGGCACTCCGAGCGCGGCACAGATGTGTAGCTTGGTCAGCGAATCGGTGCTCAAGTCGATTTCAACCATCAAATCCGGCGGCGGATCAATGGACATATCCAGTTCTTTTCGGCCGTGAATTCTTTTTGCACTTTTAAGATAGAAACAGCAGTCCGATTGTATGCCCTTTTTCAAATCGCCTCGTTTGCAAAGAAATGCGCCTCCTGGCTTGCACCGAAGTCCATATTCACGCGCCAGCACAACAATCAAGTGTTCAAAGTAGTGCGTATAGCTCTCGTGCTCAAAATGAGGCGCCATGATCTCTAGTTCTCCATCGTCATAAGCGACGCGACATTTGCAAGACTCGCCCGTTTCTCGCATCAAGGCTTCAAACGTTTCCCAACTGACGCCGTGAAGTGTCACCCGCTGCTCGGCAGACGGAGCTACGCGGATGCCGTAGGGCGCCTGCTTTTCTTGAACCGTCGAAACACTCATGCAAACCGTTCCTCCAGCCACGGGTCCGCGCGGTTGTGGTAGCCGCGCACTTCCCAGTATCCGAGTTTGTCCTCCTTTGTGAAACGGATTTCCTGCACCCATTTCGCGCTCTTCCACAGATAACGTTTGGGAATCAGCATGCGCACGGGGCCGCCGTGCTCGGCGTTAAGCGGTTCGCCGTTCCACGCGTGCATAATCAGCACGTCGTCGTCCATGCAGCAGGGCAGATCGAGGTTCGTCGAATAGCCGTCGTAGCTGGTGAAATAAACGAAGTTCGCTTCGGGCTTCACGCCGACCAACTGTGCGAATTCGCTGAACTTCACGCCTTTGACTTTATTGTCGAAGGTGCTCCATGTCGTGACGCAATGGAAATCGCAGGTCTGTTCGGCCTGCGGCAGCGCGTTGAATTGTTCCCACGTGAACGACTGCGGTTTTTCGACGAGGCCGGAGACGGTGAGCTTCCAGCGCTCAAGCTTAATCGATGGAATGAATCCCAAATCCAGCCGCGGCCATCCGCGCGGGATATGCTGGCCCGGCGGTAGGCGCGGGCGTCCATCTTGCGCTCGCGCGACTTCGTCGGGATGCAGCGTGCGGCCTTGATTTTTCGCGGCCCATTTTTCTTTGTTGGCATTGGGGTCAGACATAGAGCCATGCTTCCAGTAGAGAGACGATTAAGCGAATGGCGGCCTTCGTCCAATCGCAGACGATCCAGACGCGATTGACGAGGCGCTGATTTTGTTTGGGGTTATCGTCGGGCATCGGAGTAATCTCGATTCACGATCAAATTCGGCGTTTCTTTTTGCCAGCGCTCAGCGCTCGCATTTCCTCGCGAATACGCAGCCTAAAATCATGTGAGTTTGCCAAAAGCAGCCTGCGGCGCGGCTTCAGAAACTCAGCGATGATCTTCGACAGCGGAATTCCGGGAAAGACGGCGCTCTCTTCCGACACTATATAACGCCCGCTTTTCAAAAGCCGGATTTCGAGCGCCGAGCCGTTGTAGAGCCAGTGTTCGGGAACTCCGAGCGCGGCGCAGATTGCGAGCTTGCGGGACGAATTCGTGCTAATGTCCACTTCGATCATCAAGTCGGGCGGCGGATGAATCGCGAGATCGATTTTTTCGCAGTCGGCCACATCGTTCGCGTGTTGAATGTAGAAGCAACCGTCGGGTTCGATCGCCTTCTCAATATCTTCTCGTTCGCACGTCAAAGAAGCGCCGGGAACACAATCCAGTCCGAATTCCTCGACCAGCACAACAACCATTTGCCCAAGCGTAAATTCAGAGCGGCCGTGTTTGAAATGCGGCGACATGATCTCCAAGTCTCCCGAATCGAACGCCAGCCGGCACGCGCGCGAATCGCCGAGGTCGTTCAAGAGCGCTTTGTACGTGCTCCAACTCACGCCGTGAAGAACCACGCGCTGATCGTCTAGTGTGCAGAATTCCGTTACGGCTTTGCCGTACGGCGCGGGAGCTTCCTGAACTGTTGTTTTGGTCATGCAAAATCTTTCAACTAATGCCCGGTTATCAAAACATCGAGGAACAACCCAATGACAACCACCCACGGCAGCACGATGAAAAGCGTGACGAAAAGCCCTACGAAGATTCTGGCCGCAGGCGTGAGTTCGCCGCGTTTGTCAACCGACGAATGGCCGATGACCTGAAGCGCCGCATGTATTGTGAGATCGGCCAAAATGCTCATCTGTCGCGTTCCTTCTTGGTCTCAACAAGATGACAAAATCACATTCCATTGATCTTGATGTAGATTGCGCACAGTGCAAAGGCGACCGCGCATAACACGCAAAAAATCACGACATCAGACCAGCGAACCCTCGTGGTCGTGGGTTCGTCTTTTCGAGCGATAAGCGATACTATTGCGAGGAGGAAATTCATGATTCCTCACTTCCCCTTCCCCAAAAAAATCTTGATCGCGTCGTAAATCTCCTCCTTATTCTTGATGTCCGCCGTGATCAAATTCTCCCCATCCAGCGCGTCGTCGAGCTTGCGTTTGAATTCGCCGGAGCCGTACAGGCTGCGCACCTGGCCATAGCAGAAGAGATTCACCTTCGGCAGCACTTCGTCTTTCAAGATGCGGAAACAGACTTCGTTGTCGCTGAGCAGGTTGTCGCCGTCGCTGAAATGGAACGTGTAGATGTTCCAATCCTGCGGCGAATAATTTTCGGTGATGATGTCGGCGCAGAGCCGGTACGCGGTCGAAATCGCCGTGCCGCCGGATTCGCGCGTTTTGTAGAACGTTTCCTGATCGACCTCGCGTGCGGCGGCATCGTGCGTGATGTAGCGGCTCTCCATTGTTTTGTACTGGCTGCGCAGCCAAGTGTCGATCCAGAAGGCGGTCGTGCGCACGAGTTCCTTCTGTTCGTCGCCCATCGAGCCGGAGACGTCCATCATGTAGAAGATCACGGCGTTCGATTCGGGCACGTGCGTGATCTGCCAGCTCTTGTAGACTTTGTCGGCCTTGATCGGAATGATGATCGGGTTGTCCGGATTGTAGTCGCCCATCGCAATCTGCCGGCGCAGCGCGCGGACGAACGTGCGCTTGAAATGCTTGAGCGATTCGGGGCCTTGCCGGCGGATCGAACTGTAGCGCTCCTTCTCGGCCATGATCGTGCGCTGGCCTTTGGGCTGGATGTTGGGCAATTCCAATTCTTCGCCGAGAATTTTGGCGAGTTCCTCCATCGTCAAATCGACTTCGAGGATGTGCTCGCCGGGCTGGTCCCCGGCCTCGCCCGTGCCGTCGCCTTCCTGCGGCTGGCCGCCGACGGGATCGCCGGGTTCGCCGTCGCCGCTGCCGACGCCGCCCTGATTCTTGCCAAAGCGAAAATGCGGGAGATCGATTTCGGGGAGCGGAATCGAGACGACGTCCTTGCCCTTCTTGCCGATCAGTTCGCCCTGCGTCATGTACTTGCGCAGGTCTTTCTTGATCTTGCCGCGCACGATCTGGCGGAAGCGCGAATGGTCGCGTTCGATCTTGTTGGTGGATTCGTAGACGGGGTCGTTGGGATTCATGGTGATCGTTCTGGGGTTCGTTCTTCGTTTAAAATCGACTGTCCAGCATTCATAGTATACGCGAAATTCGATAAAATTCACTGCTGCCACAGAGAACACGGAGGCCGCCGAGATTATTTGCGCCGGCGCCTCCAAATTGATCGCGTGCTGGGATGCACGCGGACGGGCACAGGCAACGGCACAATCGCCCAATGAAAATATCCCGCGACGATGACGGCTGCAAAGAGCATGAAACACGCGCACGAGAACCAGTTTTCGGCGCTCAGTCCGCTCTTCTGAAAAAACACAAAGACTGAGATAAACGTGCAGATCATCGGCATCACAAAAAACGGAATGGTCAGTCCAGCGGCGATGATGCGCAGGCGGCGGATGGAGCCTTTGATATAAAGCTCGCTTTCGCGATTGATCGACGCCGGAATCAAATGACACCCGCTTTCGGACGCGCGCTTGAGCAAGCCCATCGAAGCCTTTTGCCAAAACGTGATCAATTCCAGCAGCCGCGCGCGGATGGTGCGCAGCGCCAGGCTCCACGTCGCCACGATCCCAAGGCAGATGATCATGCGCACATGATCCTCGTACGGTTTGCCCACCGCGAAACGCTGCGCGATCAGCAGCGCGGACGTGATCAGCGCCTGCGCGCCGGTCGCGATCAGCCACGTGCGCGTGGCGCGCGCCTTGGATTCACCGAAGGCGAAGGGGTCGAAGTCGGGAGTGCCGGTCATCGGAGATTTTTCTCCTTCAGGATTTCGTTGGCCCAAGCGGCGTCTTCGGGGGAGAGAGGCGGAACTGCGGGACGCGAGTATTTCACTCGTTTTGCTATCGCACAGCCATCGTAACACTTGTTGAATATGGCTTGAAGGTCGAATGACACTTCGTCCTTGGGTTTTTCGAGCGGAATATGGACTACCGGAAGCTTGTGCCGGAGAGTACCAAGCCACACGTTGAATTTGTCGCCAGCGTCTCCCTTATGGAGGCACGTTGCGTAATCCCAAATGCCGTATTTTTGGAGTTCGGATTTTGGACATGCGATTGTGTGCTGGCCGTCACGAAGCAAATCAATCTCAAGAAAATGCGTGTTGCTGTTTAGAAGCGTCCGCTGCTTTTCCAAGTAAGACGTGCGGCCATTCCCGGATTTCTTATTGGCCGGGCTAAACACTTCAATTTCCGCGACCACCCTGGAGGTATCGTTTGCGCAGACGACGCGCAAAAAATACACGCGAAATTTGCGCGTCGCCGCTTCGATTTCAATAGGCTCTGGCAGTCTCATCGCAGCGACACGTTTGCGCACTTCGCCGTAAACGGCCTGTTCCTCGGACACACTCTGAATTTTGATGTCCGGATACATTTCTAGTCCTTCGTCGGCTGGATAGCACCGCTCCTCAACGGTAGCGACGTATTTCGCTGGCAAGGCCAAATTAATCGCGCTGCAGATTTCAGAGATCAAATGATGGTGGACCGAAGACCACATGTTGGCGGCTTCGATGAATGGGTCCATGCCTGGAAATGGGTTGGCCATAGTCATTGTCCATAAACTTCAAGAATTATCTTCTGAGCATCCGCAAACGACACCCCGTATGCGTTCTTCTTTTGACGATCAGAAAGATCGAACAGGTCGTCGGGCTGAGCGCACCATTTTTTTAAACAATTCAAAGTCTTGAGGCGCGATGAAAACGATGATCTCGACTTCATTTCGGCTGACAATTTGTGGATGCAGATTCAGCCCATATAGGATGATCTCCAGGCTCAGCGGAATCTTTGCGGCGATAACTTTTGAATCTTCACCCACGCTTGCGTTCTCCCTTTATTTCTTCCCGCTCTTCGTATCCCCGCGCGCGAAGATGCTCGCCACGAAATTGAGCACGTCGGTCGCGGATTCTTCGTCGTAACCGAAATTGCGGATCAGGCGGCTCTTGACGATGTCGATCTTCTCCTGCGTCTCGCGGTCCACCACGCTCGATACCAGCGAGCTGAGCTTGATCGAGTCCTTCTGGTCCTCGAAGAGCTTCAGTTCCAGCGCGCGGTGCAGGCGCTCGTTCATGCGGAAATCGAACTGCCGCCCGTCGATGGCGAGCGCGCCGATGTAGTTCATGATTTCGCGCCGGAAGTCGTCCTTGCGGCTTTCGGGGATTTCGATCTTCTCCTCGATGCTGCGCATCAGGCGCTCGTCCGGCGGCTCGACCTGGCCGGTGTACTTGTTGCGGACCTTTTCCTTTTGCGTGTAGGCCTTGATGTTGTCGATGTAATTCTGGCAGAGCTTGGCGATGGCGTCTTCGTCGGCGCTGATCGCGCGCTGGACTTCGTTTTTCACGATCTCCTCGTATTCTTCGCGCACCACCGCGAGCAGTTCCTTGTAACGCTTGCGCTGCTCCTCGCTGGTGATCAGCGAATGGTGCTGCAAGCCCGATTCCAATTCGTTGAGCACCATGAACGGATTGACTGAGGTGCTGCTTTCCAGCGACACGAGCGCATTCGACAGTTTGTCCTGAATGTAGCGCGGCGAGATGCCGGTCATGCCTTCGCGCGGCGCTTCCATTTTCAATTCGTGAACGTTGTCCTGCGTGTAGCCCGGCAGCGTCTTGCCGTTGTAAAGCTTGAGCTTTTGCAGCAATGAAAGCTGCGCTTTCTTCGGCTCTTCAAGGCGCGTGAGCACTGCCCACATCGCGGCGATTTCGATGGTGTGCGGCGCGATGTGTTTCTTCACGTTTTTGCGGTTGAAATCGCGCTGATAGATCGCAATTTCATCGTTGAGCCGCACGTTATACGGCACGTCGATCTTCACCGTGCGGTCGCGGAACGCTTCCATCATTTCGTTCGACTGCAGCTTCTTGTACTCCGGCTCGTTGGTGTGTCCGATGATCACTTCGTCGATGTCGGTCTGCGCGAATTTCTTCGGCTTGATCTTGTGCTCCTGGCTGGCGCCGAGCAGATCGTACAAAAACGCGACATCCAATTTGAGCACTTCGATGAATTCGATCACGCCGCGGTTGGCGACGTTGAACTCGCCGTCGAAATTAAATGCGCGCGGATCGCTGTCCGAACCGTACTCGGCGATCTTGCGGTAATTGATGTCGCCGGTGAGTTCCGTCGAGTCCTGATTCTTCTCGTCCTTCGGCTGGAACGTGCCGATGCCGACGCGATCTTTTTCAGAGAGCGTCATGCGCCGCACGCGGATGTGCTTCATCACCTTCGCCCAATCGCCGGCGAATTTGTCCATCAGCGAGCGGAAAATGTAGCGGCAGAACGGGCAGAGATCGCCTTCCAGCGTGATCTTGTATTCGCCGCGCGTGCGTTCGTTGATTTCGTGCAGCACGCGTTCGCGCTGATCGAGCGGGATGAGTTTCAGCGGCTCTTCGTGCATGGGGCAGGGTTGCAGTACGCCGGGCGCTTCGGGCAGGTCCCACGAGAAGGAATACAACGTGCCGGCATCGGTCTTCGAATAGACCTCGATCCCTTTTTTCATCAAGCGCGCGATGGTCGATTTGGCGCTGCCGACCGGTCCGTGCAGCAGTATGACGCGCCGTTCCGCGCCATAGCCCATCGCCGCCGATTTCACGACGTTGACGAGGCGGGCCAGCGAGCGGTCCAATCCGAATACGCCGTCGCGGCCTTGTGAAATGGGGTCGCTGAAGAATTTGTATTTCGTCACTTTGTCGCGGCCGTCCACGACATCTTCCGATCCATACGACAGGATCATGTCGTAGAGGCGCTGGTACGAATTGCGCGTGACTTTGGGATCTTTGATGACCAAATCGAGATACTCTTGAAACGAGCCTTCCCAATTGAGATTGCGATATTTCTCGACATCCAGGTTGCTGGCGATGGAGGCGAACAGGTTGTTGGACATGGCGATTCCTCTAAGTTTTCATACGGCAGAAGCGGCACGACGGACCTTTTCCTATTTTTCGTCTACCGCTTCGTGGCGGATTTGCAAATCCTAAAATCTTTTAACGAAGCGCGTGCCAAAGGTGGCCGGAGTGCATAAAATGAGTGCACTTCCTGATTTAAAGACGCTTCAGCTGACCGGTTTCAGAGCAAGTATTTTGCTAAATCTGAAACGTGGGCTCGGTTCCGCTTTTTCGCCTTGCGTCCGCACGGCTTTTGCTGCAAGTTATCCGCACAAACACAATTCAATCGTCCCACGGGAGAACGTTCAAAATGAAACGACTGGCTTGCTTTATGATTCTTGTCTTTGGATTCATGATGATGCATGGCTGCGGCGAAAGCGGCGGTGCAAATCAGGCGCTGATCGGCGCGAATTTGGAGCTGACTGGAAGCGAAGCGTCGTGGGGCAAGGACAGTCAGCAAGGCATTGAATTGGCACGCGATGAAATCAACGCGCGTCCGGATCAGAAAATCAAACTGAAGTTTATCTTCGAAGACGACAAGAGCGACCCCGGCGCGTCGAAGGATGCGATGAAGAAGCTGGTCACGCAGGATGGCGTGCTTGCCGTCATCGGCGCGGTTGGATCAAGCCGCACGATTCCGGCCGCGGATGTGGCGACCGACGAGAAAGTGCCGCTGATGACACATGCGGCGACCAATGTAACGATTGTTAAACGCAGCGAATACGTGTCGCGCATCTGCTTCAACGATGACGTGCAGGGCGGAGCGATGGCACACTTCGCCCGCGCGACCTTGAAAGCCGATTCGGCAGTCATGATCGTGGGCAATGGCGATCCGTATTCGGAAGGATTGTGTGCATCGTTCAAGCGCGTCTTTGAAGCGCAAGGCGGCAAGATCACGGAACAACTGGCCTACCAGAAAGGCGCGCAGGATTTCAAAACGCAGATCACGTCGCTGAAGCAGCTCAATCCGCCGGTGGTGTGGGTTCCGGGATATTTCAACCAAGTGGGGCCGCTGATCCGGCAGGCGCGTGAAGCTGGCTTCCAAGCTCCATTCCTGGGTGCGGACGGGTGGGACGATCCGCAGTTATTCACGCTGGCGGGTCCGGCGATTAAGGGAAATTATTTCAGCAATCATTTTAATCCCTACGGTACCGATGCGACAACGGTGGGATTTGTGAAAAAGTTCGAGGCGCGCTTCGGCACACGGCCGGGGGCAATGGCGGCTCTGGCGTACGATGCGGCGTACGCGATGGCGGACGCTGTGAATCGGGCCAAGGAACTGAAGCCCGAAGCGATCAAGAACGCGATCAATACGATCAAGGACCTCAAGGGGGTTTGCGGGACGATTACGATGGGGCCGGATCGGGAAGTCACCAAGGACGTTTTGATTCTCGAAACGGGCGAAGACAAATATCTCTTCAAGGAACTGATCAAAGCGGCGGACACAAAATAACGATCACTGAATGATTGATTTTTTTACTTTTCTTCTGATTGGACTGACCGTCGGGTGCATTTACGCCTTGATCGCGGTCGGCTACACGATGGTCTATGGGATCATCAAGCTGATCAACTTCGCGCACGGCGAGTTTTACATGGTCGGCGCGTTTGTCGGCTATTACGTGCTCGTGCTCGGATTCGGCGCGCAAATCGGCGGACGCGAGTTGGGATTGATCCCCCTGCTGGTGGCGACCTTGGCGGCGGGCGTTGCGACGGGAGTGCTGGCGGTGATCGTTGAGCGGCTGGTGTACCGGCCGCTCCGCAAATCCGGACGCATCGTGGCCCTCCTGGCGGCGCTGGGCGTCTCCCTTTTTTTGCAAAACGCCGGCCAGCAGACGGTAGGCGCAAAGGACCGTCCTTTCCCGAACACAATGACGCTGCAGCGTTATCCGCGCTTTAAACTTGTAGCGGGAGACGTAAAGGCCGGCGAAGTGGCCAGGCGGGACATTTCGGTGGTCTACTCGGTGCCCTTGGAAGGCGGGCGCTTGACGCTGGTCGAAAATCTTGCGCAGCGCGGCAACACGATCAGCGCGGAGTCCGTGGAAAAATTGGACGAGATCTTGCGGAATGCGGCTCGGGAAGGCGTACCCGCGGCGATTTATGCGTATCCGGCGGTGACGGTATCGAATAAAGACGGGATCATTCTGATTGCGCTGGCACTGATTACGCTCCTGCTTTATTTGCTGGTGCAGCATTCGCGATTTGGGCGCGCGATGCGTGCCGTTTCGCACGATTTCGAAGCGGCGGAATTGATGGGCATAAACGTGGACCGGGTTATCGCGGGAACGTTCTTTATTGGGGCGTTTGTGGCTGGAATCGGCGGGACACTCGGCGGTGGGATGTACTATTCAAAGCTGTCGCCGCTGATGGGATTGATGTTTGGGCTGAAAGCGTTCGTTGCGGCGGTGATCGGTGGAATTGGAAGCATCCCCGGGGCGCTGGTGGGCGGATTGGCATTGGGCATCGCCGAAGCGCTGGTATACGGGTATGTCAGTTTCCTGTACGCGGATGCGTTCACTTTCGGAATCTTGATCTTGATGCTGTTGGTGAAGCCCAGCGGGTTGATGGGCAAGCCCTCTTCCGACAAACTGTAACGGTGCTGAATGAAATTCAAATCGTTCCTCATTCTTATCGCATCTCTTTTTGCGCTGGTGGGCGGAATTTTGGCCGTCACCGCCATTGGCGGCGGGAATGTCGAACACGCGTTTGCGTTCTGGGGCGAGCATCTGATCATCGCCGCAATCTGGCTGATGCTGTCGTTGTCGTTGAATTTGATCAATGGCTGCTGCGGACTGTTCTCGCTGGGGCACCAGGGGTTTTGGATGATCGGCGCTTATGCGGCGGCGGCGACGGTTAAATATCTTCCCCCTGGCGGGGACCAGAACTGGCTGGGCTTTATTCTCAGTTTCCCTATCGCGGTCGTGGCGGCGGCGGCGTTCGGGCTGCTGGTTGGGATCCCATGTTTGCGGCTCAGTGGCGATTACCTTGCGATCGCCACGCTGGCCTTCAGTGAAATCTTGCGCAACCTGGTCGAAAACTCCGAACCGCTGGGCAAATCCCTGGGCCTCAGTCCGCCCAACGTCATTCGCAATGCGACCACGAAGAATTGGAATTACGCGATTTACCTCGTGCTGGCATGGGCGGGGGCGGCGCTGACCATGCTGGTTCTGCGCAACCTGATGCGTTCGTCGCACGGCCGTGCGATTCAAGCCATTCGCGACGATGAACGCGCGGCGGAACTGCTGGGCGTGAACCTGACTTTTTACAAGGTTTTTGTGTTCGTCACGGGAGCGGCGTTCGCCGGGTTGGCGGGGGCTCTGTTTGCCAATTTCAACGCATTCGTTTCGATCGGTCATTTCAGTTTCAATCAAGGCGTGATGCTGGTGGTGATGGTGGTGCTCGGAGGAATGGGGGACATGGGCGGCACCACGGCGGCGACGATTGTGCTGTATTTCGTCGGCAACGTGTTCTTAAAATGGCTTCCATCCATCAACGTCCCGGTCTTCTACGATCCAACGCAAGGCGGGGTGGTCTGGACCGAGATTCGAAACTTGTGGCAAGTGTTTTTTTCGGTGCTGTTGATCGTCGTTGTGCTTGTCCGGCCGGAGGGTCTGCTTAAAGGGATCGATTTGACAGCGCTGTTCAAGCGGAGGGCGCCGGCGGATGGAAAGTAAATCCCGTAGCGCAGGCGTCCCGCCTGCGAATGATTCTTCGGAGCCGATTCTAT
>Ga0070731_10004562_pt1 | contig 11830 bp, 13 predicted proteins | sample Coa_R1_2_FD_66448 | JGI IMG/M metagenome (GOLD analysis project Ga0070731, IMG submission 66448) | Surface soil microbial communities from Centralia Pennsylvania, which are recovering from an underground coalmine fire - Coalmine... | ecosystem: Environmental > Terrestrial > Soil > Unclassified ... | reverse complement strand
ACGTTCTTGTGGCGCATGTGGCGCTGGACCTGATGGAGGGGCACGCCGGCCTGAAGCGCGACCGTGGTGCACGTATGACGCCAGCTGTGAGCCGTAATGCGCCGCGTGATGCCGGCTGCCTTGGCGCGAGCCTTGACGATCTCATTGATGGCGGTGGGGGAGAGACGCTTCCCGAAGGATCGCAATCGCGAGAGGGACACGAAGACCGGATCATCAGGTCGGGTATCGCGCTTCTCCAGGTCCCGGTTTAGGACCTCGAGATACCCCTCGATCGCCCCTCGGACCTCGGGCCGGAGGCGAATGGTGTCGTAGGGGCTCGTTTTGGCACCCTTGACCTCAAGTAGACCCCGGCGGGTCGTCAAATCGCGGTACCGAAGCTTCGACGCTTCGCTCCGGCGGAGCCCCTGATAGAAGAGGGTCATGAGGAGAGCCCGGTCGCGCAGTCCCCGGAGTGTCCCGTCACAGATGTCCAGGACGGCCTTGGCCTCATCGACGGTCAGGCCTTCGGTGCGCGACACATCGCTGAGCATGAGGCCCTTCACGAGCTTGGAGTCGGCCGGGTTTCCTGGAACCTTCTTGGCCGCATAGAGCTGTCCGAAAAGCCCGCGGACCGCCGTTAGGCGCCCGTTTACCGTGGCGTTCGAAAGACCTCGAGCCTGGAGCCGATTCCGGTAGTCGATGACCCGAAGGGATTCGACCTGGACAAACTCCGCCAGGGTCGTAATGCCGGCACTCGAGAGAAAATCCCGCACGTACTCCTCATACTTCGTCCGGGTGCCGGGGGCACGCTGGGCAGCGACGAAGTTCCGAATCTCCGCTTCAAGGGGAGCGTCGAGAGGCGGTTCGTGGAGTTCCGGGAGGCTGGGGGCCCGCGACGTTGGGCAGGACGGGGAGACGGGGAGTTTCGCATCCATCGCTCTTCTTTATCGACACCGGGGGCTCCGGGCCTTGAGCGCCAATCGTCGGAAATGGGTATTTCCGTTCATTGGAATCATGACCGGTATAAGCCTCGGTCGAAGAGGGCCTGGTAGACCAGAGCTAGTAATATCGCGCGGGTGACAGCCGGAATTAGGTGCGCCGGGCTCATATGCGTGGATTGCCGAGCATTCTCGGCATGTGGTCCAGGACTGAGCCGGCCTCCTTAACGAGGATCCGCTTCAATCGCTGCTCGCGGGACGCACCCCTCTTGATCCGTCACGCTCCGAGAAGCCTGGCGTGGCGCCATCGGCGATCGGGCGACTCCTGACTTCCCAAGTGAACACTCTCTGAAGAAGAGCCTCCAAGGGCGGCCGTGTGACGGGGTCGGGGCGTCATCCTGCCAAATTCGAAAAGGACGCGTCACGTCCCCCGGAGTACGGTCCTCTACAGAAGTGACATGAAACCATCGAGGCGGCCGTCGGGGAGGAGCGATCCGGAGAGGGTCCCTGCTTCCAGGTTCTGCGCCGTTCCCAAGGGCGGACCCCGAGTTTCTTGAGGGAGGCGTCGCCATGGTATGGAGCCTGAAACTGCCTCAGCCGGTGGATGTCGACAACCTGCTCCGTCGCGCCTCTCGTCGGGTCTGGCTCCGCGGCCTGGAGCCGGGAGCTCCTCCCCTGAAGGTGCTCTCCCGGAAGGTACTCGACCGGATGATCCGACAGGCGATTTCCGAAGTCGTGGAGCGGCTTCGATCCGAAGGGGCACAGTCCCTGGCCCAGGCGGAAGTTCGATTGGCGACGGATTCCCGGCGCGAATTGGATGCGCTCCTACAGAAGATTCAGGATCTGGGTGTTCCGGGACCCGAGGAGGATATCTTTGTCGACGATGGAGTGGGCGAGAAGCAGCCGGGACAAGCTCCCTTCGAGGGCGCCTCTTTGGAACTCGGGCGTGGTTTGGACCTGGGCACCTCCCGCATCTGCGCGAGCGCCCGGTCCCGGCAAAGCGGACATATCCTGTACAGCGTCCAACCCAACGCGTTCCTCGAGGTCCACGGCGACCGAATCACGCCGAGCCTCCTTCACCAATTCGGGATCGACTGCGTCGTCCGTGGACAGAAGACCTATCTCCTGGGGAAGCCCGCGGTCGATCTGGCGATGATCTTCGAGAAGTCGGTCCGACATCCCCTGAAAGACAACTCGGATTCCGGCATGGAGCCGGACGGCGCTCTTCTCGTCCAGGACCTCCTGGAACGCATTCTGGGCCACTCTCAGAACCCCGGCGAGATCTGCGTCTACTCTATTCCCGCAGACCCCGCGGACGGCGGCCGGAATTTCATCTATCATCGAGGAGTCCTGGAACATGCGCTCGGTGCGTTGGGATATGCTCCTCAACCGATGATCGATAGCCATGTCATCATCCAGGATGAGTTCAGGCTGAAGGAGTTCACGGGGATCGGCATGACGTGCGGGGCCGGGATGATTAACCTCTGTGTGGCTTGCAAGGGAGTCCCTGCCCTCACCTTGTCGACATCGCGAGGCGGGGACTGGGTGGATCAGAACGTCGCCCGAGCCCTCGGGGTGTCCGCCATGCACGTCCAGGCCGTCAAAGAGCACGGAATGAACTTGTATCGCCCCCAGGATCCCGTTGAAGGCGCCGTGGCCATTTACTACCGCCACCTGCTGCAGGACATGCTGGAGACCTTTCGGCGGAAGATCGGTGAATCAGGATGGTCTCCCACCTCCTCCCAGCCACTCGACATCGTATGCACCGGAGGAACGGCAATGGTGGGCGGATTCGTCGACATGTTGCGAGAGGAAATCCGGAGGGCCCCTCTTCCCCTGCCGATCGCGGACATTCGATTGGCGGAAGATCCCCTCCATTCGGTCGCGGCGGGGTGCCTGAGAGCGGCGCAGGAAGAGACCCAGGCACTTGTTGAGGCTCCGGTCTTAATGACGCCCGCCGTCCTGGATCGGTCTGCGAGCTCCTCCGTACCTCAGGGCCCGCGCCCGGTTCAGGCCCGGCCCCGCCGCTGAAGACGCCGGATTGGGAGCCGCCGTTGCGGCTTCCTCCCGTGGACGTCCCTGGCGGCCGAGGACAGTTATTCCCAGGGCGACGGCGCGATTTGCGCACGCCTGGTGGCGCTCTTCAAGGAGCTGGGAGCCGTGACTCTCGAAGGTTCTCCGCCGGACGCCGGTGTTGCCTGATCCCCCTCGTCAACGGGTGGAGACTCTCGACGAGTTCATCAAGAGCTTAGGGAAGAACCGCTGAGCTTCGGCTCTAACCAAATCCGCTTGGCACACTCCTGCCCTGGTGACGCAGGACCTCCGCAAACGGGGATTATGGTGTGTCTCCACCCTCCCCCGGCTGTAACTGCGACGGCGGTTTGGCGTAAGTACCCATGGTCGGTCTTCTCATCGTGAGGTCGTGTCCATGAACAGGCTAACTGTCCTTCTGATCATCGTAGTGGTCGTGGTCCTGTTTGGCGGCGGCTATCTGTATTGGAGATAGGAGGTTTTCCCTCCGAAGGATCAGCTGGTGCAGAGCAGTCCTTCGAAAGACTTCCCTGCCTAGGATGGGTACGTCTTTCCGATCTTTTCGATCAGCCTCCCAATGGTCAGTGGAGAACATGCCATGCGTCATTCCGCTGCGGTAAGGTTTACGAACGATGGCGTTCACAAGACCATCTGGCGCAAGGCGACGTCTCCCTCGCGCTTTCGGGTCATGGTGGCCGCCGCCGCAATCGGCCTGCTCGCCTCCTGTATTTCGATCGCAACACCGGCTCCGGCGAAGACCGGAGATCCCGCGATCAATGCCGTCGAGCGCTGCTACGGCAAGCCCGTCGACGAAGTCTGGGATGCGGCGGTCGCGGCGGTGAAAAGCTTAGACCTTCGGATCGACACCGACCGCCACGACGAACTGGGTGGAGAGCTGGTCGCCCGTCGCGCCGACGGCCACCGCATCAGCATTGCACTGAGCGCCGGCGACAAGAACATTACCCGGGTGGCCATCCGAGTCGAGCCGGGCAACCGCGAGCTCGCGGGGCTGGTTCACGAACGCATCGCAGACAAGCTCGGAATGGGCGAGGCGAAAGCCGCTTTCCTGGGAGGCAACACGGTCGATGCCGTGTATCCCTTCGGCTTTCCCGGGGCCCTCGCCGCGGCGGATCGCAGCGCCAAGGCGCTGAACTTCATCGTCACCGGACAGGAAACCCGCGACGACGCGGCCCAACTGGATGCCCGCACGCCCGACTCGACGCCGGTTCGATTCAAGATGACCCATGCGGGGAGTCCCGCCGGCGCGACCAAGGTGACGTTCATCGCGGGCCACGGCAAGACGGACACGAGCAAGACGTTGATCGCGCAGATGAAAACGGAATTCGATCGCCAGGCGGCGTCCGACGGTCGCTGATGGGCCCGGCACGGTCGGTTCGGCGGTGGTGGAAATGGGCCATGCTCCCGCTCGGGGCCGTGCTCCTGATCGCGGCGGCCGCCACGCTGTTCTACGCGTTCGGACTCGATCCCTATGCCCGTCGCTACGTCGAGCGGCTCGCCGGAGACGCGCTCCGGGTACCCGTCCGCATTGACCGCGCTCAGATTCGGATCCGGGGCCGCTCCGCGCTCACCGGAATCTCGATCGTGAATCCTGCGGGGTATCGGGAGTCCGAGGCCTGCCGATTCGACCGCCTCGACGGCTATCTCGAGGCCGCGTCGATCTTCCGCAGCACGCTCGAAATGCGCGACCTCGTGGCCGTCCATCCCGTTCTCACCGTGGATTACCTGGACGGCCGAAGCAACTTCGCGGTCCTGATCGGGAACCTGGCCGGGGACCCCGCGGATCCACAGGCGGTCCCTCCGACCAACCCGGGACAGGCCTTCCGGATCAGCCGCGCTCGCGTCATCGACGGGGTCGTCCGCTTCCGGAGTAGTGACGCGAACGGAGGCTTCGTTTCCATCCTGCTGCCCGACCTGGAGATGGAAGACTTCGGCGATGCTCCGGGCAGCGTGCCCTCGCTTAGCAAGGTATTGACGGTGATCTTCGAGGCCATGGCGGGAAGCGCGATCAAATCCGAGGATCCGTCGATTCCGGTCGATGTGCGACGCGCATTCTCGGAGGAGCTCCGGAAGCTCTCCCGCTAGGGCAAGTAAACGTGCCGGTTCCACTTACCGAAAGCGAGCACCCTCTAGGGTTCCTGTGCGGGTAATGGAATAAAGTGCAAGGAAACCCTTCCAGCGTAAGCCCCTGACCCCCTCGGAGCTATACCCCTCATTTATTGCGACACTAACGCCAGAACAGATCTATGGATGGCCGTGAAATAGCCCCTTCGGACCTAGCCAGGCCTGGGCAGGCTGTCCCAGGGCCTTGACCATCGCGCCAAGTTTACTTTGGACAGGAACAGGTTGCCGTGGAACCCTTGCAGTGGCCACAAGTGCAGGCCGAAGCTCCACTGTGCGAGCAGGCGCAATTGCCGCTCTTCGCATCCTCCGAGTGACAGCCGGCGCCAACTACCAAAGCCATTCCAACCAGCACGGACCAAATGATGCGTTTCATGAAGACCCTCCCAATTGTCCCTTTAGAGCAAAACAGATCTCCGTTTGTTACTAAGAATAAGGATTAAGCTGACGACCCTATTCATAATATGATCGAGCCCCCCCCATTCACAAGGGAGTGCCCGGGGACTATCCTTTCCGCGAAGCGAAGGAATCGCGGGGATGGCACCGGAGCCTTCCGGTCTGCGAGGAGTTCATCCCACCCCACTTCGCCAGCACTTGCATGATTTGGGGCGCGGTGACCCCCAGCCGGGTGAAATCAGAAATCGCCCGATCAATCTTGCGGAAGTACCAGTGGAGTACGGCGCGATTGAGGAGAGCGCCCGGATGCTCCGCCTCCAGCCGTAGTACTTTCGAGTAATCGGCAAGGGCCATTCTAAAGTGGCCCAGCCACTGAGAGGCCTGTGCCCTCATGAAATAAGCGTCCGCATTGCAGCAATTGACGGCGAGAGCCCTCGAAAGATCGTCGATGGCTTTCCTCGGACGACGCTGGTTCATCCACAAGGCCCCGCGCATGAGGAGCGCGGGCTCGCTATCTGGATCGAGGCGCAGCGCCTTCCCTAGCGCGGTGATGGCTCCCTCATGCTCGCCGCTCTTGTACAAGTCCACGGCTCGGAACGTATACGCCTCCACATACTCCAGAGGAACGAAGCTTCTGGAGTGACCGGACGAAGCCTTGGAATCTGAGCGATTCGACATACAATGTCAATTCCTGGTGATCACCTTCAGAATCCCCACGGCTCTATCAACCTGCTCTCTGGTCATCTGCAAGGCTTCGTTCTCTGTGATGAGCTCCGCGTTTCCGGAGAGTCCGTGGAGAACCTGAGGAGTGCTCTCCACCCATGTGATGTGGAGTCTCTGCTTGAGACCGTCCCACTCCTCTTCCATTCCAGCCGTGTTCATCTGGACACTCCTTAATGCAGGCCACTGAACGCCCCTGTCGCGTCATCAACGCCCTTCTCTAACGAGAAATACTCCCACTCCCGGGCGAGCCCATCGCCGCCCTTCCGATGGCCGTCGGACTACGACGGTCCCCCTTGCGTGGTGACCCGGCGTGCCCGGAGCAGGTCGTTCTTCCCGGGAGGGGGTCTTGAGACGGCAGGAGGCACGAGGGCCTCTTTAACGTTCTGCCATCGACGATAAAGCTTCGCGAGACCGTTCAACATGTGATGCACGAGAAGAACTCCTATCGCCTGCTATACCAGTAACCGCCTCCACCGCCGAGCAAGACCACGAGCAGGATAATCAGAAGAATAGTTCCCATAATCTGTTCCTTTCATTCGGACCTTGTCCGAGCCGCGCCCTAAGGGCTGCTCTTTTCCATCTGGGAGAGTTCCTTCTCGGCCTCTTCCTTGCTGATGCCGTAGAGCTCGTGAAGCTTCCCGTGAAGCTGTTCGCGCCTTCCGGCGATCACCGCCACGTCGTCATGGGTTAGTTTGCCCCACTTTGCCTGGACTTTGCCCATGAGCTGCGACCATTTCCCATCGACCTGTTCCTTGTTCATCATCAGCCTCCTTGAACTCCGACATCTATCACCTCTGCTCCACTACTAACTCCCTCCGAATGGCCGGGTTACATGAAGCCCTTGGAACTGGGACCTGAATACAGGGGCCACCTCCAAGGGAGAGGTGAAGCTGTCCCGTAACCCACCAGAAAGAACGACGTAAACAGCGGTTGTCGAGGACAGAGCCCGTGTCGTATGCCTGTCCTGGGAGCATCCCCACTGAGGATAGAGATGCCCATCTGCCCAAGAACAGAAGGAGTGAACTGATGAACCTCCATTGGAAGCCGTGGAAACTTCTTGCTGCGATCGGTGTCGCGCTGGCCCTGTCAGCCTGCGATCAAGGCCCGCTGGAAAAGGCTGGGAAAGCGGTCGACCGCGCTGGCGAGAAGATGGGAGACAAGATCAAGGAGATAGTGAAGTAGAGGACCCTCCTCGAGAGCGCATTGTGGTTCTGCACATCACGTTCAGTAAGGGGTCACTCCAAGAAGGTTGCATTGCTCAGGGGCAACGAAGCCGAGCCACCGGAATGCGGCATCAGGATGATCGCGCGGAGTGTCATATTGATCATCAGGAGATCGAGTGGGACGGGGGCTGCTGGTCGAAGGTTCCACCTCATGGATGAGGTCCAGCATCGACCACCCGTGTTCGTCGGATCGTAGTCCTATCGCTTTGATCCACCCGGACACTAAGAAGACTGGGACTTCCGGAGCTCTACGCACCTTACACTCGGGCAAAGCGACCCTTTCCCTCACATCGTCAGTCGCGGCCGACTGCATGGCACGAAGCTTGCGGTACCCCACACGTGAATCTGGGGATAGGGTAGTGAAACGTAAGACCAATGAGGCGGTCACCATCACGGTGAGGCTTCCCCGGCATACGTGGCCGGAACAACTCATCCTTCCTGCCCACAGTTCCCCGGCGGCGGTTCGCCTCCTTCGGGGGCGCTTGACGGGTCTGGAGGCGGTCCTGGTGCTTCGGATCGAGGGATCCATTCATGAACTCCGAGAGGCCCTCCTCTACTGGGAAAGGTGTGGAGTCACGGTGGAGAAAGTAAATGGGAAGGGAAGACAGTACCCACGGCGAGGGACTGGGAAGCGAAGTCATGCCTCAATGCGGGATCGTGGGAGCTCCTCCAGGGGCTTCACGGACTTTAAGTCCTGATCTGACAACCCCGCATGGGAGAACTCTGGTTCTGAAGACGAGTGAACGTCCGGATCGTCCGGACCACGCCTTCAGGACCTTCCGCGTTTACCAGGAGGACGATTTATGAATCAGCTATCGCGTGAAGAATGCATCGAGCTTGGCCTTTCGGTTCCCGCCATTCCGTTGGTTGGATGGGCTTACGAACAGCTCTCCGCCGCCAAGTCCAGGCTGGAGAGGTTGGGGGATCGAGGGATCACGGCTCCCTACCTGAAAGAGATCAAGAGTCTCGTCGTCAGGGTGGCGGAGTTGGAAACAACTCTCGGAAGCAAGAAGACGGTGCTCCCGCCAGAGCTGGTCCAGTCACAGCAGGTACGAGAGGAAGCCTCCGCCTATTTGCAGGAGGCCAAGCAGATCATCAAGATCGAGTTTGGGATGTGTCCGGAGGTTCAGGCCAAGTGCCGGCTTGGAGTCCGGACCGGACGCTTGCTCGCACACCTGGGCCGGGAGTTGGAATACGTCGTTCCCGTGCTCTGGGAGCACGCGCCGCAACTCGCTTGGCTGGGCGCCGACGCGGCCTTCATCCATGCTGGAGAAGGTCTCATCGGGAGGCTCAAAGAGGCACAGGCGAAGCTTGATGCGGCACGCAAGGCCCTCTCTCCCGCCCTGGCGGATCTGTGCTGCGAGAAGGGGAAGCTCTACGACCTCTGTCGAAAGCTTGTCCGAATCGGGCAGCTGGAGTACCTGCACGAACCGGAGCAGGCTTCAGCCTTCAATTACACCCTGCTCCGAAAGGAACTCCGCAGAGGCTCGGAAGTCCGGGCCAAAACCACGAGAACGATCGACCGCTAAGCCTATGACCCCACTCTCCGCCCCTTGTCGGAGCCGTTGTCGCACGGCGACGGCTCCGATAGGGGCAACCTGCGCGAACCTCTCGGCTAGGTCCCTCACTGGCAGTCCTTCACCGCACCTCCATCCCTTACTTGCATTGATTGAGTTCCACCCGGACCGCGTACGGAAACCATTTCGGAACAGACCGCATAGCGAGTCGACCAAGAGCTTCTTAGGCGAGCATTGCGGCGCCGGAGGTGAACTGTTTCTCAGTCCTCGCGTCTCCCTGGACGCGGACGTCCGCTACATAGTCGTACACGCGTCGAACAACAACGTTATCAACAGGAACGACAACTATCGGCAGAGTGCGTTCGGGGTGAATGTTTACTTCTGAGGACGCGCCATGAGGTAGCACGTTCTTCAGGTTCAGGCGGATCTTGATCTTGACCTGCTAGGTGTTCCAAAGCGGTCGTTACTTCGAGTCGTGATGTGACGTGTTGGTGGGGCTCTGCCCCTTTGAAATGATTGCTGGGAGGATAAGATGAGACTTGCACCTTTCTGCGTGGCGACCTTGGCGCTGGCCATGGGGGCCTGTAGCGCCGACGACAAAAGCAGCGCATCGAGGCAGAGCGACCTAGGTACGGGTATCAACACGGTGGATCGGCAATATGTCAAAAGCGCCTCAGAAACGTGGGATGCAGCCACCGCGGTCGTAAAGGGTTACGAGTTCAAACTCGAGAGCGACCAGCATGACGCGATGGGCGGCGAACTCCACGCTCGACGGGCAAACGGAGAGAAAGTCGTCGTCCGCGTGCGGAGCCTGGACGAGAGGAACTCGAATGTCTCGGTTCGTGTAGATCCGGGCAATCGGAACATGGCGGAGATGATTCACGAAAAGATCGCCGACAAGGTGGGCCTCAAGGAGGCCAAGTCGGCTTTCTTTGGCGGGAACAGCTGTGAGGGGACGTATCCCAACACCCTTGATTCATGTGTGAAAGCGGCCGAGGAGGCTGCCAAACGGCTGAAGTTAACGGTGACGAATCGCGAGATCAAGGATGGTGCGGCGATCGTCGACGCCCGAGAAGCGAATTCAACTCCCGTTCAATTCAAGATGAAAAAAGTGGACGAGGGGACAAGGGTCACGTTTATCGCCGGTCGCGAGAAGACCGAAGCGACTCGGGATCTGGCCAATCGAATGAAGGCCGAGTTTGAGAACTGCTGTACTGCCAAAGGCAATTGAAAGGGGTTCTCGACAAATCCTCGTGGCCCGGGTCCTCAGCGACCCGGGCCACTCGCGAACCTAAGCCTTCCTCTCCCTCCATTGCAGTCGAATCACATTGATTCCCCCACCCATCATTGTGATCACCCCATTGCCCCCTTCCCCCGGTCCAGGTTCGTGATTCCAACATCTAAAAGACGGAAATCGCACTGGCCCATCACTTGCGGCTATCCATCACCATCAATAGTCTGTCCGTAACTGCGTTTAGGAGATGCACCCATGCCTAAGGAAATGAATATCACGATCGGGGTCTATCCTGACCATAACAAAGCTGAAGATGCCATCCTCACCCTCAAAAAGAGCGGCTTCGATATGAAGAAGCTCTCCATTATCGGGAAGGACTATCAATCGGAAGAGCATGCCGTCGGGTTCTACAATACGGGCGAGCGTGTGCAGGTGTGGGGGATGAGGGGCGCTTTCTGGGGCGGGCTGATGGGAATGTTGTTCGGGTCCGCGATGTTCGCGATCCCCGGAATCGGCCCGCTTATCGTCCTGGGACCACTCGTCAGCTGGATCGTCGGGAGCCTGGAAGGCGCAGCCGTTGTCGGAGGGCTGAGTGCCTTGGGTGCCGCCCTATATAGCGCGGGGATTCCCAAAGACAGCATTGTCCAATACGAAACCGAGCTTAAAACGGGAAAGTACCTGGTCGTGGCGCACGGATCGGAAGGTGAAGTCGCCAAGGCACGAGAGATTCTCGGCCATTCCCTCCCTGCCGGGGTGTCCGCGTAGGGGTAGGCATGTCGAGTGCCAGTAAAACCATCGGGTAACCCGGCACAACGGGAAAGCATATCCCAGAGCCCTAGTCTCGGATTATCCCTCCGAGATCACGCGGCGCACCTTCATGATGCCCCTTGGCCAGGGGCTCCGTGGGGAGCGTTTACCCTGGCGGCCTATGCGCACGGGGATCATCCAGAGCAGCACAAGGACTGGAACGGCAAGTCGCAGCGTGCGGCATTGGACACCACGTGCACCCATCTATAGGGCCAGCCGAATGTGCTGTTCATCAGCGAGCGAATGATCAAGTGCCCGAGTCACGGTCCCGGATTCTGTTTCAACGGGATGAGCTGTGAAGGGCCGGCTCCCCGACCTTTGGAACGGCACGCGCTCTGCATCGATCCGTTCGATCTCAAAGCGTCGAGGACAAGACCAGGAGCTTCCACTGGGAGAAAGGACAGCGGGCCAATGAGGAATCCTACATCGATCTGTCGAGTGCATAGATCCTGGCAATGCCTTCCCGCCAATAATCATTCGGGAGCGGGACTGGCATTGTCCCTACTTCTGGGGATTAGGCGTTCGTCATTCGGAACAAGTGAGGATCCCTTGGCATGACGGCCCCAACGGCCACCTTGGACCTCTCCAAGGCCACGGGCGAGCAAGCTCTCGAGCAATTGCACTCGAATCGGTCCACCGGCCTGGGGCGGGCGGACATCGAGGCTCGGAGCAAGGAAGTTGGCGCCAACGAGGTCCCCAAGAAGAAGCCCCATCGCCTTGTGGTACTGCTCAAGAAGTTCTGGGGGCTGTCCGCCTGGATGCTGGAACTCATCATCGTCCTATCGTGGTTCCTGGGTCGCCGCGGGGACGCCTGTATCATCGCGAGCCTACTCGTCATCAACG
>Ga0070731_10004561_pt1 | contig 11831 bp, 9 predicted proteins | sample Coa_R1_2_FD_66448 | JGI IMG/M metagenome (GOLD analysis project Ga0070731, IMG submission 66448) | Surface soil microbial communities from Centralia Pennsylvania, which are recovering from an underground coalmine fire - Coalmine... | ecosystem: Environmental > Terrestrial > Soil > Unclassified ... | reverse complement strand
GAGGGGATCAATGAAGCGCCCAAGTCTCAAAAGTGCGGTTATCGGGGTAGTAATACTCTTTGACACGGCCGCTTTGCTTTTTCCTGATTGGGTAGCTGTGAACCCGAGCGATCTAAGCCCCCTGCCCGTGTCCCTCGGTCACGCTTGGCTCACTTCGCCGCCACCGCCGCCTGAGAAGGACATGGTCGTCCGAATTGGAAAGTTTTGGGTTTCAGTGATTGCATTGATAACAGTCGGCGGCATCCTTGCGTACATTTCAGATAAGCGAATTTAGATGCGCTGATGACGCCTATTTCGCAGCAGCCATCAGTCGCTTGCTCTGCAAATCGTTGAACAACGCCTCGACCGCATGAGAGGAACTAGCGCTATCACTGACAGTCAAACGCCCGATAAGACCCTTGCCGCCTTCTGTTGATACCTCCCCGTTTCCGACCCAACGATTGCGACCCGACGCGGGATCAAGAAGCCGTACGGTGAAATCTGTTTTTGCGCGAATAGAGCTTCGCAAATCGGTCTTGTGCATCGGCCGGAATACGCTTGCGCGGTATGCATCCGGCGAAGGCCCACGGCGGCGTTTATGCTCATGAAGAATGTTTTGCTCGTTTAAGTCCTCTTTGGACAGCCTTCGCGATGTCGCTGGGAATATTTTTTTGTTATCGCGGAGCCAGTCCAGAACTTGCTGATTGCGCTCTTTCGCTATCAGGCCCTCGGGAACTCCACCAGGATAGAGAGCAGCAAGGGCCAAGTCGCCGGCGACTGTCTTCGCTCCAAATCGTAAAGAAGCGTTTGTTTGCCCGTAAGGGGTAGGTCAAGACCTACCCCTTTTGATTCCGGAGCGCTGGTGCTCGCAAAGGTGCTGGACTATCCTGCGAAACGGGTCGGCGATTCTACGTGCCGCCTCGCACCATCCATCAGCATTTCAACGGTGATCCCGCGCGACCGGCGCGGCTCATCTCCTGCACCAACCGCATCTATAAAAAAATTCTGGCCTCAATGACCTCGTACCGATCGAGGCGCGGAACTGGTTCGGATTAATCTCGAAGTCCGGACAGACGTCGGGCGCAGCGCAGTCCAATGAACTCTATCGGGGGGTAGTCGCCCAGCGTACACCCCCTAGCAAGCCAATCCCGAACCCGCCCAACCAAGTTGGCTCAGGTCCGCCGTAGTCGGAGCTGTGGTCGTAGCCGGTCGCCATTAAGCGATTTTAGACTGGCGTTCCTATAACTGCCTCGTATATCCGTGGGCGACCATGCAGAGCGATCCTCACAGGGCCGTGGCGAAATAACGCGCAGGGTTCGTCGTGCAACTCGAAGGTCCTTTTCAATGAGTACCATGTAAGCAAATATGCATTCGAACGCACGCCACTCTTAACGGGATTAAACTCAATTGCCGGTGCTGAAATCCATCACCTTTGCCTACGACACGCGGGAAGATCGAATGCTTGCCGCGATCAACGCCGGTCATTCCGAAGCGTGGTCATGCTGGATGACGAGGCGGCTCGTACTGGCACTGCTCGAACGGGCGGAGAAATTTGTCGCGAACACATCGCCCCTGGCCCAGCGAGCGTCGGTGGACCATCGCAGCGACGTTGTCGCGTTCGAGCACGATGCTGCAATTGCGCGGACTGCAAAGGCGATGTCGCGAACTCCGCCTGCCGTCCTCAAAATGAGCGCGACTTCGGCGGAACTCGCAAAGCGGCTGACAATATCCAGCGAGGGCGAGAGATTTCGGTTTGAGCTGCACGGCGAAAGTGGCGGCAGCGCCGCCGGAATGCTCACCCGCGCCGAATTGCAGCGTATTTTACAGATGCTGCAGTCCGAAGTGACGAGGGTCGGCTGGTCGGCGCCGCCGACCAACTCTCCGGCTGCGCCAGCTTCCGGAGAAACCGGCTCGAAAACGTTTCGCCACTAGATCGCTAGATCGCCGTGAGATCAGCGGACACCTGGATTGCTCGGCTGGGTGCAGACCCAACCGGCAACTCTGCTGTGTGTCCTATTGCTGCGCTCGAGTCGCGCCGGGAGCCGATACAGCATCTTCGCCGCGAGTGGACGCACGGCGCGTGCCAGACATTGTTCCCGGTGCAAATTGCTTGACGCCATCGTCATCTAGGACGAACAGCGGGACCATGTGGAGCACATCAACATCCGCGACCAGAGTGAGCCAGCGATTATCGAGCACGATCCAGTCGCCGTCGAGACGGACCGCAGCAACGGCGTGGTTCTCCTCGACCGTGAGATCGTGCACGATGACGAGCCGTACATCCTCGGCGGCGATGCCGGCCTGCGTCAATGCCACATATTTCGCAATGGCGTAATCCTCGCAATCGCCACGGCCGGTGGTGAATGTCTCGAGCGGCGAACTCCAGCGATCCGGCACACCCCACTGCGCGAGATCGCTCATCGGGCGAATGGCAAAATTAATCGCACGGTTGATCGTACCGATGCGAGCCCGACCGGATTGCTTGCGGCCGAGGTCGATGATGGCGAGGAAGTTTCGGGCCGCGTCGGGGCAGCGCTCCGGGCTTGTCCGGCAGCGCGCGAGAATTTCGTCGTCAGACCTGATATCGGCCTCAACCCCGTTCCACTTTGTCAGAACCGACCCGCTGTCGACCGGCAGGGCGGCAAGTCCGAAAGGCTCCGCGACAGGTGGCGTTACGGCTGGCGGCTTGGCAAGATCGAGCGCCGCGAGAGTGACCGGCGCCTGAGCGTGGCCGTTCGTCCGGCTTTCGAGCTGTTCGCTTGGCGAAACGGAGCCCTGCTCTTCCAGCTGGACGTAGATCTGACCGTGTTCTCTTGGCTGAAAGGTGCCCTGCTCTTCCGGCAAGATATAGATCTGACCGTGTTCTTTTGGCTGAAAGGTGCCCTGCTCTTCGGGCTGGCTGGCCTGATCTTGCGCCGCGCCGGGCGCCACAGAAACCGCTGGCGTAACAGCCGCGACGACTGCGACAGTTTCATCGCCGGATGCCGCGGGCGAAACGAGCATAACGAAGGCGATGACGCACCCTGCCACACGACAGAACATCTTGACGTCCCCGAACATCCGGGTAGAGCGCTGCAGTGCGCTCTCCTGGCTTTTTGTTCAGGGACGGCATAACGCTGCCGCTGCTGCTGACCGGTTAAGGCGAGACCTTCGGCAAAGCCGGATTGAAAACGGCGTTGCGGAAGTGCGGCCGCATTCGCGACAATTTTATCGATCGCACGCGCCGGGGAGGTTCGTGAGTGTTGCGCGGTCCAACCGCAGCCAGGTGCCGGGCTTACGGCTAATTCACTATGCGACTATCATCGGTCGGAGAGATAACGGGGAGCCCCGTTCAATGCCCTGTGCGGGCAATCGTGCGGGATCGAGGGAGATAGGGGATGCGCAGCGTAATCACAGCATCGGTCGTAACATGCGCGCTTTGCTGCTCGGGTGCAGCGAGCGCCCAGGTTAACTATGACCTGTTTCCTGGCTACGGCGAAAAACAAGGTTATCCTCCCGCCGTGAACTACCGCGCATGGGTCATCAGCTACCGGGACAACAAGTATTACCGTTGTGTCGGAAGCTATGATGCCAACGCACCGGCGACGCCAACCCTTGTTTGCACCCTGGACGGCGCGTTCGACCCGCCGCTTTTGAGTGGCGCCAACGTGAAAACATTGCAGGCACTCGGCAGTCCAACCGGCGGGGCCGGCTCCGATGAGGCGCTGTCCCGCTTTTTCTGGCAAATCGATAAAACCACCGGAGAAATCCGGTTTTGCATTCCGATCCCCGGCAAAAACTGCGCCGCATTTCAAATACAGTGAATCGAGAAGGCTGGCGGAGCGCGCGGTAAAATCCCGATCAGCTCCGTTAACGGCGCGCTGGCCCGCATTGTCGAACCTTCGTTTTTGAAATCGATGAGGAATTGGCGCTGGCGCAGGTCGCAATCCGCTTACGCCTTAACCGAAATCACCGAGATTCGTTTCAACCTGGCTTCGGGTTTGCTACATCTTTGCGCTTACCGATTCGAGTTTCGGCCAACGAACTGATCCCATCTTTTGCTTAGGATCGGCTGACGTGCCTCACGGAGCGGCCGCTGCCATGGACAGAAGGAGTCCACCCATGCGCAAACGCGGTGCATTGCTCGCGAGGAAGCCTCCGAAGGAGAATATACAGATGAAACCCGACACTACAGAAGTGCAAGGCAATACGGCGAGCGTGACCCCGCCGGCCAGTCAGCGCGAGCGACGGCCCGCGGCGCTTCGCTACATCGATCGCGCCGATCTGGCGGAGACTTTCACCGATTCGATCAATACCCTCCGATTCGACGGCCAGACGCTCCGCATTGAATTTGGCGTCACCCGCTACGATGAGGTCAAGGCCAATGCGCAGATAACGGGCCGCCGTTATCCTGCCAGCCGAATCGTGCTGACGCCGGCCGCAGCCGTCGATCTCATCAACCGCATGCAGCAGATCGGAGCGGCGCTCGTGCAGGCTGGTGTGGTCAAGGCCGCGACACCGCCGCGCACAGGCGCCGCGAAAGCCGAATGAAATCGGCGAACGTGGTCGCCGGCCTGACCTCGATCGCTGCAAATGCTACAAAGGCCTATGAAGCGGCGCGACCTGCTCGGCTTGCTCTGCGGCGCGGCATTTTTTTGGCCGCTCGCTGCTCGAGCGCAGCAATCGCTGCCGCTGATCGGCTTCCTCCACGATGCGTCGTTAAACGATAATCGCCCGCAGGTCTCCGCATTCTGGGAAGGCATGGTGGCCGCCGGCTTCGGCGAGAATCGCAATGTCGCAGTCGATTACCGCTGGACTGAAGGACGCGATGAACTCTTGCCAGCCCTGGCGACGGATTTGGTGCGTCGGGATATTGCGGTTCTTGTCACAGGCGGTGGGATCGAGGCTGTTGCGGCAGCGAAGCGGGCAACGGCAACCATTCCCATCGTCTTTGTTACCAGTGCGGATCCGGTCGGCAGCGGGATTATTGCAAGCCTGAGTGACCCCGGCGGCAATGTGACGGGCGTCAGCCTGGCTGCGCCGGAACTCTTGGCAAAGCGGCTTGAAGTGCTGCACAAGATTGTCCCGCAATTGACGAACATCACCGCGCTCGTGAATCCTGAGAATCCGAATTTCGCGGTTCAACGGCAATATCTGGCGGACTCGGCAAAGCGGCTTGGCATTCAAATTCCCGTCGTGAACGCGACCAAGGAAGCCGATATCGGACCCATTTTTGATGACCTTGCCCAGCGTCAGGTTGCCGCCCTGGTCGTGGCGAATGATGGATTTCTGAACAGCCAACGCGATCAGCTGCTCGCGCTGACGGCGCATCTCAAACTTGCGGCGGCATTTGGCAACCAGGAATTTGTGGCGGCGGGTGGCCTGGTCAGTTATGGCCCAAGCTCCATCGATGCGTATCAGCAGGCAGGCACCTATGCCGGACGCATCCTGAAGGGCGAGAAGCCTGCCGATATGCCGGTTTCGAACCCGATCGAATTTGAATTGGCGGTCAACCTGAGAACCGCCAAGTCGCTTGGTTTGACAATTCCACCAGTGCTGCTCGCCACTGCTGACCAAGTGATCGAATGAAGCGGCGCGAATTCATCACCCTTCTCGGCGGCAGCGCAATCGCGTGGTCGCGGATTGCGCGGGCCCAGCAGGCAACGGTACCGATCGTTGGCTTCCTCGATAGTTCGGCCGCAATCGGGGCGAAACTCAATGGATTTTACGAGGGCCTCAAGACCGAAGGCTTTATCAGAAACCGCAACGTGGCGATCGAATACCACTCGGCGGAAGGAGATTATGGACGGCTGCCAGGATTGGCCGCTGATCTGGTCAACCGCAAAGTAACGGTGATAGCAGCTGCCGGTGCCGCTGCAGCACTGGCGGCCAAATCTGCGACTGCGACAATACCGGTCGTCTTTGCTTTGGACTCCGACCCGGTTGAGCTTGGACTTGTCACTAATCTCAATCATCCCGCGGGCACCATGACCGGCGTGACCGACATGGCTGTGCAGGCCGAGCAAAAGCGGCTGGAGCTCCTGCACGACTTCATGCCCACGGCGAGCGCATTGGCGCTGCTGTCCAATCCCGCCAATCCTGCTGCCGCGATTCAAGCGCGGAATGCACTGGCAGCGACCGCCAAGATCGGGCTGAAAGTCAATGTTCTTCGCGCAAGTACCGAAGACGACTTTGACAAGGCGTTTACAGCGGCAGTCGAAGCGCGAGTCGCGGGGCTCGTGATCGCTGACGACGAATTGTTCAGCAGTCGAAGCGGAGAGCTTGCCGCCTTGGCGCTCCGCCACGCTGTACCTGCCATCTATCAGCATCGCGAATTCGCCGCGGCCGGCGGTCTGATTAGCTATGGCAGCAGTCTTGGCGAGACCTACCATCAAGTCGGAGCCTACGCCGGCCTCATTCTCAAGGGCGGCGATCCTGCTGACCTGCCGGTCTATCAACCCTCGCATGCCGAATTCATAATCAACGTCAAGACCGCGAAAACGCTGAGCGTTGCCGTCCCGCAGGCGCTGATCGCCGCCGCAACCGAGGTGATCGAATAGTATTTGCGACTCGCTACACTCAGCTCCACTCCAGACTCAAACCGATTTGCCTGACCGGGTGCTGCATCGCCTTAAATATGGCGAGCGTTGTGATTGCCGCTCGGCCTAATTCCGTCGTCGCCCTCCGTCTGCGCTCGACGAAAACTCAAGCAATTACAGCGCCTTAAGAAAGAGCGACATTCTGTGCTGCGGGTCACATCGCACATCGCAGGTCAAGCTTAGATTAGCATCGCCGGATATGGAGGTAGCTATGAGCAAGACGAGCTTGACTGCGCTGACGAATACTCCGCCTCATTCTTCGGGCTGGCGCCAAGTGAGACAAAGCTTCTCCGGATGGAGCCATCGCGTGCGCTCGCGCAACGAATTGATGAGCCTCAGTGACAGGAACCTTCAGGATATCGGCATTTCCCGTAGCACGGCAGATTTCGAAGCATCGAAGCCGTTTTGGATGGCCTAGCGATCGTGCGCAAGCGGCCTGCAACCCAAGTACTGAAGGATTGCTTCTGGACGCGGCAAACCCGGGATAGCGATTGAATAAGTTCTGTCACCATCATCTCTCCCGCGAGGACCATGGCCGATCATTGGACTGTACATCGCAGGCGACTCGATAAATCCGGTACGATCGTTCTCGGAAGCCGGAAGATGGCGTGCACGATCCGCAACATTTCTAAGATCGGCGCATGTATTTTGGTGCAGTCCACTTCGGGAATCCCGGCGATATTTCAGCTCGTCATGCCGAACCGGCAATCGCAAACCTGCAAAGTGATGTGGCGCGACGATACCAAGCTCGGCGTCCACTTTCGGTAGACGGGTCTGACGACCTAGACCATACAATTTTTTAAAGAACCGGTATCCGGCTTTGCGAATAATGGCCAAATCCCGCGATCAGGCCGGCACTCTGTCACCAAAGACCGTTCATCGGTGACGATGTGGGCCGCCCGATACGATGCTGCGGTAGTGCAGCTTGAGCCAGGCGGCGGTGCAATTCGCTCAATGCAGGTGAGAGACGTTGGTGACCGTCTGGTGGAACTGGTTTGTGAGCGCGTCGGCTGCATCATGGACGGGATCGAAGCCTGTCTCGGCTGGTGCAGACGTGAAGAGGGACGCAACAAGCTGGCTCGAATGATTGCCGTCGTGCAGAACATCGACCGGATTTGTTGCAGAATTGTGCGCGGCCCCGTCACCGATATTGGAATGGAATGCGAAACTGTCATGGCCCGTCACTGCGACCGGCGTCGCAGACGGCGCCGTGGCACCACTGGAGTCGGATGCGGTACCGCCAAATTTGATCTGGTCGTTGCCAAGGGTCACTGCGTAGTTTTGTGACGTACTTGAAGTGCTCGTGATTTCCGATGGGACATGGCCAGCCGTGCTCGTCGCGGTTTGGCCGTTCGACGTTGCGCCGGTCGCTGTGTTGTCGTCCGTCGCGCCACCCGTGATATCCGATGCAACATGGCCCGCCGTGCTCGTCGCGCTCTGGCCGTTCGATGTCTCGCCGGCCCCTGTGTTACCGATCGTTGAACCACCGGTGATGTCCGATGCAACATGGCCCGCCGTGCTCGTCGCGGCGTGGCTGGACAATCCGCTATCGCCCCCGGCGGCATTCGCGACGCTCCAAGACGCATGAACTGCAGTGCTCGTCGCGGTCTGGCCACTCGACGAATCACCCACCGGACTTTGGGCATGGCTGCTATCGACAGTTGCTCCAGACTCGTTGGACGGAGCTGTGCTATTCGTCGCGCCCGACGGAACCTGAGCCGCCGTGCTTGCAGCATGCGAGGTATTGGACGCGTCGCTGGTTGAACCCGTCGCCGGCGGATCGAAGATATCGACACTACCACTACTTGTATTAAAGACGAGCTGGCCCTCCGAATAATCTCCGCTGAAATAAAGAGTAGTTGATGACGTGGAACTCGTGATGATCACCGAAGTGACATTGGTGCCGGAGCTATATGTGATCGCCTCTGAAAGGCTCGTTGTGCCAAAATTCGACAATACGATCTCGTCCGACTGGGCCGCGTTTGCCGCGGTTCCCATAAATCCATAGATGAGCCCGGCCAGCTGGAACGAGCCGCTGAGAATAAGCTCCCCGTAATCAGTGCCGCTCGAGCCGTCGTTGAACGTTATGGTGTTCAGCTTCGCGCCTGCGTCAAATTCCAGCGTACCGCCTGCGATCAACGCGCTGCCGGCGGCAGTCGTCGTATTGACTGCATCCTTGACAACTAGGTTGCCGCCGTTTCCAGCTTCAAGCGTGCCTGCATTGGTGATGCCGTTGCCCGTATTGATGGTGAGAGTCTGACTGTTGACGTTGGAGTCGATGGTGTCGTCGTTCGTCAGCGTCAGATTGCTGATCGTGCCCGAGCCCGCGATGGTGGTGTTGGAATTCACCAGTTGGTCGGCGCCGGTCTGGCCGGTGATGACGCCGCCACTCAGCGTCACATTGCCGTCGCCGTTCAGCGTCAGCGTGCTCGAGCCGGTGACGTCGATCGTGCCGTTGTCGTCGATCGTGCCGCCGGAGATGGTCGCATCGTCGAGCGCGAGCGTCGCGCCAGTGCCGATGTTGATCACGTTGCCGTTGGTGACGACGATGCCGCCTTCCAGCGTGGCGCCCTTGGCGCCCACGGTGCTCCCCTGCTCGACGTCGAGTTCGCCGCCGGACCCGATCGTCATGGCGCCGCCGGAGATCGAGGTGTCGTCGTCGACCGTCAGCGTCGCAGTCGTCGTCAGCCCGATGCCGATGCCTTTGGTGGTGTTGTCATTGGTGACCGCGACGCCGTCGAGCGTCGCGTCGGAACCGGTGATGCTGGCCGGCCCGTGTTCGACATCGAGCTCGCCGTGGCTGCCTATTGTCATGGTGCCGGAGCCGTTGCCGGTCACCGTTGTACCGTCATCAACCGTCAGCGTCGCCGTGCTGCTCACTCCGACCGCGATGCCCTCGGTGGTGTTAGCGTCACTCACCGCCACGCCGTCGAGAGTGGCGCCAGGACCGGCTGTGCCCTTCTCAACTTCGAGCTCGCCGCTGCTGCCGATCGTCAGATTTCCGCCAGTAATCGAGGTGCCGTCGTCGACCAGTAGCGTCGCCGCGGCCGGATTCGTGGTGCCGACCTCGACGGTGCCGCCGCCACTCACGGCGACGTCGTCCAGCGTCGCACCGGACGCGTCCTCGACATCAAGTACGTCCGTGCTGCCGCCGAATGTCAGCGCACCGCCGGTGATCGAGGTGCCGCCATCAAGCGTCAGCGTCGTTGCCGCCGTATCCGTCGTCAGTCCGACATCGATGGTGCCGCCGCCGGTCACCGTCACGTCGTCCAGCGTCGCGGTGCCTTCGACATCCAGGGTGCTGCTAGTCAGACCGAACGTCAGCGCGCCGCCGGTGATCGAAGTGCCGCCATCAAGCGTCAGTGTCGTTGCCGCCGTATCCGTTGTCAGTCCGACATCGACGGTGCCGCCGCCCGTTACCGTCACGTCGTCCAGCGTCGCCGTGCCCTCGACATCCAGCGTGCTGGTGTCGAGACCGAACGTCAGCGCGCCGCCGGTGATCGAGGCGTTGTTCAGCGTCAGTGTATCGCCGCCGTCGATCAGGATGGTGCCACCGTTGGTCACTGTGTCGTTGAGCAACGTGACCGCGCCGGCCACCGCAACGGTGTCGGCGATCGTTAGCGTCTGCAGCGTTGCATTCGTCGGATTGGTCTCGATGGTAATGCCGTTGAGCGCCACATACGCCAGCGTCAGCACGTCGTCGAGCGTCACCGTGCCTAGATTGTTGCCATTGAGGGCAATGTCGGCGCTGCTTGTGCCGGCGATCTCGCTCGCTACGAGCACTTCAATGGTGCCGCCGCCGACAGCACTATAATCGTTGATCGTAGCGCCAGCCGTCGTGTCGCCATTGATCGTGGTTTTGTTGAGTACCAGTTTCACACCACCGTCGACGATCAACTGACCGCTGCTGCTGATATTCAAGGTCGTGGAGTTGATGCCGGTTTTGCCGGTGATTTCGATTGTGCCAATATCCGTAACGGTCCCGCCCCCTGTCCCTCCATAGATGTCGGTATGAGAGAGCTTAAGCAGAGCACCGCTTTCGATCTTTATCGTAGACCCACCATTGAACACTTTATCGCTGTCCAACGTGGTGGGTGTGGCGGTGGTGCCCGTGATGTCGATAAGGCCGCCGTTTCTAATCGCCCCGCTCGCGTTGGTGACACTGGTTGTGGGCGACGCAGACGGAGAGGTAGTGACGTTCAAGTTCAAAAACGCCGAATCCGTCGCCGGCAAGTCCGTCACGCTCAGGTTCAGCGACGTGGTCGTCGTACTCGCCGTGTTTGCAGGCGTGAAGACAAGACCGGTCTTGAGCGCGTTATTGACGTCCGTGAGGTCTCCCGTGATCGTTATCTCACCCGTTCCGCTCCCGCTGATCGACAGACCCGCGTACGGTGACAGGGCGAGTTTGCCGCTGCCCGCCGTGATCGTGAGCGTAATTTGAGGATTCGCGCCGCTCGTCAGATCGCCAACTGAGAATGTCGTGAACTTGACGGAACTGCCGCTGGCCTGAGGGTTGCCACCGCCGATCGCAAGCTGACCGCCGCTGATCGTGTCGGTCCCCGCCAGCGTCAGCGTCCCGCTGTTGTCGATCTTTATGGTGCCGGTGCTAGTGCCGCCAACTACAGTGTTGACCAAGTTTACGGTATCGCCGCTCAGCGTCAGCGCGCCGCCACTCTTGACCTCGACCAGGCCGCTGCTGGCAACGGTGAAGCTGGTCTCGTAATCGATGGCATTACCGGTACCCGTGACGTTGAGCTGGCCGATAACGTCGAGCGCGCCATTCTCAATCGTGCTGCCGCTGATCAGCGTCAGCGTGCCGATGGTGCTAACAGGATCCTCGATCGTGACGTTACCGCCGTTGATCGTGGTATTGGTGAGCTGCAATGTGGCGTTGTCGTCGACCTGAATGGTGCCGTTCGTCGCGCCAACGGAGTTGTCGACCGTATCGTTGTTCAGCGCCAGGACGCCGCCACCCTTGACCTCGATCGTCCCGGTATTGGTCAGGATGTTGGTGCCGCCGGCGTTGTTGCCGCTCTCGTTCTTGATGACATTGCCGGTGCCGGTGACATTGATCTGGCCGCCGCTGTTGGTCAGCGACCCGTTGTCGATGGTGTCCGAGCCGGTCAGGTTCAACGTGCCGTTGCTCGCCACCGTGATGCTTCCGTAGCTCGTGGCGACGAAGTTCTCGACGTCGTCGTTCGTGAGCGTCAGCGCGCCGGTGCTGGCACCGCCAACCTTGAGCGTCCCGGTATTGGTCAGGTTGTCGTGGCCGGT
>Ga0070731_10004560_pt1 | contig 11836 bp, 11 predicted proteins | sample Coa_R1_2_FD_66448 | JGI IMG/M metagenome (GOLD analysis project Ga0070731, IMG submission 66448) | Surface soil microbial communities from Centralia Pennsylvania, which are recovering from an underground coalmine fire - Coalmine... | ecosystem: Environmental > Terrestrial > Soil > Unclassified ... | reverse complement strand
TTTATCGAGTTAAGACGATGGCTAAGCCGATTGCCTCGCGGACAAGGCCGTCATTTCTGCGCCGACTGCTTTTCTCCGAATGGGGGCTAAGGTGACCCCTTGCTCGGTGTCTTGAATTAGTGTCCAAGTCTCAGCGCAGTCACCGCACAGCCAATATCTCTCGATCCGCCGAGGGTCCTTGCGCAAGTAGGGCGAGCGGGTAGAGTGCAATTGGGATGGTTCGGGGACCGGCTGCGCTTCCACCACAAACAATCTGCCTTGACCCAGGCGAAGAAAGGGTTTATTGCATTGGGAATTGGCACAGCGACTGAGCATAACCGCCTCTACTGGCCTGATATTAAGCTCAGACCTGCAAGGCAGACCTGTATTCTCGAGGTTGAAGCGGGCGGCCAGATTTTCCGGTGTGTGCAGCTCAGTGGCCAAATCCCCAAATCTCCATCGCTTCTAAATCCGCTGATTGGGCATGGGTCGCGACTTGGTTCGGCCGCCGAATGTTCGGCAGCGTGACGGACCTTCGTCTTTTACCTGACCTTGCCTCACCTGTTTCAAGCCGATACCATTTCAGGAATGGCGAAGCGCGTCTTGTTATGCCCTCCGACATATTTCGATGTTGTCGATCGCAAGAATCCCTACATGCTGGAAAGGCAGCAAGTGGATACGGCGCTGGCCCGCCGGCAGTGGGAGGCTTTGTGTGTCGCCCTCGAGCGCGCTGGATGTGAGCTGGAAATGATCGATCCGATTCCCGGCCTGGAAGACATGGTCTTCGCCGCCAATCAGGTGTTCGTAGGTTTTAACCCACGAATCGGCAAATTCACCGTGCCCAGCAGGATGGTGCACCCGTCACGGCAACGTGAGGTCGCATACTACGTGGAATGGTTTCGCCGGCGCGATTTCAAAATTTTTGATTTGATGCTCGACGGCGATCACCTGGAGGGCCACGGCGATCTGCTCTGGCATCCGGATTGGTCACGCATTTACGCAGGATATGGATTTCGTTCGACGAGGGGCGGGGTTGAAAAGTTTCAGAAAAGAATGGCTGACTTCGAAATTCAGGTTGTTCCTTTGCACCTTGTCGACCCCTACTGCTACCACCTCGATACGTGTCTTTCTCCGCTGAATGACGAGGCTGCGCTGATTTATCCTGCCGCTTATGATGCTCAATCGCTGAACACGCTGAGAGGATGGTGGAAGCGCCTTCATGAGTTGACCGCCGAAGAAGCCCATAAGTTCATGGGCAATGGCATCGCTGTCAATTCTTATTATTTGACGCCCTACGTCACGCCTCACCTCGAGAGCATCCTGCTACAGGAAAATCTAAGCCCGGTGGTACTGGACAGCTCGGAGTTCGAAAAATCCGGAGGTAGTCTTTTTTGTATGAAATGCTTTCTGCCTTGACGCGTCATCACTCTTAGTGGATGACGGCCGCCGTGATCGAAACAACGATGCCGATTGCGCTAAAAACCATCCCCGCAAACCAGAAGATGCGCCGCCCCGAAAGCAGGGTGATCGAGGTGATGACCAAGCCGATCTCCAGAAATACCTCGGCGAGATCATAGCGATCGGCCCGATTTCGTTCTGAAGCGACTTCGCGCTCCAGTTCTCGGGCCTTGTCCTGGATCTCCTCTTTCTCGTGCTTATATCGGTCGGCTTCCTGGGCGGATTTGTCATGCAGCTGCGCCATTGCGGGAGCGTCTTTGCTGCTTACGGCCGAAGCGAGATCGGCGAACAGGTCGTCCTGATGCTGGCGAATATTTTTTGCCTGGTAGTAAGCCCACTGATCGGAAGCCTTCGCCTGCATCACGACTTCTTCCGTGTGGGCACGGTGACCCAACAGCGTGGCGACGGCTACCAAAATCGCTACAATTGCCATCGTCAGTGAAACCGGAGCAAGGCTCGGATCATTGTGCGCATGCTCGGCATGTTCTTTCAGTTCTTCGAGTTCGTCTGCCATTCACTCTCCCATTACCTTCACAATTACACGCTTGTCGCGCTGGCCATCGAATTCGGCGTAGAAGATCCGCTGCCAGGTCCCGAAATCGAGCTTTCCCTTCGTAATCGGCACGATGACTTCGTGATGAATCAGCAGCGCTTTCAAATGTGAATCGCCGTTATCTTCGCCGGTTTCGTGATGCTTGTAGTTCTTGCGAAACGGGGCAAGGTGCTCCAGCCATTGGTCGATATCTTCAATCAGGCCACTCTCGTTATCGTTGACGTAAACCCCGGCGGTTATGTGCATGGCTGAAACCAGCACCATGCCTTCCTGAACACCACTCTGCCGCACAATTTCCTCAACCTGAGGCGTGATGTGCACGTAGGCTCGATGCGTCTTCGTATGAAATTTCAAATATTCGGTAAGAACCTTCAAATGTGCCACTCCTGAGTACGAGCATTTTACCCGAGAGTCGCATGGCCTACCGGACCGTGACTTCCGTAACGGTAATCCACACCTCAGATCACATCAAACCGCGCCGGCTTGCGGCATACTCGCAGTGTCTTGGAGGTTCCGGTGCCGTTCAGGCTTGATTATTTGTCGTGCATACTCACGGTCGTATCAACCATCCTGTTGGGAAAACGCTGCTGGGAGGGCTGGATTCTGGCGGCCATCAATAGCGCCGTCGTCTGCGTGATCGGATTTCGCACGGCCCAGTTCGGCTTTATTCCAGCGAATGTGTTTTGCATTGGGCTGTACGCAGTGAATCTGCGCTCCTGGCGCAGACCGGAAACCCGCTGAGAGTGTAGTCTTCTATCATTCCGAAGTCGCGCGATTTACCAGCGGGGCGAGGAATCTCGCATTATTTTCAACCGTCAGATTAGCGTAAGCGCTCATTTCTTCGTAGCGAAATCACTCCGTCGCGGGATCTTGACTGGGGCCCTGCTCGCACCGGTGCCGCGAGAATTCAAGCGTCAAATATTCTTGCGCGCTTGCCACGCGCTTTAACGACTCCAGCGGAACCTTAAACTCGCGGTTGCAGGCCGTGCAGACGGCGACTGCGGGCGTCGTTCCCAGCCATTTGATTACTCGCAGGTTGCGTTTCGCCATTGCGGAATTTTGCTGAGTGGATGGCCTACCGCATTGTCTCTTCGATCTCCGAAATCCAGTCGGGACGCTTCAATACTTCTCGTGGCTTGGGGCCATCGGCGGCGCCGACGATGCCATCCTGCTCCATGAGATCGATCAAGTGCGCGGCACGGCCGTATCCAATGCGCAATCGCCGTTGCAGCAGGGAAGTGGAAGCTTTGCCGAACTCGACCACCAGCTTGACCGCGTCCTGGTATAAAGGGTCATCTTCTCCGCCATCGCCGGACGATCCTTCGCCGTCCCCGCCGCCGCTTGCGGCCTCGCGCTCATCCTTAGGCGCTTCGAGGAACTGTTGCTGATACTCCGCCGAGCCTTGCGCTTTCCAGAATTCGACCACCGCGGCAATTTCTTTTTCTGTGACTAGCGGAGCATGCAGGCGATGCACCCGCGCCGAGCCCGAAGGCAGGTAAAGCATGTCACCCTTGCCGAGCAGCGCTTCCGCGCCGTTGGAATCAAGAATTGTGCGCGAGTCGACTTTGGTCGCCACACGGAAAGAAATTCGCGCCGGAAAATTCGCTTTGATCAGGCCGGTAATGACGTCCACCGACGGTCGCTGCGTGGCCAATACCAGGTGAATTCCGACGGCCCGTGCCATTTGCGCCAATCGCGTAATCGACTCTTCGACGTTCGAGGAATCGAGCATCATCAAATCGGCCAGCTCGTCGATGATGATCACGATGTAGGGAATCGGCTTGTCGTCGGAATCTTCTTCGAACAGGCTTGGAGTGCCGCCATTATCGAACAAGCGGTTGTACTGATCGATATTGCGGACACCCTTGGCGGCGAGAAGCTTCAGGCGGCGTTCCATCTCGCGCACCGCGTTGCGGAGGGCGTTTGCCGCAAGCTTCGGTTCCGTGATGATCGGGGTGTAAAGATGCGGCACGCCTTCATAATTGCCAAGCTCCAACCGCTTCGGGTCCACCAGAATCAGCCGCACCTGATCGGGCGTGGCCTTGTACAAGATCGACATGATGAAGGCATTGATGGCCACGCTTTTGCCGGAGCCGGTCGAGCCCGCGATGAGCAAATGGGGCATGCCGTTCAGGTCCGCGGTGACAATCCGCCCGTTGATGTCTTTGCCCATGGCCATCGTGAGCTTCGATTTCGAGCCCATGAATTCCTGCGACTCAATGTTCTCGCGCAGCCAGATGATTTCGCGATTGTGATTTGGAACCTGAATGCCGACTGTAGATTTGCCGGGCATGCGTTCGATCAGGATGCTCTCAGCTTTCAGCGCCAGGCACAGATCGTCGGTGAGATTGGTGATGCGGCTGTACTTGATTCCCGCGTCGGGCTTGAACTCAAACGTGGTGACCACCGGACCAGGATTGATCTGGGTGATCTGCCCGTGCACGTCGAACTCGGCATACTTTTCGGTAAGCACTTGTGCCAATAGTTTCAATTCGTCGGCATCGACCGACTGTTGTTCATCCGGACGCTGCAGCAGACTGCTCGACGGCAGCTTGTAGCCGCCGGCAATCTTCGGCATCGTGGTTTTGGCTTTGTGGTCGCTATCGGCGCGCTGCGTGACCTCCGGCTCCAGAGCCGACTCGGGAAAAGGCTCGGCGAGAATTCCCCCGGTCAGCCCCGGCGCCTGTTCCACGGCTTCAGGCTCAAAGGTGCGTTCGATTCCCGTGCGGCGAGAATCAGTCGCGCGAGGCTGGACCGCGGGGTCAGCCGTGGCATTAGGCCGCGAGGGAATTAACTGCGTCTTCACCACCGGCTTCGAGATTCTGCGCTTCTCCAGTTCTTTCTGCTGCCGCCGCTTGATGCGTTCTTCGCGCCAGTCTTCGTAGCGATTCCACAAAGCGGTTGCAAATGCGAAACGCGTCGGCAGCCAGAGTTGCATGGTAGAGAACGAAAACGCGGTCGTCAGATACAAAGCGACCGCAAGTACGCTGCCGCAAACAATATAAGCGCCTGTAAGATTGAGGTAATGGATCAGGACATCTCCGACAATCCTGCCCAGTAGGCCTTCAATCGGAATCACATTGAGCCAGCGGAAATGGCCCGGTAACAGCGCCAAAAGAGCGGGAACGAACATCAGCAACCAGATTCCGCCCAGAGTTTTCGCTACCGGGGATTGAATTTTGCGGGAACTGAACCAGCGCATTCCGACGACGCTGAAAAACACCGGCAAAAGAAATGCTCCGATGCCGAAAAACTGCAGCATCAGATCGGAAATGACCGCGCCCACCACTCCGATCCAGTTGCGAGCGACGTGAGTTCCGGTAAGAACGGAAGCACTATTCAGGGAAGGATCGAGCGGTGAATAGGATGCCAGAGCGAGGAATAGGAGGAGCGCGGAGACGCATAACAAGAAGCCGATCAGCTCATTGAGCCGCCGGTTGCCCGTCGGGGAAAATATCCTTGCCAGAAATTCCATTTGGGCCGTTGTTCCCACGGACGCGAACCAGTCCTGTGGCGCAAATCGGCCAGAGCGCAATCATTATTACAAGAACGGCGATTGACAGCAATGGACGAATCGGACGGGGTTGTTGAGTTGGGTGCGGGATGTCCAGAAGTCGAGATTTCGCTTAAAGCACGCCGTCTGCGCCGGTCGACCGTAAAAAATTCACAGCCACCTTGTGACATCAACCCTTTCGCCCCAACCCGCGATTGCTTCATCATTGTTTAAAGCTTCACTTAGCTCTTTGAAAACGTGAATGGCAGGAGTGAATGCGCTAGGTCGTTTGTCTGCAATATTTTGCGGGCAAAATCTTTAGTCTCAATATTTTAGCCGAGTTTCCGCAAGTCTCAGTTCTGTAACTTTTTTGCTTCCAAAGATTTAGCGCTTTGATCTGGATTTTTTTAATCTGGAGTGACTTCATCAGGCGAGGCTTGAGATCAACCGAAGAAATTCGCGATTGGACGACTCGGTGTAGGTCTTACTGCAAATGCCACAGAAGCGCCAGCGCGATTACGACAATGCCCGCGACGATTCTATAAACGATGAAGATCCGTAAGGTATTGGCCTGCAGATATCGAACGAGCCAGGCAATCGCCGCGTAGCCCACGAGCGCGGAAACGATAATCCCCACGATGAATGGCGCGTGCATTCCGGGCGGCAGGCCTTCCTTTTGCAGTTCGTGTGCCTTTAAAAGCGCGGCCCCGGCAATGATTGGCGTCGAAAGCAGGAAGCTGAAACGCACCGCGGCCTCGCGCGTCATGTTGCGAAACAAACCCGCAGTAATCGTCGATCCTGATCGTGAAACTCCGGGAATCAGCGCCGCAGCCTGGGCGCAGCCGATCACTAATGCATCGGTCAGCGAGGTGCGTGTCAATGGCTTATCCAAACGGCTGAACTTTTCGCCCATCCACATCAATATGGCGACAAGGATCAAAGCGCCGGCTATGAGGAAGATGTGCTCGCGGAAATAGTCTTCTGCCGTGCTTTCGAGCAGTTTCCCCGCGATCGCTCCCGGGATTGTAGCAATGGCGAGAAACCAAAGAAGCAAACGTTCTTCGCGCTGTTCGTCTGCGGAAAGGTTTAAGTCCGATCCACCGGCCTCGGAAAAGCGGACAACTTTGCCGCCAAAAGCCGCGCGCACAATCTGGAACCAAGTTCGGCGGAAGTAGAAGAGAACCGAAAGCAGCGTGCCGAAGTGCAGCGCCACATCGAAAGTAAGTTCATGAGCGGGCGACAATTCATTCCAGCCCAGCAGTCGCCGAACAATGATGAGGTGTCCTGAGCTTGAAACGGGAATGAACTCCGCCACTCCCTGAATGATGGCAAGAACTACCGCTTGATAGATGGGCAAATTTTAATCCGTCGTGCTGCCGTAGGTTGGGATTCCTTGCTGAATGTAGAAGATCAGCCGCTGTGCGCGCAAGGCCCAATCGCTCTGAGGGTATTGGCTGATAAGCTTCTGCGCCAGCTTGAGCGCATAGTCTTTCGACTCGGCGGATTTTTTCTGGTTGGGCTCGGTTCGATAAATATCGATCAGTGCGGCTCGCCGCCACGCCGCATTGTACAAGGCCTCCGCCGCGGCGGGAGACTGCGGATGGTCTTTGACATAGTTCTCATAAAGATCGGCTTCTTTATCAGGACACTTCGCCAAGCCTTGCCAGTCTCCGCACAGCTTGTTCTCGATCAGGCGAAACTGAGCCAAGTCGGACCACTTCGTAGCGGGATACTTCTTGATCACCAGCCTCATCCACTCTTCCTTCATCTGGCCGCGCATGTAGGCTTCGCGCTCGCGCGCGGAGGGACGTGTCATGACATCGGACCTTTCAATCTGCCAACGAATATCGGCCGCGCGATAGAGCGCTTCTGCTGCGAGCGGCGACGCCGGCATGAGATCGTACAAACGGTAATAGAGCAGTTTTGCGTCCTGGGCCGCGTCGCGCCGGCCGCGGCGGCGGCTGGCCTGATCTTCAGAGTCAGCGGCTTCGCCAAAAATGATCCTATCTCCATCTTGTGTCGTAGAGAGTACAACCGCTTTCGCTGGAAGCCAGCCGCTGATGGTCTTGCCTTCCTCTTCTTCTTCGGTAGCACCTTCTTCATTGCTCGGTTCGGCAAGGATCGCCTGCACATGCACCCAATCGTGGCCATTTTCAATGACGATCAACTCGCGTCCGCGGCCTACTTCAGACAGCTTGGCGGAGTCATTACTGGGTGCGACACGCATGGTCTCTGCGTTTACCAGAGTTCCTCGCAACGCATCCCCGAAGGCCGGAGATGCAGAAAGGAGTACGGGAACGACAGCAAGAACCACGGGCGCAAGGTGAATTATTCTAAGCTTCATAATTTCCATCGCACGTGCGCATGGTCTCATGCGGTGGTCTTTTCGCTGCGGATTTCTTCCAGCATGCGCGGATCGATATTTCCTCCGCTGACAATTGCAACGCTCAACTTCAGTTGCGGGAGCTGGGACGCGTGGAAGATGAACCCTGCGACTGCGACTGCACCGCTCGGTTCAACCACCATTCCGGGATTCGTGAGCAAATATTTCATGGCCTGAAGAATCTGATCTTCGGTAACCGTGATGATGTCGTCCACGTATTGATGAATATGCTCGAAATTGATGGCGCCGATGCTTTGCGTGCGCAAACCGTCCGCCATGGTGCGCGAGACTGCGCTGGCAGGGAATTGAACGATTTTTCCGGATCGCAGGCTGGCTTGGGCATCGGCGGCCAACTCAGGCTCAACCCCTATCACCTTAACCGAAGGTTTGCTTAATTTGATCGCCGTCGCAACGCCGCTGAGCATGCCCCCACCGCCAACGGGCGCGAGAACCATTTCTACATCGGGCAGATCTTCGAGAATCTCTAATCCCATTGTGCCTTGGCCGGCAATAATCTTTTCGTCGTTGTAAGGAGGGATGACTACATAACCGTGCTGGGAGGCCAATTCTTCGGCTTTGAGCTGACGCTCGGTGCTGCCCGGGCCTACGGTTACGATCTCTGCTCCCATCGCGGCGGTGGCGTCGCGCTTGACCGCAGGCGCGTTGTTCGGCATGACAATAACAGCCTTTGCGCCCAAGGCCCGGGCCGCGTAGGCCACGCCTTGGGCGTGATTGCCACTTGAATACGTAATCACCCCGCGTTTAAGTTCTTCTTCCGACAGGGAAGCGATTTTGTTGTACGCTCCGCGCAGCTTAAAGGCTCCGATTGGCTGCTGATTTTCGGGTTTGAGTAATAGCCGGCGCGGGTCTGTATCGCAGAGTTTGAATTCGATCAACGGAGTGTGGACCGTAATCCTGCGGAGAAGTACTTGGGCGGCGTGTACGTCGGAAAGCGTGACCATCGGTATACTCTAGATTTCCAAAATCACGGGCATGATCAACGGCCGTCTTTGCGTTTGCTTTGAAATGAAACGCTTCAAGTCGGCGCGGATTTTCTCTTTAATTACGCCGTAGTCAGCTTTTTCTTCCTCACTCGACTGCGCCAGCGTGTCTTCGACGATCCGCCGCGCATTCTCCATGAGGCCGTTGTCTCCGGGATTGAAGCCGCGGGTTACGATCTCGGGTGTGGTTTCCACACGTCCGGAGAGTTTATTGATAGCGATAATCGGTAGCACGATGCCATCTTCACTCAGATGCCTGCGGTCTTTAATGATCAAATCTTCGACTACATCAGTACGGTTGCCAGAGTCGATGCAGACACGGCCGACGTTTACGCGGCCGGTTTTGCGGGCGTTTTGTTCGTCGAACTCGAGAATGTCTCCGCTTTCGAGCAGAATAACTTTGCCCACCGAACTGTGCATGGCCCCGGCCATTTCGGCATGCAGCTTGAGTTGCCGGTATTCACCATGAACGGGGATAAAATATTTTGGCTTGACCAGATTGATGATCAGCTTCAGTTCCTCCTGGCTGGCATGTCCGCTGACGTGCACCGGAGGAGAAGTGCCGTCTTCGTAAATCACGTATGCCTCGCGCCGGAAGAGGTGATCGATCATGCGGTAAATCGTCTTCTCGTTGCCGGGAATGATTCGCGACGAAAGCACGACTGTGTCGCCCTTCTCGATCTTGGCGTGTTTGTGGTTGTCTACTGCGGCGCGCGATAGCGCAGACATTGGCTCGCCCTGGGTCCCGCTGATCATCACGCAAACTTTTTCCGGCGGAAAATTTCTCATCTCGCCGGGGTTGATGAGCAGTCCATCCGGAATTTCGATATAGCCAAGATCCTCGGCGATCTCGGCGGAGTTGTTCATCGAGCGGCCAATGAAGGCGACCTTGCGCCCGTGCTGATGAGCGAGCTCCACCGCCAAACGAATGCGATGAATCGAAGACGAAAAACAGGAGATGAAAAGCCGCCGTTTGGTGTGCGCAAAGATTTCGTCGAACTTCCGGCGCACCGCGCGCTCACTCGGCGTGTAACCCTTGCGCTCAACGTTGGTGGAGTCCTGAAACAGCGCAAGCACACCTTGTTTACCATATTCGGCGAAAGCGTGCAGATCAAAAAGGTGGTTATCGGTGGGCGTTGGATCAACTTTGAAGTCGCCCGTGTGGATGATGACGCCAACCGGCGTATGAATCGCCAGCGCCACACAATCGACGAGACTGTGGGTTACGCGAATCGGATGGATGGTAAACACGCCGACCTTAAACCGTTCGCCGGCGCGCATCTCGCGCAGGTCGGCATCGTCAAGTAAGCCGTGTTCGTCGAGTTTGTCTTCGACGTAGGCCAGCGTGAACTCGGTGCCCCAGACCGGTACGTTGAGTTCTGAAAGAAACCACGGCAGTGCTCCAATGTGATCTTCGTGACCGTGGGTAAGGATGATCGCGCGAACCTGCTGGCGATTCTCGGTGAGATAGGAAATGTCAGGGACCACAATGTCGACGCCGAGCAATTCAGCTTCGGGGAACATGAGGCCGGCGTCGACGACAATAATGTCGTCATCCCACCGGAGGGCCATGCAGTTCATACCGAACTCGCCAAGTCCCCCTAGCGGGATGATCTGAAGTTTTCCAGTTGGCATTGTAAGCAATGATGCTAGCACACGACGGGCTTCGAGCCTGGGCTCAGTAGCCCGTACCGGATGCGCCCGATAGCGTTTTGCCGGATTCTGCGGTACTGTCGGTTTAGTGAGCGAAACGGAATCGAAATCCTGGCTGCGTCGCCGCGTAGAGAAGGCACTAACGAAGGGATTGACGCGTGCTTACTCGACCGTTCAGGTAGATCCCCAAAGATTTCTCATACAACTCCGTACCGCGTACCGCATGCCGGTGAGCGGCTATCACGGCATGTATTCGTTGGATGTGCGGGAGCTCGACGTCGTCGCCGACGATATTATTCGAAGCGGCATGAAACTAGCAGCCGTGGAGGGTGCAGGTTTTGGCCTGGGCGGAATGATCACGCTCTTGCCTGATCTTGGCATTCTTTCTGCGATTACCATGCGCACGATTCAAAAGCTCAGCCTAGTCTATGGCTTTCAGTTCAATACGGACAATGAAATTGCCGAATTATGGATCGCAGCCGCCAGCGCGGCGGGAGTCGACATCAGCCGCGATCTGATCGAGAAGGAGTTCGTGAATAAATTCGTTCCGCGTGTGATTCAGCGAATTGCTGCTCGTGCCAGTGCCGAAGTTGTAGAGAAGTGGGCGGGACGTATGATTCCGGTTGTCAGTTCGGCTTTGGGAGCCGGCCTCAATTACTGGTTTGTCCGCGCCTGGGGGGAACGCGCCCGAGCTCATTTCCGCCAAAGGCATCTGCAGATTCGCGGGCAAACTCATCCTGCGAGTTTAACTGTCGACCATCCGCTCATCGTTGAAGGCGGGGACTGAGCGGTCTCCAACTCTTTTCGCCCGCTGTGCCAGAAACCTCGCTGTGTTAAAAACAAATAATGATCACGGTGATTTGTTCGGCAGTTCTTTTCGATCTCGATGGCGTGCTCGTCGATTCCACCGGTGCAGTGGAGAGTCTGTGGCGGCTCTGGGCAAAAGAGCGCGGGGTTGACATTGAAAAAGTGCTGTCGATCGCGCATGGCGTACGGGCCGTCGAGGTGATTCGCGCGGTTGCCCCTGATCTTGACCCCGAGGAGGAGTTGCGCGGGCTCGAAAAGTGGCACGTTGCCGATCATGACGGAATTGAAGTGATGCCCGGCTCTGTCGATCTGGTGCGATCGATTCCCGAGGGCCGTTGGGGCGTGGTTACATCGGGATCGCGTGAAATTGCTACGGAGCGGCTGCGCTTGGCGGGAGTTCCGCTGCCCAAGGTGATGATCACGGCGGATGATGTGGTCAATGGAAAGCCTCACCCTGAGCCTTATTTGAAGGGAGCGCAGGAACTGGGCGTCAGACCCGAGGACTGCGT
>Ga0070731_10004558_pt1 | contig 11840 bp, 14 predicted proteins | sample Coa_R1_2_FD_66448 | JGI IMG/M metagenome (GOLD analysis project Ga0070731, IMG submission 66448) | Surface soil microbial communities from Centralia Pennsylvania, which are recovering from an underground coalmine fire - Coalmine... | ecosystem: Environmental > Terrestrial > Soil > Unclassified ... | reverse complement strand
ACATTGGAGCTGAAGGTGGCGTATCACAAGCGGATAACCAAAGACACCGGGCTTCTGCGAGCGGAGGGCAACTTGCTTTCTTTTGGTCAAAGAGTAGCGTTCGCGGAGGCCAAGCTGACGGATGCGCAAGGCACATTGTGCGCGTCCGCCACCTCGACATTGCTCGTTTTCGACAGGTGATTTCTGGTGAGGGTTGAGAAACGGCACAATCTTCTGGCGTATGCAATGCGCAAATGACTAAAAAGGAGAAACGAATGTTGACCAGTCTCGACGTCAAGGCGGCCGTCGCAACTAAAGATACCGTCGCGATTTTAGGAACGGCCTGTCGGCTTGGAAAAACGCCGTATCAGGCAGACAACGGGTAGCAACTGCAAGGAGGAGAAACCATGCCCTGGATTAATTTGACACTAAGACGCGGAGCGTTGACAAAACCGGTTCAGCACGCCGTGATGGCGAAGCTGACGGACGCACTCATGTTCTGGGAGAAGATTCCCGACAATCCCGAGGCACGCAAGAAGACGATGGGTTGGGTCCATGAAGTCGCTGAAGACTCCGACTATAACAGCGGGACGTCTAACCATGAAGATCCTTTTTATTTCATTGAGGTGCGCTTGCTTGCCGGTAGGTTCGACACGCTTACCAAACAACATCTTATCCGGGACTTCACGAAGATTATCATGCTCGCCGAAGGCAAGAGCCATTACTCGGAAGATGCCAACAGGGTATGGGTGCACATCGTTGAACTCCAGATTGAAGACTGGGGCATCGGAGGACATACCGATTGGCTTCGCGACTACGAGAGCGCTCTAAATGTACTTGGGACTGAGTTGCAGGCCAAGTAGGCGTGCGTACTTCTATTCGCTTTCATCCTAACGGGAGGACACATGCCGAAGTCAAAAGAACCATCGGTTTCTAGTTCCGGGCCGACTGTCCATTTGGAATTCCTTGATGACGGTATCATCGCCGTCCTGACCCTGGACGACTTCAACGGAACCAACGTGATGAGCCCGGAGATGGGAGACATCTTCGGGCGCCATATCACTGTTTTGCAGAAAGACGCAACGGTAAGGGCGGTGATCATTCGAGGAGCCGGAAAGCACTTCTCCATCGGCGGTCATCGCGACATGTTGGTCGGCCTGGGAAAACCCGGACGCAGCGAGAAAGAGCTTCACGATTTCATGCTGGCCTTCTATGGCCGTTGGCTTCCGGTTCTCGACCTTCCCATGCCGGTGATAACGGTGCTTCAGGGTGATTGCATCGGTGTGGCGCCCGTATTTGCCTGCACGGCGGATATTGCGTTCGCGGACGAAACGCTCAAGTTGCAGGTCACATTCGGGGGACTCGGTCTCTACCCAGGGATGGCCTTGCCAACCCTTTTGACGCGGAAGGTGGGACCTTATCGAGCGTCGTTGATGACAATGGCCAATGAAATCCTCACGGGCAGAGAGGCGGAGCGAATAGGACTGGTGGAACGCTGCGTTCCCGCCGGGGGCGCCTATCAGGAGGCGCTGAAGACGGCGCGAGCAATAGCTGGCTCTGCTACCTCCGTCGTGAGATTGCTCAAGAAGAACCTTGGGATCAGGATGACAGATCTCACCTCGGATCTAGAAATGAACGCCCAACAGCAGGCACGAGATTTTCAGAGTGACGAGTATCGCAAGAGGGCGGCGAACTACCTTCCCGATTACTACGCCTGAGCAACTGAAGCTTAGCAGCGAGCGCGAGGCTGCCACCGGGTCATTCGTGCAGAAGCCCGTCATTGTCGAGCGAGTCAGATACAAAACAGGTTGGAAGAACAGCGGGAGGGAGCTGCACGCCCGAAAACTGCACCTGCAGGATAGCGATGGCATGGCCCAGCCGGTTGGACGGAAGCGTGTGAAGTAGCGGTTGTTAAACAAATTCAGGAAAGGATAATTCGATGAAACATAACGCAATGGCAATTCGCGCCAGAACACAAATAAGTGCGCTGGCGATTATGACGGTCATGTTTGGAATGGGAGGAGAGATTATGGCACAAACAAACACATCGACAGCTGTGAAGAACGTCGTACTCGTCCACGGCGGTTTGGTGGACGGGTCAGGCTGGATGGGAGTTTACAAAGCCCTCAAGAAGGACGGCTACACGGTCGCGATTGTCCAGATTCCGACCATATCGCTGGCGGACGACGTGGCGGTCACGAAACGCGCGATCGCCGGGCAGAATGGCCCGGTGATCCTCGTCGGTCACTCATATGGCGGAGTCGTGATCACGGAAGCGGGCAACGATCCAAAGGTCGCCGGCCTCGTCTATGTCACCGCGTTCGCACCGGACAAAGGCGAATCGGCGGGGTCGCTTATCAAGAATGCACCGCAAGGTGCGCCGGCCCCGCCGATCTTGCCGCCCCAGGATGGATACCTGTTCCTCGATAAGGCCAAATTCCCGGCCTTCTTCGCCGCGGACGTGAGTCCGGATGTGGCTTCGTTTATGGCCGACTCTCAAGTCCCGTGGGGTGTCGAGGCGCTCGGTGGTGCGATCACCCAGCCGGCATGGCGAACAAAGCCAAGCTGGTACCTTATCACTACTGAAGACAAGATGATCCCGCCCGACGCCCAGCATGCAATGTCCAAACGCGCAGGATCGACCGTCGTGGAGGTCAAAAGCAGCCATGCCGTGTACGTGTCGCATCCTCAGGCGGTCGCTCATCTCATCGAACAGGCCGCAACGGGTGCCTTGGCGGCAACGAAAGGAAAACCGTAAAAGATAGATTGTCCGTACAGTAAACGAAGGGCAAAACGTCTTGAGCAGGCGGAGGCTTAGTCGGTATGTCCGGCACTCGCGAGTCCTCCGCCTGAAGATCTGAGGGCGGTAGGCGGCAGATGAGCTTATCGAGAGATTTCGACGCTTTCCACGGTTTTGCCGGACAGGCGATTTTGACGTTACGGCCTGGCCCGCCTGGGCTGGAATGAACTCTATGCATCCGGATCAAATCTTGTCGCGGAGGCGCCGAGAACCTCAGGCCAGTTCCTCTCGAAGTCGGGGTCGCGCTGGAGCCCGCGCGTCAGCAGAGCACCAACGCGTTGTTGCGCTTCTCCCCACGTTAAGGCTATCTGGAAGGAGCTAAGGGCGTCGAGGAGCCGTCCAGCGGATGGCAACGAGACCTGATTAACCAGATTCTTTGCCGCCGTAATTGCACGCCGGTCGAAGGAGGCGATCCGGCGCGCAAGCGCATCGACGAAACTGTCCAATTCCACATCCGGAAGAGCACGATTGATGTACCCGTAACGCTCAGCCGTGTCGCCATCGAAATCATTGCCGCTGAGAACGATTTCGAGCGCGCGCCCACGGCCTACCAGATGCGGGAGCCGCTCGGCCCCGCCACCGCCCGGATGCAATCCCACGGCGACTTCGGGTTGACCAAGACGTGTGTTCTCGCGGGAAGCGAAGCGCATGTCGCAGGCGAGGACAAACTCGCTGCTTGCGCCCCGGACGCAGCCGCGGATTCGCGCGATGCTGACCACCGGTGATGTGGTGAGACGGACGAACGTATCCAGGAGTATCGGAAGGCCGGAAAGACCGACAGCGGTCATGACATCGCCCAAGTTGCCGGTCAGGTCAAAGTGTGCAAGGAAAAAATCAGGAATCGCGCTTTCGAATACGACGACGCGAAGGTCTGGGCTCGCATCCATTCGCGCGAGCAAGTCCTGAAGGCTATGGAACATCGGGCCATCCATAATGTTGAACGGAGCGTAATCGAAAACGATCCGCCAATAAGCGGGCGTCTCCTCGACGATCCGCAATGGTGAAGTCGACTCAGCCACGGTTCACCACCTCTTCATCGACCTCGAATCCGCGGGCGGGATCGGTGATTTTCTTCTCGTCGTAATTGCGCATCCGAGCAAGCGCCGTGTCGGAGGTGCACAATCTCAGGAAAAGATTACGCTCAAGAGCCAACCCGTCAGCGAGCGGCGTTTCGTTGGCGCTGCGGACGAGGCGTTTTATGTAGGCCGCCGATTCGGGCGGATGCTTCGACAAAAGCCTCGCAATTTCCGTCGCCCTGTCGATGGCCTTGCCCTTCACCGTTTCGTGGACGAAGCCCCTGGCTTCGGCCTCGCGCGGAGTAAGAGGCTTACCAATGAGAATGTGCCAAAGCGCGGCCGCCATACCGACGGTGCGTGGCAGTCTTTGTGTTCCGCTTGCACCAGGCAGAAGGCCGAGGTTCGTTTCCGGTAGGCCGATCAGGTAGTCGCCATCCTCGGCGATCCGAATATCACAGGCGAGAGTAAATTCGAAAGCGCCGGCAAGCGCAGTGCCGGATATCGCGGCAATGACCGGCTTCGGCATGGTTTCACAGATCGCCATCGCCTTATCGAAGAATCCGCCATGGTAGCTTGCGTTATCCGGCCATTGGCGGCCCGAAGCGCGAATGTGTTCGGCAATATCGATAAGCGCTGGAATATCAAAATGGCGGTTAAAGTATCCCGGAGTTCCACCGGTTATGATAACGACGCGAACAGTGTGATCGCCTGCAAAACCCTGTAGCTCGTCCGTGAGGGCGTCTCCCATCGCCATATCGAAATACATCTTTTGGGGACTCCCCAGCGTTACGACGGCGATTCCATCGGCGACTGTCGTTGAAAGCATATCGGTGTTCATCGGGTCTCCTTCCCAGGTTCCTGCCCTGATAACTTGATCAATCAAGTCCTTTCACATTTCCTGAATGCTGGCGTTTTAGATGCGCTCGGCAGCGACGGCCCCAATCTCGTTCTCGGCTTGCAACCAATCATCGAGATCGAAGCCCTGCTCTTGCCCTCGCCCGAGATACAGCTCGTAGGCGCGATAACGAATCCACGTTTCGCGGTCGGCCATGGCCCCTTTCGCCGAGTCCCATAACACGCGCGGGTTCACACGCTCGGGATAAAGTGCGAGCATCTCGCTATAAATCTCCGCTACTGTCCGGTTGCTGACCGCAATTCGGTCAAAGTCGCGAATGTATTGTCTGGTCTCTTCGATAGTGGCTGGCGAATCAGCACGCCCGGGCCTTTTGTGTCCTGCAACGACCGCACTCGGCTTCAGCCCCTCGATCATGTCGAGCGCGGCGATCCACTGTTTTCTGGAATCCGTGTTCGACTCTGAGAGATGAATATGGACATCGTTATAGACGACGTCGCCTGCCGTGACCAAACCGATCGACGGGACATGCAGGCATGTCGTGCAGTGGGTGTCGGTGTGACCTGTCGGAATGCTCACCATCTCCTCGCCCTCAAGGTCAATGATTTCGCCGTCGAGTTCCTCCGCAATCGCGAGTGTTGTGTCGATCTGTCCGGGAAATCGGGCCCTCCAGAATCCGTCAAGAAGCGGAGGCGAAAGTTGGCGTTGCATAACCGAGATAGCCTCTCGCGTCGCCACGAACCGGGCGTTAGGGAAGCTTTGCCGGATCGTGTTTACGCCAAAGAAATGGTCCCCGTGGCCGTGGGTCGCATAGATCGTGGTTAGGTTCTTTCCGCTCGCGACCACCCACTCGGCGAGTGCTCTGTTTTGTTCGAGCGTAATGAAGGTGTCAACCAGCACGGCATCCCGTTCACCGGAGATAAGAGTTGCTGATATGGGTGACCATTTCATTTCGGTCACTCCCGGCGGCAAGTCACCGGTGACGGCCGGGATCTGAGAACTAACGAAGACGTCCCATTTCAATGCGCTCTTCATAGCTTTGCCTCCTTATAAGGGATCACCGCGCGGTTTGTCGCTATGCGAAGGGATCAGCTGGCATCCTGCAGCATTCTTCTGACTTTGATATCCAGGTCCCCGGCAATCTCCACAGCTTCCGCATTGCCGTACGGAGCGAGCAAACTGGCCATCTCGTCGTAACTCAAGTGCACGCCGTCGGGGCGGCGATCAATCAACACGGTCACCGGCGCGTAGGCCGCGGCGTCAGGAACAAGACGAGCCATCGATTCCATGATGAGAGGATTACCGATGATTAATCGGATGCTTTTCGGATTTCTCTCCGGATGAGCCTTCGCGAGGACGGCGCCAACATCGAGTCGCATGAACTCCATGAGGCCAATGTCACTCACGGCGTTCTGTACGACCTCCCGCATTTCCGGATACGTCGCCGCGGCAGCAATACCCTTGGCGAATTCACTCATGTTGGGCCTGCCGATTGCAGCTTCCACCGCGGCGACGACAGTTTCGAATGGCTTTTGCGAAACGACGCTCCATCTTTGGACGTTGACCGTGCGGACTTCCATACTTTTACCTCAAGGCTGTTTAAGCAAGAAACGATGTTCTTCTCTGCATCCCGGCAGTCCAAGCCTGGGTCAGGACGCGCCACCAGTCGCCCGTGAGGCAGCTGGAATGACGGACCGTCATCGCAGTTGTCGCTGTAGAAATTCACTCGTCCTACCATTCGCGAGGGCTGCCGCCGAGGCATTGTAGTGAGTTCCATCATGCCTGGCGAAGGCGTGACGCTGCCCTGGATAGCTGTAGACCGTAGCGTTTGCTTTGCTGGCAAGTGCCGCCTTGATCTGAGCTTGCGCCGCCTTGGAGATAAACTCGTCCTCCTCCCCGAGATGCATAAGCAGCGGCGCGCTGAGATTGTCGGCCTCACTCAAATATTTCTCGGTATCAGCGCCATGGTAGGCCACGGCGGCATCGACGCGACCGCGTACGGCCGTAAGGAACGTCATCAAGGCGCCTAGGCAGTACCCTTGGACACCAATTTTTCCCGTACATTCAGGCAGTTTCGCCACGGCTTTCAGAGTGTCTTGAATATCTCTCACGCCGGCGTCGCGATCATACGCTTGATAAAGACGAAGCCCGCGCTGCCAGTCAGCCTCCGACGCGACATTAAGATCAACGCATGGCGCCTGACGCCAGAACAGATCGGGCGCAACCGCTACGAAGCCTTGCTCTGCCAATTCGTCGCATGTCTTGCGGATGTCAGCGTTGACACCGAATAATTCCTGAAGAACAACGACAGTTGCGGCTGGCAAGATCTTTGGTCGTGCCATATAGGCGTTAAACACGCCATCTTGGCCTTCTACAGTGATGCGGTCTCCCATTTGTGCTCTCCTCAGACGACATTGAGCCGCGCGGCTCCGCCGATTTCGTCAGGATCGGCGGAGGGTGTTTTCGAGCAGGGAATATTCAGGCGGCCTCCAGGCGGTTCGTCACGACGTTCTTAGGCTCCAGCTACCGATTTGACCTGTGCGGATGTCGCGGCCTCTTCGATGAGCGCGGCCGCTTCTTTCGGGAAAGACATGTAGGCCACATGGCTCGACTTCACCTCCACCGTCTTGGCCTTGGCGCGCTTCGCCATCATGCGCTCCTGATCCGGATTGATCGATCGGTCTTCGCTTGCAACCATGTACCAGGTGGGCTTGTGCTTCCAGGCCGGGTTCTTGACCTGATGAGTGAACGAGTCGGTAGAAATCGGCACTTGCGAGATAGCCATAAACTCCGCTTCATCCCGTGGAATGTCTGCTGCGAAGTCAGCCACGAAATGCGGCTCGTCGATCCACCAGAGACCATTCGCGTCCGATTTGAAGGCCGTGGACGCCTGCGGCAGGGCCTGTTCGATCGATGCGCAGCTCTCGCCTTCATCGAGCGCAAAGGCGGCAATATAGACAAGCGCTGCAACGTTCGGATGATTTCCGGCTTCGGTGATGATGGAGCCGCCGTAGCTGTGGCCGACCAGAACCACCGGTCCGCCCATAGCGTCGATGGCTGCCTTTGTGTATTTTTGATCGTCGGCGTACGACGTCTCGGGAGGCTGCGCTACCGACACCCTATAGCCATCCTTCTTCAGGATTCCAGCGACAGCCTTCCAGCCTGAGCCGTCGGCGAAAGCACCGTGCACCAGGACCACGTTCTTGATCTTCGTCATCGTCAATCTCCTCTCAAGTTTTGGGTTCCGCGAATCGTGTATAAAGCATTGAGCACGAAATGGATCGTAGCAGGAACGGCCAGGAGACCTATTGAAGACATGGACCACTTTTGTGGATTCCTGCTTCTAATGCGGAGGAGGCTCTATTCGTTTGAGGGAGAGGATGGCTGTTCGCGTATTTCGACAAACATCCGGCGGTGTGAGTGCTCACGCCGCCACTTGCCCGGTGTAGCGCCAACGACGTTTGCAAACGTCCGGGTAAGGGCGGCTTGATCGGTAAATCCGGTCTGCGCCGCAATTTCCACCAGCGAGCTGTTCGTTTCGGCCAACAGCACTTTCGCGATCTCCACGCGCCGCAGAGTCAGGTAACGATGTGGGGAGGTCCCAAACGATCTCCTGAACGATCGCGCAAAATGGCTGGCCGAAAGCCGGCATTCCCCGGCAAGTGTTTCCAGCTTTAAGTCGCCGTCCAGATGCTCCTGGAGCAACTCCACAGCGCGTCGCATTTGCCACGGGGCAAGACCGCCTTTGAGTTGCAGGGTGGGTTCGCGAAGCTGACCATACCGACCCACAAGATGCGAACAAACCGCCATGGTGAAAGAATCTATGAACAACTGAGAGAACATCTCCGGCTTGTTCAGACACGGCAGAATAGCTTGCGTCAGGTGGTGGAGAACGGGGTCCGGAGTTCCATAAACACAGTGAAGGCGTTTAACCTGACGCATTCCGGCATCGTCCGTAATGGCATCGAGAGTGGTCCGGGGAACATGGAAGTGGACCCAGTCGATGGGGCCCGGGTTTCGAATACTCGAATTCGACTCAAGGTCGCACATGGCGACTCCGCCCACGGGCCATGCCCCCGTCTTTGTGTACTTTTCGTCGGTCCAGAGTTCCCATTCCCCGGAGTTCGCATGATTCAGATGAACCGAAACGACATAAGCTTTTTCGGCAGGAATGGACGCAGTCCGCTCCGGGATGCCGCTGCGGGCAATCAGGCGGGTAATCGCCAGTTGCGGGCGGACGATGGAAACCGCAGAATCGATGGCAACATGGGGCGGCTGGTTTAGCTTGAAATACTTCGCCATCTGCGCACCATGGGCGCTTGCCGCCTGGGATGGAGTCGTCATAGATCGCCCTGTGCCGCCGCGTAATCGAGGCTGAAAGTCTCGGGCCAAGCTTCAGGCAATACTCCCGAATCCCAATACTGTGCGGCCTGAGCTTTATTCACGGCAACCTCTAGCCGGAGACAACCGGTCAGATGAGTGAAGAATACACCTCTTCTTGTATCGTTTTCAACAAGTCCCAAGGACAGTTCAAGACCTGTGGGTCGGAATCGACAAATCAGTCCGTTTTCGACAAGCTGCGGAAGGGTGCGGAATGCGCTCCAGCCTTCGTCGCTTGTCCAAGCTACGTGCTCCTTTCTTGGAGCCAGAAAGGAACATGGGTTAAATAGATACGCTGTGGAAGGGATCATTCGCCACAACAGCGATTGATCCGCATCACTCCGTTTGGCATACTTTGCAAGAAGAGTGGCGTCTTTTGCTAGTTACATCTGGGCTGGGTTCAGCCAGAATGGACTCAATGCTACCAAGTGATCCGGAAGCAGCGAATCGAAAGGAACCCCGAATCATGACCCAGAAAGTTGCAGTAATTACAGGCGGCGCTACAGGCATCGGCAAATCGACGGCAATGCTTCTCGCCAGCAAGGGCATCAAGGTGGTCATCAGCGGCCGGCGCGAAGCTGAAGGACAAACAGCCATTGAGGAAATCCGCGCGCAGGGCGGGGATGCATCCTTCATCGCAGTTGATGTCGATAACGAATCGCAGGTCAGTCAGATGATCGGGTTCGCGGTAAAAAAATATGGCCGTCTGGACCTGGCGGTCAACAACGCAGGAATTTCTAATGAGACAAAGACCATCGGAGATTCAGATCCCGCGAAATTTCAGGCGATGCTACAGACCAATGTGATGGGTGTCTACCTCTGCATGAAGTACGAAATCCAGCAGATGCTGAAGAACGGCGGCGGCTCGATTGTGAATCTCGCGTCAATCGCCGGGCTCAATGGCATTCCCTATGCCGGCCCTTATGCCGCCACAAAGCACGCGGTCGTAGGCCTGACGAAGTCCGGCGCGTTGGATTATGCAACGCAGAAAATCCGGATCAATGCAGTCGCTCCGGGAGCGATCAAGACCGATATTATCGCTGGTTCCATCGCACAAGGTCAGTACGATCAAGCCACGATTTCGGCCATGCATCCGATGGCCCGAATGGGCAACCCCGAGGAAATCGCGCACGGCATTGCCTGGCTCCTCTCAGACGAGGCTTCCTTCGTAACCGGGCATATTCTTAATATCGACGGCGGGTTCCAGGCAAAGTAGACAGCAGCATTGCTTCCAGCATCAATAGGTCACACATGAGTTTCCACGCACCAGACAGATTCAGAGCCGCGAACGCCTTTTGGATAGGGCTCGGCAAGATCGGCCTCACGCCGGCAGTCGTGCTGGGCCAGGCCCGGGTGCCAGTGACAGTCTATGACGGCAAGAAGAACCTTGTAACGACAGCGCAATTCTTCGCCCTTTGGCGTGCCGTAGGCGAGCTTTCTTCCGATGCCGCCGCAGGCCTGAAGATTGCCACGCAGATCGATGTTGGAAATCGGCCACCGTCAACGATGGCTGCCTACTATGCCCGCGACTACCGCGACGCTCTTACTCGCCTTGCCCGCTTCAAGCAATTGTGTACGCCAGAGGAACTGCAGATCAAGATCGGCAAGAACGAGTGCTTAATAGAGCCCGTGTGGCAACACGCGCAGGAAGAAACGCCGCCCCTCTTGACGGACGCCGCCTTTGCGTCATTCGTTGAACTCGGCCGCCTTGGTACGGGGCAACCGGTTAACCCGAAAAGGGTGGAGCTCAAGCGCAAAGCGGAATCGACCAGGGTCCACGAAGCTTATTTCAAATGCCCGGTCAAATTTGGAGCGCGCCGGAATGTTCTCGTCCTCCACACGGCCGATCTCGACCGGCCGTTCCTCACTCACAATGCCGAGTTGCTTGAAATGTTGGACCCTCAGCTCGACAAAGCTTTGAGAGAGCAACGTACGCAGCGTTCGATCAGCGAGCAAGTGAAATGGATTCTTAAGCGCCTACTGGCCGGAGCCCGTCCGGACGTCGCGGCAGTGGCGCGTGAGCTTGGGCTAAGCGATCGGACCCTGCAGAGGCGGATCGATGAAGACGGGACGAATTTTCGTAAGTTGCTTCTGGAGGCAAGGCAGGAACTGGCGCGCGAGTATCTCAACCGGCCGGATATCGATTTCGCGGAGGTGGCGTACCTGCTCGGCTACGAGGATTCGAATTCTTTTTATCGAGCTTTCCGAACGTGGGAGGGGACGACACCTTCCCAGTTGAGGGCAGAGCTCAAGCGACCTGTTAACTAGGCAACAAAAAGGAGATGTTTATGGACAAAGTATGGTTGGTAACCGGCAGCGCCAGTGGTTTGGGCCGGAACATTGCCGAGGCTGTGCTCGAATCGGGTGATCGACTAGTCGCCACAGCACGAGACGCAAAGCGAGTTGATGACTTGGCAAAAAAATACGGCGACCGCGTTCGCGCGGTTCCTCTAGATGTAGCGGATGAGAGCGCGGCTCAGGCAGCCGTGCAGGTAGCGATTGACGCGTTTGGACGTCTCGACGTGGTCGTGAATAACGCTGGGTTCGGCGATATTGCGCCGTTCGAGCAGTTGAGCGCGGAGCGGTTCAAGGCAGTGATTGACACCAACTTTTACGGCGTCGTCAATGTCACCCGTGCGGCCGTACCGCACATGCGCAAGCAAAGGAGCGGCTGCATCCTACAGATATCGTCGGTCGGAGGCCGTCTGACCCGGCCTGGCAGCACGCCCTACCATGCAGCGAAATGGGCGGTTGGAGGCTTCACAGAATCTCTCGCTCAGGAACTGTCCCCGTTCGGCGTGAAGGTTTGCGC
>Ga0070731_10004557_pt1 | contig 11840 bp, 10 predicted proteins | sample Coa_R1_2_FD_66448 | JGI IMG/M metagenome (GOLD analysis project Ga0070731, IMG submission 66448) | Surface soil microbial communities from Centralia Pennsylvania, which are recovering from an underground coalmine fire - Coalmine... | ecosystem: Environmental > Terrestrial > Soil > Unclassified ... | reverse complement strand
TTCACCGCGACGAGCCAGGCCGGCGCCGTCGCGATCCGCTCGGTCGCCGACGCGACCCAGGCCCTCGCCCCGGCCGCCGGGCCGGCCGGCGGAAAGGTCGGCCTGTTCGTCGCGGCCAACCAGGAGGGCGGCCTGGTCCAGGCCCTCAGGGGCCCCGGCTTCAGCCGGATCCCGACGGCCGTGGACCAGGGCAACCTCTCGGCCTCCACCCTCCAGGCCGACGCGAAGACGTGGGGCAATCAGCTCAAGGCCGCCGGGATCAACCTGGACTTCGCCCCGGTCTCGGATGTCGTGCCGGCAGCCAATACGTCCTCGAACCAGCCGATCGGGGTCCTCCAGCGGGAGTACGGCTCGACGCCGGCGGCCGTCGGCAGCCACGCCGCCGCATTCGTCGTCGGCATGGCCTCGGCCGGCATCCTGACCGTCGCCAAGCACTTCCCGGGCCTGGGCCGGGTCACCGGCAACACCGACGATGTGGCCGGCGTGATCGATTCGAAGACCACCCTGACGGACCCGAACCTGGGGGCGTTCCGGACGGTGATCGGGGCCAAGGTGCCGATCGTGATGGTCGCCCTGGCGACCTACACGAAGATCGACCCGAGCACGCTCGCCGCGTTCTCGCCGATCGTCATCGGAACCCTGCTGCGCAAGAACCTGGGCTTCGGCGGGCTGGTGATGTCCGACGACCTGGGCGCCACGGTCGCGGTGGCGAGCATCCCGCCGGCAACACGGGCGATCGACTTCATCTCGGCCGGTGGCGAGATGGTCATCTCCAAGACGGCCGGACCGGCGATCGCCATGGCCGTCGCGATCACCGCCCGGACGAGCACCGACCCTGCGTTCCGGACGCTGGTCGACAACGCGGCCCTGCATGTCCTGGAGGTCAAGGCGCAGGCCCATCTCCTGACCTGCGCCGGGTCGTAGCGGGTTCACGGTCCACCATGCCGGATCTCGACCTGCGTGGGATGCTGAGGCTGACATGGACGACGCCAACGAATCAGTGATTCCCCGGTCCTCGATCGCCATCGGCCTCGATCCACGGTTGCGCGCTTCATTTGGGCAGCTGGCCGCGGGCCGGGTTCTGGTGATCGACTATTTCGCCAGCCGGCGGTGCAGCCTGGTGATCAGCGACCTGACCTGCCAGTTCCGGCCGGGCACGCCCGCCGGCGACTTCATCGAGCTCGCCCCGATCGAGGGCGTCCGGATCTTCATCGAGGCACGCCTGCGGGCGACGCTCGCGGCCTCGGGACCGAGCTTGCGCACCGGCGGACTGCCGTTTGCCCGACATCTTGCGATCGAGCTCGATCGACCCGAGCACTGGATCCAGTTCCTGGACGGGCCGGGAGTCCTGGCGGGCAAGCAGCGCTTTCGGTTGCGCCATCTTCCGACCTCGGAACGGCGTGGCGACTGACCCCGAGCGGCTGCGGCGACGCGGACTGGCCCGCCGATTGATCAGTGGCCCGGCGCGGATCCGGCGCGCCGCCGAGGTCGCCGCACAGGCGACGCCGATCCCGGGCGAGTGGACCGCCCAGCAGATCGTGCTCCACCTCGTCGCCGTCGAGACCGAGGTCTTCCAGCCTCGACTGTTCGATCTCGCCGAGGTCAGTTCGCCCGAGTGGGAGTGGGTCGAGCCGGCTCCGGCCGAGGCCGGCCTGGGTGAGAGCCTCGCCGATTCGCTCCTTCGGTTCGCCGCTGCACGCCTGGGGACGCTCGATTGGGTTGCCGGCCTTGACGAGGACGGCTGGCGGCGCTCAGGCCGGCACGCCACCCTCGGCCGACTCGACGTCGGTGGCCTGCTGGCCCTGGCGGTCGATCACGATCAGGAGCATCTCGCCGCGCTTGTCCGGCTCGGGCACGGCTAGGGGATCAGCCCGCTCGAGCGGCCCGGCCATTGGGAGCGAGCCCATTCCGGCGGGCCTGGCGAATCGTCTCGGCCACCTGGGCCCGGACGGCGTCGATTCCTTCGAGTGGCCCCGTCCGGCCGAAGACGTGCTGGCCGTCGGCAAACCCCTCATCGGACAGCAGATCGCCGACCTGGGCCACCTCGTCGTCGTTCAGGAGGGCGACCATCACGGTGTTCTGGGTATGGGTCGCGCGCTGGAACGTCAGGATGACCGCGGTTGGCCGCCGGGCTGGGTCGGTCACGACCGTGCTCCGGCCGGCGTCCCCGGGAAGCTCACGACGCCTCGAACACCGCGGTCGCCTCGAGGGCGCACGATGAGCAGATCCTGGCCGCGGGGCCGAAGGCACCCACCACGATCTCCGTCTGTTCGAATGAGCGGAAGCAGAAGCCACAAGTCGTCAGGGTGGCCCGGGAGACCTTGCCCGCGATGTAGGCCCGCCCATCGGCGTAGCGGCTCAGGCGGTCGTAGCGACCGAGACCCATCGTCGGCAGGGCCCGGGCCGATGGAACGACGCGGATCCCGGCGCCAGGCCCGGACTGTGATCGACGTTCTGGAAATGTCACTGGATCCCGTCCCCCGGCAGCAAAGTTGGTCGAACCGAGGGGTCCGCTCGCCCCCACGCGACGAGAAACGTTCATCACGTGAGGGGTTGCGTGCCCACTCGGCGCTGTTGCACTTGCCTCGCATTGAGGTGCCGGCGGGTTTTCGGTTGTGGCCCCAGCCTAGCCGGACTCCGGGGCCGCTGGCCACCACCCATTCGTTCCCGCGACCGGTCATCCGACCGTCGCCGCGGCTGCCCGGCCCATCGGACCGGGATACAGATCGAATCACTGCGTCCCCCTGGTGCCACCGCCATTCGTGATCGCCGAATCGCCGGCTCGGCGCGAGTTCGGTGCTCGGGCATGGTCACGCCGTCACGCATGGATCGTCATTACGACGCGTCATGAGCGTGGAACCGCGCGGTGGTGCGCGTGGAAGGTGGGTGGCGGGAACCTGCCGCACTGTCGCTGGGTGAGCTGGTCTGTTACCCCCCAGAGGCCCAGACGTCCTTCACCGGACGAACCAGCAGGGCAGGATCCCGCCCCCAGGACGCGCTCGGCACGAGCGCTCCAGCGGCCCAACGGATTGACCGACTTGATCTCCCCGGGACCGATCGTTCCTGGTCGACCAGGGTTCACGACGTGAGTTGGTCACGACCGCGTCTGCTGCTCGAGGAACGAAGACAGATTTCGACTGGACGAGCTCGGAACCGGCATCTCCGGCAGCCGAGACGACGCAGTGTTCAGTCAACGGGGACGGGCTGTCATTACGGACCGTCATGCTCCGGACCGAGAGGAACCCAGCGCCGACGGTGAGGAGCGACCCGACCGTCGGCGCTGATCTGCTGTCCGGGGCCTGTTCCCAGAGGCCCGAGGCTGCTACGTCGGGGCCGATCGCCATGTTCGGCGTAGCGCAGGCCATGACAATACGGGCCGCGGCCGCGGCGGTCCAGAGGCAGCCTGGCCGCCTCGCGCTGCGCGCACGAACAACCCGTCGGAGTCGCCTCCGACGGGTCAGACGTGGGCTGCACAGTGGTGAGCCGGGGGGGATTCGAACCCCCAACCAACTGATTAAGAGTCAGTTGCTCTGCCGTTGAGCTACCGGCCCGGGCGAAGGATACCCCATCGCCGTGGCCGATCTCCCCGGAGCGGCCCCCGTGTTAACAGAATTCGGTCGTTGGTGGAGTTGGTTCAGGCGCTAGGCTTGTGGCGTGAGTCGCAAGGCATGACCTCCAGCCCGCGTCGAATCGCCGCGATCGTACTGGCCGTGATCCTCATCGTCGGGGTCGGATTCGGGATCATCTCCTCCATCCAGAGCAGCCTGGGTCCGGCACCGGTCACGCTGGTCGGGCTGATCGGGTCGGAGAAGGCACCGTTCTTCGCCGACGACCGGGTCAATGCCGCCCTGAAGCGGGGCGGCTTCATTGTCAAGGTCTCGACCGCCGGTTCGCGCCAGATTGCCGAGGCTGATCTGAGCAAGGACGACTTCGCGTTTCCGGCCGGAGCCCCGGCAGGCGACAAGATCCGGACCGACCACCCCGGCTCACAGGCATTCGTGCCGTTCTACACACCGATGGCAATCGCCACCTGGAAGCCGATCGTCGCCCTGCTCGCGAACGCCGGCGTCATCCATTCGGCGGGCGGCCTGAACACGTTCGACATGACGGCCTACCTGAAGCTGGTCAGCCAGAACACGCGCTGGAAGGACCTGCCGGGGAACACGACCTACGTGGTCAACAAGAGCATCCTGATCACCTCGACGGACGTCCGGACCTCGAATTCCGCGGCGATGTACCTGGCCCTCACCTCGTACGTCGCGAACGGCGACAACATCGTCCAGAACGACGCCGGCGTGACCGGCCTGGTCGACGGGCTGGCCCCGATCTTCCTGCGCCAGGGCTTCGTGGCCAGCAGCTCGGAGGAGCCGTTCGACGACTACCTCGTCCAGGGCATGGGCAAGAGCCCCCTGGTGATGATCTACGAGAGCCAGTTCATTCAGCGAGCAGCGGCGGCCGATGGCAGCATCACCGCGGACATGGAGCTGGTCTACCCGGACCCCACGATCCTCTCCAAGCACACCTTCGTCGGCTTGAATGCCAACGGCATCCGCCTCGGTGAGTTCCTGTCGAGCGACCCCGAGATCCGGCAGCTGGCGACCGAGTACGGCTTCCGAACGACCGACACGGCGGCCTTTGCCAAGCTCGTCGCCGACCACCAGCTGGATGTTCCCAATACCCTCATCGACGTGATCGATCCGCCCACCTACGAGACCCTCGAGGCGATGATCACCCGGATCGAGGCCGACTACGACGTCGGCCTGCCCTCACCTGCCGCATCCGACAGCCTGCCGACGACCAATCCACCGCCCAGCAGTCCGCCGGCGGCCTCGCCGTGAGCCACTCAGCCCAAGGAGCGCCACGATGACCGACAACAGTTCGTTCGAGCTTCCCGTCCCGGCTCCGCCGCCCGTCGCGACGGCCCCGGAGCCGTCCGACGCCCAGGAGGACTCGATCGCCGCAACGGGCTCGCTCGTGCTCGACGCCCCGGCGCCCATTGCCGCGATCGCACCCGCCGAGGCGACGAGCGAGGTGCCCATCAACCCCGCCGACAAGGCCAAGCTCGATGCCATGGTCAGCGGCTACGTGACGGCGGTCTCGAGCCTCGACGTCCACAGCCAGGCGTTCACCGACAAGGTCCAGGACGTCAGCAAGCTCGGCGACGAGGACATTCGGGCCTCGGCGGCCGTCTCGAATCGACTCCTCGACAAGCCCCTGGCGGCGATGCAGAACGGCGGCCTGACCGACACGTCGTCGGTCAGCAAGTCGCTCCTCTCGCTGCGCCGCGAGGTCGAGGACCTCGACCCCTCCAAGCAGGGCGACCTGCTCAGCCCGCACAAGCTGCTCGGCCTCCTGCCGTTCGGGGCGGGCAACAAGCTCGAGGACTACTTCGAGAAGTACCGCTCGAGCCAGCACCAGCTTGACGGCATCATCACGGCGCTCTATCACGGCCAGGACGAGCTCCAGCAGGACAACGCCTCGATCGACCAGGAGAAGGTCAACCTGTGGGGCGTGATGACCCGGCTGCGCCAGTATTCCTACCTGGCCCAGGCGCTCGACACCGCCCTGTCGGCCCGGATCGCGTCGATCCAGTCGACCGATCCGGAGCGGGCCAAGGTCCTCAACGAGGACATGCTCTTCTACGTCCGCCAGAAGAACCAGGACCTGCTGACCCAGCTCGCGGTCAGCGTCCAGGGCTACCTGGCCCTGGACGTCATCCGGCGCAACAACCTGGAGCTGATCAAGGGCGTCCAGCGGGCCTCGACGACGACCATCTCGGCCCTGCGCACGGCCGTGATCGTGGCCCAGGCGCTGTCCGACCAGAAGCTGGTCCTGGACCAGATCACGGCCCTCAACACGACCACCTCGAACCTGATCCAATCCACGTCCGAGCTCCTCCACCAGCAGTCGGGCGCGATCAACGAGCAGGCGGCCTCGGCCACGGTCGACCTGGCCAAGCTGCAGGCCGCCTTCAACAACATCTACGCCACGATGGACGAGATCGACACGTTCAAGGTTGCGGCCCTCGACACGATGCAGAAGACGGTTACCGCCCTCTCGGCCGAGATCACCAAGTCGCAGGCCTATCTCGACCGGGCGCGCTCCAACGAAGGCCAGGACGCCAACCTTGACAGCCCGAACGCGTCGGGCGGCTGAGCCGATGACCCGGGGGCTCGGCCGGCTCGCCCTGGCCGCTCTGGCGATCGTCCTGCCCAGCCTGTTGATCGGCTGTGCCGACAACTCGCTGAGCACGGACCTCAACGACCCGAACACGCTGGCGGTCCTGGCCGGCTCAGAGGTCAAGGACATCGAGCCGCTGCTGCCCGACATCAAGGCGGCGACCGGGGTCAGCCTCGTGATGACCTATTCAGGTTCGCTCGACGGGGCCCAGGCGATCGCCGCCGGCAGCCCCACCGACGCCGCCTGGTTCAGCAGCGGCCACTACCTGGCCCTCCTGCCGGGGGCCGGCAACCGGATCGTGGCCCAGCAGCAGATCATGCTCAGCCCGGTGATCATCGGGGTGAAGAAGAGCGTCGCCGACCGGTTCGGCTGGACCAACAATCCGAACGTGACCTGGAAGGACATCGAGGCCAAGGCCGCCGACGGCTCGTTCCACTTCGCGATGACCAATCCGGCCGCGTCAAACAGCGGCCTGGTCGCCCTCGTCGGCGTGGCGTCGGCGCTCTCGGGCAGCTCCGATTCGATCGACACCGGGACGATCGACAAGGCCGCCCTGGCCGATTTCTTCAAGGGCCAGACCCTGACTGCGGGCAGCTCCGGCTTCCTGGCCGACTCGTACGTCCGGAGCCAGGACAGCGTCGATGGCATCGTCAACTACGAGTCGGTCCTGATGAGCCTCAACGCCGGCGGCCAGCTGCACGAGCCACTGACCCTGATCTACCCCAAGGAGGGCATCGTCACCGCCGACTATCCGTTCATCCTGCTGAATGCGGCCAAGCGCGATGCCTACGACAAGGTCGTGGCCTATCTGCGCTCGCCCGATGTCCAGAAGAAGATCATGGCCACCACGGCCCGCCGGCCGGCCGTGCCCGGGATCGCCCTCGATTCGCGCTTCCCCACCCAGACCGAGATCGAGCTGCCCTTCCCGGCCAAGCTCGACACGATCAACGCCCTGATCACGGCCTACCTCGACGAGGAGCGCAAGCCGGCCACGGCCATCTTCGTCCTCGACCTGTCCGGCTCGATGACCGGCGACCGGCTCGACAACCTGAAGACCGCCATGGAGAACCTGACCGGACTCGATACGACCCTGACCGGGGGCTTTGCCAGCTTCCACGCCCGGGAGCAGGTGACGATCATCACCTTCGCCTCGCATGTCGAGGACGACCGGGAGTTCACGATCGACGACACCGATCCGAACGGCCCCGACATGACCGCGATCCGGAGCTACGTCGACGGCCTCCAGACGTACGACAGCACGGCCATCTACTCGGCGCTCGAACAGGCCTATGGCGATGTTGGCAAGGACCAGGCCAGCGACCCCAACCGGTTGTACTCCATCGTCCTGATGACCGACGGTGAGAACAACGCCGGTGTAGCCTCCGATCAGTTCGCCCGCGACTACGCGAATCTGCCGCCGGCCGTCCAGGCGGTCCATGTCTATCCGGTCCTCTTCGGCGACGGCAGCAAGGACGCGATGACCTCGATTGCGACCGAGACCGGCGGCACCCTGTTCGATGCGACGACCTCGTCGCTCGAGGCGATCTTCAAGCAGATCCGGGGCTACCAGTGAGACGCCGCCAGGTCGAGGCCTACCTCTACTCCCGGCGGAACATCGTCGGCTGCGTCCTCGCCCTGGTCGGCCTGGCCCTCCACTTCGTCGGCCTGCTGGGCGGCTTCCTGTGGCTGCCCATCACGATCGGCCTCTACCTGATCGGCGTCCTGCTGGTGCCCGGGGAGGGCGAGCTCATGATCCAGCTCGGGGCGGCGGCCGACTCGGCCCAGGTCCGGGACGGCCTCGACCACCTGATCCGCAGCCTCCAGGGCCAGGTGGCCGCTGACCTGATCGCCAAGGTCGTCAGGATCCAGGCTTCGATCCTGCGCACGCTGCCGGCCCAGGGTGCCGAGGGCGATACGGCCGACCCGAACGTGTACCTCATCCGCCAGACGGCCCTGGCCTACCTGCCGGATGCCTTCCAGACGTATCTGAAGCTGCCTCGCCAGGTGGCCGAGCAACGGCCGATCGCCGACGGCCGGACGCCCCACGACGTCCTCCTCGGCCAGCTCGACCTGATGGACCAGCGCCTGGCGAGCGTCGCCGACGACATGGCCCGCCACGATTCCGACGCACTCCTCGCCAACGGCCGCTTCCTGGCCGACAAGTTCGGGGTCAGCTCGCTGAAGATCGACCCGGACGCAGCACCGGCAGCGCCCCGGCTCCCCGCGCACAGCTCGGCGATCAGTCCGCCGTCGGTCCCGGCCTCGACTGCCCCGGGCGCCGACGAATCGACCGTCGTGGCGCCGTCCCAGGAATCCGGTCGCTGATCAAGCGCCCTGACCGCGGCTACTCGGGCTGGTTGTCGATCTGGGCGCGCTGGAGGCGGCCCGAGAAGTCGACGTAGATCGACTTCCACTCCGTGTACGTGTCGAGCGCGGCGTGGCCGGCCTCGCGATGGCCGTTGCCGGTCTCCTTCGTCCCCCCGAACGGCAGGTGCGTCTCGGCTCCGATCGTGCCCGCGTTGATGTACACGATCCCGGTCTCGAAGTCGCGCATCGCCCGGAACGCGGTGTTCGCGTCGCGGGTGAAGATCGCCGATGACAGGCCGTAGCGGATCTGGTTGAGGGCTGTCACCGCGCCCTGGTAGTCGTCGACTGCGATCACCGACAGGACCGGCCCGAAGATCTCCTCCTGGGCGATCCGATCCATCGGCGCGACGCCCGAGAAGATTGTCGGCTCGAAGAAGTGGCCATGCTCGAGGCCGGCGCCGGTCGCCCGCTGCCCGCCGGTGACCAGCTCGCCGTCGCGCCGGCCGACGTCGATGTAGCCGGTGACTTTCTGGAGCGCGCCGGCGTTGACCAGCGGCCCGACATCCGTGGTGGCATCGAGGCCGGAGCCCAGGCGCAGCTTGGTCGCCCGCCGCTCGAGGCGCTCGAGGAGCTGGTCCACGACCGGCCGCTCGACGATCACCCGGCTGGCCGCCGTGCAGCGCTGGCCGGTCGTCCCGAAGGCCGACCACAGGATGCCGTCAGTGGCCAGGTCGAGGTCCGCATCGCCCATCACCACGATCCCGTTCTTGCCGCCGAGCTCGAGGCTGACCCGCTTGAGCCGGGTCGCGGCCTGGGTCGCCAGGCGCCGCCCCGTCTCGGTGTTGCCAGTGAAGCTGATCACCGGCACGTCCGGGCTGTTGACGATCGCGTCACCAACGTCGGCTCCTGGGCCGGTGACGAGGTTCACGGTGCCGGCCGGGAAGCCGGCCTCGGCCATCAGCTCGACCACTAGCGTCGCGCAATGGGGCGTGTCGCTCGACGGCTTGAAGACGACGGTGTTGCCGCTGACCAGGGCCGGCATCATCTTCCAGCACGGGATCGCCATCGGGAAGTTCCAGGGGGTGATGATCCCGGCGACCCCGATCGGCTCGCGGATCGACATCGCCCACTTGTCGGGCAGCTCCGAAGGCGTCGTGTCGCCGAACAGGCGGCGACCCTCGCCAGCCATCAGGAATGCGATGTCGATGCCCTCCTGGACATCGCCCCGGGCCTCGGTCAGGACCTTGCCCATCTCGCGGGTCATCGCCCGGGCCAGGCGCTCCTTGTGCTCGGCCATCAGGGCCCCGAAGCGATACAGGATCTCGCCCCGCTTGGGGGCCGGCGTCCGGCGCCAGCGCAGGCCGGCCGTCTCGGCGGCCCGGATCGCCCGGGCAACGTCGGCCGCGCTGCCCGACTGGAAGCGACCAATCACGTCCCGGGTGTCGGCCGGGTTGCGGCTCTCGAACGTCTCGCCGCTGCCGCCCTCGACCCACTCGCCGGCGATGAACAGCTGATAGGTTGGGGCGTCGATCGCGGTCTCCTCGGTCGTCGTCATCGGGAGACCCGCTCGAACGCCATCGCCACCGAGCCACCGCCGCCCAGGCAGAGCGTGGCGAGGCCATAGCGGCCCTGGCGTCGATCCAGCTCGTGGAGCAGGGTGGCCACGATCCGGGCGCCGCTCGCCCCGATCGGATGGCCCAGGGCGATCGCTCCCCCGTTCACGTTGACCTTCGACCAGTCGAAGCCCAGCTCGCGGCCGTCGGCCAGGGTCTGGGCGGCGAAGGCCTCGTTGATCTCGATCAGGTCGAACGCCTCGAGCGGCATCTCGATCCGCTCGAGCAACCGGCGGACGCCGGTGACGGGCGCCAGGAAGAGCCACTTCGGGGCGATCTCGGCCTGGCTGTAGCCGATGATCCGGGCCAGCGGCTTGAGGCCCAGGCGCTCCACCTCGCGCTCGCTGGCGACGACGGTCGCCGCCGCGCCGTCGGTGATCCCGGGTGCGTTGCCGGCGGTGACGGTGCCCTCCGTCGCCGCGCCGCGGTCCTCACCGTCGGGCAGGGCGAACGCGGGCTTGAGCCGGGCTAGCGCCTCGATCGTGGAGTCGCGCCGCGGTCCCTCGTCGACGCTCACGACGGTTTCGCGGCCCTTCGCGTCGCGGACCGTGACCGGCGCGAGCTCCGCGTCGAACCGCCCCGCGTCGATCGCGGCGATCGCCTTCTGGTGGCTGGCCAGGGCAAAGGCGTCCTGGTCCGCGCGGCTGACCACGTCGCGGATGGCGACCCGCTCGGCGTGGGTCCCCATGTGGCAGTCCTCGAAGGCGCACCACAGGCCGTCGTGGACGGTCGAATCGACGAGCGCGCCGTTGCCCAGGCGATAGCCGAAGCGGGCGCCGGGCAGGAGGTATGGCGCCGAGTTCATGCTCTCCATCCCGCCGGCGATCGCGACGCTCGCGTCGCCCGCCCGGATCTCGGCGGCGGCCAGCATGATCGCCTTGAGGCCCGAGCCGCAGACCCGGTTGATCGTCGTCGCGCTGGTCGTGTCGGGCAGGCCGCCGGCGATGGCCGCCTGGCGGGCCGGGGCCTGGCCGACGCCGGCCTGGAGCACCTCGCCCATCAGCACCTCGTCGATCGGCGTGCCGTCGGGCAGGCCGGCCCGCTCCAGCGCGGCGCGAATCGCCACGCCGCCCAGCTCGGTCGGGGGAACGGCGCTCAGCGCCCCGCCGAACTTGCCGATCGGGGTGCGCGCGGCGCTGACGATGAAGACGCCGCCGTCGCGGCCGGTTTCGATCTGGGTCATGGGTCCGAATCTACACCGGGCCCCGATCCGGAACGGCGTCGCGGCCGGAGATCCTGTCGCGTGCGCCGCCACCGACCTGTCGGCTGCCAAATTCCGCCGGGAGAGGCGTTATGGTCAAGTCTCGGCCCGAATCAGGCCACTGGACCCACCTGGGCCAGAATTCCGTGCGTGGAGAGCGGCTCGACCGACGGTTCGGTCGTCGTGTCCCGGCGGACTCGACCATACCGCGGCTCGGGATGGAATTTGTCAATGACCCGGGCCGAAAGCGGCCCGATTCGGCGCTTCAGCGCGGATAGGTGTGGAACCCGCGGCCGGTCTTCTGGCCGAGGTGGCCGGCCGCGACGAGCTCCTCGAGCATCCGCGGCGGGGCGAAGCGCTCGTCACCCAGACCCGCGTGCAGGACGCGCATCACGCCGAGACAGACGTCGAGGCCGATGAAATCGGCCAGCTCGAGCGGGCCCATCGGATGGTTCAGGCCGCGCTTCGCACCGGTATCAATGTCGTCGGCCGTCCCGAGGCCCTCCCCCAGGGCCCGGATCGCCTCGGCCAGGAACGGC
>Ga0070731_10004556_pt1 | contig 11850 bp, 8 predicted proteins | sample Coa_R1_2_FD_66448 | JGI IMG/M metagenome (GOLD analysis project Ga0070731, IMG submission 66448) | Surface soil microbial communities from Centralia Pennsylvania, which are recovering from an underground coalmine fire - Coalmine... | ecosystem: Environmental > Terrestrial > Soil > Unclassified ... | reverse complement strand
GGGGTGCCATCCCTTCCAGGATCGGACCGCCGGGAATCCCGGCGCCCGCGAGCTCGTCGGCGAAGGTATTCACGAACTGGCGGATGTGCGGCTCGCCGACCTCCAGATGAAAGAGGAGGCCGTACGCCCGCTCCCCCGCGCGGAAGGCCTGCTGCTCGGTCAGCGCGGACGACGCGAGCGGCGTCGCCCCGTGAGGCAGGTCGAAGATGTCGCCATGCCAGTGAAAGCCCACGAAGCGGTCGTCCAAGCCGTGCCACAGGGCATCCCTCCGGGCCTCGCCGCGCAGCCGGACGTCGTGCCAGCCGATCTCCTTCCGCCCCGACGAATAGACCTTCGCTCCCAGGGCAGCCGCCAGCAACTGGCTCCCCAGGCAGACCCCCAAAATCGGGAGCTCGGCATCCATCGCGCGCTCAATCAGCCGAAGCTCCGCGGGGATATGGGGAAAGCGATCCGCTTCATAGACTCCCATCGGGCCGCCCATGACGACCAGACCGGAGATCCCCTCCAGCGACCCCGGCACTTCGGCCCCCTGGTCGATGCGGACGATCCTCATCGAGGATCCGCGCCGCTGGAGAGCGTCACCGATCGCCCCCGGCCCCTCGGGGGCCGCATGCTGCAGGACCAGGACCTCGCTCATTCCATCACCAGAACCCCTTTGGCGTTTTTCCCCGCCAGCATGTCGTCGAACGCCTGAGCGACCCGATCGATCGGGTACGTGCGGGTGATCATCTCGTCCAGCTTCAGGCTGCCGTCCTGATAGAGGCGGAAGAGCCGCGGAAAATCCTCTTCGGGCCGGCATTGGCCGTAGAGGGGATTGAGGTAGATCTTATCCCATTCGAAGAGCTCCATGTTCACCGTCACCGGCTGCTCGGTGCCGCTGAGCTGGATCGCCCGACCGCCGTTGCGCACGAAGGAAAGCGGCGCGGCGCAGAGCGCGGGCACCGACGTGCACTCGAACGCCGCGTCGACGCCTCGGCCGCCGGCCATCGCCCGCACCCGGGCCGCGGCCCGCAGCAGCCCCTCGTCGCCGCGATCGGCGGTCACCGTGTGCGTCGCCCCGAAGCGGCGGGCCATCTCCAGCCGCTCGGGATTCACGTCGATGCCGACGATCATCCCCGCCCGCGCGATCCGGGCGCCCTGGATCACCGAAAGCCCCACCCCCCCCGTGCCGAGGACGGCGACCGACTCCCCCGTCTGGACTTTCGCGACGTTCAGGACGCTGCCCACGCCGGTCTGCACGCCGCACCCGAGGATGCACGCGGACGCGAACGGGATTTCCCCCTCCATCTTCACCACCGCCGCCCGGGGGACGACCGCGAGCGTCGACATCGTTCCCAAGGTGAAGGCGACGTCGACGGGGCGGCCCTTCCACCGGAAGCGGTCGACGGGCACCTTCGGCCGCTTCTCGCAGAGGGTCTGGGCCCCTCGCCGGCACTGGAAGCAGTCGCGGCAGGGGATCGCCCAGTTCAGGAGCACGCGGTCCCCGGGCACCAGGCCGCTCACGTCCGGCCCCACCCGGTCCACGACGCCGGCGCCCTCGTGCCCCAGGATCTGCTCCACTCCCCGGGAGAGAAACTTGTGATCCGTGTGGCAGACGCCGCTCGCCTTGATCGCGACGCGGACCTCGCCCGCCTGCGGCTCGCCGACCTGGATCGCTTCCACCGAGAACCCGCCCTTCCCGTCCGTGATCACCGCCCTCGCGTCCATGGGTGCGCCTCCACGTGGCTGCCATCTTAGCGGCGGACTCGCGGGGGGGCAACCGGTTGACTTTGGGGAGCGGCCGGGGGATAGCCGGGGTATATAGAGTAGGCGGCAATTTTGGAAGGCGTGGCGGATGCGGATCTCGAAGGGCGCCCTGACCGTGGCCATCCTCAGCTCCCTCCTGTCTCCCGCGACGGCGCAGGAGACCGTCGAGGACAAGCTCCGCCCCTCGGTCGTCCAGATCCGGAACGACGAGTGCTTCGGATCGGGGATGTTCGTCGACGCCGACGGCCTGATCCTCACCAACGCCCATGTCGCCTGCTCGCCGCTCCCGTTCCGCGTCGACGCCTTCGCGCTGGTCGACGGGCGATTCCGCGACGTGACGTTCACGAAGGTGAAGCTGCTCGGCTTCCATCCGGAATACGACCTGGCGCTGCTCCGGGTCGATCCGGAGGAGGTCGGGTCGACGATCCGGCCGGCTACCCTCACGAAGGCGGCGCCGATCCCCGGAGAGCGGGTCTGGGCGATCGGGTTCCCCTCCGACCATGATCGCGGCAAAGCCAAGGTGGCCACCTGGGGCGAAATGCGGTCGCCGAACAAGGATTTCTACGGCATGCCCTACCTGTCCGCCGACATCTCCGTCTACCACGGCAATTCGGGCGGTCCGCTCTGCAACGAGAAGGGCCAGGTGTTGGGCGTCGTCACCGCCTTTACGGCCGGGGGAGCCCTGTCGGTTCCCATCTCCGCGTTCCGTCCCGAACGGTTCGGGCCGCTCAAAGCGCGGAATCCCAATCGCGAGATCTCCTCGTTCCTCCTCGAACAGGCCGAGGACCTGATCAAGGAGAACGGCTCGGCCAATCCCTCCCCCCAGCTGATGAGGTACTACGAAACCGCCCTTCTGTGGGATTCCGGAAACGCCTCCCTCTATGCCCGGGTGGGGCAGCTGAACCAGGTGGCAGGCCGCTATGCCGCCGCCGTCGCCTACCTGACCCGGTCGCTTCAGATGCAGCCCTGGCCGGAGAAGGCGGAGACCTACCGGAGCCTGGGGATCGCGCTGCTCGGCCTCAAGAAGGAGGAGGACGCGGTGGCGGTCTTGAGGGAAGGCCTCAAGAAGTTTCCGCTCGACAGCTCCGAGCTGTGGGGCGACCTCGCCACCGCGCTCGAGAAGGGGAAGCGTCCCCTGGAGGCCGCGTTCAGCGCCCGCATGGCCCTCAAGACGTATAGCACGCACTCGAAGGACATGAACGAGATCTACCGCCGCTGCCAGGGCGCCCTCGACCGCGTCGACCTGGATCGCCTGCGCGACATGGAGCGGGACCTCGACGGCCACCTGGGCCGTCTTCGGGCCGAGTCGGACAAGGCCCGACGCGAGGGTCGGAGCTTCCTCCACGCGGACGCGGAGAAGGTGATCGCGACGATGACCGGCGTCCAGCAGGAAATCATCGGGACCGGCCAGGAGCGCGTCGCCCCGCGGGCCCCGGTGGCCCCCGCGAAGATCCCCGACGAGGAGCTGGACCTCCGCTTCATCCGCGGGCGACTCGACGTCGCCAAGGAATATCTCCGGAACGGACGGCAGGAGAAGGCCGTCGAGATCCTGGAGGATCTCATCCGGACCTACCCGGCCAACCCCGAAACGGACGCCGCCCGGCTGGCCCTCAAGCTCGCCCAGCGGAATTGAGCTCCGGATTTCTGGGACGCCGGGACTCGGGTCCGCTATCCCCAAGGGTTGCTCGGACCGCTCCTTAGGAGAATGCGACGATGATGGACCGCCGTCAGCTGCTGGGCTCGATGGGGGCCGCCGCCGGCCTCGCCTTCCTCCAGGACGCCGTGGGACAGGACCAGAATCCCGCCGCCCAGGTCGAGGACCGCGGGTCCTCGGTCAAAATCACGGCCCTTAAGGCGACGGTCGCCGGCGCCAAGGCCTACGTGCGGATCGACACGAGCGCCAAGGTCAGCGGCTGGGGCGAAATCACCGGACTCGATCCGGGGGTCGCCTGCGCCCTGGCCCAGTCGCTCTTCGAACTCCTGGACGGAGAGAATCCCACCCGCATCGAGCACCTCTGGCAGAAACTCTACCGTTCCCATCGCGACATGCGCGGCGGCTCGTTCATGACGCATACGATCTCCGCGATCGACATGGCCCTCTGGGACATCACGGGGAAGCTCTACGGGGTGCCCGTCTACCGCCTGCTGGGGGGACCCACCCGCGACAAGATCCGCCTCTACCCCTCTCCCAAGGCGCAGAAGGTCGGCACCGGCGGCCCCCATCCGTGGTCGGGAAACCCGTCGGACATCCAGGGCCTGGTAAGGATGGTGGAGGACGCGCGGAAGCGGGTGGGGCCGGACGGGAGCGTCATGTTCGACGCCCACTGCGCCGTTCCGCCTCCGATGCTGATCCAGTTCGCGGCGGCGATCCAGGCGCAGGACGTCCTGTGGATCGAGGAGCCCGCCGTTCCGGGCAACATCGAGGTGTTCAAGCGCCTGAAGGAGGCGATCCACATTCCCCTGGCGACCGGGGAGCGCGACCGCACCATCTGGGGCATGATCCCCTACCTGCAGGAGCGCTGCATCGACATCCTGCAGCCCGATTGCGGCCAGACCGGCGGCATCAGCCAGATCCGGAAGATCGCGATCCTGGCCGAGGCCTACAACACGCCGATCGCTCCGCACTGCACGATGTCGGAGCTCGGCGTCACCGCGAGCCTCCACGCGGCCGCCGCGGTGCCGAATTTCCTGATCCACGAGGCCTACCTGGACGGCCACCTGATGCCGCCGGGGGTGGCAAAAAAGAACTGGACCGTCGACGAGAAGGGCTATGCCTCGCTGCCGCAGGGGCCCGGACTCGGCGTCGAGATCGACGAGGAGCTGATCGCGAAGGTCAACGCCGACCCCAAGCGGAAGTACAAGTGGCCGACCCCCAAGCAGCCCGACGGCTCGGTGACGGACTATTAGTCCCGGCCGGGCGCCAGGAGCGACGCCGTTCCCCTCTTCTGGAACCACGGCGGCCATCTCCAGCGGGGGCCTCCGAAAGGACGGGACGGGACCCCGGACCGATGCTATACTGTACCCAATATCAGGTTGGGCATTGGTTCAGGGGGATTGTCGATGAACGTGCGTTCTTTCTTGAAGAGCATCCACTGGCCGATCGCCAGCTTTATTATCGGCGCTCACATCATCGCCGCCGTGGGGACGTACTTCTATGCGACGCTCCACGGGTTCTCGCTGTCGGCCATCCTCATCGCCGTCGCCTTCCTCTTCCTGACATGTTTCGGCATCAGCGGCGGCTATCACCGCCTCTTCGCCCACGGGACCTATGAAGCTCACCCCATCCTGAAAATCTTCTATCTGATCTTCGGCGCGGCGTCGTTCGAATCCTCGGCCCTGAAGTGGGCCTCCGACCACCGCCGCCATCACGCGTACATCGACGAGGATCAGGACCCGTACAACATCAAGCGAGGCTTCTGGTGGGCCCACATCGGCTGGATCCTCACCAAGGACCCCGCCTCCCAGGGCATTACGAAGGTGGGCGACCTCGAGCGCGACCCCTGGATCAAGTTCCAGCACAATCACTACGGCGCGGTCGCCTTCGTCTTCGGCCTGGGGCTGCCGGCGGCGATCGGCTGGCTCTGCGGCGACGTCTGGGGCGGCCTGCTCATCGGCGGCTTCCTCCGGCTCGTGTTCTTCTACCACTCGACGTTCAGCATCAACTCCGTGGCCCATCTCTGGGGCAGCCAGCCGTACTCGGACGATGATTCGTCGCGCGACAGCTGGTTCACCGCGTTCCTGACGATGGGCGAGGGCTTTCACAACTTCCACCACACGTTCTCGGCGGACTATCGAAACGGAGTCAATCCCTGGGAGTACGACCCGACGAAGTGGATCCTGAACGGATTCACGGTGGTCGGCCTGGCGAAGAATCTGATCCGGACGCCGGAGCCGGTGATCCTGAAGGCGAAGCTCCGGATGCAGGCGAAGCGCGCCGAGGCCTCCTTGAAGGCGCATCCGCACGCGGCGGAGAAGCTGCGGATCGCGAGGGAGAAGCTGGAGCGCATGCTCGACACCTGGAACGCCATCAAGGCGGAGTGGGCCGAGGAGCGCGAGCGGCTCAAGGGCCGCTCGGAGGAGCTGCTCGCGAAGTTGCGCCACGATCTGGCCGAGTGCCGTCAGCGGTACCACGAAGCGTACGACGCTTGGGTCGAGGCGCTGCGCAACCCGCATCTGCTGAGCGCGGAAGCGGCGCTGTAGCTCGCCGTCCACGGGAGACCGAGGACCTTCCTCGCGAACCACGGCCCGATCGGCAGGTCCTTCCCCTTCTCTGGACGGCCCGAATAATCCCCCTAGGTTTTGGAGCAATCCCGTCGCATCACGAGCCCAGGAAGTCGAGTCTGCGTACCAAACGGGTAGCAAGAACGGAAAGAAACGACGAGTCGTGGACAGGGCTCCGCACTTGGAGGGACCATCCGGTCGTTGCTACCGTCGATACCATTAGCCTTCTAACCTCTGACGGAATGCCTTAAGAGGGATCCTGAGACCCCTCTCGCGCCCCAAAGGAGGAAGCAGCTCCCGAAAGGACGCCACCAAGAATCTCCGTGGCAGAGTCCGACCTCCGGCGACTGGCGGACCGGATGGGCCAGGCCGAACCTGCGGCCAGGAGGCTGCCGACCGGGTCGCGGTCTCGACCTTGGCTTGGCGAAGCCCTATTCTCGAGGATGAAAAAGGCGAGTCACTGCCCGGGCTCCTTGAAAATGTTAGTGGTGACCTCCGTGACTGCCTCCTCCATGACCCCCTCCACCGTGACCGCCCCCGTAGGAGGAGTGGCCTCCGTAGTAGGGGTGGCCCCAGAAATGCCCACCGTAGTACCCGAACCCGAATCCCACGTTGGGGTACGAGAAAACCGGGTAGTAGTTTGGGTAATACGCAGAGTAGTAGTTGGGGGAATACGAGGGGGCATAGGAATCAAGGTAGGAGTTCTCATAATACCCAGGCGTGGCCGACGGAGTGGTGGCATAGACGTTGGATGTCGATGGGACGTACGAATCCGGAATGGCCGGCGCAACGGCCGCAGGAGCCGGCTTCACAGCGGAGCCCGAAAGACTAAGGATGGCGGCGAGGAAGCTTTCCGTCATCCCTGACTTTTTCAGCTCGATCACGTCTTCCGGAGAGAGCGTTACCATCGGACCGTTAGCCTTGACGAAGCTCAAGATAACATTGTCCGAAATGCCCGCCGCGACGAGTTTTTTCAGGTCCTCCTTGCTGACCTCGGCCGCCAGGAACATGGCTCCCCCTGACAGGAAGATCAGCGTCATCATCATCTTTTTCATGGCTTCTTCCTTTACTGATGGGCAGCGCACGTCATGGCTGCATCTAGCAGTAGTGGAGCAAATGCCGTGCCCAGCGTTCGAGGTGTCGCATTCTCCCGTTGAATGGGGGGAATTCGCGGCCTTGAGGGGAGAGCCTCATGAAGCGCGACGGAACACTCGCCCGTGACAGGAATTGAAGAAGGGCAGGGTGATGACCCTAGCAGCCCCGAAAGTCGGACGGCCTGTCGAAACAGTCGAAGGGACCGATTACACGGTTCCGGATATCGTGCTCCCGGGAGCTCCATAACTGCATTCCCCATTCCCGTCCCGTTCTCTCCCCGCGGCGGCTAGTCGGCGCAGACCCGCCAGGCCAGGGGCGACGATGGTGATCATTCCGTCGATGAACGTCTCAGCGAAGCGGAGGCACGAGGGGGCGGGGCGCGATCAGGGCTGGGGCGGAGGGCTGTTCCGGAGCTCGCCGGGCCCCCAGGTCCGGTGTCAGGCCCAGCCATCTGCCTCAAACCGATCCCTACAAAATCAAAATGACCCAGACTTCTGCTCCATGGAACGGCGGACCTCCACTCGGAGGAGGATCCTGTCTACACCGGGATCCTCCACCGTCACGAACCACCCCGGAAGAGGCTTCGGCGTACAGTCGCTCCACCCACATTCCCCAAGAAGGCAGCGACGCCTCAGCGGGAGTCAATAGAACGACACCCCCTTCAGGAAACCGCTCCCGTTCTCTCCTGGCACAGCGATTGCGCCAACCTTGATTGGCTCACGCTTTGAAAGGATGCCGCAATGAACCTAGTGAACGCAAACAGGCTACAGGAGGCACCGCCGAGGTTTGTCCCTGGCACTCCCCTGCCCCTCACCGGAATGCCCGTGAGCATTCCCGCTCCAAGCCGGATTGCGAAGAATCTGAGCTATGCCGCTTTGGCGCTCTTTGGCCTAGCCAGCATCGGCGTAGGACTGTCCACGAGTCTGATTTACGGTGACTGGATGATCGCGCTCTGCTCGCTGCCTATCCTGCTAACGGCGGCCGGGATGGTCACTCTCCTGGGGTACTTCATGTTTCTGCACGGATGGGACCTCGATGATCGGCCGGCGTCTGATGTCGCTCGCTGAGCGAGGGACGACATCACGAAGCGCTGTGAGCATCCTGCGGGATGCCGCAAGTCTGAGCGTGGGCTCGCAGCCTGTTGACGACACTCTCCCTTGATCGTCTATCCGTGGGAGGGTGTCTCGGGAGAGGATGCCCATGGCCCCACTGCTGCCGAACATTCCATTCAGCGTGATCCATGCGACCCGTCGTCACGAATGCCGCCGGTCGCAGGAAGCGAATATCTTTGATTGGCGACTCCATCATGCCCAGGACTTCCCACGGGGTGTCGAAGGGCCTCACCCCAGTGGGGAGGGACCCCCAAGCCAACGGGATCTTCCTCGGCAAGGTTGACTTACGTCCAAATCCACGCCGCGTTACGCCCCGTTGATGAGTGTCTCAAGCTCTCGGCCGCAGCCACCCTTCGGAGCGCCACGAACAAGCCGGGGATACTCCACAGACCACGATCGTCCCATTGGCGAATCGAAGGATCCGAACATGACGCGCTGGCGGACTCCATCCGAAATGTGGCATTACAGGGGGAGGGTGATTACTGCGGAAACCTGATCCTGACGGACACGCGTTCCTCTGAATCAGAATCAGAATGACTCCCTTCCATCACCTTGAGTGATGGAGTTCCTCCCCAAGTCGTTGGTCGAACGAGGATCTTCAATGGCACGGCCTTTGCTCAAGTCAATCCGTGATCCAACGCTCCGCAGACTGCGATACCCTTCCCGTTTTGACCGCCGAGCTAAGTCCGAGGGTCGGGACAATCCGCCCCAGAATAGACCCGCATGAGACCTTCCAACAGACGAAAACCTTCTCCGCCCTCAACGGCCTCCGCTGCGTCTGCGCCTTGGGGGTCCTCAAGGCTCATTGTGAGTGGGTGAACCCAACGCTCAGATTTCTCAACCACGGGTACCTCGGCGTCGACGTGTTCTTTGTCATCAGCGGTTTCCTGATTGTCACCCTGTTGCTCCGGGAGAAGGAGCGCTTTGGAGACATCCACCTTGGAAAGTTTTTTGCGCGCCGAGCGCTGCGAATCTTCCCGATCTACTACGCCATGATTTTCGTCGTGCTTCTGGCGTTCTTGGCCGTGGCGCCCTGGAAACCCAGTGGGTTCAGGTTCTACCTGCCCATCTCCGCCGTGCTCATGACCTACACGACGGACATCATCTCGCTTCCAGCATTGGGGTTATTCTTCCACTGCTGGTCGCTGGCGATGGAAGAGCAGTTCTATCTCGTGTGGCCCGCGATCGAGAAATTCCTCTCCACCGCCGTGAAATGGGGACTCCTCGGTCTGGGTCTCGTCCTCAGCCAATTGGTCAACTTCGGCGTTTTCGGGGACCTCATCGACCGCGTCTACGGTCGGAGTGGCGCGCGACTGATGCCGATGTACATGGTGACCTTCACCCCAATAATCCTGGGGGTGGTTCTCGCACATCTGCTCCATCACCGCCGAAGCTTCAGCGTCCTGTACCGCCTTCTGGGCCATCGCTGGTCTTGCCTGGTGGTGCTGGCCGCCATCGTCGCGATCGCTCAGAATTTGGGGCACTACTATCAGGGGTTCACCAGAGGGACGCTTCAACTCCTGTTCATGCTTGGGCTAGCGGCGGTCGTGATCCGGGAGGATCACTGGCTGAGGCGCATTTTGAGCTTTCCGCTGTTCGTCCGAATCGGAAGCATCAGCTACGGCATCTACCTGTACCATGTCGTCGTACTGGATCTCCTGACCAAGGGCTCCCACAACGCACTGAGTCCCCCGGTGACCTTTCTCATTCTGACGCCGCTGACTCTGGGGGTCGCAGAGCTTAGCTATCGCTACTTCGAACATCGCTTCTTGTCCCTACGGCGGAAGTTTGAACCGCGCGGGGCAGAATCCTCCCTCCCCGGCAGAATCGGGGAGCCGGCTTTGAGGACCTGACCGTACGGGGTTTCCGGAGCTCCTCCCGCTTGCCCGGCCAGGCCGGCGGGTCCGCCGAGGCGGGGGCGGGGGGCTCCGACGATCGGTATCCCTTCGAATTCGGACCAGCCAAGCGGGCTCACATCCCACCGATAGAAAGGCGCCTGTCCCTCGGCGTGATTCTTCAATGAGGGAACATCTTCCGCACCATGGTGTCCCACCCCGCTGGCATCTCCGGGAATGTCCCGCCTCGAACCACGATCCTGACGATGGTGAAGGTCGGAAGGTTCGATGGAGGAAATCCTCCGTTACTCCCACCCCGCCGCGAGAGCGCCGGGGGTCCGCCTTAGACTCTTGCGGCGGACTCGCTAGGCTTGGAGGCCGCTGAAGCAGACCGTTTCTCCAGGATCCTGGCGTAGTACCCGCTTTTGCGGTACGCCCCCAGCGGGTCGGGGTTCAAGCCGAGGTTCAGGCGCGCCATCTCCAGGATCGGCTTCACATCCGCCGTCCACGCCGCACGGATCACGTCTTCGGCGTCGATGATCCGGTTCGAGTCTTGCGCCTCCGCCAGCTCCACCCGGTCCACCAGGAGCGCCTTCGCATAGGCCTCCTGCAGGTTCACCGCCGACTGGATCATCGATTCGATCCGCGGCTTGATCACCGGCATCTCGTCGATCATGAAGGCGAAGTCGGTTTTCAGCGCGGGATCGCCCATGCCGGCCACGAGCTCGTTGAAGATCAGGAAGAGCTCGTACGGATTCATGCAGCCCGTCGTGAGATCGTCATCGGCGTACTTCCGGTCGTTGAAGTGAAAGCCGCCCAGCTTGCCCTCCGTGATCAGGGTCGACACGATCCACGGGATGTTCGTCCCGTGCGCATGGTGACCCAGATCGATCAGCACCTGCGCCCGCTCGCCCAGCTTCTTACTGAGGATATGGGCGATTCCCCAGTCCGCGATGTCCGTGTGGTAGAACGCGGGCTCGAAGAGCTTGTACTCAATCAGCATCCGCATCGAGTCCGGCATGGCCGCATAGACTTCCGCCAGACAGGCCTCCATCCACCCCTTGCGCCGGCGGAAATCGCCCTGCCCCGGGTAGTTCGTGCCGTCCGCGAACCAGAGCGAGAGCACGGTCGACCCGACCGTCCGCCCGATCTCCAGGCAGGCCTTCATGTTGTCGACGGCGGCCCGGCGGACCTTCGGATCGGCCGAACAGATGGACCCGAACGTATACTGCGGCTCCGTGAAGAGATTGGGATTAATCGCGCCGATGCGGATGCCCTGGTCGACCGCGTGACGCTGCAGGTCGGCCCAGTCCGGCACGCTGTCCCAGAGGACGTGGACCGCGACGGCGGGCGTGATGCCGGTGGCCTTGTGGACCTGGGCGGCGTCGGCGACCTTCTCGTAGGCGTTGCGCGGCGCGGCCGGATCCTTGACCACGCCGAAGCGCGTCCCGCAGTTGGCATAGGCCCAACTCGGCGTCTCGATCCGGAGCGCCATCGCCCGGCGAGCGACGTCGTCCACGTCGATCCCCTTCTCGCCCCACTCGTCCTTGAGCAGGGCATAGCGGGCGTCGATCGTCTGGCGGGACATGGCGTCCTCCTGGGCTAATTCGAGCTAGCTACTGGATCTTAGCCCCCGGCCGGGGGAAGATCACGGGGAATCGGCTAGATCGTGTGCAGCCAGTTCTTGAGCGCCGGATACAGCTCGCGGTATCGCGCGAAGCGCTCGGCGTAGATCGCGGACCTCCGGGCGTCCGGCCGGTAGGTTCGGTCCACCTTCGAGAACGTGAGCGACGCGTCCCGCGCGGACGTGAAGCGCCCCGTCCCCGTGCCGGCCAGGATCG
>Ga0070731_10004555_pt1 | contig 11851 bp, 12 predicted proteins | sample Coa_R1_2_FD_66448 | JGI IMG/M metagenome (GOLD analysis project Ga0070731, IMG submission 66448) | Surface soil microbial communities from Centralia Pennsylvania, which are recovering from an underground coalmine fire - Coalmine... | ecosystem: Environmental > Terrestrial > Soil > Unclassified ... | reverse complement strand
TACAAGGAGATAGATTATGCACGCAAAATCTATCTCCTTGTAATACGCTCGGCAGCCGAAAAGATCTTTTTCAATTTCGTGCCGCGTAGGTCTCCGACACGGGGGGACCGACTCTCCGTGTAAAACCTATGATCGCGGACCGAACGGGGGCCGTTCAAAAGTGAACGGCCCCTTGACCTTATGGAGTCTCACCCGTGCTCGCAGCGCATAAAGTTTTAGCCTCGATTGCATTGCTGCTGCTTGTTGCGTCGGTCATGTACTGGATCACACGACGACGACCACCGTCTGATTGACGAACCGCGGCTTACAAGGCTGCGAGATTAGGTAGGGTTACTGGTACTGGTCGACCTAATTGGCTGCGCCGCGCAACGGGCTTCCTATCGCGGAATTTTTAGCTGACTTTGTGGGATTTGCGCTTACGGGTTACGGCAGGCTTTGGGCCGTGGAACGAATCAAGCTCTGGGCGGTTGGCTTGCGCTCGCGTTAGGATCAATCGCGTTCGGCACTGTTTCAGGGGTTAAGAGAATCGCGGTGTTGACGGTCAGCAGCCAGCTCTCAAAATCTTTGTTGGAGGACCACGAACCAAAACCGAGTAGACCAACCATCAACAGAATGCTCCACGATAAGTGCGACGGGGCCAGGAAACGATACACAAGGCCGCCTAAAAGAATCGCACTGGGCGGCACAGCTTTCGCTCGCAAAAATATCTCTCCTTCGATGGCAGAAATATAAGCGGCGACCTCTGGATTGCGCACTTGCACGAAGGTCACTGCCACTTCGCGAGAAAATTTACGCTTACATTTCAATTCCCGAACGAGGCGTAATCGCGCCAAGTCGTTAATCCTAGGATCGGAGTCGCTTGCCGACGTAGATTTTTTCCTTAGTCGCTTCCGCAACCCGCGATCTATGCCTTGCAATAGATCCATAAATTTCAGTGTCGCGGGTTTCAGCACCACGGAGACGCAGTACGGCAATACGATGCCCGCGATTACCAAGAGAAAATCCAGTGCGAAGTCTGGAATTTTCGGCAGTGACTCAATTCGGTTAAACAGACCAGCTAGCGCTTGTGGAGACTCAGCCCATGCGATTCCGGCAGCGATCCACAGGATGCCGACGATGTAGTCGAACACGTAGCGACTAATCGCCTGCACGGTGTCCGGTTTCCATTCCATTGGGCGGCCATCATAGTCTCAATCGAAGTCGGTTCGCCACACCTACCCTCGAACAAATGATCGTGATGCTCGCGAATGAAAATGCCGCCTCCGAGGGTGCCCCGGAAGGAGACCAGGCAGACATGGTTGCTTGTGCGCAACGGTGGCTGATCGCACATCCCGAGTCTTGCAAATACCTGAGTCAACATGACTCGGGTATTCCGAAAGGCGGTGAGAAAAAGCACGAGCACGGCTCATCCCGTTGCGTAAGCGCATTTTTGGGTCCGACTAATTGGACCCAAACGACCGTTACTCGCTTGTTGGTTGTCGATACGCTGCATGAGTCGGCAAAGGAACTGTAACCGCATACGAAAGTTCTTCAAGCAATCCGCATCAGCGTGTACCCATCCTGATCGAGAGAGCCGCCCAAATGTTCCACTAGAAGCTTTGAGAAGCCATCAATGTGGCGTAGAGGCGCACGCAGGTCGTGAGCGACGGAATAAGCAAAAGCCTCCAGTTCTTTGTTGGCTGCGGCGAGTTCGGCAGTGCGCTCGCTCACACGCCGTTCGAGTTCTGCATTCAGTCTTGCTACTTCTTCTGTTTTTTTACGTTCGGTGATATCGCGAATGGCACTGGAAACCAACAGGCCTTCCTCGGTCTCAAGTGGGCTCAGACTAATTTCCACCTGGAACTCCGTACCGTCCTTCCGCAAACCAAAAAGCTCCAGGCTCGCGCCCATTGGTCTCACTCGTGGATCAGAGAAGAAGCTGACGCGATGCCCGGGATGTTTTCCCCGGAAGCGCTCGGGAATAAGAATTTCAATGGACTGGCCGAGCAGCTCTTCCCGCTTGTGACCAAAGAGTTTCTCTGTCTGCGCATTGACCAGCACTATCTTGCCCTTCTGGTCGACAACTACCATCGAGTCTGGGGCGGCCTCCAGTAATCCTCGAAACTTTGCTTCGGCTCGTTTGCGCTGGGTTGTATTGCGCGAAACCTTCGCAAATCCGCGAAGTTTGCCGGAGTCATCGCGCAATGCGGAGATGACCACATTCGCCCAAAACCGTGAACCGTCCTTTCTTAGCCGCCACCCCTCGTCCTCGTACCGGCCAGTCAAAGCCGCGACCTCTAGCCACGCTCAGGCTTCCCCGATTCGACATCTTCCACGGGATAAAAACAGGAGAAATGTCGGCCTATGATTTCCTCCGCGCGATAGCCCTTAATGCGTTCCGCGCCGATATTCCAGCTAACGATGTGGCCAGTCGGGTCGAGCATAAAGATCGCATAGTCCTCCACGCCGTTCACCAGCAGACGGAACTTCTCCTCGCTGGCGCGCAACCGCTCCTGAACATTTTCTCGCGCGCTTATGTCGCGGATCGCAGTCGACACGACTGTGCCTTCCTGCGTCACCAGCTGGCCTTTGGCTGATCTCCACGGGGAATTCAGAGCCATCTTTTCGCAAGCCACAAAGTTCCCCGTATGCCGGCGCTTCCTTCGCAAGCGTATTCGGACGAGTTGCGAATACCGTAGACCCTTCGGAATCCTTGCCTCGGAATCGCTCGGGGAGGAGCATTTCAGCGGGATGCCGGAGGAGCTCTTCGCACTTGTAGCCAAACAATCTCTCCGTCTGTGCATTGACAAGGATGATTTCGCCATGATCATTAACAATCACTAGCGCATCTGGCACTGCCTCAACCACGCTACGAAACACCGCGTCTGAGCTGTTAAACTTCTTTAGGTCCACCGCGCACTGCGCAGTAACCGGTTCCAAGGATTTCGGCGGTTTGTGGCGGTCTTGCTGGATGAGCGTCTTCATTCTAATTACGACTAGTGAATTGATCGGCGAAAGGAAGAGGTGCGGCGACCAGGCAGGAAGGCTGGCACCTGCCCTACCATTACGTCCTAGTTATGTCTTCTCTAATCAGATCATCTGATGAAAGGGGATTGTAGTTCTGCGTAACTTATTGGTTATTTATATGATTTTCAAAACTGTAATTTGCCCCTATCCGTTTGTGTAACGTGGGAGCAGATTTCACGGGCCTGACCGGTGTTCTCGTTTCCGGTCGGGCTTCCTGCCTTGCAGCCACATCCTGTCCTCCCTACTAACTACCAACGCCATTGCGGCCTAACCCTGAGATATGGAATGAACCGGACAGTTATAAAACCATATTTCCATAACTGAACTGTTTCTAGTGTCATGGTGTCGCGTTACCTGCAAATAGGAACGCACCCAGACGCAATGTTCAAGCCACCCGCACGCCACTGGCGGCCTTACACGCGCGCGTGTAACTAGTTGGCACAAATCAACCGGATTGCCCAAAAACGCTGTGAATTCCGCTTGCGTAAAGTATTGAATTTGTTGATCAGGAAATTAGTGGATCACCAGCCCAGAAATAGATATTTCTGAGCAGCTCTCAGCTTCTGAGAACTTCCTGAACTGCCGTGGCCGGGAACCCGGGCCGTTCAACACATCTTTCCGAGATTTTCTGCGTCGAACGCAATAGAACGAGTGATCTTAACTAGGTCTTCTGCAATGTCGCTCGTTTCGGGAATATTTTCTCAAGTATTCCAGTCTTCACACTGACCGGCCCGCACGCCCGGGCAATTCATGCTACGGGGGGGTATAGCCGATCTGGGCAAAGGGGAAGCGAAACGCAGGATGCTTGGTCTCAAGGCGAACCGACGGAAGTTTTTGAAAAACAACGAGTGAACTAGAAAGGCGCGAGTTGTCACAACGGTGTCGCAGCCACTCGACAAACCTTTTTCTGTAAAACGACAAAGGCGTGACAACTCCGGTCGCCGACGCCTGCACGATAACCCTTGAAATGGATTTCGACATGACATTGACCTACGAGAAAGCTATCGCGGGATTTAAAACTCTAGAACTGATGGAGAGAATTAATGCGAATCAAAAGTCTTGAAGTAACAAACGCATGCTTAAACACCAAAAAAATCCTAATGCAAAAATTATTTCTAGGTTTATCGCTCATCATCCTGCTCTTTACAATATCTGCGGGCCACGCAAGCGCGCAGAACACCGCCTACGCCCAGACGAACCTAGTTTCCGACGGAGCGGTGGCCGCACCAAACACAGACAAGCACCTGATTAATCCCTGGGGAATCGCGTTGGCGCCGGGCCAACCATTTTGGATTTCCGACAATAACAGCGGCTTCTCAACGCTCTATGACAATCAGGGTGTCCCGCAATCTCTTATCGTGACCATTCCGCCACCATCGGGCACGCCCGGCCCGGCCACACCTACGGGTATCGTCTTCAACACCACAGCGAATTTTACGGTGAATGGCAGCCCTGCATTTTTCATTTTCTCGACCGAGGACGGAACCATCTCCGCCTGGAGCGGCGGCAATAACGCCGTGCTTGAAGTGGACAACCCTAATTTCAATTCTGGCACCGACCCGGTTTATAAAGGTCTCGCGCTTCTTAGTAACAGCACGGGCAATTTTCTGCTCGCAACAAATTTTCGCAACGCGCGGATCGACGTTTTCGATGCCACGTTCAAACCTACGGCGCTCGCCGGAAACTTCATCGACCCCACAATTCCAGCAGGCTTCGCGCCATTCAGCGTGCACATACTCAACAACAACCAAATCTACGTCGCTTATGCGATGCAGGATTCCGCCAAACACGATCCCGCCAATGGCCCGGGCAACGGCTACGTTTCACTGTTCGACTCAAATGGTAATTTTGTACGCCGCGTAATTTCGCAAGGCTCGCTCAATTCTCCCTGGGGCCTTGTCATCGCAAGTGCCAATTTCGGCCAATTCTCAAACGATCTTCTGGTCGGCAATTTTGGTGACGGGAAGATCAATGCTTTTGATCCTTCAACGGGCAACCTCATCGGCACCCTGAACGATTCGAAGGGCAATGCCCTGGTCAACGGTTCTCTCTGGGAACTTGTTGTCGATCCAACGGGCCAGACCGGCGCAAAAGATACGCTTTATTTCTCGGCTGGTCTGGTAAACGAAGGCCACGGCTTGTTCGGCGCAATCGCAGTTGCCAAAACGCAGCCCGGCACCGCGAGCTTCTCCATTGAGGCAGCCTCACCGATGCTGACAGTCGTGAAAGGACAATCCGCTTCCACGGCAATTACTGTCACCCCGGCGAACGGATTCGATGGCGCCGTGTCATTTTCATGTTCCGGCTTGCCCGGCGGCGCAACTTGTTCGTTTTCCCCGGCCACCGTCACACCGACAAGCGGTCCGATAACAACTCAATTAACGATTTCCACGGCGACCACAGGAATGTATGGAGCGGCGTTCAAACCGTTTGCCGCATTCCCTGGGGCTCATGGAGGTCCATTGGGCCTGGCATTGGCCGGGTTGCTTTTCGTGCTCTTGTATTTCCTGAAGAGGGCGCCGAAACTCCGCGAGGGTGTCAACCGTGTGCCACGGTGGGTCGGGATAGCGGTCGCTATGGGCCTACTCGTTGTGGCATGCGGCTGTGGCAGCTCGAACAGCCACCCGAGCGGCACGGGCAGCGGCACTCCCGCCGGCACGGCCACAGTTATGGTCAACGCCACATCGGGCACCCTGATGCAGTCAACATCGATAACAGTCACAGTGAAATAGGACCAGACAATGACGAAGATACCTGCAATGCATCTCAAGAGAAGCGTTCTAAGGGTGACGGCTGCAATCATAGCAGTCGTCATCCTGACCCCTCATTTCGCAAATGCGAGCGGTCTCGATACTTCAGTCGCTGAAATGTTTCCCAAAGATGTCGCGGAACTCAGTTACCTCGATCTGAAAGCTATGCGCCAACAACCATGGTTCGCGATTGCCGAGCAGAACCTTCTTCCGCTGCGCTTCCGCAAACTCGAATTCCTACTGTCGAATGCAGGCCTGGATGTTCAAACGCAGGTTGACACGTTAGCCTGGGGAACAGTTAATGCGACAAAAACCACCAACGCAGGTTTCGTTGGTGTAGCAGCAGGACATTTCTCGCCCAGCACAGTCGAAAGTTATTTTGGCCAGCACAACTTACATACCGTCGACGAACAGGGCGAGCACGTATTAGATATCGGTGGCAACACAAGCGACCTTTACCTAGTCTTTCTCGATCCTGAGACCGCGGCTTTCGGTCAACTGGCAGCGCTCGACCAACTCCTAGCAGTACGTTCCCAGGGCAACGAAAGCTTCGCGGGCAATTCAGCACTAACCGCTCTGGTCAAAGACACGCGCCAAGATTCACTAACGTGGTCAGTCCGGGATAAAGGCTACGCCCGTGCGACCTTTCAACACTTTCTACCGGACAGCGCCCAAATTCCGGAAGCCGGGTTGCTGCTCGACCACATTCAGTCTTTAGAGTTCGATGTGACGGATCAGAATGTCCTTTCCGCGCGATTACAGGTCGTTTGTTCGTCTCCCACGGAGGCCGTTATGCTTGCGGCCCTACTTCAGGCGGGCATCGCGTATCGCGAGCATGAAGTCTGGCAATCCGGTGCGCCACCATCGACTATATTCAAAGGGATCAGCGTGACTGCATACTCGACGCGCGTTGAAATCGAAATCCCGATTGGCCCGGCCCAATTGGATTCCGCTATCCGCAGCGGCAATCTTCTAAATCTCCTCCAATAGCTATGGATTCAATGAGTGAAGCGGGAACTCTGCGTCACATCCGTCTTCAGTTTCGCGGCCCTGTTCTTGTTGCTTGTACCTGAGCCACAAATTTCTGGAGCAAAGGAGACGAATTGTCCTTCTTCCAGATTAGGTTAAACGGCATCCGCACATTCATGTCAACCACTGGGAGCAAAACAATGCCTCGCGGGCAGTGCCAGCGTATCGACTCAGTCAGCCAGGCGAACCCGATCCGGCATTGCACAAGTCCGATTAACGTATCGCGATCCGTTGCCTCCTGAACAATGCGTGGAGTGCTTAGCCCGCCGCGCGCGCACGCCTCCATCAATTGATCGTCGAAGGTTGGATTGGCCCACCGCTGGAACCAGATAAACGGCAAGTCTCGCAAATCCCGCAACCGGATCCGTCCTCGTTTGGCTAAGGGGTGGCCTTTGGGCGCTGCAAGTAAAATTCTGTCCTGCGCAAACTCCCAATGTGCCAGATCCTTGTTCCATGGTGTGATCGCCGCGGCAAACCCCGCATCGAGCCGCCCGGATAGGACCGATTCGACCTGATGAATAGAAAGCAGATGATGCAGCACGAGCTCTGCATCTGGCTGCCGTCGCCGGAATTCGCGAAAGGATTCCACAACCATCCCGTGCCAGGATAGCGCCATAGCAATTCCGATACGAAGCGTGCCGGCCTTGCCCAGTGCAATCCGTTCCGCGCGCCGTTTCGCTTCATCGACGTCTTGCAAGATACGCCGCGCATCACCCAGAAATAGTTTTCCCGCTGCGCTCAATCGAACTCCCCTAGGCAATCGTTCGAACAGAGGAAATCCAATCTCTCTCTCTAAATCTTGAATCTGCCGCGACAGCGACGGCTGAGCGACATGCAGGCGCGCGGCCGCCCTTCCAAAATGTTGCTCTTCTCCAACCCCAACGAAATAACGCAGATGCCGCAGTTCCATTTGATACCTCTCTGGTATCGGACTGATTAAAACAAAGCCTTAGACGTATCGGTCGAGATTATCCCAAACTCGCGCTCGTATATGAAAGCACTTGTCCTGAATGTTTTGAACAATGGGTTTGATTTCGAAGACATCGAAATCGCCTCGCCAATAGGCCGCGAGGTTCTTGTCGACGTTCAAGCGTCAGGCCTCTGCCATACCGACCTCTTGTTCGCCACTCACGGTATCGTGCCGCTGCCAGCCGTCCTGGGTCACGAGGTCGCGGGAATCTTGGCCGCAATCGGTCCTGATGTCACTCAGTTCCGTACCGGTGATCACGTCGTTTGATCCCTCGTGCAGTCCTGCGGAGCGTGCGCGCGATGTCTCTCGGGCCGCCCCTTTCAATGCCACCATCCGGAGTCGACCCTCCGCCGCCCAGGCGATGCCCGGCGCCTGACCCGCAAAGGTACCGCCCTGTTCCAGGGTTTCGGCCTCGGTGGATTTGCCCAGCAGGCGCTCATTCACGAAAACCAGCTCGCTCTCGTTCCGAAAGCGATCCCCTTCGCTCAGGCTGCGTTGCTCGGTTGCGGTGTTGTCACCGGAGCCGGCTCGGTCTTAAACACCGCCAACGTGAGCGCCGGTGATTCGGTCGTGATCTTTGGAGCTGGAGGGGTCGGCCTCAACGCTATAAGCGGCGCGCGTATCGCGGGCGCTTCAAGGATCGTTGTGATCGACATCCAAGAAAAACGGCTCGACGCGGCCAGACGATTCGGCGCCACCCACGTCATCGATTCCACCAAGAACAAACCGGTTGAAGACGTGCGCAACCTTCTCCCAAACGGTGCTGATCACGTCTTTGACTTTGTGGGCCTCAAAGCAGTGGCCGAGCAGGGGCTCGCCATGCTTGGCGCGGGTGGCGGACTTTACTTGGTCGGCGTGGCGAAACCCGAAGTCGACATTAGTCTGAATATCTTTGCCGCCATCGGTGGCCAGAAGCGCGTCGCCGGCGTGAATTTCGGTTCCACCAACGCTAAGCGCGACATTCTCATGTACGCAGAACTTTACCTGCAAGGCCGCATGAACCTGGACGACTTGGTTTCGAAAGAAATCTCGCTGCGTGAAGTAAATGACGGTTACGCCGCGCTCAAAGACGGCTCCCTCAATCGAGTCGTCGTCACTTCGTTCTGACTGTGAATTTACAAAAGGAGACGCCCGATGAAAACCGCCACGAAAACCACCGCAACAGACTCGATTAGGACCATCAACACTCACTATATCGATGGGGCCTTCGTTGAATCCCATGGCCAGGAAGTCGTGGACATCATCCGCCCGACTGACGGCCAGGTGATCGGGCGCGTCACACTGGGCGACGAAGAGGACACTCGTCGCGCCATCGATGCGGCCAGGCGCGCATCTGCAAATTTTGGCCGCACAACCAAAGAGGAACGCGCCAGCGCGTTACGCCGTCTTCATCAGGCTATCTCGGCGCGTGTCGAGGATCTAACTGCCGTCATGGTGGAGGAATATGGAGGTGTTGTGCAGTTCGCTAGAGTCATCGTCGAATCTGGACTCAATGCCTTTCCCGCCGCTGAGAAGGGGCTCGAAGAACTGCCCTTGACCCAAAGTTGGGGTAAAACGACCGTCACCTTGGAACCGGTCGGCGTGGCTGGCCTGATTACCGCATGGAATGCCAACGCGCTATTCATTTGCCTCAAGCTCGCCTCCGCACTGGCCGCCGGTTGCACCGTCGTTATCAAGCCTAGCGAGCTAAGTTCGCTACAGACCGAGGTCATGCTCGAATGCTTGGTCGCGGCCCAGCTACCCAAGGGAGTTTGCAACGTCGTCATAGGTCGTGGAGATGTGGTCGGCGCTGAACTCGTCCGTAATCCGAACGTCGACAAAATTTCTTTCACCGGCTCGGTGGCCGTGGGCCAGCACATCATGAGCAACGGGGCCGCCACAATGAAGCGCGTCACCCTGGAACTGGGCGGCAAATCGCCGACCGTCCTGCTCGATGACGCGGTTCTTGAAAACGCGGTTCCCGCGGCTCTCGTAATGGCCTTTATGAATAGCGGGCAAGCCTGCGCCGCAGGCACCCGGCTCCTCGTCCCGAAGAGCCGGCTCGACGCGGTTAAGCGCGCGATCCTCGACGCCATGCCCTCCTTTCGCGTTGGCGCTCCAACTGATCCAAAGACTGGCGTCGGCCCGATGGTGTCGCAAAAACAGTACGAACGGGTCCAGTCCTACATCCGCAAGGGCATCGAAGAAGGCGCCGAGGCTCTCGCGGGTGGGGAGGGTCGTCCAGAAGGTTTCGAAGCGGGCTACTTTGTTAAGCCCACCGTGTTCGTTAACGTGAAAAACGATATGGCCATCGCCCAGGAGGAAATTTTTGGCCCCGTGTTGTGTGTCATCGGCTATGACTCCGAGGATGAAGCGATCCGCATCGCCAACGATTCAAAATATGGTTTGCACGCTGCCGTACTTGGCACCGATCTCCAGCGCGCCCGCCGCGTGGCCTCACAAATTCGCGCCGGCCGCGTCGTGATCAACGGCATGACCGATGATCCGCAGGCGCCGTGGGGCGGATTCAAATACTCCGGCGTTGGCCGTGAATATGGCCGGTATGGCATCGAGGCATTTCTTGAAACTCGGGCCATCCTCGAGTCCTAAGGAGACTCTCGCATGAGCCAGCACTTGACGATTTCTCCCGAAGAAGCCGCCGATCGTCTCGCCATCCGCGAACTCGTCGAGGCGTACGCCCACTGCGCCGATCGCCGCGATGTCAGAGGCCAGATGGCGCTCTTCACGGCGGACACTCACTTTGTGGTCTACATGAACGCTCAGGATACAAAGCCTTCACAGGAACTCCACTCGCGCGATGCGCTCGCTCCAGTCTTCGCCGACCTGAATCAGTACGCCGCGACCATGCACTTCCTTGGACAGACCACCATCCTGGCTCTGACCCGCGACCGAGGCACAGCGGAAACTTATTGCATGCCTCATCACCTCACCATCGCCGGCGAAAAGCGGCGCCTCATGATCGCAGCCCTCCGCTACTCCGACCAGTTCGTGAAGATCGACGGCGCATGGCTATTCGCCGAGCGCCTCCTCTACGTCGACTGGATCGAGAATCGCGCGCTCTCATGAACGCTCCCGCGGGCCAGACTCGCCTTGTAATCGTCGGCGCGACCGGGATGGTCGGCGGATACGCCCTTCGCTACGCCCTCGCGGACCCGGCGGTCGCATGTGTCACAGCCATAGGTCGCAAGAAGCTCGGCATCTCGAATCCCAAACTGAACGAGGTTCTACATCAAAACTTCGCGGACTGCTCCCCCTTGGCCGGCGCGCTCTCGGGTCAGGATGCAGCCGTCTTCTGTCTGGGCGTATATACCGGGGCGGTCTCCGACGCAGAGTTCCGCACAATAACCGTAAACTATCCGGTCGAGTTCGCCCGCGTTCTCCGCAGCAGCAGCCCCGCCGCGGCGTTCCCATTCTTGAGTGGTAAGGGCGCGGACCCCACCGGTCGAAGTCGGCTGGCCTTCGCTCGCTACAAAGGAGAGGCCGAAAACGCGTTGCTCGCGGCTGGTTTCCCTCACCTTTACCTCTTCCGGCCCGCATACATCTACCCCGTCGAGCCGCGCAAAGAACCGAATTTCAGTTATCGGCTAATGCGCCGGATCTATCCGCTGTTTCGCTTGCTCTTTCCGAATCAGGCAATTCGCGCCGACGATTTGGCTCGAGCCATGCTGGATGTCGCCGTCCGCGGCATACACCCGCCCCGCGGCCCAGTCCTCGAGAACCGTGACATCCTCGCGATCGCGGCCTTGCTCCGGCCCGCTCTTTTGACCCACGACGCGAGTTGAAATCTGCATTCTCTGAGCGTACCCTTCGCGGATAGACAGCCAACGAAAGCCACCAGAATCGCAATACTACTTCGCCTCTTCACGTGCCCATGCTGTCAGCGGTGAAGGCGATCGATTGCTGGTGGAGAGTATGCTTCGGGGTTATTGCCGCGGTTTTCCCGTTTAGGCGAATAGGAACTGGTCCCGCCGCGTGTTTGCGGCGGGACCAGTCTGGTGCATTGCAGGTCTTCAGGCGATTAGAACTCGCGCCTGGCAGCGTCCGCTTCTTCCGCCAGCTGATTGACCACCTGAAAGAACTCCCTTGACTGTCCAAC
>Ga0070731_10004554_pt1 | contig 11854 bp, 11 predicted proteins | sample Coa_R1_2_FD_66448 | JGI IMG/M metagenome (GOLD analysis project Ga0070731, IMG submission 66448) | Surface soil microbial communities from Centralia Pennsylvania, which are recovering from an underground coalmine fire - Coalmine... | ecosystem: Environmental > Terrestrial > Soil > Unclassified ... | reverse complement strand
TCCAGGCTGCCCTTGGCCGCGACGCTGCCGGGCTTTACTTCGCACAGCGGCGCGGTGGCGGGGTCCTTCATGTACTTGTCGGCGAAGGCCATGCCGCCGCCCGCGAACACGGCCTGGATGTAGTTTTCGGACACGCGCACGCGCGACACCAGGATGTCCAGGCCGGCCTTGCGGATGGTTGCCACCGGAATCGTGGCCACGCGCAGTTCCAGACCGAAGGAGTTGCGCGCCATCTCCTGGGTTTTCACGAGCGCGCCCTTGGCGTCTTCGAACAGCCCGGGCGGCACGCAGAAGGCGCTGCCGTCGCCTTCGAAGATGAACGGGATCTCGAGCGCGCCGGCGGCGTTCAGAATGGCGGTGACCGCGGAGGCGCCGACCGTATTGACGTGCTTGTAGTTGCCCGCCTCCACCGCGAGGGTGGAATTGCGCACGTCGCAGGTGGCGACATGCCAGTCCAGCGGCAGTGGCGAAAAATTGGCGGCGTCGGTGACGCCATCGAAGCTGGCGAGGACCGGCAGGCCGGCGTAGAAGTTCGCGCTGTCCGCACTATCCGTCATAGCGAGTCGTAGTAATCCGCCATCTTCCTGCGCATGCCCTCGTCCGGCAGCTTACCGAAGCCCGCGGCGACGTTGTCGGCGACGTGCTCGGGCCTGCCGGTCCCTGGAATGACACATGTGACTGCGGGATGGCCGACGATCCACTTCAGGAAATACTGCGCCCAGCTCGCCATGCCCATCTCCGCTGCCCAGGGCGGCAGCGGCTTGCCGCGCACGCGCCTGAACATCGCACCTTCCGCGAAGGGGCGGTTGGCGATCACTGCGATCCTGTTTTGCGCGCAGTAGGGCAGCAGGCGCCGCTCCGACTCCCGCTCCGCGAGCGAGTAATTGATCTGCAGGAAATCGTATTTCTCCTTCTTCAGTTGCCGCTCCACCTCGGCATGGGCCGAAGCGGTGTAGTGGGTAATGCCGAGATATCGGATTCTATTTTTTGATTTCCAGTCCAGCAGCGTTTTGGTATGAACATCGGCATCCAGCAGGTTGTGGATCTGCATCAGATCCATCTGCCTCACCTTCAGGCGCCGGAACGAGGTCTCCATTTGCGCGATGCCGTCGTCGCGTCCCCTGGTCCACACCTTCGTCGCGACGAAGAGTTTTTCCCGCAGGCCGAGTTCGGCGACGAGATCGCCGGCCACCGACTCGGCGCTGCCGTACATCGGCGACGAGTCGATCACTCTGCCGCCGGCCTTGGCGAATTCGGCGATCACCTCGCGCAACGGCGCGCGCGCGGCGGGATCGGCGCCGGCGTCGAACACCTGCCAGGTGCCGAGGCCGACAGCGGCGATTTCTTCTCCGGTGGAGGGAATTTTCCGAGTCATGATTTTCGTCGCCTGGCCGGATGCGGGACCCAGCGCGAGAGCGGCCCCCATGCCTGCCAGCAGGCGCAACAGGCCGCGCCGCGCTTCATCCATGCCGCATTCTAGTAAAGTCCGGCACGGAGGAACCGAAGCGCGATGAAACTGACGATCCGATCCGTGCGGCCGGGAGAGGGAAGAGCGCTCGCGTGGTCGTTCGCCTATTTCTTCTGCCTGCTCTCGGGCTACTACGTGCTGCGGCCGTTGCGCGACGAAATGGGCGTTGCGGGAGGCGTGCGCAACCTGCAGTGGCTGTTTACCGCCACCTTCCTCGTCATGCTCGTGGCGGTGCCGCTCTACGGCGCGCTGGTGGCGCGCCTGCCGCGCCGGCGCCTGATCCCGTCCGTCTACCACTTCTTCGCCGCCAATCTCCTGGTTTTCTGGCTGCTGCTGACTTTCGACGTCGAGCGGCCCGCTGTCGCAAGAGTGCTCTTCGTCTGGGTCAGCGTCTTCAACCTGTTCGCCGTTTCGGTGTTCTGGTCGTTCATGGCGGACCTGTTTACCTCCGAACAGGGAAAGCGTCTGTTCGCGTTCATCGCCGCGGGGGGCAGCGCCGGCGCGCTCGCGGGACCGGCGCTGACCGTCATGCTGGCGGTGCCGCTCGGTCCGGCGAACCTGCTGCTCGTGGCGGCGATGTTTCTCGAGGTCGCGGTGCTGTGCGTGCGGCGGCTGGAAGCCGCGTCGCTGGGCAAGGAAGGGAAAGTTACCGCGGAAAATGCCGCACCGGAACCGGTCGGAGGCAGTTGGCTCGCGGGAGTCACGCTGCTGCTGCGTTCGCCCTACCTCGCCGGCATCGCGCTCTGGGTGGCGCTGCTGTCGATTGCGGCGACTTTCCTCTACTTCGAACAGGCAGGCATCATCGCCGCGGCGTCGGACGATCCGGCCGTGCGCACCCGGATGTTCGCCGGCATCGACCTCGCCGTCGGGCTGCTGACGATTTTCGTCCAGTTCTTCGCCACCGGGAAACTGATCGCCCGCTTTGGCGTCGGCGCGGCGCTCGCGTTCCTGCCTATCGTCTTTGCGGCGGGGTTCGCGGCGCTCGCCGCCGCGCCGATGCTCGCAGTGGTGATCGCTTTCCAGGCGCTGCAGCGCACGGCGAACTTCGCGATCTCGAACCCCGCGCGCGAGGTGCTGTTCACGGTGCTCGCGCGCGAGGAGAAGTACAAGGCGAAGAACGTGATCGACATCGTGGTGGTCCGCGGCGCGGATGCTTCGGGTGGCTGGCTGTTCGCGGCGCTGCGCTCGCTGGGGATGGAATTGCGCGCGATCTCGCTGCTCGCGATTCTGCTCGCGGCGGCTAGCCTAGTGCTGTCGCTCGCGCTTGGGCGGGCGCAGGAGAAGCGCGCCCGGCCTCCGATCAACTGAGCCCGAGAATCTTTCGCAGTTCAGTCGCCGTCAGTGCTTTGCCGAACACCGGCGTGCCGACGTCGAATTCCTTCGCGCGCGCGAGCCCTCCGACCACCACCGGCTCGAAGCCCGCGTCCTGCACCAGTCCGATCGCGACCTTGAGCGCGCCCTGGTCGTCCGCGGCAAGCGGGATGGCGAGCTTCTCGCCCGCGCGGTGCGCCTCGGTGCGCATCGAGTTCCAGCCGACGCAGTTGAATGCGCGCACCAGGCGCACGCCCGGCAGCAGCTCGGCCGAGGCGACGCCCGTGCCCTTGTTGCGCATTTCTACCGCCATGGTGCCGTCGCGGTTCTCGATCGGGTTGCTGGTGTCGAGCACGACCTTGCCTTTGAGTTCCGCGGCGTTGTCGCGGCCGATCTGCGGCAGCGCGGCGTAGGGCACCGAGATCAGCACCGCTTCGCCGAACGCCGCGGCCTCCTTCGGCGTTCCGGCGTGCGCAAGCGGGCCGAGGTTGAGTTTCGCGAGCAGCGCGGTGACTTCCTCGATGGCCCTCGCGGAGAACATCACTTCATGCCCCGCCTTGACCCAGAGCTCGCCGATGGTGCCGCCAACGCGGCCCGATCCGATGACGCCGATCTTCATGCGGTTCTGGGCCGAAGCGGGATTCGTGCCCGCCAGCAGCATGGCGCCCGCGGCGGCGAGGATGGCGCGTCTTTTATGGTTCATGGATTCGCTCCGGATCGTCTCTCAAGCATGCCATAGAATTGCTCTCGTGACCCAGGTCTCCCTCGAGTCGACGCTGCGAGCAGCGCTGAAAGGCGAGGTGCGCTTCGACGCCGGCGCGCGCGCCGCCTACGCCTCGGACGCCTCCAACTACCGGCAGGTGCCGATCGGCGTGGTGCTGCCGCGCACGGCCGATGACATCGTCGCCGCGGTTGCGGCCTGCCGCGAGCACGACGCGCCCATCCTGGCGCGCGGCGGCGGCACTTCGCTCTGCGGCCAGAGCGTCAACGTCGCGGTGGTGATCGATTCTTCGAAATATCTCGACCGTGTGCTGGAACTGGATGCCGCGTCACGCACCGCGAGGGTCGAGCCAGGCGTGGTCTGCGACTTCCTGCGCGCCTCGGCCGAGCGCTACGGCCTGACATTCGCGCCCGACCCCGCGACGCATTCGCGCTGCACGCTGGGCGGCATGATAGGAAACAATTCCTGCGGCCCGCACTCGGTGATGGCTGGCAAGACGGTGGAAAACATCGAGGCGCTGGAGGTGCTGACCTACGACGGCGCACGCTTCTGGTGCGGGCCGACCTCCGAACCAGAACTGGAGGCGATCATGCGCCGCGGCGGCCGCCAGGGCGAGATCTACGGCAAGCTGCGCTCGCTGCGCGAGCGCTACGCCGACCTTATCCGCGGCCGCTTCCCGAAGATAAAGCGCCGCGTGTCGGGCTACAACCTGGACCAATTGCTGCCGGAGAACGGTTTCAATGTCGCGCGCGCGCTGGTCGGGTCTGAGGGCACCTGCGCGCTCACTTTGCAGGCGCTGACCCGCCTGGTGCGCAGTCCGCGCGAGCGCGTGCTGCTGGTGGTCGGCTTCGAGGACATCTACCGCGCGGGCGACGCGGTGCCCCAGGTTCTGGCCGCGCGCCCGATCGCCTGCGAGGGCCTGGATACCGGGATCATCGGCGGCTTGCGCGAGCGCGGCCTCAGACTGGAGGACATCGCCCTGCTGCCCAGGGGCAACGCCTGGCTGATGGTGGAGTTCGGGGCGGACGTGAGGGAAGAGGCGCTCGCAAGGGCCGACGCACTCAAGGAGGTGCTGGGAGGCACCGTCATCGTCGACCGGTCGCTGATGAATCGCATCTGGACCATCCGCGAAACCGGCGCCTCGGCCACCGCGCACAACCTCAAGACCGCCGGACGCGAGACCCGCGGCCCCGACCCTGTAGTCGGCTGGGAAGATGCGGCGGTGGATCCGCTGCGCCTGGGCGACTACCTGCGCGAATTCCAGAAACTGGTGGACGCCTTCGGCTACCGCACGTCGCTCTATGGGCATTTTGGCGACGGCTGCATCCACGCGCGCATCAACTTCGAACTGCGCACGCCGAAAGGCCTCGCGCACTGGCGCGAGTTCCTGCGCTCGGCCTCGCAGCTTGTCATCGCCTACGGCGGCTCGCTCTCGGGCGAGCACGGCGACGGCCAGGGGCGCGCCGAGTTCCTGCCGCTGATGTACGGGCCGGAGCTGATGGTAGCGTTCCGCGAATTCAAACGAGTCTGGGACCCGCTCGGGCGCATGAATCCGGGCAAGCTCGTGGATGCACTGGGCGAGGTCTACCGAGTCGACCAGAACCTGCGCCAGGGCCCCGACTACAAGCCGGTGACGCTTGCCACGCGTCTCACCTTCGCCAGCGACATCGGCGCCGGCTTCACGCGCGCCAGCGAACGCTGCATCGGCATGGGCAAATGCCGCTCGGCCGAAGGCACGACCATGTGCCCGAGCTATCGCGCCACGAAGGAGGAGCGCTATTCCACGCGCGGCCGCGCGCGCATGCTCGCGGAGATGCTGCGCGGCGAGGTGATCACCGACGGCTGGCAGAACGAAGAGGTGAAGGAGGCGCTCGAGTGGTGTCTTGCCTGCAAGGGCTGCCGCAGCGACTGCCCGACGCATACCGACATGGCGAGCTACAAGTCCGAATTCCTGTCGCACTACTACGAGCAGCACCGCCGGCCGGCCCAGGCGCACTCGATGGGCCGCATCGGCGAGTGGGCGCCGCTGGCCGCCAGGCTGCCGGGGCTTGCGAATGCGCTGGCCCAGTCGCCCTCGGTATCGAGCCTGGCGAAGAGGCTCGCCGGCATTGCGCCGCAACGCTCGCTGCCCCGGTTCGCGAAACGTACCTTCCGCGCTGAATTCGACGCCGTCCACCGCGGTCGGCGAGATCCCGCGCGTGCGGGCGGCATGCGGCGCGGCGACCCGGTGCTGTTGCTCCCGGACACCTTCAGCAACCATTTTCGCCCGCAGAGCGCGCTCGCCGCAGTGCGCGTGCTGGAAGATTCCGGCGCGCGCGTTTCGCTGCCGCGCGACCCGCTTTGCTGCGGCCGGCCGTACTACGACTTCGGCATGCTCGACAAGGCGAAGGCATCGCTCGAGAAAATCGTCGCTTCGCTCGCGCAGGAAATCGAGGCGGGCGTGCCGGTCGTGATCCTCGAACCTGGCTGCCTCTCGGTGTTCAAGGACGAGATGAACAAGCTGCTACCCGGCAACGCCTGCGCGCAGAAACTCTCGAAGCAGGCCATGTCGCTGGGCGACCTGCTGGTTGCGCGCGGCTGGAAGCCGAAGAACATCGGCGGCAGCGCACTGCTGCACGGCCACTGCCACCAGAAAGCCTTCGACGGTACCGGCGCCGACGTCAAGCTGCTAAGAGCGGCCGGCATCGAGACCGACGCGCCCGACATGGGCTGCTGCGGCATGGCCGGCTCCTTCGGCTTTCGGCCCGAGACCTACGAAGCCTCGGTGAAGATCGCGAATCTTGCGCTGCTGCCAAAAGTGAAGGGCACGGTGGCGGAGACTTTCGTGGTCGCGAACGGGTTTTCCTGCCGGGAGCAGATCGAGGGCCTTGCCGGGCGCGAGACGTTGCATCTTGCCGATGTGCTGGCGCGGACGCTCGTGTAAATCGACAGTGGCATCGGCGTGAGAACCATACTCGCTGCAATGCTGCTCACGGTATCGGCGGGCGCGGTCGCCCAGACGCAGGAGGAGCGGCTATTCGAGGCGATTGAGGTGGGGAAACCACTGGTCGCCGAAGGAATCGTTGCGGGCGGCAAGGTCGATTTGAACGCGCGCAACAAGGAGCAGGAGACGCCGCTGCACAAGGCGATCGAGAAGGGGATGAGGGAACTGGCCGAGATGCTGGTCAAGGCCGGCGCGAAGGTGGGTGCTCGGGACGCGAACAGCGATACGCCGCTGCACCAGGCGGCGCTGCACGAGGACCCGTACTTCGTCCAGCTGCTGCTCGGCGCGAAGGCCGATGCCAAGGCGCGCAACGACGACGGTGAATCCGTCCTGCAGTGGGCTGTGATGACCGGCAACGCCAAGGTGACGCAGATCCTGCTCGAGAACGGCGCCGATCCCCGGGTGAGGGACTTGAAAGGCAACACGGTGCTGCACGCGGCTGCGGACGGCGGTTCCTTGGGAATGGTGGAAGCGTTCCTCGCGCTGGGAGTGGACCCCCGGGCAAGAAACCGCGCGGGGCAGCGGCCCATCGACGTGGCGCGCGAGCGCGGCTATGCGGAAATCGTTAAGCGTCTCGAAAGGTTCGAGAAGGAATGAACTTCGGCATGGCGCGGGCGACCCGGTTGCGATAGTCTCCGGTTACTTGGAAGGAGGTGCGAAATGTCTGCTGCCTGGATACTCAATTCCGTTAGCCTTTTCGCCACTACGGTTGGTGCCCTGCTGATCTTCTTGTATTTGTCGAAGGCGCCGAGTCTGGCCGGCGATGGCATGTCGGCCGAGGCGAAGCGGGCCTGCGAAAAGCACCGCCGCCTGTTGATGATTAGTGTCGGGTTGCTCGCCGCCTGGCTCCTAGTCCAGGACCTCGCCGTCATCCTGCTGTAGACAGTTCGAAGGCCTGCGCCAGCAGTTCGTAGGACGCCAGGCGCGTGGCGTAGTCGCCCGTTATCGTCAGCACCATCAGTTCGTCGGCGGAGAATTTCGCGGCGAATTCCAGCAGTTTTTCCCTGCAGGCCTGCGGCGAGCCGATCACGGCGCGCGGCCGCTGGCCGCGGATGTACTGCAGTTCTTCCCCGGAAAAGCTGCGTTTTTCCGCCTCGTCCAGCGTCGGCACCGGCAGGTCCTGGTTGAGCGCCATGTGCAGGCGCCGGAGATCCACGACGCGGGCGAGGCGCTCGGCCTCGTCGTCCGATGCCGCGCAAATGACAAAACAGCAAAGCGAGGTATGAGGCCGGGGCTCGCGTCCCGAGCTCTGGTAGCGGGCCTTGTAGGCGCGCATGACAACGTCGCCACCCTGCGCGTTGATGAAATGCGCGAACGAGAAGCGCACCCCCAGCTGCGCGGCCAGAAGGCCGCTGTATTCCGAGGAGCCGAGCAGCCAGAGTTCCGGGGCGGTTTTGCCTTCCGGCTGCACGCGAACTTTCTTGAACGGGTGGCCGTCGGGCAGCGTGCCGTCGAGGTGGTGGATCAGTTCCCAGACCTGCTCCGGGAAGTCCTCGGCGGTGGGCATCCCGCCACCGCCGACCGCGCGCGCGGTGCGCTGGTCGCCGCCCGGCGCGCGGCCGATGCCGAGATCGATCCGGCCCGGATAAAGCGCTTCCAGCATGCGGAAAATTTCGGCAACCTTGAAGGCGCTGTAGTAGGGCAGCAGCACGCCGCCCGTGCCCACGCGGATCCGCCTGGTTTCCGAGCCCAGGCGCGCGAGCAGGATTTCCGGACAGGGATCGGCGAGCGCGGCGATGGCGTGGTGCTCGGCCAGCCAGTAGCGGTAGAAGCCCAGCTCGTCGGCGCGCCGCGCCAGCTTGAGTGTCTCTTCGATCGCCTGCGCGGCGCTGTGTCCCGAGATGATGGGGGACTGGTCGAGGATCGAGAGCTTCATGCGGCGAGCTTGGTTTGCGCGAACGCCCAGCCGCGCAGCAGCGCGACCAGGCCGACCACGACCAGCGACAGGGCGCCGAGTACATAGAAGCCGGCGGCGAGGCTGTAACGATCAGCGAGGAAGCCCATGATAAGGGGCGTGCTGAGGTGCGAGGTGCCCCAGCCCACGCCGCCCAGCGCCATGGCCGAGCCGCGCATCCGCGGCTCGACGATCTCGGCCATGGTGACCTGGAAATAGATGGTCATCAGGCCCGAGCCTACGCCAAGGGCGAACATGAACGCGCCGACCGCGGCCCAGTGGCCGAACAGGGGCTGCAGGCCGACCCCGACCGAAACGAAGGCGCCGGCGATCACCGGCCAGGGGCTGCCCGGCCCGGTGTGGACGAAGCGCGCCACGATCAATCCGGCGCCGACGCCGCCGACTGCGCGCAGGGCAAGCAGCACGCCCGAGGCTTCCTCGCCAAAACCCAGCTGCTGCAGGAGCAGCGGGTAAAACGACATCGACAGCGAAAACGGCAATGCGGACAGGTAGGCGCACAGAACGCCGTAGAACAGTACCGGCATGCGGATCAGCACCCTGTAGTTGCCGAACAGGCTTTGCCCGGCCGGCGCGGCGTGCGGCTTTTGCGGGGAATTCAGGCCGATGAGAAGTGCCGCAACCGCAAACGAGGAGAGCACCGCGAACGTGGCGCCGAAGCCGCCCAGCGCCAGGATGAAACCGCAGGAACTGTTGCCGAGGATCTGCCCCAGGCTGCTGACCGCGTTCAGCCTCCCGGCCTGGACGCCACGCGCGCCGGGGAGCTCGGCGGCGATCGACCAGTTGGCCGGCCAGAACGTGGCGCGCGCGAGCACCAGGACCAGCTGCGCGGCGAACAGCGTGCCGAAGCCCGTGGCGAAGGGCATGGCCGCGGCGCCAGCCGCCAGCAGCACCGAAGAAGCCTGCATGATGCGCCGGCCACCGAAGCGGTCCACGTAGGCGCCTCCGACCAGGTTGATGACGAGCTGGGCGATCGAGGGAAGGGAGAACAGCACCCCTATTTCGGCTCCCGAGAGGCCCTTGGAATAGGCGTACAGCGGCACCACCAGCCATGTCATGCCCAGGCCGTAATTCCAGGTGAAAGAGGCGAGAAAGTAGGGAAAGTGGCTGACCATGCGGGGGCGCCATTATCAGTCCGGGCGCGTAAGCTATTAGGGGTCGTTTCGACCTACGTCCATGAGACCCTTCCTATTTGCCGTTTTGGCCCTGTCCCTTGGTACGGCCCAAGCCGTGCAATGCAGCGCCAAATCCCCGGAAAAGACCATCGCCCTGGTCGAGCTCTATACCTCCGAGGGCTGCGACAGCTGCCCGCCGGCGGACCGCTGGCTGTCTTCGCTCGGGCCCCGGGGCTTCGCACCGGACCGCGTGGTGCCGATGGCCCTGCACGTGGACTATTGGGACTACATCGGCTGGAAGGATCCGTACGCGCGCCAGGCGTATTCGGCCCGCCAGCGCCGCATGGCCCAATTGGCGCGCGCTGCGGCGATCTACACCCCCCAGGTGCTGCTGCAGGGGCAGGATTTCCGCGATTGGAGCTCGTCTGGCACGTTCGAGCAGGCGGTAGCGAAAATCAATACCCGTCCGGCAAAGGCGCGGATTTCGCTCACGCTGGACACGGGGCAGAAGGGTGCCTTCGAGGTGCAGGCCGCCGCCGAGCTGGTGGATGCAACGCAACAGGGCGATATCGCGCTGTTCCTCGGCGCCTATGAAAACAAGCTCGTTTCAGAGGTCAAAGCAGGTGAAAACCGGGGCAAGACGCTGCCGCACGACTATGTGGTGCTGCAGTGGCTCGGGCCCTTCGAATTCAAGGGTGGCAGGGTCGCCGAGCGCCATGCGCTGCCCCTGCTGCCCAAGGCGGTCCCGGAGCACTCCGGAGTGGCCGCTTTCGTGCAAAACCGCGCCAATTCCGAGGTCCTGCAGGCCCTGATGCTCCCGGCCTGTCCGGGCTGAACCCCTTCGCGCCGGCTGCGAAGGGGCCTATTCCCGGGTATATTTCCGCCCGGCAGCGCCTGCTGGAGGGTGGGCGCCCGGCCCAGGGAGAGGCGATGCACGCGACACAGATTCGCCAGAAGGACGGGATCTTCTACTTCGTCGGCTACAAGGCGAAGGACCTGCTCGCGAAAGTGCGCTTCATCAGCCGCTTTTATGGCGAGGGCGAGGAGATTACCGCCGCGCGCATCTCGCAGGACGACGATGTCGCCCAGTTCATCTCCAAGATCGAGCGCAACGACGCCGCTTTCCAGCGCGCGCTGTCGCGCTCCAAGGTGCGCCAGCTCACCAATTTCTATGAAACCGCGGTATCGCAGCCGGCGATCCCCGGCACCGTGCTGCTCTATACCAGCGAGAAGCTGAATTTCCGCGCCGACGGCGACGGCTCGGGACACGGCCACCTGTCCGATCCGAACGCCAAGTTCCTGATCATCGACGGCCAGCACCGGCTCGCCGCGCTGCACTTCTACATGCAGGAGCGGCCGCAGGACGCGGCCACCATCAGCGTGCCCTGCGTCGTGTTCGACGGCCGCAGCGAGGATTTCGCCGCGGAGATGTTCGTCATCATCAACTCGACGCCGACGCGGATCAACAAGAGCCACCTGATCGATCTCTACGAGCAGGTGTCCTGGGCGGCGCCGGACCGCAAATTCGCCGCGCGCCTGGTGGAAAAGCTCTACAGCGAGGGCGACAGCCCGCTGCGCTACCGCATCAACCGGCTGGGCGGGCGCAGCCAGCGCGACAAGTGGGTGCTGCAGGCGGAACTGTTCAACGAACTGCACCGCTGGGTGCGCGGCAAGTGGCGCTCGATCCAGCTCGCCGGCGGCAGCTCCAAGGAAGTGCCACGCTATTACGGCATGGTGCGCGACTTCTTCAAGGCGGCGAAGAGCAGCTTCGGCGACTCGGTGTGGGGCAAGGAAGGCTACATGGTCACGCGCCCCGTCACCATCAAGGCGATGATCCGGGTGTGCGCCGACCTTACGCGCGCCGATGACGGCCCGGAGGCGGGGCGTCTCGCCCGCTGGGAAGACCGCCTCAAGCCCTGGGGCGATCTCGGCAAGCAGTTTCGCGACGATGGCTTCTACGAGCGTTTCCCCGCCAAGGGCGAGGTGGAGCGGGTGGCCCGGGTGCACAAGGACCTGGCCCGCGCGGCCGGCATCGAGGTCAGCAAGAAGTCCTGAGGGGTTTTCCCCAGACCCCGTCTATTTGCCTTTCCTGCTGGGCAGCAGCCAGACGATCAACCATGGCAGCAGCGGGACGCACAGCGCGAAAATGACCCAGCCGCTTACGGATCTGCCCTTGCGCCTGGCGACGATGCCGGTCGGGATGGCGGCGACCACGCTGACAATCGTGAGATAGATCGCGCCGGTGGCGACGGCCTCGACCGTCGCCGGGTCGACGCCAAGGTCACCCAGCAGCGCGGAAAGTTGTTGGTCGATCATGGTGCGTCTCCCTTTTGCTCACGCGGCC
>Ga0070731_10004553_pt1 | contig 11854 bp, 8 predicted proteins | sample Coa_R1_2_FD_66448 | JGI IMG/M metagenome (GOLD analysis project Ga0070731, IMG submission 66448) | Surface soil microbial communities from Centralia Pennsylvania, which are recovering from an underground coalmine fire - Coalmine... | ecosystem: Environmental > Terrestrial > Soil > Unclassified ... | reverse complement strand
CGAACATCAGCGTATTGGCGGGAAAGATTGATGAGTCCGGTTCGGTCGACGGTTTGGGCAGCGCCGCGCAGTTTCATTTGCCGCATGGCATCGCGACGGACAAGGCCGGAAATATTTATGTGGCTGACACTGGCAATAACACGATTCGGAAAATTGCGCCGAATGGAATGGTAACCACGCTTGCGGGCATGGCCGGGAGTCATGGGAGCGTGGATGGAGCGGGTGGCAGTGCCCGATTCTGGGCGCCGTTTGGTGTGGCGGTGGATGGTTCGGGGAATGTTTATGTGACCGATACGCTTAACAACACGATTCGGAAAATCTCGGTGAACGGGGCGGTGACGACTTTGGCGGGAATGGCTGGCAAAGCCGGCAGCGATGATGGCGTGGGTGTGTCGGCGAGGTTCCGCAATCCGTGGGGCGTTGCGGTGGATAGCGCAGGGAATGTTTATGTGGCCGATTCGAGCAATGATACGATTCGAAAAATTGCACCGGATGGGCGGGTCTTGACTGTGGCGGGAAAAGCGGGAGCGAATGGAAGCGACAACGGCCTGGGCGGCGTCGCGCGATTTAATAACCCGTTTGGCGTGGCGGTGGACGGCACAGGCGAGATTTTTGTGGCCGACAGCGGCAACAATATTATTCGCAGAATCCGAGGAGCCGCTCAAGCAACGGCGCCAGGGCGCGCATCGAACCTGACGGATCAGGTGGATTGGATCAGTGGCCAGGCTGGAAGTACGGGGGCGGCGGATGGCGATCCATTCTCGGTCCGCTTTTCGAATCCGCAGGGGCTGGCGGTGGATCGAGAATCGAACATCTATGTGGCCGACACCGGTAATGGCACGTTGAGGCGGATTTCAATAAATCACTTTGTGACCACGCTGGTGAACCTGGGTGAAGGCAAAGTCGCTTTCGGCAAGGGTGACGGAAGCCTGAAGTTCAGCAATCCGAGCGGTGTGGCGGTGGATGGGGCAGGGAACATTTATGTGGCGGATACGGGGGCGAATTGCATCAGGAAGATTGCAGGGGTGAAGTAAGGTTGCTCTAAGTTCAAGGAGTTCAAGCTTCAAAGTCGGTTTTTTGGTTTCTCGGAAATACCCACGAAAATAGTTCATTTTTCTTTGCAAGATTGAGCAAGGAGGGCGGTAAAGGCTGGTGAAGGCATGCATCGGATGATGCGGCCTGGTGAATAAGAACAAGAAAAGACTGAAAAACTTATGAAAACCAAATTATTTCTCGTGGCCGCGCTGTTTGGAGTGGCCACGCTGTCTGCCAACGCCGGAGTGCGCTTCGGTTTCGCCTTTGGTTTGCCGGTGTTTGTGCCGCCGCCTGTGGTGGTTGCGCCGGCGGCAGTGGTCGCGCCAGCGCCGGTTGTCGTTCCGGCTCCGGTCGTTGCTGCGGCGCCTGTTGTTTATGCGCCTCCAGTCGTCTATGCCGCTCCGGTGAGTTATCCGGCGGCTTATATCTGGACGCCGGGTCACTGGGGATGGCGCGGCGGATGCCGGGTGTGGGTCGGCCGGGGCTGGTATCGCTGCCGTTAATTTTGGGTTGCGCTTCGGACCCGACGCAGCCCCAAGGAGGCGGGTCAAGAGGAACTAACAGTAACAGCCACGGAGAGCGGGACGGTCGGTCCCGCTCTCCTTTGTTTATCACCAGATTTTTGCGCGGAGTTCGGGCGCGCGCCAGATAGGGTCGCCGGGTTTGATTCCGAACGCCTCGTAAAATGGATCGAAGTTGAGCAGTGGGCCGAAGGAACGGAATTGGCCGGGCGAATGAGGGTCTACTGTCACGAGGCGACGCGCCTCCGCGTCGCGGACGTTCGTTCGCCAGATTTGAGCGAAGGAGATGAAGAAGCGTTGCTCAGGGGTAAAGCCATCAATCTTTGTGCGCTTTGATGGGTCTTTGGCCAGCACGCGTTGCAGAGCGTCATAGGCAATATTCACGCCGCCCAGGTCGGCAATATTTTCGCCGAGGGTCAGCTTTCCGTTCACATGCACGCCGGGTAATGGCTCGAAGGCGTCGTATTCATCGACCACCTTTTGCGCGCGCGCGTCAAATTCCTTGGCGTCACTGTCGGTCCACCAGCCGTTCAGGTTTCCATCGGCGTCAAATTTCCGCCCCTCGTCATCGTAGCCATGAGTCATTTCGTGGCCGATCACGACGCCGATCGCGCCGTAGTTTACTGCGTCATCCATTGAGACGTCGAAGAAAGGCGGCTGCAGGATGCCGGCGGGGAAAACGATTTCGTTCTGCAACGGGTTGAAATAGGCGTTGACGGTTTCAGGGGTCATGTCCCATTCGGTTTTGTCCACGGGTTTGCCGAGCCGGACCAATTCGCGATGGGTTTCAAAGGCGGCGGCGCGGCGGACGTTGCCGAGGTAATCGTCGCGGCGGATTTGGATGGAGGAATAATCGCGGAACTTATCCGGATAACCGATCTTCTGGGTGAAGCGCGCAAATTTCTGCAGGGCCTTTTGGCGGGTAGCGTCGGACATCCAATCGACTTTTTCCAGACGATCATGAAAAACGGCTTTCAGATTTTCGACCAGGGCACTCATGCGCGCTTTGGCTTCCGGTGTGAAATATTTTTCGACGTACAGCTGGCCCAGCGCTTCGCCGATGCTTCCGTCAATGACGTGGGCGGCGCGTTTCCAGCGCGGTTCCTGTTGCTCCTGTCCGCTCAAGGTTTTGCCGAAGAAGGCGAAGTTTTCGTCTTCGAAGGCGCTCGGCAAGTAGGGCGCGCTGGCGTGCAGCAAATGCCAGCGAAGGTAGACCTTCCAATTCGCGAGGGGCTGGTCCTGCACCAGCTTGTTGATGGAATCGAAGAATTCAGGCTGGCCGACGATTTCGTAAGTCAGCGGAATCAGGTTCTTGCGAGACGCTGCCGCAGGAGAGAAGCCGGATTCTGTGAAATAAACGTCCCAGGGAGTTGTTGGATGTTTTGTGAGAAATTCGGCGGTAGTGAATTTATTGTAATTCTTGTCGGGATCGCGCAAGTCCACGCGCGAGCGGCTGGCTTTCGCGAGGTCGGTTTCGAGCGCGAGGACGGTTGCCGCGTCGGCCGCGGCTTGCTCTGGTTTCTCGCCAATCAACGTGAACATTTTCGTCACGTGGGCGCGATACTTCTCGCGCGTGTCGGCGAAGGTGTCTTTGAGATAGTAATCGCGGTCCGGGAGCGAGAGTCCGCCCTGGTCCAGTTGGAAGGCATAAATGGAGCTGTTTTTCGCGTCGGGTCCGACACCGGCGCCGAAGATGCCGCGGATGCCGCGCTTATGAAAATCGGCCAGTAGCGCAAACAGGTCCTTGGTGGATTTGATTCGATCGATTTGCTTCAGGTCATTGGCGATGGGTTTGAGGCCAAGCTTTTCAATCCGGTTCGTGTCCATGGCCGAGGCGAAAAAATCGCCGACTTCGCGCCGTGGCGAGTGCGGAGGCGAGGTGGTGTCGGCGGCCGCACTCTCCAGAATTCCGTGGATGAGATACCAGTTGCGCTCGGCCAATTCGTTAAAGCTGGCCCAGCGGGACTTGTCCGCCGGCACCGGATTTTTTTTCACCCAATTGCCATCGGCGAAGTGATAGAAATCCTTGGCCGGATCCACGGATTGATCCATGTAGCCGATTGAGAACGCCGGAACGGGCGGTGGGGTTTGTGATGGGGCAGGGGATTCGGCGCCGCAGGTGGCGGCGATGAGAATTGATGCCAATGTGATTTGAATAAATTGCTTCATGCTTTTCAAATACTGCGATTTCTGCGGAGTCCGGACGAGCGAACGGCGGACGATTACAATAAGAAGCTCGCGCGGATAAACTGTTGCCAGTCGGGTGCGTTGGCAAGCGGTTTTCCGTGGAATTAATTCCTTGTTTCGCGAGAAATTTTTGAACGGTTCCACAATCGGCGCGGTTTATTGCATCAGAATTTCTTGCAGCTCCACCTGCCATGCGTGTAGAAAGGTGGCATGGGAGCATTCTACGGATCAGTTCTCGTCAGAGACGACAATGCCGATGTCGTTCGCAAAGCTTTAGAAGGCGTGGCGAAAAGTTCCAAGAGCAGATTTCTGGTTGGACCGGCGCTTGATGGCTGGATCAGTGTCTTTCCCGATAACTCAGGCCAAAACGAGCGCGTCTCGACTGAAATCGCTAAGGCATTGCCGAACGATATTCTGCATTTGCTTGTACATGACGACGATATTTTCTGTTATTACTTTTATCGCAATGGGCGATTGACTGACCGATACAATTCTTGCCCGGATTACTTCGGCGCTGTATCAAGCGAGGAGAAGAAGCAGTGCCAGGGGAATCCTGAAGTTTTTGAAGAGCTCCTCGCGAAACCCGGATCTCTGGACAAACTCAAAAAGCTGCTTGCGAAACGCCGAGTCACTTTTGAACAGGAGAGAATGACGGAGTTTGTGAAGTTGCTCGGTCTGCCAAATGCATTGAGCAGCTACGAGTATTTGCAATCGGGAGAACGGGGGGAAATAAAAGGCTGGGAGCAATTTGTCCACATTCCGGATTTAGGCCCTGAGCTTGCTGCGAGGCGAGCGGCGGAAGCTCGAATTGAGGATGAGAAGCACCGGCTTACGGAAACAGGCGTACTTTTGGCAGAAATAACTGGACATCGGGCATGGGGAACGGACTCCTCCAATAACGGACTCTTGGGTGCCTGGCCGCCAGCTGATTCTAAATTGGCAGGTGATGCGCAAGACATCGCAGAATTCTATTCGCTTCAAGCACCGTGGAAGCTCCCGCTCAAACCGCTTGGGTTGAAAACCAACGCGACAGCGGCGGTCTTTTCAACCAGTCCGTCGGGAAAATGGCTCGCCGGAGGTTTTGTGGCGGGAGACTGGACGATGAGGGTATGGGATTGGCAGGAAAGGAAACTCTCCTTTGAGGTGGAGCATACGCGGGCGGTTCATTGGGTGGGATTCAGCCGGGACGAGCAGTTCGTTTATAGCCTGGTTGGGGATGAACTAATCGTCACTTCGTTGGCAGAGAAGCGTTCCCTGAAGACAATTAAAGGTGTCGGGGGTGACAGAGCGGCGGCGATCCATCCGTCCGGAGACTTTGCTGCTGTCGCCGGGCGATTCGGAATCATCGACTTGAAAAAACAAAAAGTTACAAAAACGCTGCGAGTGAACCGAAGGATGGAAAAAATAGATCGATGGCCAAAATTGTCGGATGACGCCATCGCTCAAAAACTGAAACAAAACCCAGAAGCGCTGAAGAAGCTGGGTATCAAATCGCAGCAGGAATTGGAATCGCGGATAAAAAAAGAGCGCTTTATCACATTTGAGAGGCAGGAACAGGTTTTTGACTTGGGGTTCAGCCCGGACGGAAAGCAACTGTTTGTCGCAAGCGACGGTATCCGCGTTTTCGATTGGGAAAAAATTTTGGCGGCCCAAGACGACACGCCTCCGCCTGAATTCTTCGTGAATGCGCCGAAGGTTGATGACAATGATCTGAACGCGAAGCCCTATGCTTATTCTGTTCGCTTTGATCCCAGGCGGAACCTTCTACTTTCAGGCTGTCTGGCAGGAACGGTTCAATATCTGAGCCCGGCGACAGGGCGCTCGGGCACCCTTTTGAAAGTCCCGGGCGAAGTGGCAATCACGCGACTGGAATTGACCACAGACGGAAAAGCGCTCTGTTGTCATTGCGTTTCCGGGCTGGGGTGGCATAAGAGCAGGTTCAATAATGAGAGGTCTGACTACCTGCAAATCTGGAATTATCCAGCACTGTGTCAAGCCGCCGGGCTTGATTGAATCGCGGGTGGTTTGCCTGTTTCTGCTCAGTACAACCGCGGTGGTTCGCCGGCGATGCCGTAGGCATGTTCGAGAAGCGTCTCGTCGACCGAACCGGGATCAATGCTCCAGTGCGCGGCCAGTTGGGACACTTTTTCCACGTTGGTGGTTACGATGTCAGAGAGGTTGAAGGATTGTTCCGGAGATTCGAAGTATTGGAAACATTTCAAGCCCAGATCAGCTTCGGTACGGCCACCACTGCCCTGGTTCCAAATGGTTTTGCCTGCCCAGGCATAGCCGCGCGTGACACGGCCGGATTCAATGCGTACCCAGGCGTGATGGCCGAGCACACGATTGGCGACAAAGAACTGCACTTGGCCGAGTTTTTTGCTCAAGCCGGTGAGGAAACGGAAGCATGCATCCACGTCGTCCGCTGGGTCGGGCAATCCCGAACCGATGATGAGGACCCAACCTTTGACGGGCGGAGCCACAAAAAGCTTTTCTTCGCCACTCATGCCTTCAGACCAGGTACAGGGCTGGACGTTGTGAAGGTTCAAGGCCATCTGGACGGTATGAACGTTGCGGGAGCGGACGGCCAGCCAGGCGGAGGGCCGTTTGAGCGGACTATGCACGAACATGGATGGGGTAATATCCTTGAAACGGCGAGAGAGCGACTCACTGGCAGCGAGTTGTTTACGGCGCCAGCGCAAAGCCAGAAGAACCATGGTAAATCCCGCCATCACTGCGAGCATGAACAACACCAACAGCATTGCAGGAATCAATGGTCCAATATTGGCCATGTACTGACCCTATCCGTATGGGCGGGTTGTTCAAATGGAATTAAACCCTAATTTGTCCCCGGGAGACAACTGGTGTGCAGCCATTTTAGATAGCGGCGATTGCCGGATTGCAGGGGAAGAACGAGGAATTCCGGAGTGTCGTAGGGATGCAACGAAAGGATTACTTTTTCGAGTTTTGCGAGATTCGCCTTGGTCGTTTTCAGGATCAGCAGGACCTCGGAGCCGCGCTCGATTTTGCCCTGCCACCAGTAGTGGGATTCAATTTTGGGAACGAGATTGGCGCAGGCGATGAGGCGCGCTTCCAACGCGGCGCGAGCGAGGCGGCGGGCGGTTTTAAGGTCCGGCGCAGTGACGAGGGCGATGCGGAAATGAGCGGCGGTCATAGCGGTTGAATACACTCTCAGACTTGTGTTAGCGATTGCGAAGTATTTTCCAGGTTGTTGGACCGCACCAAATTTAATCTTGTATTCTCTGGCGCCTGTTATTTAATGCCGCCAGGAGTATGTGTAAACTCACCCAGCACCGAAGTGTAATGGCAATGCTCATCAGCTTTTGCCTTTTCAACATTGTTTCGCCGGGTTCAGGCCAGACATGGGTGCAAACCGGGGCGCTGTCCAATTCGTGGCTGTGCGTCGGTTCGTCAGCGGACGGGAGTGTTTTGGCGGCTGGCGGGCCACAGGGCCTATTCATCTCGACGAATTCAGGCGGCGACTGGTCCCAGGCAAACCTGCCCACTAACAAGAGCTATTCGGGTGTAGCATTATCAGCGGATGGCAGCCGGGTAGCGGCAACTTATCAAAACGGCGGGATGTATTATTCAACGGACTTTGGAGCGACGTGGGCGACCAACAATACTGTTTTCCCTCTGCAATTCAGCGGCTATGCGCATCCGATTGCGTCATCGGCGGACGGGACAAAATTGGCTATTTCCTGCAAAATGATCTACACGTCAACCGATGGAGGAGCGACCTGGACGTCGAACAATATATCCGGACCACGATACGCCGCCATCGCTTCCTCGGCGGATGGTAACAAACTGGCGGTGGCCTCGTTGTCAGCTAACGCGATTTATCTCTCAACCAACGCCGGGCTGACGTGGATGACAAACACTGTGACCAACGCTGCTTTTCAGGACATTGCGTGTTCGGCAGATGGCACGCACTTGATTAGCGCCGGAGGCGTGCAAGTTCCCGACGGGTTATATACGTCGTTAGATTCCGGAATGACCTGGGTTTCCAACGCTTTTCCGAGGGAGGCATGGCGGACAGTCGCCAGTTCAGCGGATGGGGCCATTTTGGCGGCGGCGGGGTTGCCTTCACCCGTCGTCTTCTGGACCAACGGCGTTTGGACAACCAATGCCTTGCCGGTGACCAATCAGAGTTTTTCGTGTATGGCTTCGTCTGCAGATGGGGGGCAATTGGTGGGAGCCGTTGAACCGGGCGGCATCTATGTCCTTCGAACTGTCAGGCCTCCATTGTTGAATCTTGCGGCGACAGGCAGCGACTTGCTGCTCGATTGGCTGGTTCCGAGTACGAATTATGTATTGCAGCAAAGCCCTGACCTGATTTCGTGGGCGAACATCACGAACCCACCTTCGCTCAATTTAACGAATCTGCATTATCAATTGATGTTGTCGCCAACGAACGAGAGTACTTTTTATCGTCTCGCATCTCCTTGAATTGTGTCCATCTATGACTCGCAGGCCGGTAATATCAATCGAATGATGCTCGCTACGGCAGGCTAATCTGACCGTGTTCGTCAAAAGTCGCGTTTGGCGCCCAGGCGACTTCCCAGTGGTAACCATCCGGATCAGTGAAGTAGCCGCTGTGGCCGCCCCAGAATACATCCTGAGCGGGCTTCACGATCTTACCGCCTGCTTTTTCCGCGAGCCTCAACAGCTCGGCAACTTCTTCTTTCTTTCGCACGTTATGTCCCACAGTGATCCCGCAGAAACCTTTGGCGGGTAGTGTGACGTGCGGACCGATATCCTCCGCGAGCTTGTCCAATGGATACAACGCCAGGCGTGTGCCGAAAGTGGCGAAGAACGCTATCGGGTCGCCGTCCTTCGCACTGGTCGGAAAGTGCAATCCATCGCGATAAAAGCGAATGGACCGGGACAAATCGGATACTCCCAGGGTAATAACGTTAATTCGTGGTTCCATGTAAGAGTCTCTGAACCTGGCACCGCTCAGTCAGTGGGTTCAGTCCTTTCACGTTTGGACAATAGCAAAGGTGTTTTGGGGTCGTCATCAGGAATTTGGAATCCAGATTTCCGCTTCGGAAGGCGGATTTTATTCTAAGCTGCTGAAGTGAAATGGTTTCTGCATAAAAATAAATTTTGGAAAAAAATTCACATGGACAGCGGATGTCCATGTGAGCCCGATAAGATGGGGCGATGAAAATGCAGAATGTAGAATGCAGGATGAAGAAGGCGGACGCCAAGACGATGGCAAACGGGTTGGAGGACTGGGCGAGCGGTGCGCGTACGCCCGGTGTTCATGGTCACCTCCCGAGTTACAATGGGTCAGTTGGGCATTGCAAACGGCTTTGTGGTACGAAAATTACGATAATTACGATAATTACGATAATCTCACTTATCTCCATTTCTTTTTTGGGACCGAACAGGTTCGAGGGCGAGAACGAGGAGGATGGTTGCACAATCCAAACCAAATCAAACCTTTCAGATTCATGAACCGGTGATTAATCTGCGCGCACGATGCGTATTCTAATAGCAACCATTACAGCAGGAGGTGGACATCTGGCGGCGGCTGCGGCCCTGGAGGAGGCGTGGCGGGCGTCCCGACCGGAAGATGCGGTGGAGCGGATCGATTTACTCAAGTTTTTCTCGCCGTTGCACCGGAAAATACACGCGGATGGATATATCCAACTGGTGGAGCGGGCGCCGGAATTGTGGGGCATGATCTTTGCCAAGACGGATAATCCCAAGGTAGCCCGGAGCATGAACAAGTTGAAACGGGCGTTTCCGAGCAATTCGCGGCACCGGTTCGAGCGGCATGTGAAGCATTTCAAGCCGGATGTGGTGCTGTGCACGCATTATCTGCCGGTTGAGCTGCTGGGACATGAGCGGCATAAGGATGGGAGCCGGAAAACCGCCGGCGGGACGCCGGCGCTCCCAGGGCCGTACGTGGCGAGCATCATCACGGATTTTGAGGCGCATGCGCTGTGGATGGATTCAGGCGTGGATCTTTATTGCGTGGCGGCGGAAGAAACCAAGGCGCGATTGGTGGCGCGCGGAGCTTCAGCGGAGAATATCGTTGCGACGGGGATTCCGATTGCGGGCAAGTTTTCAGGTAAGGTGGATACGAAGGCGGTGCGGAAGGCTTATGGGCTGAGAGATGACCTGCGGGTGATGCTGGTTTTGAGCGGCGGCTTCGGGATGGGACCGGTGGCGGAAATTCTGGAGGAACTCGACAAGGTGCCTAAGGAATTTCAAACGGTGGTCGTGACCGGGCGCAATGAGGAGTTGCGGCGGGAATTGGCGGCGCAGGATCGGAAGCATCCGACGCATGTCCTGGGGTTTTCATCGAACATGCACGAATTGATGGCGATATCAGATCTTGTGATTACGAAGCCGGGCGGGTTGACGTCGTCGGAGTCGCTGGCGATGGGCAAGCCGTTGTTCATTCTGAATCCGATTCCAGGGCAGGAGGCGGCGAACAGTGATTTTCTATTGGAACGCGGAGCAGCGGGGAAGGTGAATCGTGTGGAGGATTTGCCATATCGGATTGAGCAATTGTTGGGGTCGAAGAAACTGACGGAAATGGCAGCGGCGGCGAAGGCGTTGGGGCGTCCGCACGCGGCGAGGAGTGTTTGTGAGGAAGTGATGAAGAGGGTGGGGCGGGAGATCGTGAGCGCGTAGGTATGGGAGAAGAATTCCAAAGCGCCAGAGGGCTGGCGCAGTCCAAGACGCTAACGCGAGTCACGGAGCGCCAGAGAATCCGCCAGGTTTTGGAGTGCGCTGGCCCTCCAGCGCTTTTGCTTCGTTCTCAATCAACCTTCGGCCATTGAGCGAGACCCATACAGGCATTTATCGCGTGATGCGTCGGATTATCGGCGTGGCGCTGGGGTTTTACTTTCGACACATCGAGCGGTTTCATGTGGAGCGTGTGCCGGTGGGCGGACCCGTTCTCATTGTTTCCAATCATCCGGGTTCGTTGACGGATTCGTTCGTGATTGGGTATTCGGTTCCGCGCAAGGTCAATTTCATCGGGACGGTGCAGCTGTTTCAATTCAAGCCGGTGAAGTGGCTGCTGACGCAATGCGGAGTGATTCCGATCAATCGGGCGAAGGATAATCCGCGCGCGATGCGCAGTGTGGCGGATACGTTTGAGGCGGTGTATCAGGTGCTGGAACGGGGCGAGGCGGTGGGTATTTTTCCTGAAGGTGTGACGTATGATGATTCGGAGCTGAAGGAAATCAAATCCGGCGCGGCGCGCATGGCGTTGGAATTGGAGAACCGGCATGAGGGCAAGCTCGGTTTGCGCGTGGTGCCGGTTGGCTTGACGTATTCGGCGAAGGAGCGTTATCGCAGCGAGGTGCTGGCGAATTTTGGCGAGCCGATGATGGCGACGGATTTCTTGGTGGGGTATGCGGAGCATCGGAAGGAGTGCATCACGCGATTGACCGGCGAAATTGAGCGGCGGATTCAATCGTTGATTCTGCACATTCCCAAGCTGGAGCAGGCGCGCGTGGTGGAAGCGGTGAAGCGGCTTTATCTGGAAAGGCTGTTGGTGGGAAATCGCGTTGAACCGGCGCCGGCGGGCGCGACGGAGCTGATGTTGGCGCAGAGGATTGTCGCGGCGGTGGACCGTGTCTTTCGCACGCAACCGGAGCGGGCGGCGGCGTTTGTGGCGAAGCTGGATTTTTACGAGCGCTGGCTGGCGCGGCTACGGATTTCGGATGAGGCATTGGAGTCGACGCCGCGAAAGCGAAATGTCGCGGCGCAAAGCTTCGCCTGGGCGGTGATTGCGATTGTGGGAGCGCCGATTGCATTTTACGGCTGGGTGCACCGGCTGATTCCGTATTCGATTGTGCAATGGGCGAAGCGAAAATTCACGTTACCGGACCGGCAGAAAGCGCAGGCGTCGACGACGTCGATCGCGGCGGGGATTGTGGCGTTTGGATTTTGCTACGGGGTTTTTATTGGAACCTGCCAGTGGCTGTTCGGGTGGCCGGTGAGTCTTTGGTACGGGTTGTCGCTACCGGTTACTGGATTGCTGGCGTATTACTATTTACGGGAGTTGGGGAAACTTTGGGGCGGCGTGCGCAATACTGTAGTGTTGTTGCGAGCGCCGTTTG
>Ga0070731_10004552_pt1 | contig 11856 bp, 10 predicted proteins | sample Coa_R1_2_FD_66448 | JGI IMG/M metagenome (GOLD analysis project Ga0070731, IMG submission 66448) | Surface soil microbial communities from Centralia Pennsylvania, which are recovering from an underground coalmine fire - Coalmine... | ecosystem: Environmental > Terrestrial > Soil > Unclassified ... | reverse complement strand
GACGATGACCGCGACCCGCCCGTCGACGTCGCCGATGATCTGCATCTCGGCGACCTCGTTCGGCCGGATGCGGCGCTTGTCGATGATCGCGAGGTTGGCGTCGAGCCGCTTCGCGAACGCGCGCGCGCGCTCGACGCCGCCGGCGTCGGGCGAGATGACGGTGACGTCGCGGCTTCCGACGCGGTCGCGAAGGTACTCGAGCAGGACCGGGGTCGCGTAGACGTTGTCGACCGGGACGTCGAAGAAGCCCTGGATCTGCCCGGCGTGGAGGTCGACGGTCAGGACGCGCGACGCACCCGCCGTCGTGATCAGGTCGGCGACCAGCTTCGCGCTGATCGGCACGCGGGGCGACACCTTCCGGTCCTGGCGGGCGTAGCCGTAGTACGGGATGACTGCCGTGATGCGGCGTGCTGACGCGCGCTTGAACGCGTCGAGCATCAGCAGCAGCTCCATCAGGTGGTCGTTCGTGGGCGTCGACGTGGATTGGAGGACGAACACGTCGCCGCCGCGCACGTTCTCGGTGATCTCGACCTGCACCTCGCCATCGCTGAAGCGCGCCACTTCGGCCTGGCCGATCGGCACCCCGAGCGACGCGCAGATGGCCTGCGCCAGTGCGCGGTTCGAGTTGCCCGCGAATATCTTGATCTCGTCCTTCAGCTGCCGCTCCCGTGCTCTATTCCCGCGATCTGGGCGGGAAGGACTCGAACCTTCGGTGCCGGATCCAAAGTCCGGTGCCTTACCAGCTTGGCGACCGCCCACCAGCCGACGAAGCCGCCTCCGCGAAACCGGGGATGCTAGGTTTTGCCCTCTTCGATGTCAACCGCTACGAAGGCGGGAATGCTGGCCTTCGAGCGGGTCGCGCACGCGGCCGCACGCCGCGCGGGCGCCCTCTTGCGTGCCCGCTACACGGGGCGCCACGAGATCGCGTTCAAGTCGAGCGCGATCGACCTCGTGACCGACACCGACCGCGACGCCGAGGCGCTGATCGTCGCCGCCCTCGCGGCCGCGTTCCCCGAGCACGGGATCATCGCCGAGGAGTCGGCGGCCCGGCCGTCCCGGGACGGGCACCAGTGGTACGTCGATCCGCTGGACGGGACGACCAACTTCGCCCACGGGTACCCGCAGTTCGCGGTGTCGATTGCCCTCGCCCGGGGCGACGACCTGATCGTCGGCGTCGTCTACGACCCTGTGCGCGACGAGACGTTCAGCGCCGTCCGCGGCGCGGGCGCGCGCCTGAACGGCTCGCCCATCGCCGTCTCGCCCGTGGCGCGGCTCGAACGGGCGCTCCTGGCGACCGGCTTCCCCTACGACCGGCGCCAGCACGCCGACCACTACCTCGCGTTCTTCAAAGAGGGGATGCAGCGCGCGCAGGGGGTCCGCCGGGAAGGCTCCGCGGCGCTCGACCTCTGCTGGCTCGCCTGCGGCCGGCTCGACGCCTACTGGGAGGAGAAGCTGAAACCGTGGGATCTCGCCGCCGGCCGGCTCGTCGTCGAAGAGGCGGGCGGCCGGGTCACCGACTTCGCCGGCGGACCCCATCGCCTGAGCGGCGAGGAGACGGCCGCGTCGAACGGGTCGATCCACGCCGAGCTGCTCGCGATGCTCGCCGACGTGGCGCGTCGCCATCCGTTGTGATAGCCGGTCCGACCCTACGCCCCCGTGGTGAAATGGATATCACACAGGCCTCCGGAGCCTGGGGTAGAGGTTCGATTCCTCTCGGGGGCACTCGGCGACGCGCGGCGGGTCGGACGCGCCAAGTGCTTGCCTCGTCAGAACTCTTTGTCTAGATTCGTCAGACCGGATCCGACTCTCCCTGGCCTGGGCCTGGGCGGGAGGAGGGGCTAGTGGTGATGCAGGAATTTCCCAAGTGCCAGAAGTGCAACAACGGGACGCTGATCCCGCTCTCCGACTACGGGCAAGAGGGTGCGTCGGTGATCTTCAAGGCCTGGGCGTGCACGAACCCGGACTGTGGCTTCTCCCTTCGCGTCGACAAGGGTGAGGTCACCTACGGCAAGAAGATCGAGCACAAGCACTAGGCCTTACTCGGGCGGGACGACTGCCGCTTTGAGAAGCCGCTGGAGCGGCTTGAAGTCGGCGCTCTCGGCGGACCGCACCAACTCCAGCAGCGCCTGCTCGCTCGTCGTCGGCAGCATGCCCGCGGTGCGCATCTTCTCCCACGCGGGTACGACATCCGCAGTACGACGGGATGATGTGGCGTCGCGGGCGACGTGCACCTGAAAGCCGCGCGCGAGGAGATCGTGCACCGTCTGGTTGATGCAGGCGTGCGTCTCGATGCCGGCGACGAGGACCTGGCGCCGGCCCGTCGCGGTGAGTCGCTCGACGAACGGCTCGGCGCCGCAGCAGCTCATGGTGAGCTTCTCGATCCGCTTGAGCCCGGCCGGCAGCTTCGCCGCCAGCTCGGGGGCGGTCGTGCCGAGCCCGCGCGGGTACTGCTCGGTCACCAGCACCGGCACGTTGAGGATGGCAGCGCCGTCGAGGAGGAGGCCGCTCGCCGCGACCACGCGATTCCAGTCGTGGAGCGCCGTGCGATAGCCTTCCTGGACGTCGACCACTAACAGCACGGTATCGTCGCGAGCGAGGAGCGCGGGATGTCGCATGCGGCTTCCTTAGCGAACCGTCTCCGCGGCGGCAAAGGCGTCGTCCTCGGGCTCGCCCTTGCGGCGGGTCTGCTCGCAGTCGTCGCGGCGACCGTCCCGACGATCGTCGCGCGCCGCGCCGCGGCGAGTCTCGGCAGCGCGCTGCGCACCTCGGTCCGGGTCGGATCGCTCGCGTGGAATCCGTTCACGGGGACGTGGACGCTCGACGGCCTCCGCGTCGCGGCGGAGCACGGCCCGGCCGCGTTCTCGGCCCGCCGGGTCCGGGCGACGGTATGGGTCATCGATCTGCTGCGCGGCCGGCGGCGCGTCCGCGCGCTGACACTCGCGGGGGCGCGGCTCCGCCTGCGCGCGACCCCGGGGGGCTGGGAGCTCCCGCTCCCCGCGAGCGACGCGAGCGGGGACGCGGGGCTCCCGGCCGTCGACGTCGACTGGGCGGGGGCGCCGCGTGCACGGATCCGTCTCGAGGCGGCGCCGGAGGGGCGCTCTTCGCTGCGACTCCGGCAGCTCGAGCTGACGGGCACGCTGTCGCCGGCGGGGACGAACGCGACGGTCTGGACGCGCGGACGTCTCGACCGTGGCGGGGTGGCGCTCGGCGGTCGTCTCCGGACGGCGGCCGCGACCCGGCGGGTCAAGCTGCGTCTCGCGGCGACCGATCTCGACGTCGCGCGCATTTTGAAGCTCGCGCAGGTGACGGCGATCCGCGACCTGCGCGGCCGGGTCGACCTCAAGGCCCGCTACGACGAGGCCGGCGAGCCCGGGAGCATCGTCCGCCGGGCCGTCGGCCAGATGCGCGGGCACGACGTCGCGCTCGGCGCGCCCGCCATCGAGGCGGTCTCGGTCCACGACGTGGACGTCAGGCGCTTCGACCTCGACCTCGGACGGCGGGCGGTCGCCCTCGGAGCGGTCCGGGTTCGTGGCGCGGAGGTCTGGGTTCGCGGCGCGGGCGTGCCGTCTGGTCCCGGTGGTGAACCGGCGTGGGTAGTGACCGTTACGGGTGCGACCGTGGACGGCGGCGTCGTGCACTACATCGACCCGAACGGCGCACCGCCCATCGACGTGACCGTCGAGCAGGCGCGCCTGGACCGGGTCGGCGCGCCCGACGCGCCCGTCCACGTTTCGCTCGCCGCGACGGTCGCCACCGGCGGCCACCTCGCGCTCGATGGCGACGTCGTTCGCCTCCCTCTCGGCGCGACCGGGCAGGTCCGCGCGGACGACGTGGTCCTGCCCGCGCTCGTCGAGACGCTGCGTCTGCCCGTACGACTGGAGTCGGGACGGCTCACGGTCGCGGCGCAGGTTGTCTTCCGGGACGGCGCCGTGCGTGGCTCGGGTGACGTCACGATCGCCGACGTGAAGACGATCTCGCCCGACCCCGCGGCCCCCGAGGACGTCATGGCCGTGCAGACGATCCGGCTCCGGGTGCGTGACGCGGGCACGAATCCGCCCGCGGTCGACGTCGACTCGCTCGAGATCGCGTGGCCCTACGTCCTGATCGACCGGCGGCCGGACGCGATCTTCCCGCTGACGGTGCTGCCGGCCTCGCGGGGGCCCACCGTGACCCCGCCCAACCTCCGCATCGGGCACGGCAGCGTCATCGGCGCACGCATCGACTTCCGCGACCTCACGATGACGCCACCGTACTGGCGCGCACTCGCGGGACTCCGCATCGACGCGCGCACGATCGAGGCGCCAGCGGTGCGGATCGCGCAGGTCGACGCGTCCGGACTGATCGACGAGCTGTCGCCGTTACGCGTGCACGGGACGGTCGGGACGCGCACCGAGCTGGTCGCAGAGGTCGAGCGACTCGCGCTGCCGCCGTTCAACGCCTATCTGGCCGAAGGCAACGCGCCCTACGTCGTCGCCTCCGGTCTGGTGAGCGGGCGGAGCACCGTCGTCCTCGAGCGATCACAGCTGGAGGTCGACAACCAGGTCGTCCTCTCCCGCCTCGGGCTCGGCGGCTCGGTCGGACCGGATTTCGTCCAGCGCGACGTCGGCATCCCGCTGACGCTCGCCCTCGCGCTGATGAAGGACTATCGCGGCGACATCGCGCTCGCCCTGCCCTTCGGCGGCGACCTGCGCGAGCCGAGCTTCGATCTCCGCTCGGTGGTCATCCAGGCGGTCGTGCGTGCGATTCGTGGCGCCGTCCTCTCCCCGCTGAACGCCCTCGGTCGCGTCTTCATGCGTGACGGCCGCATCGAGTCGATCGCGCTCGACTCGATCCCCTTCGCGGCCGGCGCACGCACGCTCGACACGTCCGGACGGCAGCGCGTGGAGCAGGTCGCCCGGGTCCTCACCGTGCATCCCGAGCTCGGCGTGCGGCTGCGCGGCGTGGCGGCCGGGCCCGACCTCGAGCGGCTGCGCGACGAGGCGGTGCTGTCGGCGCTCGCCCGCGCGTCGGACGCCACCCGCCTGCGCGCATACGTCGAGGCGCGCGCATCGGGCTCGCCGCCCCCGCCGATCTCCGACGCCGAGCACGCCCGCCTCGATGCCCTGTACGCCGGACTCCCCTTCCCCGGCGCGGCGCTCCAGGCGCTCGCCGAGGACCGTGGGGCGGTCGCAGCGGCGGCGCTCATCCTCGAGCAGCACGTCGATCCGGCGCGCGTGACGCCGGTCCGTCCGGAGCTGCCGGGACCGGACGACCTCGCGCCGGCACCGGAGGCGAACGTCGAGCTCGCGGAGCGCTGACGGCTTGCGTCCCCCGCCGGCCGCGCGCTAGAGACCGCCGCAATGCGGGTGGCTGCGCTCCTCGTCGCGCTCTCGCTCTCGACCGCCGCCCTCGCGGCACCGGCCGACCGGTCAGCGGCACGCTCCGCGCTCGACACGGGGATCGCCGTGGCGGCCAACATCGTGCCGGGTGTCTCGAGCCTCTACGCGCCGCGCTGTCTGCCCGGCTACGTCTTCTGCAAAGCGATCTTCGCGGTGATGAGCGTCATCGCGGCGGCGGACCAGCTGGCGCTCTCCGGCGGCGGCGACCTGACGCAGACGCGCGGCATCCTGTACCGCGGGTTCGCCGGCGACTGGTACATCGGCACCCGCCACGTCCGCGGCGAGGCCACGCCGGAACCGCTCCCCGACCCACCCCCGCCGCCGTCGAGCGGCGGCAAGTGGGAGCCGCCGCCGCTCTGATCGTTACTCGGAGACGACCTTCGCCGACTTGATCGTCACGGTGTCGACCGGGACGTTCTGGTGCGGCCCCTTCGTCGTCGTCTTCACCTGCTCGATCTTCTTCACCACGTCCATGCCCTCGACGACCTTGCCGAAGACCGCGTAGCCGACCTTGTCCTGCGCGCTCTCCTTGTTGAGGAATGTGTTGTCCTTGACGTTGATGAAGAACTGCGACGTCGCGCTGTCCGGCACCGACGTCCGCGCCATCGCGAGGGTCCCGGTCTCGTTCTTGAGGCCGTTGTCCGACTCGTTCTTGATCGGCGGCTTCTGCCCCTCGCGCTTGTCCTGCATGTCGGCGTTGAGCCCGCCGCCCTGGACCATGAAGCCGGGGATGACGCGGTGGAAGATCGTGCCGTCGTAATACCCGGCCTTTACGTACTCGAGGAAATTCTTGACCGTGATCGGCGCCTTGTCCTGGTAGAGCTCGACCTTGATGTCCCCCATCGACGTCGACAGAACCACCATTGGATTTCCTTTCCCCGCTGCGGCGGCCACGCCGCCGAGACCGAGCGCTAGAGTAATGATGCCGAGTGCCCGCAACATGCGATCCCCTCCCGGATTTCGTTGATCGCGCCGTCTCTTCCACACCGCCCGCGGCGCCGCAACCGGCGTCAGTGCGCGCCGTGCAACCCGGGCATCGGCAGCCGGACCGTCGTCACGGTGCGCGCGAGATCGCCGCGAACCTCGACGCAGCGGCGATTGTAGACTCCGGTCACGAGCCGGCGCCACGAGATGTGCGCGTTCGCGACCACGTCGCCCTCGCGGTCGAGCGCGAGGATCGTCGCGAGCGCCTCGCGGACGTCCGGCTCGCCGGCGCGGAGCGGGACGCCGAGGACCGAGCTGCGGCACGAGATCGCGCTCACGTCGGGCCGCAGGAGCTTCAGGCCGACGTCGTCGCCGTCCGGATGCACGACGCCGAGCGTCCCAAGCGAGCTCGCGCAACCGAGGGCGAGCACGAGGCCGGGGAGGACGAGCCTCATCCGAGCGCGCCCGCGTCCTTCAGGCGCGCGATCTGCTCCCAGTCGTAGCCGGCTTCGAGCAGCACCTCCTCGGTGTGCTGGCCGAGCTCCGGCGCGGGTCCCTGCACCGCGGCCGGCGTGGCGCCGAAGCCGATCGGGCTACGCACGACGCGCAGTGGTCGCCCACCGGGCAGCTCGGCGTTCGCGAAGGCACCGAGCGCCGCCGCCTGCGGATCGTCGGCGACCTCGGCGACCGTCTGCACGCGCCCCCAGTAGCAGTCCTCCGCGTCGAGGATGCGCGCCCATTCGTCGAGCGGCCGCGAGGCGAAGATCGGATCCAGGACGGCGATCAGCTCCCGGCAGTGCTGGAAGCGGATTAGCGCGTTCGCGAAGCGCACGTCGTCGCGGAGGTCGTCGCGGCCGAGCGCGCGACAGAACGCCGCCCAGTGCCGGTCGGGCTGGAGCATGACGAGGTGCAGCCAGCGGTTGTCCTTCGTCCGGTAGAAGTTGAAGAGCGGGTTCGGCGCGGCGGCGCGACCCCCGGGCGTGTGGCAGTAGCCGGTGGTGATCGCCACCTGGACGTCGCTCGCGAGCATCCAGAGCCCGTTCTCGTAGAGCGACGTGCGGATTTCCTGGCCGACCCCCGTCCGATCGCGCGCGAAGAGCGCCGCGGCAATCGCGCCCGCGATGCCGAGGCCCGTCATGTGATCGCCCATTCCCGGCCGTTGCGTGGGCGGCGGTCCCTCCGGCTCGCCGAGCGAAGCCATGATCCCGGCGCGCGCCCAGAACGCCGCGTAGTCGAACGCCGCCCGGTCCTGCTCCGGCCCCTCCGTCCCGTAGCCGGTGAGCCCGGCGTACACGAGGCGCGGGTTCACCTCGCGCAGCGTGGCGTAGTCCATCCCGAGCGCCGTGAGCTTCCGCCGGCGTAAGTTCGACAGGAAGACGTCGGCCCGGCGCACGAGCGCGTGCGCGACCGCGCGTCCGTCCTCCGTACGCAGATCGATCGTGACGCTGCGCTTGCCGCGGTTGTCGAGCTGGAAGGCCGGGTTCACGTCCGGCTGGTACGGGACGAGCCCCGTTGCCGCGAGGCCGCGGAGCGGATCGCCGTCGGGCGGCTCGATCTTCACCACCTCGGCGCCCCAATCGGCGAGGACGGCCGCGGCGGCGGGGACCGCGACCCAGATGCCGAGCTCGACGACGCGCACGCCCGCCAGTGGTCCCGCCATGGCGCGCGACCCTGCCACGGCCGCACGCGCCTCTGCAAACCAGCGCGGCCCGTGGTACACCGGCGGCATGGACGACGGCCGCGTCCTCGGACCGACCTCGCACTACTTCTACTCGCAGCGGCTGAAGCTCCACTACGTCGACTGGGGAAACTCCGATCTTCCGCCGCTGCTGCTGCTCCACGGTGGGCGCGATCACTGCCGGAGCTGGGACTGGGTCGCCGCCGAGCTGCGCGCGCACTTCCACGTCGTCGCCCCCGATCTGCGCGGCCACGGCGATTCGGCGTGGGCGATCGGCAGCACGTACTCGATGATCGACTACGTCCTCGACCTGGCGGCATTCCTGAAGAGCCTCGAGCTTCTGCCGGTCTCGATCATCGCGCACTCGCTCGGCGCGCGTGTCGCGCTGCAGTACGCGGGCATGTACCCGGAGCGGGTGACGAAGCTGGTCGCGATCGAAGGCCTCGGGCCGCCGGCCGGGTTGGGCAAGCCCGTCTCCGCCGTCGCGCGCATGCTGCAGTGGGTCCGCGAGATGCAGTCGCTCGCGCGCCGCTCGCCGCGACCGTACGCGACGCTCGACGAGGCCGTCGCGCGGATGCAGGAGGCGAACCCGCATCTCACCGGCGAACAGGCCCGCCACCTCACCGTGAACGGCGTCATCCGGCACGAGGACGGGACGTACGCCTGGAAGTTCGACAACTTCGTCCGCGCCGTCTCGCCCTACCTCTTCAACGTCGACGAGGCGCGCGAGTTCTGGAGCCACGTCACGTGCCCCGTGCTGCTCGTGCGCGGGAGCGAATCCTGGGCACCCGATCCGGTCGCGGAGGGCCACGCGAGCGCGTTCCGCGATCCGGAGATCATGACCGTCGCGCGCGCCGGTCACTGGGTGCATCACGATCAACTCGACGAGTTCCTGCGCGGCGTGCGCGCGTTCCTCGGCGTGGCGTGATGCGTCCGGCCCTCGTCGCCGTCGCGGTCGGCTGCGTGCTCGGCTGCCGCACCGCACCGCCCGCGGAGACGCGCATCGACCTGCGCGCGTATCTCGCCCGCACGCGCGCATGGGCCCCGGTCGAGTCCGAGGCCGCGCACACGATCGAGCGCATCATGAAGACCCAGTTCGTCGACGAGGCCGAGGTGCTGCGCCAGATCGCCGACAGCAAGCCCCGCGTCCTCGCCCACCTCCAGACGCTGCGCAGCTACACGCCGCACTCGAAGGAGGTCGCTACCGTGCACGCCCACTACGTCGCGGCGTGGGAACGCCTCCTCGCCGGGTACGAGGCGATCGAGCAGGGGTTCGCGAGCGGCGACTACACGAAGCTCGCGCGCGGGCGCGAAGCGATGGAGGCATGGCGCGCCGGCATCGTCGACGTCGCGCAAGAGCTGCGCGAGCTGATGCAGCACTTCGACGTCGACGCGAGCGGTCCGGTCGAGAGCCGAGCCCGCGATGGCGTGGTCCCCCAGCGCTCGACGCAGAGCACGAAATCGAGCCCCTGCCCCGCCGCGATCGCCTGATACTTCTCCCAGAACGCGACATCGATCGCGCGCAGCTTGAGCGGGACGCGTGCACCCCGGTAGCGCCGGTACGCGTCGGGGCCGCCGTTGTACGCGGCATAGGTCGCCCGCGCCGCGTTCTCGGGCCGCTCGTTCGCCTCGCGGATTCCGTAGCGAGTGAAGAGCTGTGCGAGGATCTCGGCGCCCGCGCCGGCGTTGTACCCGACGTCCCACTCGAGCTTGCGGACGTCGAAGAAGCCGCGCCACACACGCCGGTTCACCTGCATGATGCCGACGTCGCCCGTGCTCGAGAGGAGGTACGTCACGCGTCCGTTGCGCTGGACGAACTGCCGCCAGCAGCTCTCCTGCCACGCCGTGGCGGCAACCAGGTGCTGAAACAGCTCGCGAAACCGCGCCTCGACCTGGTTCGAGTCCGCGGTCCGCTCGGCGTCGGACGTCAGCAGACGCGCGACGCCATCACGGTATTCGCCGAGCTCCTCCGGGCGCGGCACCCAGCGGTCCAGGCGACGAAGAACCGCGTTGATCTCGGTCACGGGTGCCGATGCCGCCCACGCCGCTCGCCCGCCCAGCCACGACGACGGCTCGGGCTCCGGCTCCGCCGTCCCGGGGGGCGACGAGGCCGGCTCGTGGAAGTGGAAGAGGTCGCGCAGCACCGAATCGGGCGATTCGGAGTACGCGATCGGGTCGCCGGCGTACCCGGGCTCCAGCACGAGGGCCAGTCGGCGCAGCCCGTCGGCGGAGATCTCGAGCCCGAGCGATGGCCCGAGCCCGTCGAGCGCCGCGAGCGCGTCGCCGGCCGCGACGAACGCCACGTACCGGAGCGCTCGGTCGCCGAGGGCACCGTGCGCCGCGACGTCGCGCACGACCTGGCGTAGACGGTCCCACGAGTCGAGAAAGAGCTGGCGGACGGGATCGACGCCCGCCTCCGGACCGCTCGCGAGCGCCGTCAGAAGACGCTCCCGGCTGTCGAGGAGGATGGCGAGCAGCTCGTCGCGGACCGACGGATCGACGCGGAGCGCGGCGATCTCCTTCACGACGAACACGAGAAACGCATCCCAGCTCTCGAGCGCCGCCTGCCACCGGGCGGGCTCCATCGGCGCGAGCGGAGGCGCGGGGCCGCCGGTCGCCGTCTCACTCGGAGGAACGTCCATCGCGACCGGCACGCGGATACCGTCGTCGTCGACCGTGACCGAGAGCGGGCGCAGCGTGTCGAGCGCGGCGCGCACCGGGCGCGTGCGCTCGGGCTCCGCGCTCGCCCGGATCAGCGCCTTCGCCTCGTCGACCGGCGGACCGAGGTCGAACGCGAACTCCGTCACGCGCTCCTCGAACTGCGGCTTGATGACGTCCCAGAGCCGGCTCGCGACCACCGTGCGGCGCCAGGCCGGGTCGTAGACGTGCGAATCGAGGTCGGTGAGCCGGAGCTGCCAGTCGGGGCCGATCGTCGGTGACGCGAGCGTGTCGAGATGTCCGTCCCAGGAGATCGGCGCGATACAGAGCCCGAGGAATCCGAAGCCGAGCCGCGCCCGTCCCGTCGCCGTGATGCGGAGGCGGGCGTCGCCCCGTTCGACGTGGAGGTCGCGCACGGTGACGGATCGACAGCCGCCGGCAGTGCCCCACAAGACGGCGGAGCCGTCCGCACCTGGACGGAGCGACTGCAGCAGGGCCGCGGCCAGCACCGGATGGTCGACGACCAGCGGGAAGGTGATTTGGTCGGCGGCAGCGACACGCGCGCCCCCGAGGAGCACGCAGAGCGCGACGAAAATGGAACGGGCCCGGCCGCGCTGTCGCGGCTCGAGCCCGTTCGAGAAGATCCGGCGGCGTCCTACTCTCCCACACGGCGACCGTGCAGTACCATCGGCGCTGGAGGGCTTAACGGCCGTGTTCGGGATGGGAACGGGTGTTTCCCCTCCGCCATCACCGCCGGAAACCGGATCGTCAATCTGGACGGGCAACATGGAGAGCAAGCGAGTGGTAACTCACCCAGGCAGGAGAATTATGGTCAAGCCGCACGGCCATTTAGTACCGGTTAGCTCCACGCCTTACGGCGCTTCCACACCCGGCCTATCAACCTCGTCGTCTACGAGGGGCCTTCAGGGGCCTTGCGGCCCGGGGATGCCTCATCTCGGGGCTGGCTTCCCGCTTATATGCTTTCAGCGGTTATCCGATCCGCACATGGCTACCCGGCGGTGCGGCTGGCGCCACAACCGGATCACCAGCGGTGCGTCCATCCCGGTCCTCTCGTACTAGGGACAGCACCCCTCAAGCATCCTGCGCCCACGGCGGATAGGGACCGAACTGTCTCACGACGTTCTGAACCCAGCTCGCGTGCCACTTTAATCGGCGAACAGCCGAACCCTTGGGACCTGCTCCAGCCCCAGGATGTGA
>Ga0070731_10004551_pt1 | contig 11858 bp, 11 predicted proteins | sample Coa_R1_2_FD_66448 | JGI IMG/M metagenome (GOLD analysis project Ga0070731, IMG submission 66448) | Surface soil microbial communities from Centralia Pennsylvania, which are recovering from an underground coalmine fire - Coalmine... | ecosystem: Environmental > Terrestrial > Soil > Unclassified ... | reverse complement strand
GCCGGGCCATCCGCTGGGCCAGGAGCAACCCGTGGCGCTTCGCGATCCTGCCTGCGATCGCCTGCGCCGCGATCGCGCTCGTGCTGACCGTGGTCACAGGGGGCGGCGCCCTGCACGGGGTGGTGAGCGGCCTGTGGCACGGCGGCCTGGCCTTCGGCTTGACCGGCGTCGCCGGGATGGCCAGCAAGTCCCGCCAGAAGGACGCCTAGGCCCTGCAAGCAGATCGGGCTAGCAGATCGGGCTAGCAGATCGGTCTAGCCCGGTCGGGCTAACCAGGTCGGGGCTGGTCGGCCGGGCCGGCCCGCCGGGTGATCAGCTGCCCGCATCCCCCGTCGCAAGCGCGATGCCCTTGTTCAGCTCGGCCAGCGTGACCGCCCCGAAGACGCGATCGACGATGCGGTGCCTGGCGTTGAGGAAGAACGTCTGCGGCAGCCCGCTGACGCCGTAGGCGGATGCGGCCGTGAACTCGGGGTCCCAGCCCACCGGGTAGGTGACGCCCTTCGCGCGGGTGAACGACAGCGCGTGGCTGACGATGTCGTTCTCATCCAGGCCGACCAGGGCGATCTTGCCGTGCTCGCCGCGGTAGAACCGGGCCAGCAGCGGGGTTTCCTGCTGGCAGGGCTCGCACCAGGACGCGAAGAAGTTCACGATGAGCGGCCGGCCCGCGTACCCGGCCAGCGAGATCTGCTGCGCGGAATGGCCGAGGGCAGGAAAGCTGAACGAGGGCGCGGGCGGCTCGGCGGCCGGCCCGGCCGGCGCCGCCGAACCCGAGCTGGCCAGGGCGATGCCCGCCAGCGAGCCCGCCACGCACAGGACTGCAAAGCCGGCGAGGAGCTTGTGCCTGACCGCTGACCGCCACACGTCGCCGATCGCGCCCGCCCAGGTCTGCTGGCTCACGCCCGGATTCACCCCGCCCTCAGCCGCCCTGACGTCATGGCTTGCGTGCCAGTGTGTCACCCGCCGTTTGTCCGCTCGCGGGCGCGGCCGGCGGCAGCGCGAGCGGCGGGGAAGGCGCGGGCAGCAGCACATCGAACTCGCTGCCCTGGTTCGGGCGGCTGCGGACCAGGACGTCGCCGCCGTGGGCCCGGGCCACGGCGCGGACCAGGGCCAGCCCCAGGCCGGTCCCGCGGGGGTGCCCGCTGTCGCCGCTGCGGAACCTGTCGAAGATGTGCGAGAGCATCTCGGCCGGGATGCCCTGGCCGGCGTCCGCGACGATCAGGCGCGCCGGCCCGCCCGCCCGCCCGGCCACGACCGACAGCTTGATCACGTCGCCGTCGCCGGTGTGCCGCACCGCGTTCTCCAGCAGCGCGTCAACGGCCAGGCCGAGCCGCTCCCGGTCCGCCTGGACGGTCGCCTGGTCCAGCCGGCCGACCTGCCAGCCGCGGTTCGCGGTGGGCCGCCACCGGCGCAGGATTTCCATGGTGAAGCCGTCCAGCGCGACCGGCTCGAGGTGCAGGAACTCCGGGCCCTCGGCCGCGGCGATGACCAGGAGCCGTTCGGCGATCCGCCGCAGCCGGTTCAGCTCGCCGAGCACCACCTGGATGTCGTGCCCCTCCTGACGGCTGGTCAGGCCGCCCGCGAGCAGCTCGGCGTGACCTAGCGCGATGGTGATCGGCGTGCGGAGCTGGTGCGAGGCGTCCTGGAGGAATCGGCGCTGGGTGGCGAGCAGCCGCGCGTTCTCCTCGCCGACCAGGCGCGACTCCCGCTCGGCGGCCTGCTTGCGCTGGGCGTGCCAGACCATCGCGCCGAACATCGCGGCCATCAGCGGGACCTCGGTCAGCTCGGCGGCAGGCTCCGACCCGCGCATCACGTCCAGCCCGATGCCGGCCGCGGTGGTGGCCATGACCGCACCGAGCACCCACAGCGTCGGCGCGGTAGCCCAGGTGCGGAACCCGTACAGCAGCGTGAAGCTGATCCAGATGAAATGGAACGGGATCGTCTCCCAGCCGGGGAACACCAGGATCGCCGCCAGGTTGATCGCGGAGAAGACCGCCCACGCGGCGTCGAGCAACCCGGGCCGGAAGGGCCAGCTGAGCCTGACCGCGAACCTGCCGAACCCAGACCACGGGCTCACGGGCGCGGAGCTGTCCGGGTCAGCGCCCGGCGAGCTGATATCCCTCACCGCGCACCGTCTTGATGAGGCCGAAGCCGAGCTTGGACCGCAGGCGCCGCACGCACACGTCGACGACGTTCGAGCCGGGGTCGAAGTCGTACCCCCAGACCGTCGCCAGCAGCTGCCCCTTCGTGACGGACTGGCCCGGGTGCTCGGCCAGCTCGCGGAGCAGCAAGAACTCGAGCCTGGTCAGCGGGACGGGGCCGGTACCGATGTCGGCGACCAGGCGTCCGACGTCCAGGGTGAGATCCCCGGCTCTGATGACCTCCCCGGCCCGGTCGTGGGCCAGCTCCCCGGGCCAGCCGCGCAGCCTGACCCTGACCCGGGCTAGCAGCTCGGCCAGCGAGAACGGCTTGGTTAGGTAGTCCTGGGCCCCGCGTTCCAGGCAGTCCACCTTGGCGGCGACATCCGCCAGGCAGGACAGCACGAGGACCGCCTGATCGGGGCGGGCGGCCAGCAGGCGTTCGAGGATGACCTGGCCGGTCATGTCCGGCATGACCAGGTCCAAGATGACCAGGTCGTAGTGGCTGGCGCGGGCCCGCTGGAGCGCCTCGGTCCCGGTCGCCGCGAAGTCAGCGGCGTAGCCGGCCGCACCCAGGGCCCGGCCGATGAAGGACCGGATGCCAGGCTCGTCGTCCGCGACGAGGATCCTGGCGCCAACCGTATGCGCTGACTGGGTGACGGTGGCCTGAACCGTTTCCTGCGAAGTCATCGCCTCTTCGCCGCTTATGGTCGTCTGCCGCTCCCGCGTGGTGCGGCTCCACCCAAGCTGCCAAGCTCAGCCCGCCGTGGAACCTGTCCCCCCAGCCATTACCAACCGTTCCTGTCCTGGCCTCGATGTTTCTACGCGGGTTAGCCGCTGGTCAAGTACCGGTAACAGTCGGGTCTCATCTGTTACCGGCCTGTGTCACAAACGATTGCAATTGGTGGCCCTGGCGTCCGGGCGCACCTGAGCACTAGGTTTCGTCCCGTGGACGCGGAGCAACACGTACAGCTGGCCGCGGCACCGCGCCGCTCGCGGCGCTGGCTCGCGGTAGCGGCGGTCGCGCTCGTCGCGGCCAGCCTGCTGCCGCCGCTGGAGGTGCTCGCGCGGCGGTACCTGTTCGTCGAGGCGGTCCAGTTCTGCGTGTTCGCCCTGGCCGCCCCGGCGCTCGCCGTGCTCGGAGCGCCCTCGCGCCCATTCACCTGGGCCGCTGGCCCCGGTGCTGGCCACGGTGAAGACGGCCTCGTGGGGCCGGCGGAGGCTCGGCGGCGGTCGCCGTTCGCGGCCGCCGTGGGCTACCTGGTCGCGTGGGTGGCGGTCTGCGTGGCCTGGCGGCTGCCGCCTGTCCTTGACGGGCTGGCCCGTCATCCCGTGCTCGTCGCGCCGGAAGCCGTGACGCTGTGCGCCGCAGGCGCCGGGCTCTGGCGGCAACTCGTTCATCCGCCGCCGCGGGCGCCGCGGCTCCCGCGGCCCCAGCGCGCCTGCGTCGCGGCGCTGGCCATGTGGTCCATCTGGGTGAGCGCCTACGTCCTGGGCTTCGCCAGCCATCCCGTGGTGCCTGCCTACGACCGCGGGGGCAGCCACCTGCTGCCGGTCGACGACCAGGAGATCACCGCCTTCGTCCTGTGGCTGGCGGCGGCCTTCTCCTTCCTGCCCATCGTGTTCACCGCGGTGCTCACCTGGCTGAAAGACAGCAGCGAACCCGCCGCGGAACCCCGCCGGGACGTGTCGGTTCGCGCGGTCCGGGGCTGGGGGCGACCGGCGCGCGGCCGTCGGCGGGCCTCGGCGCGGTGAGTGCTCAGCTGGGCAGGGTGGGCGGCGCCACGTTGGCGGACAGCGACTTACTGGCCGCGTTGATCATGGCGTCGATGGTGGCGCGCTCGGCGTCGAGCACGCGCTGGTCACGATGCAGCGCGGCGGTCGCCGCGCCGATCGCCGGCTGCGTCCGCGCGTTCAGCAGCGTGGCGACGTCGAGCTGCACGCGCTGGGCGTCAGGGAACGCCCAGGTCACGAGGTCATTCACGGTCTGATCGAGGTGGAAGGAGGCGAGCGACTCGGGCGTCTGGTACTGCACGAGGTCGTCCATGGGCATGCTGTTGGCCGGGGAGCAGTTCTCGGCTCCGAAGGTGGCGATGCCGAGCGCGGTCTTGGTGTCGTGGCTAGTCCCGGCTTGGATCTCCTGCAACGCGGTGAGCGACTCGCTGACGCCGCCGGCGCACGACTCGATGTCGGTCTTCATCGTCTGCACGACTTCCCGCAGGTCGGCGACGCGCTGGGAGGTGGACGGGTGGTGCGGGAGCGCGGCCAGCGTGAGCCCGGCCACCAGCACCACGCCGGCCGCGAGCATCCAGCGGGGCGTGTGCAGCACCGGCCAGCCCGAGCGTCGCGTGGGCATGCGGCCGGCAGGTCCTGCCGTCATCGGCTCCTCCTGGAACCAGCAGGCCACGCGGTATCGCCCTGGCGGGCAGCCGGTCCGCCGCCATCATAAGGTCACCACCGGTCGCGAGGTCGGCCACAAACGATTGTGACGACCGGCACCGCGGGGTGGCCCGCCGCCGGAAGTTCGTGATTCCCCCTGGTCAGAGGTTTAACGAGGCAAAACTGACCGTCGGCGGGACATGACAATTTCGTCATCCGCAACCTTAGCTGTTGCCGTGGGTTGCCGGCCGACACGATGATCGACCCCAAGAGGTACCGGCCTGCGCAGCGAGGTTTGCCGCACGGTCGGCCGTGGCCTTGCGAAGAACAAAGCGAGGTGGTGATCCGGTGTCCGTGATGACCCGGGCGGCGGCTCTGATCGCAGCCTTCCTCATCGTGGTGGGGGTTGGGGTCTTCGTCGTCGTGTATTACATCGGATCGGCAACGACCCAGCTCCCGATCGTTCATTACACGGCGTCCGGCGGCCAGGTCAGTGTGGTGCTCCAGGAGGACCCGCAGAACGACAGCACCAGCAGGCCGGACTGGGTGAGTTACTACACCCAGGACCCGGTGAGCAAGCAGTGGCTGCACACGACGCTGTTCTCGGTCCCGGCCAACACGAAGGTCAACGTGACCATCTACGGCTACGACGGCTGCACGCCGCTGCGGAACAACTTCTTCAGCCAGGTGCAGGGGACGATCGGCGGCACCGTGACCGTCTCGCAGTTCGACCAGAACGGCAAGGAATACGTGACCAACGACACGACGTCGGTCATCAATTCCTATTCGAACTGCAACGTCGGGCATACGTTCGCGATCCCGGATCTCGGCCTGTACGTCCCGATCGCTTCGCCCAACGCGAACCTCTCAGCGAACAACCTGTGCGGCACCTCGCCGTGCACCCCGCAGGGCAACCCTTACGCGACGGAGACGTTCAGCTTCATGTCTCCCAGCCAGACCGGCACGTACCGGTGGCAGTGCCTGGTCCCGTGCGGCGGCGGCTTCATCGACGGCAACGGCGGCCCTATGCAGACCTTGGGATTCATGATGGGCGAGATGGACGTGGTGTCCTGATGAGCTCGGCAGACATGACGGTGGAGACGGGCGGGGCCGCCCCGGCCGAGCCGCGGCACGGCTGGCGCCTGTTCATCATGTGGTTCGTGCTCGCGTTGGCCTCCGACCTCATCATCTGGTTCGTCTGGTACCCGCACCTGCCGCCGGGCCGCATGTCGGACAACGCGAAGGGCCAGCAGTTCGACATCGCGGTGCTGGCGGTCAGCGCCGCGCCGGTCATCGTCTTCGTCCTGCTCTACTTCATCTACTCGATCGTGGTCTGGCGGGCCAAGCCCGGGGACGAGAGCGACGGCGCGCCGATTCACGGCAACGTCAAGGTACAGCTGGCGTGGATCGCCGGCACGACGGCGATCGTGCTGTGGCTGTTCGTCTTCGGCACCGTCGAGCTCGTCGTCCCGGGCGGGGCGGGCGGCGGTGAGGGTCCGTCGCCGATCTGGACGCTGGCCGGGACGAAGACCTCGACCTGGGCGCCGGGCGGCAATGACACGCTCCAAATCCAGGTGATCGGCCAGCAGTGGGTCTGGACGTACCGGTACCCACAGTTCGGCGGGTTCGAGAGCAGCGTGCTCTACCTGCCGGAAAACACGCCGGTGGAGTTCCACGTGACCTCGCTGGACGTGATCCACAGCTTCTGGGCCTACAAGCTCGGCGTCAAGGCCGACGCCAACCCGGGCGTGGACAACGTGGCCTACACCTCCGCGACGGCCCTGGGCGGCTTCGAGGTCCGCTGCAACGAGCTGTGCGGCATCTGGCACGGTGCCATGTACGACTCCGGCTACGTCGTCTCCCCGACCGCGTTCGCGTCCTGGGCGTCCGGTGTGCAGGCCAAGGAGCAGGCGGACGGGTTGCTGGCGGCCCTGCCGGCGTACGCGCTGACCTATGACCCCACGGTGGTTCCCCAGCTCGGCAAGGCGATAGTCACGGTCGACGGCATCACGGGCGCGGCTGGCTACTACTACGGCCCAGGAAACCCGGTGACGCCGTGATGCGCTGCTGGCCGCGAGCCGCGGCGCAAACCAGGTCCGCCACGACGTCGGTGAAGGAGTGACGGGATGGCCATCGAGACACAGCCGGAGCGGGCGGAACCCGTAGGCCGCGATCCGGAGGTCGCCGGGGCGGGGCGGCCGTGGTGGCTGCGCCCCGGAGTGCTCACCGGCCTGGTCGGGGCCGTGATCGGCTACTTCCTCGGCCACTGGCTCGGTAACCTCCTGGGCGGTGACTACGCGCGCAGTGCGCTGTCCGACACCAACGACGTGGCCATCGTGCTCGGCTACGCCTTCGGCGTGATCGGCTGGCTGGTCGGCCTGGGCGTGTTCAACGATCTATTCGGCCTGATGCTGGGCCGGCCGCTGCCCGAGGAGCCCAGGCTGCTCGGGCGCGAGGAGCCCGGCGTGGGCAAGTACTTCAGGTACACGCTCGACCACAAGGTCGTGGGCATCCAGTACCTGTACGGCATGATCGCCTACTTCCTGACCGGCGGGTTGTTCGCCATGGCGATCAGGAGCGAGCTGCTGTCCCCGACGTACCACCTCATCGGCCCGGAGCAGTACCTGATGGTGGTGGGCGAGCACGGCACGATGATGATGATGATGATGTCCTCGGTCATCCTCGGGCCGTTCGGGCAGTACTTCGGCCCGCTGCTGATCGGGTCGAAGCGGGTCGCGTTCCCGCGGCTGGAGGCGCTCGGCTTCTGGCTCACCCCGGCCGCCTACGTCATCCTGCTCTCCGCCGTGCTGATGGGCGGGTTCCCCACCGGCTGGACCGGGTACGAGCCGCTGGCCACCCAGGCGACGCAGGGTGAGGACGCCTACTTCTTCGCGTTCGGCCTGATGGGCATCTCGATGATCCTGGCCGGCTTCAACATGATCGTCACCGTCATCACCTACCGGGCGCCCGGCATGCGATGGAGCAGGCTGCCGATGTTCGTCTGGTCGATGTTCACGGTGTCGTTCCTGCAGGTGCTGGCGGTGCCGGTGCTGGTCGGGGCGTGCTTCATGGCGCTGGCGGACCGGACCTTCCAGACCGCGTTCTTCGCCAACCAGCTCGGCGGGAGCAGCTTCCTGTACGAGGACCTGTTCTGGTTCTTCGGCCATCCCGAGGTGTACATCCTGGCCTTGCCCGGCTTCGGCGTCATCTCCGAGGTGGTCTCCGTGTTCTGCCGGAAACCGCTGTTCGGCTACAAGGTGGCGGCGGCCGGCATGCTCGGGGTCGGCATCTTGTCCTTCTTCGTCTGGCAGCATCATCTGTTCGACAGCGGCATCAACCCGGACATGCGCCCGCTGTTCATGCTCACCACGGAGCTCATCTCCATCCCCACCGGGTTCATCTACCTGGTCGGCATGGGGACGTTCTGGAAGGCGAGGATCAGGTTCTCCATCCCGATGCTGTTCGCGCTGGCGTTCTACTTTAACTTCCTGCTCGGCGGGATCAGCGGTGTGTTCCTGTCGGACGTGCCCGCGGACGTGACCGAGCACGGCTCGTTCTTCGTCATGGCGCACTTCCACTACACGATCATGGGCGGGCTGATCTTCGCGTTCATGGCGGGCATCTACTACTGGCTGCCCAAGATGACCGGGATCAAGTTGAACGAGAGGCTGGGCAAGATCCACTTCTGGACCATGTTCATCTTCTTCAACTCGACCTTCCTACCGTTGTTCGCGCTCGGCATGGCGGGCATGCCCCGCCGGGTCTTCGAGTACGCGCGCAACCTGCAGACGCTCAACGACTGGGTCTCGATCTCGGCGTTCTTGCTGGGTGGCTCGATCCTGATCTTCCTGATCAACTTCGTGATGTCCATGCTGTTCTGGCGGGAACCCGAGGTCGGCAACCCGTGGCGGGCGCGCAGCCTGGAATGGCAGCTCCCGTCGCCGCCGCCGCCGGAGAACTTCAAGCGGGTCCCGGTGATCCTGTCCGACCCGTACGAATACGGAGTCCCGGGCGCGCCGCCGGTGGCCGAGCTGAACCCGCCGCTCGGCGTCATCGCTGGCGCCTACGCGCCGGCCAGCGGAGGAGTGGAGGGTTAGGCCATGACGGATATCGTTCCACCGGCATCAGCAGAAGCGGCTGCCGCAGCCGAGGACGAGGGCTATTACCACGAGGCCTCGCTCAACGCGGCCTGGACCGGATCGAGGCTGGCCATCGGCGGGCTGATGTTCCTGTTCGGCGCGTTCATCTTCACCTACTTCTACCTGCGTTCGCTCAACTCGTCGGGCCGGTGGGAAGGATCCGGCTTCGTCCCCCCGTCGCTGTGGATCGGTACCACGATCATGCTGCTCGCGGCGCTCAGCGCCGGAGTGCACTACTTCGGGCTGCAGCGGATCAAGGCCGGGCGCAAGTCCACGTGGCAATTCAGCGGGCTCATCGCCATGGGCCTCGGGCTGGCGGCCGTCGCGTTCCAGATCTACCAGCTCACCGATCTCCCGTTCGCGCCGGGCAGTTCCGGTTTCGCCAGCACGTTCACCGGCTTCTACCCGGTCTTCCTTACCGTCCAGCTGGCCGCGCTCATCTGGCTGGAGATCCTGCTGGCCAGATCCAGGTTCATCCCGGCCATGTCGTTCGTGGAGCAGCCCCCGACGTACGCTGAGACCCGCGAGGTGCAGCAGTTCCAGGCTTCGCTAAGCTCCTTCTCCGCGACCTGGAACTACCTGGCCCTGATGGCGTTGCTGTTCTGGTTCCTGTTCTACGCTCTGTAGTAGCGTCGTGAGCCGAAGAAGGAGAGGGGACCTGGAGTGCACAGGGTGCTCGCAGATACCGCCGGCGGTGCGTGGACCTTCGGCGGGTCGATACTGACCTTCGCGTTCCCGATGATCTTGTTCGTCGTCGTGGCGATCGCGCTGTACGTCGTCTACACCAAGCCGGAGACCGTCCCCGGGCGCTGGGCCCACGGGGCCGAACGCCCCGTGTCCTACACGTCGGTACCCGGTCAGCCGCGGACAGACGGTAAGGCACCGGACGCGTCCGCCGCAGCCTCGCCGGCCGGCGCCGAGACGGCCGAGCCAGCCGCTGCGACGACCGCGACCACGGCGGACGAGCCAATCGCGGCTACCGCCGACGAGCCAACCGGGACCGAGGCCGCGGAGTGACCTCTGCCACGGCAGTTCCCCGGCTCGGCCAGGGCGGGACCCCGCCCAGGGGCCGGCGGCCCGCGGGCACCATCGCCCGCGGTCTCGTCGCGCTGACCAAGCCGCGCATCATCGAACTGCTGCTGGTCACCACCGTCCCTACCATGCTGCTCGCCCAGCACGGCCTGCCGCCGATCCGGCTGGTCCTGGTCACGCTGGTGGGCGGCACGCTGGCCGCGGGCAGCGCCAACACGATCAACTGCTACCTCGACCGCGACATCGACGCGGTGATGAAGCGGACCTCGCGCCGGCCCCTGGTGGTCAACGGGCAGGGCACGATCAAGCCGTGGGAGGCGCTGGCCTGGGGGATCCTCCTGGGCGCCGGGGCCACGCTGCTGCTGGGCCTGATGGCGAACTGGCTGGCGGCTTCGCTGGCCGACGCGGCGATCCTGTTTTACATCTTCGTGTACACGCTGCTGCTCAAGCGGCGTAGCCCCGCCAACATCGTGATCGGCGGCGCGGCGGGCTGCTTCCCCGTGCTCGTCGGGTGGGCCGCGGTAACCCGCACGGTCGCGCTGCCCGCCGTCGTGCTGTTCGCGGTCATCTTCCTGTGGACGCCGCCGCATTTCTGGGCCCTGGCCATGAAGTTCCGCAAGGACTACGCGGCGGCCAACGTGCCCATGCTCCCGGTGGTGGCCGCGCCTGCGGTGGTCGCCAGGAAGATCCTCTGGTACTCCTACGCGATGGTGGTGGCCACGCTGGCCCTGGTCCCGTGGGCCGGCTGGATCTACGGCGTCGTGGCCGCGGCGCTGGGCGCCTGGTTCCTGGTCGAGGCGCACCGGCTGGACGCGCGGGTGGCCGCGGACAGCGCCTCTCCGGCTCCGATGCGGCTGTTCCACCTGTCCATCGCCTACCTGACCCTGCTGTTCGCCGCGGTCGCCGTCACCGCCCTGCTCCCGTGGGGGCGCTGGTAGTCTGCGGGCCTGGCCACGTCACGATTCCTTCATGCTGGCCGGGTAAAACTGGCCCGTCGGGGGCCTGGCAGGCGGCATAGGGAGGTAGGGCGGTGCTTCCACCGGCTATGCGTCGCAATGGCCAGCACCATGCGCCGCGGCGCGGGCGAGGTCGCGGTCCCCAGGCGCCGGACGACCTAACCTATGCTGGCCCCGGGTCGCCGGAAGGCAACAACATGAACTACGGTGGCCCCCGGTCGCCGGAAGACAACCGGAACTGGTTCGCCCCCGGGTCGCCGGACGACACCTTGACCTGGGCCGACCGCCGGTCGGCGGGGGACGGCCCGGCCGCCCCCGAGCCCGACCCCGCACCGCGGCGCCGCTGGCGGTCCCGTGGCCGGGTGCGCAGGCTGTTCCGGCGTCCCACGGTGCGGGTGATCGCGGCGATCATCGTCGTGTTCTTCTGCTGGGTCGCCTTCTCGGTCGGCCACGCGCTGACCGCCCCGGGCGGCGGGTCGGTCTCCTCCAAGCTGGCCGAGTGGGCCAGGGACCACTACCTCGGCCCGGTGGTGACGTTCGCCGAGTGGATGACCTACAACCCGCCCAAGGTGGGCGGCAAGCCGTCGTTCTCGCTGGCCGTGCCGTCCGGCGAGGCGGTCAAGCACAAGTACGGGAAGGCCCACGGGTTCAAGCCGATCATCCCGGCGCAGCTCACCCCGCTGGCCGGTACCGCCCTGCCCGGCGAGGGCGTCTGGCGCGTGATCGAGTCGGTCCGCGGCGAGCCCGCCCTGTTCTCGACCTTCCTGCGGCCGTCGGCCGAATACAGCTCCTACGTGGCCGGCATCGTGTCCATCGACCAGCGGCTGGTGACCTTCCAGCTGCACCCGGGCTACGAGGACCCGGGCCCGGGGTCCTGGGGCGGCTCGCTGCCGTGGATCCCGCCCGGCAAGCGGCGCGGCCTGCTGGCCACGTTCAACGGCGGCTTCAAGCTGGACACCGCCGGAGGCGGCTTTTACCTGAACGGCGTCACCCGGGGCACCATGACCAAGGGCGCGGCGTCGGTGGTCTACTACCGCAACGGCACCATCGCGATCGGGACCTGGGGTAGCGAGGTGACGATGACCCCGAACGTCGTCGGGGTGCGGCAGAACCTCAAGCTCATCGTGGACCACGGGCAGGTACCGAACTCGGTGAACTACAACGTGATCACGAGCTGGGGCGCGACCCTGGGCGGCGGGTACTACGTCTGGCGCTCC
>Ga0070731_10004550_pt1 | contig 11859 bp, 10 predicted proteins | sample Coa_R1_2_FD_66448 | JGI IMG/M metagenome (GOLD analysis project Ga0070731, IMG submission 66448) | Surface soil microbial communities from Centralia Pennsylvania, which are recovering from an underground coalmine fire - Coalmine... | ecosystem: Environmental > Terrestrial > Soil > Unclassified ... | reverse complement strand
GCGACGTCGCTGGCAAAACGCTGGCAAGCGCGGCCCACAGAAGCGTGGTAAAGGCCGATGCCCAGCTTCCGGGCCCGGGCTTGATTCTTCCCACGCCGAAAAAAGTGGCTAACAGTTCAGGCCCTTGCGAAATTCGAGGTTTGGATCTCTTCAGTCCGGCCTCAGAACGATCCGGTTCGGTCGATATCGTCTCGATAGGCGGCTTCACAAATCCTCATCCCGATCTTTTGAAAGGATCTCCTCCACCTGCTCCTCGGCGTCTGTGACCGGCGATGGAATTACGTAGGCGCCACTCGCCCATTTGCCCAGGTCGATTATCCGGCAGCGAGGGCTGCAGAAAGGGAACTCCGGAGTATCGCTTTTTACCGACTTCTTGCAAATCGGGCAGCGAAGTTTGACAGCGGTCTTGCGGGCCATGGGAATAACCAGCTTCACTCCGTTGTGTTCGGAGCTCTCTCGGATAACAATTAAACAATCCTGGCAACCAAGTCGTAGTCGTGCGCTTCGGTGATCTCGCAGCGATAGAACTCCCCCGGCTGTGGAGTTAGTTCCGCCGGAAAATCGTTTACGAATAGTTTGCCGTCGATTTCAGGCGCATGCATTGGCGTGCGACCTTCCATCAGGAGATCGGTCTCCTCTGACATTCCCTCGAGAAGCAGTTCGAACTCTCTTCCAACCAGGGCCTTTTTCCGCTTCCGGCTGATTTGCCGCTGGATGGCCATTAGATGTTTCCGGCGCCGCTCGATTTCGGAAACCGAAATCTTCTTCTCCAGACGATAGGCGCCGGCTCCCTCCTGGTCGGAGTAGCTGAAAGTACCCATCCAGTCAAACTGAGCTTCGCGCACGAAATCGCAGAGCTCTTCAAATTCCTTTTCAGTTTCTCCGGGAAAGCCGACAATAAATGAAGTGCGCAGGGTGAGATCGGGAATCGCTCGTCGCATTTTCTCGATGGATCGAAGAAAAACATCGGCTCCACCTCCCCGCTTCATCCGCTTCAGCACCGAGGCCGATGCATGTTGAAGAGGTACGTCCATGTAGGAGCAAAGCTTTTCGTGCGCCGCAATGGTTTCAATCAGCTTTCCCGTGATTTTGTTGGGATAAGCATATAGAAAACGGATCCACCGCAAATCTTCGATGCCGGCGAGTTTTTCGAGCAATCGTGCCAAACCATCCTTCAGGCCCAAGTCTTCGCCGTAACAGGTCGTGTCCTGACCGATCAGAGTGATTTCACGTACGCAACTTCGCGCCAGCCGCTCCGCTTCCGCGATGACCGATTCGAAACGCCGCGACCGGAACTTCCCTCGCAACTGAGGAATAATGCAAAAGCTGCAAGGATGATCGCAGCCCTCGGCAATCTTTAGATACGCGGTGTGCTTCGCGGTGGCAAGAACACGCGGAGTCTCTTCGTCGTACAGGTAGTTGGGCAAGTCCGCGATGGCTCCGGCCCACTGTTCGCGAGAGAAGCGCCCTTCCGCTTCCCGAGCATCGCCCTCGGCCCGCGAATTCAACACAACAAACGGCGAATCATTTTTTCGCGTAGCTGAATTAGCAACTCCGGCCGCGACAAGAATGTTTTGCAGCTCTCCGGTTCCTACTACGGCATCGACTTCGGGAATTCGTCTCCTGATCTCGTCGCGAAATCGCTCGACCAGGCAGCCCGCAACGACAATCTTCTTCGCTCGTCCTGAGGTCTTATGCTCGACCATTTCAAGAATCGTGTTCACCGACTCTTGCTGCGCACTTTCGATGAAGGAGCAGGTGTTCACCACGATTACATCGGCGTCCTCCGCGCGGGGTGAAAGCTCAGCGCCGGCCCGGGTGAGGAGTCCCATCATAACTTCGCTGTCGACCAAATTCTTTGGGCAACCCAGGCTCACGAACCCTACTTTTGTCGACGGCGCAGCCGCGGATTGCGAAGCTCTGTCGGCAGTTTTCTTGATGGGTGCTGGGATAGTGAGGCTTTTAGAAGGCATGTAATCTGACTATTTTAACATTTCCCTTGTTTTCCCTTTGAACGTCTAGCGGCTCCCGCGAAGCCTGACAGGCATCAGGAAAGATAGCAGCCCCCGCGGTTGAAGGCGAAACTCCTCATGCTAGGCTAGCTTCACCGAGAAGTTGTGCTTCCCATGCGGAGGGGAAATGCCGGTTAAACTTGGGGCGTGCGCAGCCTTGGCCATCATTATCGCCATTGTCGCCACGACCGCTTCGGCGCAGGATGAAAAAAATCAGGTAACGGGAAGCCTGGGGCGAATCTTCATCAGCGATCAGGGAATTCAAGGTGCGACTTACTTCAATGCCTTTGTTCGATCAGGTAAAGGGCTCATGTTTGAACTGAGCTATGCCCGCCGGCTTTTCACCACCCCCATCTTTGGTATCTCGGCAGAGGTACCTGTGATCTTCAATCTTGATGAAGACCTCAACTCAGGAGCGAACGTCGTTCCTACCGATTACCAGCAGATATTCTTCACTCCTGCTGCTCGATTGAATCTATTTCCGTCGACCAGGGTTTCTCCCTGGGTTAGCTTTGGCGGAGGCTTTGCCCACTTCAGCGAAAACAAAAGCCTCATTTATGGCGGCGCGAACCCTGCTATTTCCACAAACTCCGGTGTGATTCAAGGCGGAGTCGGCATTGATGTACGGCCTTGCAGCGGACGTTTTCGTCGTTTCGGCATTCGAGGGGAATTCCGAGATTTCTGGTCGGGCACGCCCGATCTGCCGCTCGCCGATACTGGCAAGATGCGTCAGCACAACTATTTTCTGGGCGGGGGCCTGACCTGGAACTTCTGAAGAGCGGTTATTTTTTCGTAGCCGATTCCACTTCCTCCAGCAACTCCGGCAGCTTGCGCGCGTCTTCCACAGAATTGCCGAAGCGCGCCGATTCGTAAGCTTCGGTGAAGCGTTGCACCGGGGGCTGAAGGCGCATATCTTCAATCGCTCGCGCGAATTCCTGCGCCGTATGCGAAGGTGATTTTGTAATCCCCCGGCGAGCGAGGTATCGGATCATCCGCTCGTACCACATGCTCGCGGCCCGCTCCAGAGATCTCTCAGGGTGCGCCCGCAGCCGGCTTATGCGAATCGCCCGAACAATTCGGCCGGCGTTCATCAGAGACAGCAAGAGAACGCCAGCGAGAACGCACACTGCCAATCCCCAACCGGGAGCGCGAACTGCGGCGCGCTGGCCTTTGCGAGCGAGATTGAGCAGGCGCGCATAGAGAAACCGTGCCTTCATCCGCGTGCGATCCAGATTGCTGCGCGTTTGAGTTAAAACCGAGTGCCCCAGAACATACTGGTGCGACGAGTCGTAGCTGACTACCCACTCGCGCCAGAACGATGCGGCGGCATCGAAGTAAAGCATGGCGCGCCCCCAACCTTGCGGTGAACCGACGGCCCCGCCCGGCGTGGGATCGAAGGTAATCCATCCGTAGTCAGGGAAATAAGCTTCCACCCAGGCGTGGGCATCTTTGGCGCGGATTACATACTGCCCGGTGAGGTCGTTGAACTCCGCGCTGCGAAAACCGTTCACCACCCGCGCCGGGATGTGCAAAGTTCGCAGCATCACAGCCATTGACGATGCGAAGTACTCGCAATGCCCTTGTTTACGCTCGAACAAAAAATTTGCGAGAGGATCGTCAACCGGGCTGCGCAGCAATTGCAAAGTGTATCCGTAATGGGTTTTTAAGTACTTCTCAACCGCTACCGCTTTGTCGTAGTCGTTGGAGGCGGCACTTGATACCTGGCTGGCAAGCCGTGGGATGCGTGCATCGAGGATGGGAAGCTGCAGGTAATCCAGGGTGGATGGCGGTAGCGAGCCATTGGCATGACGAAGCAATTCCGTTGAAGGAACGGATATATCTGAATCGGCCTCGTAGATGCTCACGCCACGCTGGCTGTCGATGTCCGATACTGCGCCGCCCGAATCAATCTGCAAAGCTCGATATCCACCGCTGACCCGTAAGGGCCATGGGGCTAGAAAAAAAACATTGGTGCCGATTGGCTCCATCAAAACTCGATAGTGAATCAGGCGATGGACGTCATACCCTTTACTCTGAGGACGAGACAGGCCAGCCTCCGTCATTCTTGATTCAGGAACTACGAAGGAGCCATCCGCACCGCGATGCAGCTGGTATTGCTCAGGAGGATTCGACCAGCTTTGACCATCGAAGAAGGCTAATGAAACGCCGCGCCAGTGCAAAGCGTAGCGGCCTTGTTTATCGCCATCGATCTGAATGTGCATGGCGACGGCGTTCGATTGTTGAATTTGCCCGATGCCTCCCAGCTGCACCCGGTCACTGAAGCCCGTGGCGAAATTGGTTCCGAAGGCATATGCACCCATGTAGCCTGCCGACATGCGCGGCAGAAGGAAAAACAGGACCGCTGCACCCGCCAGGATCATCAGCGCCAACGCCGGTGTCAATCGCGCCAGAGAAAACGCAAGATGCCGATGTTCCTGCGCATCCGGCGAGTGGCGCGCCTGAACTTCAGCGTTGCGGCCAGAGCGTCGCATTTCCATGAGGATGAAAGTCGTTACCGCCATCAGCATGAACCCAGCGAAAAAGGCCAGGAAAATGCTGTCGACGGTTAGGACCGCGGAGGCCAGGACCATGAGAAACGCGACAATCGCCAGCATCAGGTAATCACGATCGCGGCGCAACGAGAAGGTGCGCACAACCACCGCGAAAAGTACAAGGTGCACCGTCGCGGTGAGAAAGCTGCGGGAGAACAACAAATAATCGATGGCATAAAAAACGAAATAGGCGATGCTCAGCGGCGTGGTCCACTTCTGCGCGATCACCAGTCGCCGGCCCGATGCCAGCAGGTATCCGCGGAAGGCCAATGCGGCTCCTACTAGCAAGACCGTTGGCAGATCAAGCGTGCCGGTGCTGGCCAGCGTTCCGAATCCCATGAGCACAAGCAAATAAATAGAGAGCTCAAAATACTTGTTGATGGCTCGGGAGACCGGAATTACATCGAATTGCGCTGCGGTTGCTGACATGAGATTTCAGACTGCTAAGGCGGCAGGATCAATGCACATTCCAATCGATCCGGTCTCGGCGCCGCCCGCCAATCTCTCTATTGTTTGACAATTGCACTAAGAAGGGAAGGCCTCAGCGACAATTCTTGGCACCGAAAGTCACCGCAGAGCTTCCTCAAATGCGCGATTCGACTCTCTCTTAACAGATTCAACAGTTTGATAAGATGGTTGAGGTCAGGCATCGGTCTCACGCGACGCACTCTCGCCAACCCCGCCAGGTCCGGAAGGAAGCAACGGTAACGGGCTCTTGCGTGTGCAGTGGGTCGCCGGTGTCTGGCTTTTTTCGTTGCGTCCGTCTCGACCACCTCGCGCTCCTTCGCTCGACAACCTTTTACACATTCCTTACAACTCTTTGTGCAAGAAACGCTCCGGGTGCTCGTCCTGATAAGTAAGGCTTCTGACTAAAATCTTATGGAAGGGTATCGAGCAGAAATGATTCATAATTTTCCTCAAAAACCAGTTTCTCCATCCGTTACTATTCGCGTCTCCGGCAGTTTGTCTCAAGGGCATTTATCGTATCTCGATCAGCTCGTGGCCTCCGCCATTGACTGCGGCCTGTGGCCTCTGCTCGATATGGTTCACGTGGAAGAGTTGGACCGGGTCGCTCTTACTTATCTGCTTGGCGGCGAGGGCCGCTACTTCGGCATAGTGTCTTGTCCGAATTCGTGCGCGAGTGGATGCATATCGAAAGAGAACGCGGCGCCGCGTAGAGTTTTTGATTGGCGAAGCGGCAAAGTAAACCCGCGCATCGCCGCTGAGTTAGACATTCCCGCTTCAATCGTTCAAAATACTGCTTCTGCTAAATCAGGAGCCATCATTGAACGATCAGAGCAGTTCTCGCCACACCACTGCGAGAGTGAAAATCAGCGCCCTCGGCACTTATGTGCCCCCACGCCTTTTAACCAACGCCGACCTGGAAAAAATGGTCGATACCACTGACGACTGGATTCTTGCCCGGGTCGGGATTCGCGAACGGCACATTGTCGACAAAGGCGTGGCGACCAGCGATCTGGCAGTCGAGGCGGCGAAGAGGGCGCTGGCTCAGCGTGGGCTCGCTCCCAGTGACATAGACGCGATTATCGTTGGAACGGTTACACCCGACATGTTTTTTCCTTCCACCGCCTGCCTGGTGCAACACAAGCTCGGCGCGCAAGGCGTATGGGGCTTCGATCTCTCGGGTGCGTGCTCGGCGTTTGTCTACGCTGTTCAGACGGGAGCCCAGTTCGTCGCCAGCGGCGTGCATAAGCGGGTGCTGGTAATCGGGGCGGATGTGATGTCCTCGATCATCGATTACAGCGACCGCGCTACCTGCGTGATCTTCGGCGATGGCGCGGGTGCGGTGCTGCTCGAACCCGCGGAAGACGATTCGGTGGGACTGATCGATTTCATCCACGAAATTGATGGCTCAGGCGGTTGCTTTCTGTATATGCCTGGCGGAGGCAGTCTTAATCCCTCGTCGCACGAGACCGTCGATCAGAAAATGCATTACGTTCACCAGGATGGCCAGCAGGTTTTTAAGTTCGCCGTGCGCAAACAGACCGAAGCCTGCCTGAAGTTGCTCGAGCGCAATGGCCTAAAAGGCTCGGACGTGGACGCATTTATTCCGCACCAGGCGAATTTGCGCATTATCAAAGCCACGGCAGATCGCCTCGGTCTTCGAACAGAGAGCGTCATCGTCAACATCGACCGCTTCGGCAACACCACGGCCGGAACAATCCCGCTGGCGATGAATACCGCCATCGAAGAGGGCAAACTGAAGAAGGGAAGCCTGGTGTTGATGGCCTCCGTCGGTGCGGGATTCACAGTAGGCGCGGCGTTGTTGCGCTGGGCTTACTGAAATATTCCCTACTGCGTAGACGTGCGCGGCATGGCGATGACCTGACGCGAACCGCGCTTCAGCCTCAACCCGCTGACTTCGGCGGGCCCTTTCATGACCTTCGTAACGCTCTGAACATTATTTTCGTCGGCGTGCGCCTGGATGGCTGCTATCTTTTCGCAGCGTCCGCTCCACGTGGGGATGCCGCGGACGAGCAAGACCCATGCTTCGAACAACTTTCTGTTGCCTTCTATTAGTGGGCGCAGCACTCGGTCAGGCTGCCGTTCAGAAATCGAAAGACGATTCCCAACAAACCAAACTGCTCTTCATGGAGCGGCTGTGGAACGAAGCGCAGGTCAACCGCGATGCGCGCTCGCTTGATGCCATGCTCGGAGCCCACTTTGTCAACACTGAATACGACGGCGAAGTCAGCGACCGCAACAAATTTCTCGCCGATATCAAAGACCCGCAATTCAATCTGGCCAGCCTCAATATTCAGGATGCCAAGGTGAGCATGTACGGGGACTCTGCCGTCGTCGTTGGTACCTATCGCACCAAAGGCATGTATGCGGGCAAGCCCTACGAGCATGTCGGCCGATTCACCGATACCTGGGTTTTCTCCGACGGCCGCTGGCAGTGCGTAGCCAGCCATACCAGCCTCGTCAAGAAATAGCTTGCCAGCAGGCGATCTCCCTCGAACCCTGCGAATCGCGCTGCCCCCGATTCGCCGGTTTCAATGCTGGTTCCTATCAAAACTTTTTGTGGCCGATCTTGCTTCCTGCAATGAATGTCTCTGATCTAAGGCCTAAGCGGTACGATTTCAGTCTCCGCTAAGTTTTCCTATGAGCCCCATAGCCAAACCGAAACGGTGGAAGACCCTTCTGGCTTTCGCCATTATTTATTTCGTCTGGGGATCGACTTTTTTCGCGATCCGCATTGGCGTGCAGCAGCTTCCACCGTTGCTGTTTGCGGCGATGCGCTTCCTCACTGCCGGCGTCCTGCTATACACGTGGATGCGGATAAGCGGTACGCCTTCGCCGACGGGCAGGCAGTGGGCCGGCGCATGTCTCCTCGGGTTTGTGATCTTTGTCCTCGACTATGGATTGCTCTTTTGGGCAGAGCGACGCGTCGCCTCTGGAATCGCGGCGGTAATGCTGGCGACTATACCGATGTTCATGGCGCTCGCAGAAATCATTTTCTTGCGAACGCAGAAGCTGACTCTGCGATTAGCGCTCGCCATGCTGGTTGGCTTAGGCGGCGTCGGAGTTCTGGTGAATCCTTCTGTCGGTTTCGGTCAGGCTCCAGTCGATAGCCTCGGAGCGGCCGCGCTTGTGGTGGCCGCCATCTGTTGGTCGATCGCTTCCGTTCTGCCTCGCAAACTGCCATTGCCGGAATCCAAAGCGATGAGCTCCAGCGCGCAAATGCTGACGGGAGGTTTCATGCTCACTACGGCGGCAGCTTTGTTCGGCGACTTCCGAGGGTTTTCCGTCCGCACGATTCAACCCCTTGTTTGGGTAGCCCTCGCCTACTTGATCGTTGCGGGATCGATCATTGGATTCACCGCATACGTGTGGCTTATCCGCCACGAGTCGCCGACCAAGGTTGGGACTTATGCGTACGTGAATCCCGTCGTCGCAGTGCTGTTGGGATATTTCGTAGGCGGGGAAGCCCTGGGCGCACGCACCATACTGGGAACCTTGCTGGTGCTGGTGAGCGTGGTGGTGATCACGACCACGCCTAAACAAAAGTCAAGAGTGATTGTCGCGGAAGAATTGGAAGAAATCGTGGAGTAAGCGATTGAGCTGACAATTTCGTCGGGTCTCGAAACGATCAAGGCCGAGTCATCTTTTCTGGCCTGACCAGCTGATCAAACTCCTCACCGCTGAGATGCCCGAGCTTCACCGCCGCCTCACGCAGGCTGCTGTGATCGACGTGCGCGGTGTGGGCGATCTGCGCGGCCTTGTCGTATCCGACTTTTGGAGCGAGTGCGGTTACGAGCATGAGCGAGTTCTTTACATACCAATCGACTTTTGCGCGATCGACCTCGATGCCCTTGATCATGTATTCGACATAGCCGTGGCAGGTGTCGCTAATCAGCGTTACGGAATGCAGGAAGTTGTAAATAATGACCGGCTTGTAAACGTTGAGTTCGAAATTACCTTGCGAGCCGGCAAACCCCACTGCCGCCGTCGCGCCGTGTACCTGCACGCAAACCATCGTCATCGCTTCGCACTGGGTGGGATTTACTTTTCCCGGCATGATCGACGAACCAGGCTCGTTCTCCGGAATCGTGAGCTCGCCCATGCCGCAGCGCGGGCCGGAAGCCAGCCACCGAATGTCGTTGGAAATTTTCATGAATGATGCCGCGAGCGTTTCCATTGCCCCTTGGGCGAAGACGATCTCATCGTGCGCCGAGAGCGCGGCAAACTTGTTGTCATGGGAGCGGAAGGGGAGTCCGGTGAGTTCGGCAATTTTCTTCGCAGCGCGCTCGGCGAACTCGGGATGCGTATTCAGTCCCGTGCCCACCGCGGTTCCGCCGAGAGCAAGCTCGTACAGACCCTCCAGTGCCTGCTCTAGCCTCTTGATATCACGTTCCAGCAAGCTGGCCCAGCCGCCGAATTCCTGGCCGAAAGTGAGTGGAACGGCGTCCTGCAGATGGGTGCGGCCAATCTTGACGACGCTGTCGAATTCTTTCGCCTTCGCCGCAATGGCATCGCGCACGCCTCGCACCGCAGGAATCAGCGTGTTCTTCACGCGCTCTGCAGCCGCGATATGCATCGCCGTCGGAAACGTATCATTGGACGACTGCGACATATTCACATCGTCATTGGGATGGATCGGCTTCTTCGATCCCATTTCCCCGCCTGCGATCTCGATCGCGCGGTTGGAGATCACTTCGTTGACGTTCATATTCGTCTGCGTGCCGCTGCCCGTCTGCCACACGCGCAAGGGGAACTGATCATTCAGCTTGCCCGATACAACCTCATCCGCCGCCTGTACGATGAGCTTGGCCTTTTCCGCAGTCAGCTTGCCCAAATCCTGATTCACCAGCGCGCACGCTTTCTTGAGTATGCCGAAGGCTCGAATCAGCTCGGGCGGCATGGTGTCGCGACCAATGTTGAAATGTAACAGCGAGCGTTGCGTTTGGGCGCCCCAGTAAACGTTGCTGGGGACTTGGATTTTTCCCATGCTGTCGGATTCCGTACGGCTAGGGAAGGTGGCTTCGATCGAAGTGGCCATAGGTGTCCTGATCAGAATTTAGCGATGGATTAACTCAAAATTATAGCGCGGAACAGGAAGCAGCCTCTGCCGGCGCGGGTGATGGAGGATGCATCGCCGTCACCGCCCGCATGCTAGAATCATCGGTCTCTAATCATCTTCATCTAACAAGTGTTGTCCCCGAAAGCCGATGCCTGACCTGTTCGCTGCTGAAGAAATCGAAACTCTGCCCAAGGCCCAGACCCTGGCTGAACCGGAGATGCGCTGTGACGTTCTGGTCATTGGAGCCGGCCCCACCGGCTTGGCCTGCGCCATCGAAGCTCAGAAAATTGGCTTGAAAGTAATCGTGGTTGACAAAGGGTGCCTGGTGAATTCGCTCTTTCACTACCCTGCAGGCATGCTGTTTTTTACCACGCCGGAGCTGCTCGAAATTGGTGACGTGCCTTTTTCAACCGCGCATCAGAAACCTACGCGGGAAGAAGCACTCGAGTATTACCGCAAAGTCTCTGAACATTACCATTTGGATATCCGCCAATATGAGTGGGTGAAAACCGTCATGGGGGAAGACGGGAACTTCAGCATCACGGCTACCGACCGCGCCGGTCGACCCCACGACTACCGCACCCGCAAGGTCATCGTCTCTACCGGATACTACGACCTTGCCAACCAACTTTGCATACCGGGCGAAGATCTCCCCAAGGTTTCGCACTACTATGGCGAGCCGCATCCCTATTACGACAGTGACGTGCTGGTCATTGGAGGCAAGAATTCGGCGGCCATCGCCGCGCTCGATCTGTGGCGGCACGGCGCGCGTGTAACCATTGTCTATCGCGGCTCGCAGTTGCATCACCACGTTAAGTATTGGATCAAGCCGGATCTTGAAAACCGAATCAAGAACGGAGAGATCGAAGCCTATTTCAATAGTACGGTCCAGGAAATCGGAGTCGATCACGTGGTGGTGAAGACGCCGCGAGGCTCGATTCGCCTGAAAAATGATTTTGTGCTGGCGATGATCGGCTACCATCCCGACTACGATTTTCTGCGCAGCATGGGCATTGAACTATCGGATGAGCAATGCCGCCCGGTTTGCGACCCGGTTTCGCTGGAAAGTAATGTTCCGGGCATTTATGTGGCCGGAGTGATCGTTGCAGGTTCGCGAACGAATGAAATCTTCATCGAGAACGGCCGCTTCCACGGCAAGCAGATCGCCGAAGATCTAAAGATCAAGTTGCGGCTGGAGTAAATCTCCCAGAGCTTGATTGCACCTATCCCCCTAAACCCAATCGTCCACAAGCCAGTCCAAACCCCTTCTTTGTTACTCTAGCCATTCCCATGGAACCCCAACCGGAACGCGGAGTGCCGAGGATCTCGCTGTCGTCGTATCTCCGGCTGGTGACTGAAAACCGCAACTTTCGCCGCTTGTGGCTGGCACAGATCGTCAGCGAAATCGGCGATTGGTTTTACACGCTCTCGATCTACACGCTGCTGCTGCAGTTAACCGGGCATGCCAGTTCGGTTGCGCTGGCGCTGGTTCTGCAGGTTCTGCCGCAAACATTTATTGGACCAACTGCCGGCGTGGTGAACGACCGTCTGCGGCGCAAGCACGTCATGATCACCGCTGACCTGGTTCGGTTCCTTGTGGTGCTGGCCATGCTGCTCGTGCAGTCGCGCTCGATGGTCTGGCTGATCTATCCTCTGCTGCTGGCTGAAACGGTTATGGCCGCGTTTTTTGAGCCGGCGCGTAATGCGGTGATTCCGAACATTGCTGCGAAACCGGAAGTGCTGATAGCCA
>Ga0070731_10004549_pt1 | contig 11859 bp, 9 predicted proteins | sample Coa_R1_2_FD_66448 | JGI IMG/M metagenome (GOLD analysis project Ga0070731, IMG submission 66448) | Surface soil microbial communities from Centralia Pennsylvania, which are recovering from an underground coalmine fire - Coalmine... | ecosystem: Environmental > Terrestrial > Soil > Unclassified ... | reverse complement strand
GACCGGAGCAGCATCCTCGTCTACAACTTCAGCACCGGAGCTACAACCGGCATCCCGCTGGTGAATAACGCAACTGCCACCGCAGCAGATATCACCGCCGATGGCACGCTCATCTATGTAGCGGGCTCCGATGGTTTGCTGCACCGGGTCAGCACACTCTTGGCGATCGATCAAAACCAGATCTCGTTTCCGCCTCTGCCCAATTCCACCAACAGCTTTTGCTTCACAGCCAACAACTGCCAATTGAACATCTTAGCTGTGCGGCCCTGATGCGATATGCTGAAAAACTCCGGGCCCTTCGTTTTGAAGGCATGGCGGCTTTCGGCCGCTCCCATCTGCCTGGGTAGAACTCAATCCAAGGGGGCAGCGCTTTGGTGGGACACAAACCATCGGAGCTTAGTTCTCGGCAGGTTTAGCAGCACAAGCGAGTGCGAGAAATAAATGCGGATGCAGCGCATAGAAGATTACTTCGCTTGAGGAGGGATAGCCGCTAAGCGCTCTTGGACAAATCTTTAGCCACGCTATCGAGAACGCCGTTCACAAACTGCACGGATTCAGGGCTGGAAAACTTTCGCGCAATCTCGAGCGCCTCGTTAATCACCACCGCGCGCGGCGTGTCGGGATACGCCAGAAACTCAGCCACTCCAGCGCGCAAGAGGTTGCGATCGACCGCTGCCATCCGCTCCATGCGCCAGTGCTGCGCATGCCCCTCGATCAGTTTGTCAATCTCCGTGACACGATCTGTAGCCACGCGAAATAGATCCTCGGCAAAGCCGCGAACTTCAGCGCTCGCCGCGGCATGTTCCGCCCAAAACGTGCGCTGCACCTGATCGACGCTCTGCTTACCCATGTCGGCCTGAAAGAGCATCTGCAAAGCCATCTCGCGAGATTTACGGCGTGTGCCCATAGAAATTGTTAGGAGGTGGTGGATTAAGTTTACTGCACAGGAAGGTTATTTGCGCCTGCCTTTGGCGGAGGATTTTTCATTCCGACGACTCGCGGAGTGAGAAGCAGGAACCTGCTTTTTGCCGACAGCTGCAGACTGACTGGCACTCGATGTCGGACGCCGGAGGCCGGACGCCAGCGATGCCATCTCCACTGCCGCCAGCGCCGCCTCGAATCCCTTATTGCCCATCTTCAGCCCGGCACGATCGATGGCCTGCTCTAAAGTCTCGCAGGTAAGCACGCCGAAGGCGTGAGGTACGCCCGTCTCTTGGGCCGACTGCCCAATCCCGCGCGTAACCTCATTCACAATCACATCGTAGTGCGCCGTATCGCCACGCAGCAGGCATCCGAGACAAATGATCGCATCGTATTTCTTTGTCTCCGCCAACTTTCGCGCCGCCAGCGGAATCTCGAAGGCGCCCGGCACACGCAGCAGGCGAATCCCCTTCTCCTTCGCGCCTGAACGTAGCAATCCATCGATTGCGCTGAGCAAAAGCCTTTCAGTGATAAAAGAGTTGAAACGGGAGACAACAATGGCGAAGCGCCTCCCGGAGGCATCGAGCTTGCCTTCCAAAGCGGGGAACAAAGGCTCCGGCGGCAACTCCGTTTTTAGTTTCAATTTTTCTCTGTGCCTCTGGGTCAGTGTGGTGAATTCGCTTCTAGTCCGTGAAGGTCCGCGGCTACTGATTTCACTTGCCCTTAAACTGCGCTGCGCGCTTCTCCAAAAACGCTGTAGTCCCTTCCTTTTTATCTTCGGTCGCGCAGGCAATGCCAAACAATACGGCTTCGAGATACAAGCCCTCGCTCAAGCTCATCTCCATGCCCTTGTTTACGGCTTCCATTACGTACTGTACAGCTAGCGGAGCGTTCGCAATAATCTTCGCCGCTATCGCCTCGGCGCGCGGAATCAACTCACTCGCAGCCACAACTTCATTGACCAGCCCGATGCGATGCGCTTCCTGAGCCGTGATCATCTCACCCGCCAGCAGCATCTGCATCGCAATGCCTTTGCCCACAAGTCGCGGCAGCCGTTGCGTCCCGCCATATCCTGGAATAATTCCCAACTTCACTTCTGGCTGCCCCAGCTTCGCGTTCTCGCTGGCCAACCGGATCGTGCAGGCCATCGCCATCTCGCATCCGCCGCCGAGCGCAAATCCGTTAATGCAAGCAATCACCGGCTTGCCAAGATTCTCGATTAGATTGAGCACGTTCTGCCCGCGCTGCGTAGTTTCCTTGCCGGTCATCGGATCGCGTGTCGCCAGCTCCCCGATATCTGCCCCGGCAATAAAGGCTTTTTCGCCCGCTCCGGTAAAGATCACGACGCGAATCGCAGCGTCATTCTTAATGTCATGAAATGCTCCGCGCAACTCTTCCATAGTGGCCATGTTCAGAGCATTCAGCACCTTCAGCCGGTTCACGGTAACGTAAGCAATTGAGTTTTTCTTCTCCAGAAGTATGTTTTCGAAGTTCATATCGGCTCATTTAGCGAGTTCGAATGCAACCAGACCTACTCGACCATCCTCGAAGACATGCTCCCGGCAACACACGCGAGAGCGAGGAGGGAAAAACCATCGCTCGTGGCCGGGCTCTACGTCGACCGCGATCTCATAAGTCTCGCTCGATACAAGATCGGCATGCACGGGCCGCCAACAATCGGTGCCTTCATCCCGGAGCGGCATGTAGATTACTTCACTCACTACCTTACCCCACTCATGGCGCGGGTCATGCAACTGTTGTAAAGCGGGCTAATGCTTCGCTCGCGCCACCCTAGCCACTTCTTCTTTACTCAGATCGCAGCTAATGCAGCGCTCGGTCCACAACCGGTGACCAAAAACTTTCCCACATCGTGGACACTTCCAATCGGTCAGCCACCAGCCACCAGCGAGGTAAACCCCGACCCACAGTAATAAGATGACGAAATCCGTCGGCTCTCCCAGCTTCAATTTCCCCACCATCAAGCCAAGAAAAATAAAGCTTAGAAACAGCACGACGACCAAATTCCGCCGGGCCACATAGCTGTGCCACGCGCGCCGATACCGTTCTGTCTCGCCCGGTCCGCCTTCCCCCGGCGGCAAATCGGTCTTTCTGCGCCTGTGCAGGATGTTCAAGTCTTTATAAACTCCGCCCTAAAGTTTATTCGCCCGCGGCTGATTCGGATCGGAATAATCGTAGAACCCTTTACCACTCTTGCGCCCATACCATCCCGCCATTACCAGCCGCTTCAGCAGCGGCGGCGATGCAAACCGCCGCTCCTTGAACTCGTCATACATCACGTGCGTGATGTAATAAGTAGTATCGAGCCCGACAAAATCCAGCAGCGTAAAGGGCCCCATGGGATAGCCGCAACCCAGCTTCATCGCATTGTCGATATCTTCAATCGACCCAACCCCCTCTTCATACGCCCGGATCGCATCGAGGAGATACGGCACGAGTAACCGGTTTACGATGAAACCCGTCTTGTCCGACGTGCGCACCGGAACCTTACCCAGCTTTTTTCCGAACTCGTAGGCCGCTTCATAAACCTCGTCGGCTGTGGCGATCGTACGCACTACCTCCACCAGCTTCATCAGCGGCACTGGATTAAAAAAGTGCAGCCCGATGAACCGCTCCGGCCGCTTCGTGGCTGTCATCAGTTCGGTAATCGAGATCGAAGATGTATTCGAGGCGAAGATCGCATGCTTCTTCACAATGCTTTCAATCGACGCGAACATTTTTTTCTTTTCCTGGATGTTCTCGATGACCGCTTCGATGATGATGTCGCAATGCGCCAGATCGCGTACGTCGGTCGAACCTTTGAGCCGAGCGCGAATTTCGTCTTTCTGTTGTGCCGTGATACCGCCCTTTTCGGGATGACGCTCGGCAAACTTCGCTAGAGATTTCTCGATCCCGGCAAAGCCTTTGTCGAGATATTTCTGTTCAACTTCGAGCACTGTGACGTCAAATCCAGCCGTCGCACAAACCTGTGCAATGCCGGAACCCATCAATCCACAACCGAGAACGCCAACTTTCTTAATTTCCATCACTTTTCTCGCTTAAGTTCTAGGCTTTCTGCTAAAAAGAACCCGCTAGCGGCCCCCAGGTCATTATTATCTCCACAGCAACAGGAGCAGCGATTCTCCTGAATGCTGTTTTCACGGCGAAAGTTCAGTTCATACTTTCCACAATCATCGCAATCCCCTGCCCGCCACCGATGCAGGCCGTAGCCAGGCCATACTTTTTCTTCCGCCGCCGCAATTCATACAAGAGCGTGATGACCAATCGCGTCCCGGTCGCGCCCAGTGGATGCCCCAACGCAATCGCCCCGCCATTCACATTTACTTTTTCACGATCGAGACCCAATTCTTTCTCGACAGCCAGATACTGCGCCGCGAAGGCCTCGTTCACTTCAATCAAATCGATGTAGTCCAGGTTCAGCCCAGCCTTCTGCAGCGCCAGCTTCGTCGCTGGCACCGGACCACGCCCCATCACCTTCGGATCAACTCCGGCAACTCCCCAGCTCACAATCCTCCCCAGCGGCTCGATGTTCCGCTTGCGCGCATCTTCAATCGACATCAGCACCACCGCCGCCGCTCCATCCACAATGCCGCTGGCATTGCCCGCGGTCACGGTTCCATTTTTGCCAAATGCTGCCTTTAACTTCGCCAGACCCTCCATCGTGGTCTGCGGACGCCGGTGATCGTCTTCGGTCAGAGATTCTCCCGTAGCCTCACCTTTGTGGTTGCGCAGCGGAACCGGAACCAGCTCTTCCTGAAGCCTTCCGGCCTTGTAAGCCTCGTCCGCACATTTCTGCGATCGCAGAGCGAACTCATCCTGCGCCAGCCGCGTAATTCCCTGCTGCTCGCCATACAGCTCGGCCGTGTTCGCCATGTACAAGCCGCAATAGCTGTCAAGCAGAGCGACCATCAGCGAATCTTCCAGCTTGCCGCCGGGAGCCAAAGTAAATCCATCGCGTCCGCGAATCGAAAACGGAGCCTGCGACATTGCCTCCATGCCACCCGCAAGAACGATTTTTGCTTCTTCAGTTTGAATCATCTGCGCCGCACTTACAATTGACTGCATCCCGCTGCCGCAAAGACGATTCACCGTCAGCGCCGGAGTCTCGATCGGCAAACCCGCCCGCAAGCCCACATGCCGTGCTCCGTACAGCGCGTCGCCAGAAGTCTGCTGCGCGTTCCCAAAGACTGCATGGTCAAATTCTTTCGCATCGATTCCAGCGCGCTCTATCGCACCCTTCGCCGCGACCGCGCCCAACTCCTGCGCGGTAAAGTCTTTCAGCTTGCCACAATAGCGCCCAAAGGGCGTGCGTGCCCCACTGACAATCGCAATATCACCCGGTTTCAACATGGTTTTCCTTACAAGATCAACTGCTCAGAGCAGATCAAAAGTGAGAATCAAACTGGTTAGTTTAGCAGTGCACAAGCAGATTGGCCACTGGCAGTAAGACTCAACACAGAGACAAGAGTGACAGAGTCATAAAGAAATAGAATCTATAAATTCTGCGGATGAAACGGCTACCGGCAAAAACACCGGAGATGCATGCAGAGACCTGGAAGAGAGGCGCTTCAATTGCCGCATAAAGCTAAGGGATATCGCCTAATGATTCAATGGCGAAATGACATGGCTCAATCGTTCAATGGGCCGGAGCGTCAAGCCACCGCTCCTGCCGCCAGCGCCGCCCCCAACGCCACGACTTTGCCCGCCCCCTGTCCGAGCGAAGCCTCCAACGCTTGCTCAGCCCGGTTGATCACTTCCGTGACGATATCTGCAGGATCGTAATTCTCGCGCACCACAGCCTCGGCAATTCCAGCCGAGAACTCCATTACAGGGCCTTTTTCAGATCCGTCCTTGCCCGGCAAATGCATTCCGGCAATCACCTTCCGCAGCTTCTCGAGCGCCAGCGTCGCTTCCTTCTCAGCAGTTTCTCCGAGAACGAGTGCAATCGTCGTAATGTCGTAACGAAAGGCGAGATCATTGGTTCGAATATTGGCCGCAATGTGCTGCCCAATTTTTCCCATGGTGGCCTCGACGACAGCCTCGCCATATTCCTTGAGCAGCGCCGCACTTCGCCCAAATTGCAACAGGAGCAGAGTAAGGGGAGCCGAATTCTGCGCCGCGCGTTTGCTCTCTGCCAGCAATAAATCGAGATACGAACTTCGCTTGAGCAGCCCAGATTTCTCTTCCGTAACCGAAAGGTTCTTCACCAGCCGCCGCAATCCGGCGTTGTTCAGAGCGATCACCATCTGATCGGCCAGGGTTTTCAGAATCACGGCATCGGTTGGCTGCCACACTTTCGCCTTATTGTGAAGCAAGGCGAGCACCCCCACAGAATCTTCGCCATTGCTAAGCGGTAACGCGAGCAGCGATGCGGTTCCAAGCGTGGCGAGTGCATCTGGCACACTTTGCAATTCGGGCGCCCGCTGCGCCTCGTTAATTAGCAAAGGTTGATCCGACGAGGCTTCCTGTAGCGCAATCATCAGTTCCTTAAGCGCAACGGCGTTCCCTTCTTTCACGCCTTTGCCGCAGAACTCTTGTATCGCCGTCGGCGCAGAGCCGGGACTTCGCATCATCGCAACGCAGCGCGAAAGCTCCCAGTGCCCGCCAATCTCGTTGACTGCCGTAGTGAGCACAGCTTGAGCAGTTCCCTGGTGATAAAGTTTGCGTGTGATCTCCGCCACGCGAGTCACATTTCGCATCTCTGTTGCATGATCGGCGGCGGGTGCCGCGGGAACGGTTGCCGGCGCAGCAACCGGCACGCTGGCTGGCTGCAAAGGTGACGGCCCTGAGTAACTCGGCGTCATTCCTGCCGACATATACAAGCGCTGCAAATCTTCGTTGCGCTCTTCTTCGCGGGGAAATAATTCCTGAATTCTCTGCAGCCGCTCGACCGCCTTGTTGCGCATTCCGTACTGCACCAGGATTTCGGCCTGCAGCATCAGGTCTTGCAACGTAGACGCGCCTAGCGTAGCTTCGTGCTCGATCTGTTTGGCAGCCGCACTCGGAGCCGTCGACGTAAAGCGCGAAGAAATCTCCTTGAATTTGTTCGCGTCGATCTTGCCCTTGAGCATCTCCAGCCGCTTCGCATGGCCGGATTCATAAGGATCCACTTCCGCCGCCCGGTCGAGGCACTCGGCGGCCTTCGCGAAGTTCCCCGTTCCGCAGTAAACATCGAAAAGCTTCAGCAAGGTCTGGCAGTAGTCGCCCTCGCGGTTGGCCGCGTTAAACAGCTCGCTCATGAATTCCAGCATCGCAGGCGTCGAGTTTCGCTTCGCCTGCAACTCTTGCATGACGGCCAGAAACTGCCGCCGCTCGCCGCGTTTCGCCTGGAACTGTCCCAGCTTCCGCGCCAGTGCGACTGCGATATCGTCCTGCTCGGAATCCATCAACTGTCCGATCAGGGTTGTCACTTGCGATAGCCGGCTCGGATTCTGCTCGAACAACTGCCAAACCAGCGGCTCCGCCTCCGCGTACCGGCCCGCCGCAAGCAGCGCTTCGCCATAAATATCCCTCAGTTCAGGCGAATTCTTCCCGGCAATGACCTGTGGTTCGAGAATAAAGATCGCCGCTCCAACCTGCCCTTGCGTCAGCAAGCCCTTGGCATAGGCAAGAGTGATAGCCTCATCTGATGAATCTTCCTGGTAGGCCCGCTCGTACCACCCGGATGGATCAGCTCCACTTTCAGCCGCCATTTGCGCTACGCGCTTAAAGCCTTCTGCAGCAGCCTTACTCTCTCCCAGCTCTGAGCACAATTCTGCAACGCGCTGAAAATTTGCCTGCGTGGGTTCAAGTTCCACGATCCGGCCCAGTACCTGCAAGGCGCCCTTCTTGTCATTCACATTTGCCAGATCGCTCAGTGCCGACTCATACGTGCCCACCGCAAGTTTCTTGTTCGATCCCTCCAGCAGCTGTCCAAAACGAAATTTCTGCTCCCACGTCGGGCTGCTGTGCCGCGCTAATTTCTTGTAGGTGAGGCTGGCACGAGTCGCATCGCCGCTCTGCACCTGCCGCTCGAATAGCTCGCCGAGCAAACGAACCGCATCGTGATTCCGGTTCTGCGACAGGCATAAGTCAGCCGAGAGTTGCCGCACCGTGTCGTTTTCCGGATCCTCGCGCAGCACTTGCAGGTATTCGTCGAGTGCTTCGGCAGCCTTCCCCTTTTGCAGAAGCTTTTCGGCGCGTTCTATGCGCCGGGTCAACTCGGCTTGGTCAACGCGCTTTGCGATCTCAGACATGGGCGGTTTTAGGCGGAGTACTGCTGTTCCGATTCTAGGAGCGCTCTTCAGACCCAGCAATCGGTAAGGGCGAGGCGCTATTACGAAAGTCATCAGAGCGGAGATCTTTCAACGCCATAGCCCTCTGTGAAACCACGTGCCGCGATAGTCGATCACACCCTAGACCGCAAGCACTTTCCCCGAGGAAAATTCTACTCTCCGACGTTACTGACGTAAGCCCGACCAGTCCTTTTCTGCTGCCGTCGGGTCTGTCGCTCGGCTAACTTCGACCTCGGGCGTGTATCCATTCCATCACTCGGGCCAAACCTTGATCTGCACTTCACCGATTCTTTCAATCCTGCTTCTTCGCTCGTCCGACTCGAGACCCATCGTCTGGTGCATCGTTGGAGTCTTCGTCGGGCTTTATATTTTCTATAAGGGGTTTCTGCTACTGCAACGCCGCCATCTCATTCTCGACACGCCAGCCTCAAAAGTGCGTAGCGCGCCGCTCGGAATGGTCGAAGTAAACGGGCTCGCTGCGGGTCCCTACACAACGATTGCTCCTATCACCGAGCGACCCTGCTACTACTACCGAACGGTGGCGTGGGAGTGGAAACGCCAAGGCAAGAATTACCAGTGGGTAAAAGTGGCGGCCGAATGCACGCACCTGCCGTTTTTTCTTGATGACAATACCGGTAAGGTGATGGTCGACCCCAGCGGCGCCGAACTCGACCTGCATCGCGACTTTCAGCAGGAATTCTGCGATGGCCTCTTCACCCTCAAGCAGGAGGCTCCGCCCAACGTGCACAGTTTCCTCTCGCGCCACGGCGTTAGCACTAGTAACAAGATCAAAGTCGAGGAGTTCTGCATCAAGCCGAAAAACGCGCTTTTCGTGCTAGGGACGCTCGCCGAAAATCCGGGTCTGACCCTTTCGCCGCGGCCAATCCAGGAACCGGAATCAGTGTCGTCCGGCAGCGCATTTTCCTTCTCGCTACGCGGTTCAGCGCTTTCGCTGGGAGGCAGCGGCTTGGGCGCTTCCGCGCTGTTCGATTTAGCCGGGCGCAGAGAATCTGAAAACGCGCGTCTCAGCGCGGCTGTTCTAGGCAATTCGAATTCGAATCCCGCGCAGATCGCGAACCCCATGACAAGTAAAGTCATCCGCCTTTCATCCGCCGCCGCACCCAACACAACCGAGATGACGCAGCAACAGAAAGTCGCAGCTGCGCTAGTAAAAGCTGGCATCTCGAATCCCGCAGCCTGGGGCGCCGCTGGTGTCGCCGCGGCCCCCTCGGCCATAACCGATACAACGCGCAATCCCCAACCCGGCGAATCCCAAAACAGTTCTCAACCCACGGCGCAGGCGGAAGCTCCCGATGGCTTCGAGCAACGTCCTCGAGTCGTGTTGATGAAAGGCCAGAACAACCCAACCTTCCTTATCTCCTGGCGAAGCCAGCGCGACTTAGCCCGCTCCCTTGGATGGAAATGCACGCTGATGATCTGGGGAGGTCCAGTGCTAACCATTCTCTGCCTCTACGCACTGCACACGATGACGCATTGGTTCTAGCCGTCAGCCCGCATCAGGCTTCTAATCATTCCTTAGTCACACCGCAGTGGTGGCTTTTGTTCGGTTTAGTACAATGAGCGCGTGAGTAATGCCGTTCGCATCGGAATTCTCGGCGACTTTAACTCAGAACTTCGCTCCCACCACGCCACGCCGGATTCCCTGCAGCACGCCGCCCGGAAGCTCGACCTGAAAGTCGAATCCGAATGGATTCCAACTCCCTCGCTCGCCAAGCCAGACACCGAAAGACTTCTCGAAAGGTTCGACGGACTTCTGGCCGCGCCCGGCAGTCCCTTCAAAAGCTTCGACGGCATGCTCAAAGGCATCGAGTTCGCCCGCCGACGGGACTGGCCTTTTCTCGGCACCTGCGCCGGATTTCAGTACGCGCTCATCGAGTTCGCCCGCAACGTGCTCGGCATCGCCGATGCCGACACCGCCGAAAATAATTCCGGCTCCAAGAATATCGTCGTCTATCCCGTAGCATGCGCCGTTCCCGACCGCAAAGGCAACGCCCCCAAGCTCTCCGGCGTGGTTCCGGAGATTCGCCTGCGCCCCGGCTCTTACCTGCAATCCTTTTACGGAAAAGACAAAGAGGTGGTGAGCGAGGAGTTCTTCTGCAACTTTGAAGTCAATCCCGAGTACGAATGGGCCACTATGGAAGCTGGCTTCCCGGTCGTAGCCCGCGGAGCCAACGGAGAGATTCGCGCCATCGAGTCGCCCACCCACCGCTTCTTCGTAGCCACGCTCTTCCAGCCGCAACTTTCCTCGACTGAAAAAAAGCCGCATCCCGTAATTCTAGCCTTCGTGCAAGCCGCTGCTGATTGGGAACGGAAGAAGCTGGATGACAGCGTGCTGGAATAGTTGGTTGGTTATCCTTTGCGTCACCGCGCGGTAACATCGCCGAACGCTGTCATGCTCAGCGGAGTAGCTTCGCAGAACGAAGCTACCGAGTTGAAAGCGGTGCCGGTTTCACAAGGCAGCCGGTGCCCGAATCTCCCAGGTTCCACAGTGGAGCAAGCTCAGCCCCGAGCGCAGGAGTAAGAACCAATGCCAGCACGCGAGCAACGGGAGCCGCTGGTGCAGGTTAGAGGGACGCACTATTCGTAATGCCTTCCCTTTTTAACATCAACCAAGCCAAACGGCGCAGGCCGGTTATACCGCCTTCACAAACCGGAGCGAGGCCGAATTCATGCAGTATCGCAGTCCAGTAGGAGGCGGCCCGTCGTTGAAGACGTGGCCTAGGTGCGCGTCGCACTCTTTGCAGGAGACCGCAACGCGCTCCATGCCGATCGAATCGTCGCGAATCTCTTTCACATTTTCCTGCGCAATCGGAGCCCAAAAGCTTGGCCAGCCCGTGCCGGAATCAAATTTCGTCGTCGAACTGAACAGTGCGTTGTCGCAGCAGATGCAGCGGTAGAGTCCCTTGTCGTGCAAGTTCCAGTATTTTCCGGTATAAGCGAATTCGGTATCAGCGTGGCGCGTGATCTCATACACGCCCGAAGGAAGCTGCTTGCGCCATTGGTCGTCTGTCTTGATGACCTTTGCGATCTTCACTTTTGCCAGGCGCTTGCCATCATCGGAGAATTGGACGATGGTGACTTCGCCCGGCTCGGCTTTCGCCGAGGCGATCACAGGATGCGGCCTGCCCCAGTGAATGAGCAGCGCTCCGCCGATTGTCGCGCCTGCTCCCATGAGGAATTGCCTGCGCCTGCTGCTGATTCGTTCTCTGTCTTGCTCGCGATCGGATTCAAACATGGCTCATACCCCAACGGCTAAAGCCGTTACAACACGGTTCTCCTCGCAGCGCTAAAAAGCGCTGCACCACCCGAACTCCCGTCTAGGTCACGCTTACTTATACATCTCCGGAAATTCTTTTTTTAAGTTCGCCACCTTGGGGGCGTCGTTGTAAACGATGTAGGGATTATCAGGATGCAAGGTCGCGTAGTTTTGGTGATAACCCTCAGCGTTGTAGAAGGCCTGCAACGGCACGATCTGTGTCGCAATCTTGTGCGAGAAAGTTTTGGCCTGATCGAGTTGCGCAATATAAGCCTCGGCGATGTGCTTCTGCTGATCGGTCTGATAGAAGATCGCCGAACGGTATTGCGTGCCTTCGTCGGGCCCCTGGCGGTTCAACTGTGTTGGGTC
>Ga0070731_10004548_pt1 | contig 11860 bp, 9 predicted proteins | sample Coa_R1_2_FD_66448 | JGI IMG/M metagenome (GOLD analysis project Ga0070731, IMG submission 66448) | Surface soil microbial communities from Centralia Pennsylvania, which are recovering from an underground coalmine fire - Coalmine... | ecosystem: Environmental > Terrestrial > Soil > Unclassified ... | reverse complement strand
AAAATTGAAAACCGGCGGCCTCGCGTTTTTGCTCGGGGAGCATCCATCGCGGGACCGCCGGTCTTGCGCCACTTCAGTTGCGTAACTAAGAGCACGGCAAGTGCCATTTCTACCCGATTGAATTCAGGTCATTACACGGCCGTCATAGGCAGGAATTACACAGCGGAATTACACGACCGGGAGAATATTTCACCCCTGGGCCTGACGCTCCCGTTTCTCCCAACCTGGTCTAAATAAAGGGAGATAGTTCTCTTGCTGATAAGGGTGGCGCAGAATTTCCTCGATATTCAGGTCAGTTCCCAGGCCGGGCCGCTCGGATAGCTCGATATACCCGTTAACCACCTCGACCGGGTTGGTAACAATGTTCTTCTCCCAGGGCTCGTTGAACTCATCAAAAATCTCGTGGATGAAGAAGTTGGGGATAGACGCATTGAGCTGGGCGCAGGCGGCGGAACAGATCGGTCCCTGGGCGCTGTGGGGCGCTATCACGCCAAAGTGAGCGTCCGCCATTCCGGCCACGACGCGGGCGGTGAACAGGCCGCCCAGATTCAGCGGCTCAGGTTGGAAGATGCTGACGACGTCGTGCTTCATTAATTCGGCGAATTGCTGCTTGTTGGACAGGCTTTCGCCGGTGGCGACGGGCACCGGGCTGCGGCGCGCCACTTCCACCATCGCGCCAATGTGGGTGTGCGGCACGGGTTCTTCGTACCACGCCGGGCGGAACTGGTGGATGGCTTCGGAGAATTCGATCGCGGTCGCGACGTTGAAGCGGCAGTGGACCTCGATCAGCAGATCGACCGCGGGCCCGACCGCGTCGCGCACGGCGCGGATGATGTCGACCGAAAGATCGAAATCGTAGCGCGAGAGCGTGCGCCAGGCGCTGCCGAAAGGGTCGAATTTCATCGCCGTGTAGCCACGCGCGGCGACTTGCTTGGCTTTCTCGGCGAAACTCTCCGGCGTGCGCGGTCCGCGATACCAGCCGTTGGCGTAGGCGCGCAGTTTTTCATGGCAGCGGCCGCCCCACAGGTTGTAAATCGGCTGTTTGCAGGCCTTGCCAATGATGTCCCAGCAGGCGATCTCGATGGCCGCGGCAGCGCAATTGTGAATCTGCGCGCCTTCCGAGTAGACATCGCGGATGAGGCGCTGGCTGATGATTTCGGTTTGGAACGGGTCCATGCCGAGGACGTGCGGCTTGAGCTCGTGGATGGCGGCTTCGACGGTTTTGCCAAAGCCGTTGAGGGTACCTTCGCCGACGCCGTGAATGCCTTCGTCGGTCAAGACGCGGGCAAAGAGCCAGTTCTTCCAGGGATTGCCCGCAATGTAGGTTTCGATGGCGGTGATTTTCATTTGAATTGGCATTGTACAACGGCGGGCGGAGCGGGCAGGTTGTTATGCTGAAAATGTGCGGGGCCAGATCCGGCGGCTGCTCATCGCGATTTTGGTATCAGTCTCTATTAACTTCGTCTTGATCGTCATCACCTCGGCCATCGATCCGGAGCGGTTGCATACTTCACGACTGGGAACAATCATCGATGCGCTTGGCAGGCCGGGCGGCTCTTTCACAGAGTGGTTCTTAGCTGGGCATGGCGGGATCCAGATCGCCTCGATCATCGTTTCCTCCATAACCTTCTACACGGTCATCGCGTGGATCGCGCTGACTACTTGGGATTGGCTTCGCGGGGGGTACCATAAGCGTAAACCGCTGCCGGAACGTTAAATGTGATGCCTCTTAGCACACGCATTCTGATACTCATCTCGTTTGGCCTGCTAACAGTGGCTTGTGTGCACGGTCTGAGATGGTTGCGAAACAGGAAAATTAGCCAGGCGGCAGACTGACCGATTGCACAAGGAAACATTGAACAAGTTGAGGATAGGTGCGACACGGAGACTGGCGCCATCACGGTCACCCTAGCTTACAGTTACAAAGTTGAGGGTGAATGGTACGCGGGGAGAGAATCCTTCACGTTTGACCGAGACGATCAAGCTGCTTCGTTCCAAGCTGCGTATCGGGATCGCTCCGTCCTCGTCCATTATCGGCCGGGAAGGCCCAAAATCTCGGTTCTTTCGCGTTTGACCTAACTGCAGAAAGTTTTTTCATAGTCAGAGTCAGTCTAGCGTTTCGACGGCGATTTGGCAGGTCGGGGACCTGCCCCACGGTTGAAAAGGGGACTGACACCATTTCCGCTACTCAGTTTTGCGCCCTGGCGGCGCGCAGCATCGCTTCATAGATCACCATTTGAGCGATCCCGGACGGCGGCAGGATTCTCACATCATACCCGGGCATGCTGACCGCTGCGTCGCCTTCCGCCCAGTGTTGGTCGATCAAGATGTCGCCGTACCGTTCGAGATCCAGGTTCTGGCCAGCTTTGGGAATGCAAATCCAAACCGCCTTGGCTTTGGCGCGCCGCACCGCGTCCCACAGTTCGGTTTGTATCCCGTTGTAAGGCCCCAGCCAGATGAGGTAGCCATCGGCGCCGAGCGCGGCATCCAGGCGATCGGCGTCTCCCTTGTAGGCCTGGAACCATTTGCCGTCGCCGGTGAATTCGTGATTCATCAGGTGCGAAATGGCGGTGACGATGGCCGGATGGGAGGCGGACCGCCGGCCTATTTCCTTGCCCACCGCGATGACGCGATCCATCTCGTGGGCGCGGATATCGCCGAGCGTCTGAGCGATGGAATCGAGGTACGCGCGCGCGGCGACGCCCGGCTGAACCGGGTCCATGTGCGGCTCTCCGGGAGCGTGGAAGGTGCGGCCTTGATAGCGCAGGTTGCGTTCGCGGCCGCCGGGGCGGTAGTTGCTCTGATAGAACACCAGCGTCTTGCCGGCGCGCGCCGTGGCGGAGGCGAGTTCTCCGGTGAGGGTCCACAGCGACAACACGTTGCCTAGCACGGTGAGGTTTTGATCGGCGATCCAGGGGGTGAGGCTATCAATCCAGTATTCGAAGGTTGCGGCGCCCGTCGCGGGGCGCGGGCCGAAGGCGATCACCAGGCACTTCTTTTGCTGCAAGTCGGCGGCGATCTGGCGTTGGGATTCGTAGGTGGCAGGGGAGTAGCTTAGCCATACGACGTCGCCTGCGTGCGCGGCGGCGGGAGAGGAGAGCGCTCGCACTGGCATGAGGCCGCCCGAGCGGCCGGTGGCTTCTGCAATCCATCCCTCATCGCTTCCGGTGACATAAAACGCGCCGCCGGCAAACAGCGCCGCGCGTACCAGTTCCGCAGGGGCTGTCAGACCATCGACGCTGCGCCGGTGCTGGGCGACCAGTTCCTGGGCGCGATCGAAATAAGCTTCGACTGGTTTTGAAGCGCCTAAGCATGGCAGACATGCGGCCAGAGTGATCAAATGATGGATCTTCACGATCCAAGGATCTCATTTCAGTTGGTGGGGCAGGTCACCGACCTGCCGTTTTTTGGAATTTCGAGAGTCGCAGGTCGAGGACCTGCGCCACCGGTTATCCTGGTTAGGTCCATGCATAACCTCTTGAATGATGCTGCGCAGCGGGCGCTGCGTTACCTTGACCAATTGGATGCGCGCTCCGTTGCGCCTTCTGCTGACGCCGTCCAAAGCTTGAGCCGGTTCCACGAGCCGCTCCCTGAGATGTCTACGGATCCGCGCGAGGTGCTTGCGATGCTGGATGAAATCGGCACTCCAGCCACGGTTTCCACCGCGGGCCGCCGATTTTTTGGATTTGTTGCGGGCGGCGCGCTGCCTGCCGCGCTGGCTGCCAACTGGCTGGCGGCGGCCTGGGACCAGAACGCTTCCATGGTCGTGCTGTCGCCAGTGGGCGCGGCGCTGGAAGACGTCGTGCTTGGGTGGCTTCGTCAACTATTCCGGCTGCCAGCTGGTTCGGGAGGCGCGCTGGTTACCGGCGGAACCATGGCCAACTTCACGTCGATCGCGGCGGCGCGGCATGCGCTGCTGGCCGCGGTGGGATGGGATGTGGAGGCGCAGGGCCTATTCGGCGCGCCGCCGATCACCGTGGTGGTTGGCGAGGAAGTCCACATCAGCATGCTCAAGGCGCTGGGCCTCGCTGGCCTGGGCCGGGAGCGTGTGGTACGCGTCCCCGCCGATGCGCAAGGACGCATGCGGGCGGACAAGCTGCCGAAGCTCGTCGGGCCCACCCTGATTTGCACGCAAGCCGGCAACGTGAACAGCGGAGCGTTCGATCCAATTGGAGAAATTTGCGCGCGAGCGCATGAAGCCGGCGCCTGGGTGCACGTGGATGGCGCGTTCGGACTGTGGGCGGCGGTGGCCCGCGAGCGCAAACCTCTTGTTGAAGGAGTTGAACTCGCCGATTCCTGGGCCACCGACTGTCACAAATGGCTCAACGTGCCACATGACAGCGGCATCGCGCTGGTGCGCGATGAGCAGCATTTGCTGGGCGCCATTCGCAGTACTGCTGCTTACCTCGTCCATGGCGAGCAGCGCGAGCCGCATCACCATACGCCGGAGGCTTCGCGGCGGGCGCGCGGCATCGAAGTCTGGGCGGCATTACGCAGCCTGGGGCGGAGCGGGCTCGAAGATATGATCGAGCGTTGTTGTCGGCATGCGTCACGTTTTGCGGACGGGCTGCGGGCGGCGGGCTACGAAATTCTCAACGATGTCGTGCTCAACCAGGTGATGGTCTCGTTCGGCGACGACGAAACTACGCGGCGCGTGATCGCGGCGATTCAGCAAGACGGAACGTGCTGGTGCGGCGGAACGGTGTGGCATGGGCGCGCCGTGATGCGCATCAGCGTCAGTTCCTGGGCCACGCGCGACGAAGATGTGGACCGCAGCCTGGCGGCGATGATTGCCTGCGCGCGATCACTCGGCGTCGTGAAAAATAATTCCTAGCGTGTAGCGGGTTCCGGAGCGCACCTGGCTCACGCCGTGGCGCACGTTCACGCGGTAGTAGCCGCGAGTGCCCTTCACTGGCCGATAGCGCGTGGTGAAAATCACTAGCTGTCCTTGCTCAGGTGTGATGACGTGCGCGCGGGATTGGGCGCGCGGTCGCTGCTCGACCATCACGAATTCGCCGCCGGTGTAATCGACGCCGGGGCGGCTGAGGAAGCAGGCCATCTGGAACGGGAACGCCAGCTCGCCGTAGAGATCCTGGTGAAGGCAGTTGTAATCGCCGGCTTCGTAGTGGAGGAGCAGCGGCGTGGGCTTTGTCTGGCCGCGCTGGTTGCATTGCGCGAGAAACATGGCGAGATCCGGTGGAAATGACGCGCCGGCCCAATCGCTCGCGAGGCCTGCCAGCAGCGGATATGCTTGCTCGCGAAGCCCCTGGATCAAGGGCGGCAGCGGGTAGTCGAAATATTTGTAGTCGCCCTTGCCGAAGCGGTAGCGGGACATCACGATGTGGCTGCGGAAGAGGTGATCGTCGGGATACAGGGATGCGAGCGCGGCGCACTCATCCGGCGAGAGGACGGGGGGCGTGATGGCGAATCCCTGTTGTGACAAAGATTCTCGCAGAGCGGGCCAATCGAAATTGAGCATCACGTCATCGAATGTACAGGAGAACGTACGTCGTGGATATCCGAAACTTGCGGGCAAACACCAACACATTTTCTCGCAGAGACGCAGAGTACACAGAGAAAAACTAAGATGGAAAATAATATTTGGTTGGGGTTGGTTTTCTCTGCGTTCTCTGCGTCTCTGCGAGAAATGCTTTTCCTGCTTGTTATACTGGCCTATTCATGCTGCGAGTTCGTTTCGCGCCTTCTCCCACTGGGTTTCTCCACATTGGCAGTGCGCGCACTTTCATCTTTAACTGGCTCTACGCCCGCCGTCATGGCGGGACCATGATCCTGCGCATTGACGACACCGACGTCGAGCGCAACACGCAGGCATCTCTCGATTCGATCTTCGAAGGTCTGAACTGGCTGGAGCTGGGATGGGACGAGCAGTACCGGCAATCCGAGCGTCTGGCGCTGCACCAGGAAGTTGCCGAAGCGATTTTTAAGAAGGGCATGGCGTACCGCGATTTCACGCCGGCTCAGACGGATGAAGGCGACAAATCTCACACCGGCGGGCCGTGGCTTTTTAACCCGGGCATGCGTGAGCTTAGCGCCGAAGAGAGCGATCGCCGCGCCGCTGCTGGTGAGCCTTTCGTGATCCGCTACCGCGTGCCGCGCGAAACCCGGCGCGACGTTTCTTTCCATGACGCGGTTTATGGCGAGCAGACCAAGCTCACCGCTGACATCGAGGATTTCGCGCTGATGCGCAGCAGCGGCGGGCCTACGTATCATCTGGCCTCCTGCGCGGACGATGCGGACCTGCGCATTAGCCACATCATTCGCGGGCAGGATCATCTCACCAACACGTTCAAGCACGTGCTGATTTTTGAAGCCGCCGGAGTTGCGCCGCCTCAATTTGCTCATCTGCCGCTGCTGGTGGCCCCGGATGGCACGAAGCTTTCCAAGCGCCGGCACGGGCCGGTGGTCAGCGTGACCACCTATCGCGACGCTGGGTTTCTGGCGCAGGCTTTTGTGAACTTTTTGTGCCTACTCGGGTGGTCGCCAAAAGACGATCGTGAGAAGATGACGCGTCAGGACCTTATCGATGCATTCTCTTTTGAGGGCATCAATCGATCGAACGCCGTGGTCAATTTCACCGAGGAAGATCCGTTCGATCCCAAGGCCGTCTGGTTGAATTCGCAATATATTTACGCGATGCCGGTCGAGGAACTGTCCGAGCGATTATTGCCGTTCGCCTGCGCGGCCGGTTTTAGCGCGGAACCCGGCAAGATGCTGGCGGTCACGCCGCTGATTCAGGAACGCATTAAGGTGTTGCGCGATGTGGCGACGGCGGCTGATTTTTTCTTTGTGGACGAACTTGCGCCCTACGATGCCGCCGAACTCATTCCGCAAAAAGGCGATGCGGCCATGGCGCTGCGGGCTTTGGAGGCGGCGCTTCGCGTGCTGCCCGCAGCCGAATTTTCCCATGACGCCCTGGAAGCGGCGCTGCGCGCCGAGTCGGTCAGCCTGGGCATTAAGGCCGGTCAGATGTTTCAGCCTATTCGCGTCGCGGTGTGCGGCCGTAAGAACGCTCCGCCGCTGTTTGCAACGATGATCGTGCTGGGCCGGGATACGTGCCTCGAGCGCATTGAGAAAGCCATTCAGAAACTATGAGTACGCCGAATCCCGAAACGCCGGCAGCGTCGAATTTCGTCCGCGAGATTGTCATCGAAGATTTAAAGACCAACAAGTACGAGGGCCGCGTTCACACGCGCTTTCCGCCGGAGCCGAACGGGTACCTGCACATCGGCCACGCGAAGTCGATCAATCTCAACTTTGGGCTCGCGGCCGAATTTGGCGGCAAATGCAATCTGCGGTTCGACGATACCAATCCCAGCAAGGAAGAAACCGAGTACGTCGATTCGATTATTGAAGACGTCCGCTGGCTGGGCGGCGATTGGGAAGATCGGCTTTTCTACGCTTCCGATTATTTCGATCAACTCTACGCGTGGGCGGTGCAGCTCATCCAAAAAGACAAGGCTTTCGTGTGCGATTTGAACGCGCAGCAGATTCGCGAGTACCGCGGCACGCTCACCGAGCCCGGCCGCGAGAGCCCGTATCGCAATCGCACGGTCGCCGAAAATCTGGATTTGTTCGAGCGCATGCGGGCCGGAGAGTTTGCCGATGGCGCGCGCACGCTGCGGGCGAAGGTCGATATGGCCTCGCCGAATCTGAACATGCGGGACCCGGTGATGTATCGCATTCTGCACGCCGAGCATCATCGCACCGGCAACAAATGGTGCATTTATCCGATGTACGATTTCGCGCATGGCCAATCGGACTCCATTGAACGCGTGACCCACTCGATCTGCACGCTGGAATTCGAAGATCACCGGCCGCTCTACGATTGGTACCTGGATCAATTGGGCATCTACCATCCCCAGCAAATCGAGTTTGACCGGCTCAACCTGACTTACACGCTGCTGAGCAAACGCAAACTGCTGACGCTGGTGCAGGAGGGCCGCGTGAACGGATGGGACGATCCGCGCATGCCGACGATTACCGGCATTCGCCGCCGGGGCTACACGCCGGAAGCCCTGCGCAATTTCTCCAGAGCCATTGGCGTGTCCAAGACCAACGGGTCGACCGAGCTTGCTTTGCTCGAGCACTACGTGCGCGAAGATTTGAACAAGCGTGTGCCGCGTGTAATGGCTGTCCTGCGGCCCTTGCGCGTAGTGATCGAGAATTATCCAGAGGATCAGGTGGAAGAGATGGACGCGGTCAACAATCCCGAGGACGCCGCCGCGGGCACACGCAAAGTGCCGTTTTCCCGGGTGCTTTATATCGAGCGCGATGATTTCCGTGAAGACCCGCCCAAGCAGTATTTCCGGCTGTCTCCGGGCAAGGAAGTGCGTCTGCGCTACGCCTACTTCATTAAATGCACCAGCGTGATGAAAGACGAAAAGACCGGCGAGATTCTGGAAGTCCGCTGCACCTACGATCCGGCAACTCACGGCGGCAACGCGCCTGACGGCCGCAAAGTGAAATCCACCATTCACTGGGTTTCCGCTGGGCATGCGATGGATGCGGAAGCGCGGCTGTACGAGAACCTGTTCGCTGTCGAGAACCCCAGCGCCGTTCCCGAAGGCCAGGATTTCACGGTGAATCTGAATCCGAATTCGCTGGAAGTGGTTACTGGCTGCAAGTTGGAACCGAGCCTGCGCGGCGCGCCGGCGGGCCGCCGCTACCAGTTTGAGCGCCTCGGCTATTTCTGCGTCGATCCGGATTCGACAACTGAAAAGCTGGTCTTCAACCGCACGCTGGCGCTGCGCGACACCTGGGGCAAAATCGAAAAAGCGCAGCAGGGAAAAGCATGATCATTTTGGGAATCGGCGGCATCCTGGGCGACGCTGCCAGCGCTATTTTGAAGGACGGCGAACTGGTCGCTGCGGTTGAGGAATCCAAAATCTCGCGGCGTGCGCGCGGCGATAGCCAGCACCTTCCCGAAGAAGCGATTGCCGCCTGCCTCGCGCTGGCTAAAGTGAAGGCCGACGCGGTCGACTGTGTGGCGGTGGCGCGGCCGATGTCCGCCGGACCCGAAGAAGATGTGCATCTGCAATTGCGCGCGCGCTTCCCGGCAAGCCGCATGGCGCTGGTGGATCACCACGTCGCACACGCCTCATCCGCATATTACGCGTCCGGATTCGACGAAGCTACGGTGCTGACGCTCGACCGCCGGGGCGATTTCCGCTGTGGGGCGCGCTGGCTCGGAGCCGGCAACCAGCTTACGCTCGAACAGGAACTTTATTTTCCCGATTCGCTAGGCGATTTGTATGGGCGCGTCACCGAACTGCTGGGATTCACCGCCAACGCCGACGAGCACAAAGTGCAATGGCTGTCGGCGGCGGGCGATGGCCAACATCGCGATCTGTTCCTGGAAATTCTGGGCGGATCGGGCGACGAGTGGCCGCGCCTTGACCGCTCTTTCTTCGACGCCGCACGCCTGACACAGGGCGGATTCAGCGCGCGCTTTTTCGAGCGCCTGGGACTGGCTGATGGAGCCGCCATTCCCGCAGGCACGCGCGCGTCCGTGGCCGCAGGCTTGCAGAAAGCCGTGGAGGAAACCGTGATCCGCATGGCGGGCCGCGGCGGCGGCAACCTGTGTTTCGCCGGCGGTCTGGGCATGAATGCGCTGCTGGTCCGCGCGCTCGAACGCTCGGGCAAGTTTGCGCGCGTGTTTGTGCAGCCGGCAGCAGGCAATGCCGGCACTGCACTGGGCGCGGTACTGCACGCATGGCACGGACTGTATCGCGAAACGCGGCGCGTACCGCTGGGCAATCTGTGCCTCGGACCCAGCTACGAGGCCGAGCAGATCAAGCAGGTGCTGGAAAACTGCAAACTGCGCTTCCGCTATCTGCTGACCACCGGTGAAGTGATCGACGCCGCGGTTGGCCTGCTAGGCGAAAACAAGATTCTGGCGTGGATGCATGGCCGTATGGAATTTGGCCCACGCGCATTGGGAAATCGCAGCATTCTGGCGTCGCCGCTCGACACCTACTCGACGGAAAACCTCAATCAGTACATCAAGCACCGCGAGGCGTTCCGCAAATTTGCGGCGTCGGTGCCGGCCGAAGTGGCCTCCGAATATTTTGAAGTTGGCGAAAATGCGCGCTTCCTGGCGACGGTAGGCACTGTGCGACCCGCTTACCGCGAGCGCTTTCAAGGCGCGATTCTGGCGGGCGATCTGGTCCGCGTGCACGCCGTCTCGGAAGAAGACAATCCGCTGTACTGGAAACTGCTGCACGCCGCGGGCAAGAAGACCGGCCTGCCGGTGCTATATAACACCTCGTTCAACCTATTCCACGACCCGCTGGTCTGCACGCCGCGCGACGCCGTGCGCAGCTTCTATTCGTCGGGCATCGACGCCATGTTCGTCGGGAATTTCCTGCTGCAGAAGTGATAGCCTAAGGCGCATATGAAACGCTGGATCGCTCTACTAGTGCCGCTGGCGCTGGCTGCGCAAACGCCGCGCCTGGATGATCTGAAGCGCGAAGCCGCCGGCGAAGTCGACAAAATGCGCGGCTTCACGCAGCAGATAGTGGATCAAATCTTCAGCTATGGCGAGCTGGGTTTTCAGGAATATCAGACCTCGCGCTACCTCACGGAGCTCCTGGCGAAAAATGGCTTCCGGGTAGAGCGCGGCATCGCCGGGATTCCCACGGCCTGGATGGCAAGCTTTGGATCGGGCAAGCCCGTCATTGCCTTTATGACCGACATCGATGGCATCCCGAAGGGCTCGCAGAAGCCTGGTGTGGCCTATCACGACCCCATTGTCGAAGGCGCGCCAGGCCATGGCGAAGGCCACAATTCCGGGCAGGCGGTGAATGTCACGGCTGCGATTGTGCTGAAGAAGCTGATGGAAGCGAATCACATCGCGGGCACGATACGGCTGTATCCCGGCGTGGCGGAAGAGTTGGTGGCGACCAAAGCGTTCTTTGTACGCGCCGGCTATTTCAAGGATGTCGACCTGGTGCTGGGATGTCATGTGGGTAATCGCTTCGCGACCAGTTATGGCTTAGGCGAGACGTCGAGTGGACTGGTCTCGGTGCTTTATTCGTTCCACGGCAAGGCAGCGCACGCGGCGGGGGCGCCGTGGGAAGGCAAGAGTGCGCTCGACGCGGTGGAACTGATGGACGCAGCATGGAACATGAAGCGCGAGCACTTGCGGACTCAGCAGCGCTCGCACTACGTGATCGTGAACGGCGGAGATCAACCCAATGTCGTGCCGTCGGAAGCCTCGGTCTGGTACTACTTCCGCGAGCTGGACTTTCCGCACATCAAAGAGATGTATGACCTCGGCAACACCATGGCGCAGGCTGCCGCGGCGATGACCGGGACCACGGTGGATCATCGCGTGCTTGGATCGGCATGGCCGACGCATTTCAATAAAGTGATTGCCGAAGTGCAGCAGAAAAATATCGAAGCAATTGGCATGCCGGAATGGAGCGATGCGGATCAGACGCTGGCCAAAGCGCTGCAAAAAGAGATCGGCGCGAAGGCGGACGGCCTGGAGCACCAGGTGAAACCGCTCGAGCCACCGAAGGAATCGCGCGGCGGACCATCCGATGATATTGGCGATATTTCCTGGAACGTGCCGACTGTGTACATGAATTATCCTGCCAACATTCCCAACCTACCCGGACATAGCTGGCCTAATGCGGTGGCCATGGCGACGCCCATCGCGCATAAAGGCTCAACGGCCGGCGCCAAGGTGCAGGCAACGACCGCGCTCGATTTTATGCTGCGGCCTGAGCTGGTGACGCAAGCGTGGGATTATTTCCGTGAAGTGCAGACTAAAGATGTGAAGTACGCGCCGCTGATTGAACCTGGCGATCAACCTCCCATCGAGATGAACAAAGAG
>Ga0070731_10004547_pt1 | contig 11860 bp, 10 predicted proteins | sample Coa_R1_2_FD_66448 | JGI IMG/M metagenome (GOLD analysis project Ga0070731, IMG submission 66448) | Surface soil microbial communities from Centralia Pennsylvania, which are recovering from an underground coalmine fire - Coalmine... | ecosystem: Environmental > Terrestrial > Soil > Unclassified ... | reverse complement strand
AGCGTCGTCTTGCCCGTCCCGGAGAGGCCGAAGAAGATCGCCGAGCGGCCATTGGGCCCGATATTGGCGGAGCAGTGCATCGGCATCACGCCGCGCTCCGGCAGGATGAAATTGAGATAGCCGAAGACCGATTTCTTGATCTCACCCGCGTAGTGCGAGCCGCCGATGAGGACGAGGCGCTTCTCGAAATTGACGAGGATGAAGGTCTCGCTGTTGAGCCCGTCGAACTCCGGGATCGCCTTGAGATCCGGCGCATGGAGGATGGTCATCTGCGGCTCGAAGCCGGCGAGTTGGCCATGCGACGGCCGGATGAACATGTTCCAGCTGAAGAGCGCATGCCAGGCCCGCTCGGTGACGATCCGAACCGGCAGCCGGTATTCCGGGTCGGCCCCGGCGAACACGTCGACGACATAGGCCTCGCGCTGCTGGAAGAAGGCCAGCATGCGCTGATGCACCATGTCGAAGATCGCGGGTGAGACCTCGCGGTTGACCGAGCCCCAGTCGACCGGGCCGTCGGTCAGCGCGTTGCGGACGATGTACTTGTCCTTGGGCGAGCGGCCGGTGTGCTGGCCGGTCACGGCGACGAAAGGACCGCCGGCGACCAGCTGTCCCTCGCCGTTGCGGATCGCGTGCTCGACCAATTCAGGAACCGGGAGATTGCGGTGGATGGCGGCCAGGTTGGTCAGCCCGTGCCCGAGACGGGCGGCCGACGCCATCTCCGCCCGCAACTCTGAATCCTGCACTGTCACCTCCCTGGAACGCGCGTTTAGACGGGCCGAATTGCATCGTTCGATGGGCAGATCTCCGCCGATTGGATCCAATCGGCCACCGACCGTCGCCCTGTCTTCACCTTGATCGAAAGGCGTACAGGCGGATCCCGCCGATGACAAGGCGCGGCACGCGCAATGCCGGGGATGCGTTGACGCAAGGCGCGGAATCGGCGGCCTGCCGTCTCCCGGCTTGCGGTGTCGCCGCCTCGCGCTATGATTCTACCGGCATTTCGCCCGTCCCCGCGGGATACAGCCGCACTGGAGACCCGTTCCCCGTGAGCAACGTCATCGCCCTGGTCGACGACGACCGTAACATCCTGACATCGGTATCGATGGCTCTGGAGGCCGAGGGTTTCCAGGTCCGCTGCTACACCGACGGTGCCGAGGCGCTGCGCGGGATCCAGGGCAGTCCGGTGGACGTCGCCATCCTCGACATCAAGATGCCGCGCATGGACGGTATGGAGCTGCTGGGCCACCTCCGGCGCGCCGGCAATCTGCCCGTCATCTTCCTGACCTCCAAGGATGACGAGATCGATGAGGCGCTCGGCCTCCGGATGGGCGCCGACGACTACATCACCAAGCCGTTCTCGCAGCGTCTCCTGATCGAGCGGATCCGTGCCCTGCTCCGCCGCGTCGAACCGGGCCGCGACAAGCCCGGCGATCCCGACACGCAGGTGCGGCGAGGGGACTTGCTGCTCGACACGGCGCGTCATCTCTGCACCTGGCGCAACAAGCCGGTCGAGCTGACGGTGACCGAGTTCCTCATCCTCAAATCTCTCGCAGCACGCCCTGGACATGTGAAGAATCGTGACCAGCTGATGGATGCAGCCTACGGCGAGCACATCTTCGTCGATGACCGGACCATCGACAGCCACATCAAGCGGCTGCGCAAGAAGCTGAAATCCGTCGATGCGGATTTCGCGGAGATCGAGACGCTCTACGGTGTCGGCTACCGGTACAAGGAAGGGTGAGGCGTCGCCGCGCGCGACATCCGCGGCGGCGAAGCGCGGCGTCCGCCGCCTGCTGGAGCGTACCGGGCGCTGGGCGCCGCCCGAGAAGCTGCACCGTTTCTCGCTGGCCCGCCGGCTGTTGCTGGTCAACCTGCTGGCCGTCGTGTTCCTCGGCGGCGGCATGCTCTATCTCGACCGCTACGAACGCGGCCTGATCGACACCGAGCTGCAGGCGCTCGAGACGCAGGGACGGATCTTCGCGGCGGCGCTGGGCGAGGGCGCGGTTCTGCAGGACATCGGCGACCAGCCGCTGCTGGCCGCGTCGCTCGCCCGCGACATGGTGCGCCGGCTGACCGAGGCGTCGCGGACGCGGGCGCGGCTCTTCATGCCGGACGACAGCCTCGTGGCCGACAGCCGCGCGCTGTCCGGGCCCGGCGGCCCCATCCAGATCGAGGAGCTGCCGCCGCCCGGCGAGCCCAAGCAGGGTCTGCTCGAGCGGCTGGTGACGGCGGTCTCGGCGATGCTGCCCAACCGCACCAACTACCCGCCCTATATCGAGCGCTCGCCGCCCACCGCCTTCGACTTTCCCGAGGTGCTCGAGGCGCTGAGCGGCCGCATCGAGCGGGATGTCCGCGAGGATCGGGCGGCCGGCGGCTTGGTCCTGTCGGTCGCGGTGCCGGTCCGTCGCTACAAGCAGGTGCTGGGCGCGCTCCTGCTGTCGGTCGACTCGACCAGCCTCGAGCAGAAGGTGGCTTCGGTCCGCACCGACATCCTCCGGCTCTTCCTGTTCAGCGTCGTGCTGACGGTCATCATGTCGCTCTACCTCGCCGGCACGATCGTGCGCCCGATGCGCCGCCTCGCGCAGGCCGCCGTCGCCGTCCGGTGGGGCGACGGCCGCAAGGCGGAGATCCCGGATTTCAGCCGCCGCGGCGACGAGATCGGCGATCTTTCGGCGGCGCTGGCGGAGATGACCGAGGCCTTGTGGCGGCGGATGGACGCGATCGAACACTTCGCCGCCGACGTGGCACACGAGATCAAGAACCCGCTGAGCTCGCTGCGCAGCGCCGTGGAGACGGTGACGCGCGTGAAGGAACCGGCCCAGCGCGAACGTCTGATGGCGATCATCCTCGACGACGTCCAGCGGCTCGACCGGCTGATCAGCGACATCTCCGACGCCTCGCGCCTCGATGCCGAGATGAGCCGGCTGGAGCGCTCGCCGGTGTCGCTGGCCGGCATGCTGGGGGCCCTTGCCGAGATGCACGAGGCGACGCGCGGCGAGGATGAGCCGACGATCGAGCTGGCGCTCGGCGACGCCGGGCAGGAGCCGGACTCGCTCGTGGTGTGGGGCAAGGAGACGCGGCTGGTCCAGGTCTTCCAGAACCTCATCGCCAACGCTCTGTCGTTCAGCCCGGCCGGCGGCGCGATCCGGATCGCGGCGGACTCCGTCGGCAGCGACGTCGTGGTCACGATCGACGATGACGGCCCCGGCGTGCCGGAGGGCAAGCTGACGGCGATCTTCGACCGCTTCTACAGCGAGCGGCCGGCCGGCGAGAAATTCGGCACGCATTCCGGGCTGGGCCTGTCGATCTCCAAGCAGATCGTCGAGGCGCATGGCGGCCGCATCTCGGCCGAAAACCGGCAGGCGCCGGGCGGCGGTGTTGCCGGCGCGCGCTTTACCGTGCGTCTGCCGCGGGCCGGCGAGTGAGGTCGGTATGATCCGCGTGCACGGCACGGCGGTCGTGGTCGCCGGCCGCGGCGTGCTGCTGCGCGGCCCGCCCGGCGCCGGTAAGTCGGACCTGGCGCTGCGCCTGATCGCTGGCGGCGGGACACTGGTCGCTGACGATCAAGTCGAGATCGAACCCGTCGAAGGCGCGCTGATCGCTTCGCCGCCCGAGACCATCGCCGGGCTGCTCGAAGTGCGGGGGGTCGGGATCAGGCGCCTGCCCTTTGTTCGTTCGGTCAGGCTTGTTCTGGTGGTCGATCTCGTTGCGGCGATCGAGCGCCTGCCGGAAGCGCGGCACGCCGAGATCGCGGGACTCGATCTGCCGGCTCTCGAACTCCTGCCCTTCGAGGCCTCTGCGGTTGCCAAGCTGCGGCTGGCCCTCGACGGCGAGGCTGACGTGGGCCGAGGGAAGTTGTATATGCCTCCCGCCATGAGGGAGCCCAGCCGGTCGCCGTCCGACCGCGATGCCGCCGGCGGAACCGCTCGGACGAGGATTTTGTTGATCACGGGCATGTCGGGAGCGGGCCGGTCGGCCGCACTTAAGTTCCTGGAAGATATGGGCTACGAGGCCGTCGACAATCTCCCGCTGTCGTTGCTCCCGAGGCTGGCCGCGGCCGGGCCGCCGCATCCGATTGCCGTCGGCATCGACGTCAGGACCCGGGATTTCGCGGTGGAGAGCGTGTTCGGAGAGTTCGAGACGCTGACCGTGGAGCACGGGCTGGAGGTCAGGCTGGTCTTCGTCGATTGCGACGACGAGGTGCTCGCGCGGCGCTATACGGAGACGCGCCGCCGTCACCCGCTCGCCGGCGACCGGCCGGTGATCGACGGGATCCGGCTTGAACGGCTGCGGGTGGCGCCGCTGCGCGATCGCGCCGATCTGATGATCGATACATCGCAGCTGCGGACCGCCGAGCTGAAACGGTTGCTCGCCGGTCACTTTGCGCTCGACGATCGGCCCGGCCTCAGCCTCGCCGTCACCTCGTTCTCGTATCGCGAGGGCCTGCCGCGCGAGGCCGATCTGGTGTTCGACGTGCGCTTTCTCGCGAATCCGTTCTACGAACCGGCGCTGCGCGACCTCACGGGACGCGACCGCGAGGTCGCCGACTTCGTCGCCGCGGATCCCGGCTGGCCCGCCTTCTTCGAGGGGCTCACCGGGCTGCTCCGGACGCTGCTGCCGAGCTACGAGCGCGAGGGCAAGTCCTATCTCACCGTGGCGCTCGGGTGCACCGGCGGCCACCACCGGTCGGTCTACGCCGCCGAGCGCCTGGGGGAATGGCTTGCCGGGAGCGGCTATGCCGTGGCGGTTTCCCATCGCGACATCGGCGGACCGGCCAATCCGAACATTGGCGACCCGCGGGCGGCGGTGCCGTCCGGCGCGTCGGGTCATTGAGGGTGCTGGAATGATCGGAATGGTCCTGGTGACGCATGGCCGCCTGGCGGCGGAGTTCATCGCGGCACTCGAGCATGTCGTCGGCGCGCAAAGTCAGATCGAGGCCATCTGCATCGGGCCCGACGACGACATGGAGCAGCGGCGGCAGGAAATCCGCGATGCGATCGGCCGGGTCGACGACGGGGCGGGGGTGGTCGTCCTGACGGACATGTTCGGCGGCACGCCCTCGAACCTGGCGATCTCGTTCATGGAGCGCTCGCGCATCGAGGTGATCGCCGGCATCAACCTGCCGATGCTGATCAAGCTGGCGAGCCTACGCCAATCGGAGACTCTCGCGGATGCCGTCACCGGCGCCCAGGAGGCGGGGCGGAAATACATCAATGTCGCCTCGCAGCTTCTCGCCGACGCGCGCGGGTGACGATGGGGTCTCCCGACGCGTCGGAGTGGCCGCTCTTCCGGCGCACCGTCACGATCGTCAACAAGAAGGGCCTTCACGCCCGCGCCGCCGCGCGCCTGGTCAAGCTTGCCTCCGGCTTTGACGCCGATGTCCGGGTCGTCAAGAACGGCAGCGTGGTCAACGGCCGCTCGATCATGGGGCTGATGATGCTGGCCGCCGCTCCCGGGACCGCCATCGAGATCCGCGCCCAGGGCCGCGAGGGAGAGAACGCCGCCGATGCGGTGGCGGCGCTGGTCGCCGCGGGCTTCGATGAAGACTGAGCGCGCTGCGGCGCGGCCGGAACGGGTCTGCGAGGGGCTTGGCGTCTCGCCGGGGCTCGCGCTCGGCGCGGCCCATGTCACCTGCACCGACACGCTGGCCGTGCCCGAATACGAGATCCCGGCCGACGAGATCGGCGAGGAGGTCGGCCGGTTCGAGGACGCGGTCGCGCTGTCGCGCCACCAGCTGGCGAAGCTCAAGGACAAATCGGCCGTGCTGCACGGTTCCGCCTCCGAGGAGGTCGGGCTGGTGCTGGAGGCGCACATCGCGATGCTGGGCCAGTCGCGGCTGGTCCGTGGCGTCGATGCACGCATCCGCGATGCCCGAATGAACGCCGAGGCTGCGGTCCGGGCCGAGATCGAGACGCTCGCCGAGGCATTCGCGGCGATCGACGACGGCTACCTCGCCGCGCGGATCGACGACGTGCGCAGCGTCGGCACGCGGCTGATCCGCAACCTGACCCGGGCACCGTTCCGCTCGATCGCCGGCCTCGACAAGGGCACGGTCCTGCTGGCCGACGAGCTGACGCCGGCCGATGCGGCCCTCATCGACCCGGTCGCCGTCGCCGGCTTCGCCACGCTTTCCGGCGGACCGGAGAGCCACACGGCGATCATGGCGAGGGCGCTCGGCCTGCCGGCTGTCCTGGGCTGCGGCGGGCTGCTCGACGGCGTCGTCGAAGGCGATCCGGTGATCATCGACGGCTTCGACGGCTCGGTGACGATCAACCCGTCGGCCGCGACGCTCGAACGCTATCGCGAGAAGCGCATCGCGCTCGACGAGGAGCGGCGCGATCTCGATCTCATCCGGCGGCTGCCGGCGATCAGCCGCGACGGGATCGCGGTGACCCTGCAGGCGAATCTCGAACTGCCGCTCGAGCTCGAACGGGCGGTCGGCGCGGGCGCTGCGGGCATCGGCCTCGTGCGCACCGAGTTCCTCTACATGAACCGCGACAAGGCTCCGGGCGAGGACGAGCAGTTCGAGACGCTCGCGGCCATCGTCGAGGGCATGCGCGGCCAGGAAGTGACCATCCGGACGCTGGATATCGGCGGCGACAAGCTCGCCTTCCCGCTGGGCGGCGTGCGCGAAAGCCCGAACCCGGCGCTCGGCCTGCGCGCGGTGCGGCTCGGGCTGCAGCATCGCGATCTCCTGGAGACCCAGCTGGCCGCCATCCTGAGGGTGGCCGCGCTCGGCAAGGTGCGCGTGCTGCTGCCGATGATCTCGAACCTCGCCCAGGTGCGGGAGATCCGGAGGATCATGCAGTCCGTCCGCGACGGGCTGGCCGTCCGCGGGGCACGTCTGGCCGACGGGCTGCCCCCGCTCGGCATCATGATCGAGATTCCGGGCGCCGCGCTGGCCGCCGATGCGTTCGCCGCCGAGACCGATTTCTTCGCCATCGGCACCAACGATCTCACGCAGTACACGCTGGCGATCGATCGCGGCGACGAGCAGGTCGCGGATCTCTTCAACCCGCTGCATCCGGCGGTGCTGCGGCTCATCCAGTTCGCGACCGCGGCGGCGACGCGAGCCGGCATCCCGGTCAGCGTCTGCGGCGAGGTGGCCGGCGATCCGCGCTTCACGCCGCTGCTGTTGGGCCTTGGGATCCGGACGCTATCGATGGCGCCGGGGAGCCTCGCTCGGGTCAAGCAGCGGATCCGTCACCTGACCCTGGAGCGCGCCGAGATCGTCGCCGCCCGCATCATGGCGGAGAGCGACGAGGACCGGATCGCGCAGATGCTCGACCAGGAGATGCTGGTCCGCGGCTGATCGGGCGGGTCAGCTCGCGGGTTTCGGCAGGATGTAGAAATCGAGGAAGCGGCCGGCGTCGCCCTGGTCCCATTCGACCGGGCCGGAATCGTAGCGGCCGATCTCCTTGCCGTCCTTGTCCAGCAGGATCGTGGTCGGCAGGCTGTCGAATTTCAGGAGGCGCGAATAGTCGCCGTCGCTGTCGCTGTAATGCGGCAGGTAGCTGATCTCGGTCTTCTTGAAGTAGTCGGTGATCGCAACGTCGCCGCCGTGATCCTCCGAGATCGTCTCGACCTGGAAGTTGTCGCCATCCCGCGCATGCTTGAGCCGGTCGAGCGACGGCAGCTCCTTGACGCAGGGGGCGCACCAGGTGGCCCAGAAATTGATGAGCGTCACCTTGCCCTTGAAGGCGGTGAGGTCGAGGGGCTTGCCGCTCGCATCGGTGAAGGCGCCCGGCGGCACTGGCACCGGGTGGTCGTGCAGCTTAAACTCTGCCATCGCCCCCTTCATGGGCGGCAGCGGCCCCCTAACCGTCTTGTTGACCATGACATAGGTCACGCCCACAAACGCCAATACGACGATGCCGATGAACACCACCAAGGATCTTGACATGCCGACGGTCTCCCCCGCTCAGAGACTTTCTCCGGATGAGTGCTGATACTCCGCGAGCGCCGGCCGGCGATCAAGCACGGAATACCGCAAACGAGATGTGGGGCGGCCGATTCTCGCGCGGTCCGGCAGAGGCGATGGCGGAGATCAACGCGTCGATCGACGTCGACCGGCGGCTCTATGCGGAGGACATCGCGGCATCGCAGGCTCATGCCGCGATGCTGGCCGGGCGCGGCATCATTTCCGCCGAAGACGGCGAGGCGATTGTCGCCGGGCTCGGCCGCATCCTGGCGGAGATCGAGGCCGGCGGCTTCCGCTTCGACCCGGCCCTCGAAGACATCCATATGAACGTCGAGGACCGGCTGCGGCAGCTCATCGGGCCGGCCGCCGGCCGCCTGCACACGGCCCGCTCCCGCAACGATCAGGTTGCGACGGATTTCCGCCTCTGGGTGCGCAACGCCATCGACCGGCACGACCGTCAGCTCGCCGCCCTGCAACGCGCGCTGATCGACCAGGCGGACCGCCATGCCGCGACGATCATGCCGGGCTACACGCATCTGCAGGCCGCGCAACCGGTCACGTTCGGCCACCACCTCCTCGCCTATGTCGAGATGTTCGGGCGCGATCGGGGGCGGTTCCGCGACTGCCGGGCACGGCTGAACGAATGCCCTCTCGGCGCCGCGGCGCTCGCCGGCACGTCCTTTCCGATCGACCGCGGGGCGACCGCAGCGGCGCTGGGTTTCGATCGTCCGGCTGCGAACTCGCTGGATGCCGTCTCGGACCGCGACTTCGCGCTCGAATTCATGGCGGCGGCGGCGCTGACGACGATCCACCTGTCGCGGCTCGCCGACGAGCTGGTGCTGTGGACGACCGACGCGTTTCGGTTCGTGCGCCTGTCGGACGCCTTCACCACCGGCAGCTCAATCATGCCGCAGAAGCGCAATCCCGATGCGGCCGAGCTGGTTCGCGCCAAGGCGGGGCGGGTGACCGGCGCGCTGGTCGGGCTCCTCGTGGTGATGAAAGGCCTGCCGCTTGCATACGGAAAGGACATGCAGGAGGACAAGGCGCCGACCTTCGATGTCTCCGACACCCTGGCGCTCTGCTTGGCGGCGACGACCGGCATGATCGCCGATCTCGAGGCCGATCCGGCGGCGATGCGCGCAGCTACGGAGCGCGGTTTCATCACGGCGACCGACCTCGCGGACTGGCTGGTGCGGCGGCTCGGCCTGCCGTTCCGGCAGGCGCACCACGTCACCGGCACGGTGGTCAAACTGGCCGAAACGCGCGGCTGCGGCCTGGCCGAGTTGCCGCTGGCCGATCTTCAGGCGATCGAGCCCCGCATCGACGCGGATGCCCTCCGCGCATTGAGCGTCGAGGCTGCCGTCGCGAGCCGGACCTCCTATGGCGGCACCGCGCCGGAGCGGGTGCGGGAACAAGTGGTCAAGGCCCGGGAGCGTTTCCTGTGAGACACCGCATGTTCCGCACGATTGTGTTGATGGCGCTGGTCCTGGCGCCGCTTTCCGCTTGCGGCAAGAAGGCGCCGCCCGATCCGCCGGACAAGAACCAGAACGCCTATCCGGCGACGTATCCCAGCAACAACGACGATCCGCGGGATGTCAGGCACTGAGATCGAGTATCGCGGCGGCGTCCTCCACGTCGAGGGGATCGCGCTGCCCGCGGTAGCCGCCGAGGTCGGAACGCCGGCCTATGTCTATTCGGCCGCGTCGATGGAGCGCCAATACCGCCGCTTCGCGGCCGCGGTGGCGCCGCTGGGCGGGCGCATTTGCTACGCCGTCAAGGCGAACTCCAACCAGGCCGTCATCGCGACCTTCGCCCGGCTCGGCGCCGGCGCCGACGTTGTGTCCGAGGGCGAGCTGCGGCGCGCGCTCGCCGCGGGCATCCCGGCGGAACGGATCGTCTTCTCCGGGGTGGCGAAGACCGAGGGCGAACTCTCCTTCGCGCTGGCCGCCGGGGTCGGACAGATCAACGTCGAGAGCGCCCCCGAGCTCGAGACCTTGTCCCGGCTGGCATCAACGCAGCGCCGGGTCGCCGCCATCGCGATCCGGGTCAATCCCGATATCGACGCCGGGACCCACCCCAAGATCACTACCGGGAAGGCCGAGAACAAGTTCGGCATCCCGATCCATCAAGCCGTCGGGCTCTACTGCCGCGCGCTCGACCTGCCGGGCATCGATCCGGCCGCCGTGGCGCTGCATATCGGCTCGCAGCTGCTCGATCTCGCCCCGTTCGAGGCGGCGTTCGCGCGGCTCGCATCGTTGGTCGGCGAATTGCGGGCGGCTGGGGTTTCCGTCCGCCATCTCGATCTGGGCGGCGGGATCGGTGTGCCGGCCCGCGGCGAGGCGCCGCCCGACCTGAATGTCTATGCCGATATCGTCCGCCGGACTGTCGGCGGGCTCGGCTGCGCGCTGACCTTCGAGCCGGGGCGGCTGCTGGTTGCAGAAGCGGGCGTCCTCCTGACGAAGGTGATCGTGGTCAAGGCGGGCGTTCATCGGCGCACCGTGATCCAGGACGGTGCGATGAACGATCTCATTCGCCCGACGCTTTACGAGGCGTATCATCCGATCCTGCCGGTCGCCGAGCCGGCGGACGGAACGGTCGTGGAGAGCGATGTGGTCGGGCCTGTCTGTGAGAGCGGCGACTATCTGGCGGTGGCGCGTGCCTTGCCCCCGGTGGCTGCTGGCGACCTGCTCGCGGTCGGCCATGCGGGCGCCTACGGCGCGGTGATGAGCTCAACCTACAACTCGCGCCGTCTCGTTCCCGAGGTGCTCGTCCACGGCGCCGACTGGTCGGTCGTGCGGCCGCGCCAGGATTGGGAGGCGCTGATCGGCGCCGACCGCCTCCCGCCCTGGCTGGAGCCGGCGCGGTGACGCAGGGATCGCGGCAGCGCCTCGCTTGGCTGGCGCTCCTTTGGGAGCGGCTGTGGCCGGCGCTGTGGCCGGCGATCGGAATCCTGCTCGCCTTCGCCGTCATGGTGGCCTTCGACGTGCTGCCGGGCCTGGCGCCGTGGCTGCATGCTGTGGTGCTCCTGGGCGTCGCTACTGGTCTGGTCGTTGCGCTTCGTTCCGCCGCGCGCAGCTTCCGCCTGCCACTGCCCGAGCAGGCGCGGCGGCGGCTCGAACGCGACAGCGGGCTCAAGCACCGCCCGCTCGACGCCATCCGCGATCGCCTGGCGGTGGCCGAGCAGGATGTCTTCGCACGCGCGCTGTGGGAGGCACATCGCTGGCGCATGGCCCAGGCGGCGGGAAAGCTCAAGGTAAGCCTTCCACGCGCCGGGCTCGTCGACAGCGATCCCTACGGTCTGCGGGTTCTTCTGACCCTGCTGCTCGGCATCGGACTGATCGCCTCGGGCGGCGATTTCGGCCGCCACTTGGCGCGGGCGCTGCATCCGGCCTTCGGTGCGGCGAACCCGGTGGCGAGCATCGGCTTCGACCTGTGGATCACGCCGCCGGACTATACGGGGCTTCCGCCCATCTATCGCGGCACCGCGGTCTCCGAGGCCCAGGACGCCGCCGACCGGCCGATCCCGGTTCCCGCAGGCAGCACGGTGCTGGCCCGCGTGCATGGCGGCAAGGCCACGCCGGAGCTTTCGCTCGATGGCAAGCCCACGGCATTCGAAACGATCGCCGGCGGCGAGTTCAACGTCTCCGCGCCGATCGGCGAGGCCGGCGCGATCGCGATCCGGCAGGATGGGATTACGCTCACGCGTTACGTCCTGCAGATCGTGCCGGACCAGCCGCCAACGGCTCGCTGGACGGAGCCTGCGAAGGTCCTGGCGCGCGGCACGCTCCGCCTCGAATACGAGGCGACCGACGATTACGGCGTGAAGAGCCTGACGCTGGAGGTGAAGCGGCCCACGGGAAACGAACCGGCCGTCGAGATTCCGGTCGCGGCGCCGGCTCAGGCGAAGCAGGTGAAATCGGCCTTCTTCGAGGATTTGAC
>Ga0070731_10004546_pt1 | contig 11865 bp, 9 predicted proteins | sample Coa_R1_2_FD_66448 | JGI IMG/M metagenome (GOLD analysis project Ga0070731, IMG submission 66448) | Surface soil microbial communities from Centralia Pennsylvania, which are recovering from an underground coalmine fire - Coalmine... | ecosystem: Environmental > Terrestrial > Soil > Unclassified ... | reverse complement strand
GATCTGAGGCGCTATCGGCCGGGAGGCGGCCGGCCTCCCGGCCGGCCCGGCCGATCAGTCGCCGCCCGCGACGCGGACGTCGACGTCGACCTCGACCGGCAGCGCGAGCGATGCGGCGACAAGACAGCGCTCCTCCGCCTGCCGGGCCAGCGCAGCGGCGACGTCGACGTCGCCGGCGCCGACGGAAGCCCGAAGCCGCAGACAGATCCCCGTGAAGCCGAAGCGTCCGTCGTCGCGTTGACCGACCGTTCCCTCGCCGTCGACGTGCAGGCTCGCGAGGTGGACCGGGGCCCGCTCGGCGAGACCCGTGAACGTGACGGCGAGACATGTGGCAGCAGCGGCCACGAGCATGTCCTCGGGGCTCCAGGCAGTCGGATCGACACCGCGGAACTCCGGCGGCGGCGTCACGACGACCTCCGGTTTTCCCTTGACACAGGCGAGAACCCTGCGCGCGCCGAGCCACTCGACCGCGAGTGGGAACGTGACCTCCTTCGCGCGCACAGCCGACCTCGGGGCGACGGTCGTCATGGCTCGAGTCTTGCCTCGCGGCGGGCGCCCGGCGTCGGCGACGCCGCGGAGAGCGCGTGCGTAGTTCTCCGCAATCGTGCCGGGTCGCGCGCGGATGGCCTCCGGGCAACCGGCCCCTACCGTTGCCGCATGTCCCATCCGTCGTCCTCCTTCAGCGCGACGGTCCGGGTCCGCCTCGCGAACCGGCCGGGCGCGTTCGCGGAGCTCGCAGCCGCGGTGGGAGAGGCCGGCGGCTCCCTCGGTGCCATCGACCTCGTCAGGGTCGAGCGCGCGACGAAGGTCCGCGACGTCACCGTGCTCGCCAACGATGCCCGGCATCTCGACCGGATCGTCTCCGCGATCCGCGACGTCGACGGCATCGGCGTCGTTCACGTCTCCGACCGCACGTTCCTGATGCACCTCGGCGGCAAGATCGAGGTGAACCCGAAGCACCGCGTCCGCACACGCGACGAGCTCTCGATGGCGTACACGCCGGGCGTCGCTCGCGTGTCCGAGGCGATCGCCGACGATCCCGCGAAAGTGTGGACGCTGACGACGAAGCAGCACATGGTCGCGGTCGTCACCGACGGCTCGGCGGTGCTCGGGCTCGGCAATGTCGGCCCCGAGGCGGCGCTCCCGGTGATGGAAGGCAAGGCAATGCTCTTCAAGGAGTTCGGTCGCGTCGACGCCTTCCCCATTTGCCTCGCGACGCAGGACGTCGACGAGATCGTTGCCGCAGTCAGCGCGATCGCTCCCGGGTTCGGAGCGATCAACCTCGAGGACATCTCCGCGCCGCGCTGCTTCGAGATCGAGAGCCGGCTGCGACTGGAGCTCGACATCCCCGTCTTCCACGACGACCAGCACGGCACCGCGATCGTCGTGCTCGCGTCCTTGCTCAACGCTCTCAGGGTGGTCGGGAAGCAACTCGCCGACGTGAAGATCGTCACGACCGGCTGCGGCGCGGCGGGTACCGCGGTGACCGAGATCCTGATCGCGGCCGGCGCGCGTCATGTCATCGGCTGCGACGAGAACGGCGTGCTGTATCCGGGGCGGCCGGGGCTCACCGTGGCGAAGGAGGCCTACGCTCGGCTAACGAACCCCGCCGAGCGCGGCACCGCGGACGACGTCCTGCTCGACGCCGACGTGTTCATCGGCGTCTCAGTGCCGGGCGCCGTCACCCGTGCCGGGGTCGCCCGCATGGCGTCGAGATCGATCGTGTTCGCGCTCGCAAACCCGCGTCCCGAGGTCGACCCGGAGGAGATCGAAGATCTCGCCGCGGTGGTCGCCACCGGCCGCTCCGACTATCCGAACCAGATCAACAACGTGCTCGCCTTTCCCGGTGTGTTCCGAGGGGCGCTCGACGTCCGCGCCCGGGCCGTCACCGAGGAGATGGAGCTCGCCGCGGCGCACGCCCTCGCCGGCGTCATCCACCCGAACGACCTCTCGGCGGACTACGTCGTCCCGAGCGTCTTCGACCGTGCTGTTGCGCCGGCCGTGGCCCGCGCCGTCGCCGAGGCCGCAGTGACTGCGGGTGTCGCGCGCGACACCGCTGTCCCGACGCGTCCCGGTCACTGATCCTTACCGTTGGCGGTCATGGGCCGCCTCGCAGAGCTCGCCGTGCGTGCACCGCGCGGGGTCCTCGGAGCGGCGCTCGTGTTCGCCGTGCTCTCGACCGCGTTCGGCCTACGAACGCCGCATCTCCTCGGCCGCGCCTCGAACGACTTCGTCGCCCACGGCAGCGAGAGCATCCGCGCGGAGTCGCTGGTCGAGCATGCATCGGGCCGGTCGGCGGCGCCCCAGGTGCTCGTGCTCGTGCGCTCTCCCACCGCAGCTCGGCTTCGCCGAGTCGCCGAGATCATTCGTAGCGACCGCACCTTCCCGCTGGTCGCACGACCGGTCTTCTCGCGCGACCGCCGAGAGGCGATCGTCGCCGGCTATGCACGCGGGAACGAGTCCCAGGAGGTGTGGCGGCAGGAGGCGCAGCACGTGGCCGCGGCCATGGCCGGTATGCGCGGAACCGCAGTCGGCGGCACAGCATTGGCGACCGTCCAGGTGAATCACCAGGTCCAGGCCGACCTCACGCGCGCGGAGGAGATCGCGTTCCCGCTCCTGTTCGTCCTCGCCCTCGTCGTCTTCCGCGGACTGATCGCTGCGCTCCTTCCGCTCGTCTGCGGAGCGATGACGATCGTCGGCGCCCTCCTGCTGCTGCGGTTGCTGAACCTGCTGACGCCGATGTCGAACTACGCGCTCAACATCGTGACCGGCGCGGGGCTCGGGCTCGGAATCGACTACAGCCTCCTGCTCGTCTCGCGCTTTCGCGAGGAGCTCGCGGTGCGAGGGTCCGGCGCCGACGCCGTAAGAGAAACCGTGTGCACCGCCGGGCGCACGGTCGCGTTCAGCTCGGTGACGGTCGGCGCCGCGATCGCCACCCTCGCCGTGTTCCCGCTCGGCTTCCTTCGCTCGATGGGCATCGCCGGCGGCCTCGTCGGGCCGCTCGCCGGATTGATCGCGCTCACGGTCCTTCCGGCGCTCTTCCTGCTGCTCGGCCGCCGCGTCGACGCGCTCGCGTTGCACCCACGACGCGAGACGGTCGAGCACGGCTGGTGGTACCGCCTTGCCCACGGGCTCATGCGGCGGCCCGTGCCCGTTGCCGCCGGAGCGGCGCTCTTCCTTCTCGTTCTCGGCATCCCGTTTCACTCGATCCGGTTCACCGGGCTCGACGCGTCGGTCTTGCCGGCGAATGCGAGCTCCCGCATCGTCGACACCGCACTGCGGCGTGACTTCCCTGCCACCCTCGCCTCTCCCACCTACGCGGTGCTGGCCGGCACGGCCGAGCAGGCACGGCGCTGGACGCAGTCAGCGCGGCGACTTCCCGACGCGCACCTCGTGATCCCGCCGCGGCGGCTGCACGGGGACACCTGGGAGATGCAGGTGTCGTCCGGTCAGTCGTTCCTCACCGCAGCCTCGCAGCGGCTCGTCCGCGAGCTGCGCAAGCTGCCCGGCGACGCGCTCGTCGGCGGGGCGGCAGCACAGTTCCTCGACCAGAAGCACACGCTCGGCAGCCGGCTGCCGTTCGCGATCGGCCTGATCTGCGCGGTGACGTTCTTGTTGCTCGCTGCGGCGACGCGGTCGCTCGTCCTGCCCGTGAAGACGCTGCTGATGAACGCACTGACGCTCGTGTCGACGCTCGGCGTGCTCGTCTTCGTGTTCCAGCGCGGCCGTCTGGAAGGCCTGCTCGCGTACCGGGGCCAGGGCGCCCTGCAGCTGACCCAGCCCGTGCTCCTCTTCGCGATCGTGTTCGGTCTCGCGACCGACTACGGCGTCTTCCTGCTGCTGCGGATCAAGGAAGCCCGCGACCAGGGGCTCCCGAACCGTGAGGCGGTCGCGGTCGGTCTCGAACGGACCGGCCGAATCGTGACGGCTGCCGCCTTGCTCTTCTGCGTGGCCGTCGGGGCGTTCGCGACCTCGCGCGTGATCCTGATCAAGGAGGTCGGCGTCGGGATCGCGCTCGCCGTGGCGATCGACGCGACGATCGTGCGCGCACTGCTCGTCCCGTCACTCATGGCGATCCTCGGCCGCTGGAACTGGTGGCCCGCAGTTCGGCGGGAAACTACGGACCCGCGGCACGGGGCCCGCGACGATCATCAGATCGAGGTCTCGAGCCGATGATGGACGATGCGGACGTTCAGAGGCACACGAGGGTGACCGAGGCCGCACTGACACTGACGGCGCTACCAGGGCTGGGCTCGAGCGAGGAGCTGTTTCGCGCCCTCTCCTCCCACACCCCGGTCGGGGTCTTCGTCTCGAACGCCGACGGGAAATGCCTGTACGTGAACGGCCGCTGGTGCGAGCTCGCTGGAATTCCGGCGGAGCGTGCGCTCGGAGACGGCTGGGCGGCAGCGCTTCACCCGGAGGACGCCGAGCGGGTGCTCGGAGAATGGACGGAGGCAGGTGCGGCGGGCCGCGACTCGATCGTCGAGTACCGCTTCCTCCGCCCCGACGGCGGCGTCTCGTGGATTCAGGGGTTCGCCTCGGCGCTGCATGCCGACGACGGCCGTGTCGTCGGCTGGGTGGGCACGTGCCTGGACCAGACGGAGCGCGTGCACGCCGAAGAGCGCCTCCAGGAGCTCGCCGACCACGATCCCCTGACCGGTCTGCTCAACCGCCGCCGCTTCAACGAGGAGCTCGCGCGCGAGAGCGCGCGGATCCGCCGGCACGGAGGACGGGCTGCCGTCCTCATCGTCGACCTCGACTGTTTCAAGAGCGTCAACGACTCGCTCGGACATCGCGCTGGAGACGAGCTCCTGTGCGCGGTCGCGCGCGCACTCGAGAGCCGGATCCGGGTCAGCGACGTCCTCGCACGTCTCGGCGGAGACGAGTTCGCCGTCGTCGCGCCTGGGTGCGACGACGAGACCGAGGCGCGTGCCCTGGCATCAGACCTCGCCGAGGCGATCCGGAGCCTGACCGTCGTCACGAGCGGGACCGCTGTACGGATCACCGCGAGCGTCGGCGTGGCGTTGCTCGCCGAGACGGCTGCGGCCAACTGGGACGACCTGCTGGTGACGGCCGACCGGGCGATGTACCGAGCGAAGCAGCGCGGTCGCGACCAGGTCGTCTACTCGGCAGCCTAGTGCCCGTGGGCGAACGAGCGAGGCTGCCTCGTCGTCCTTGGCCCTTCTGCGCTGAGCGTCGGCATCCATGTCAGCCAGCGCGGCATGTACCAGTTCCATTCGCCGAGCAGCTTCATCGCTGACGGGAGGAGCACGCCCCTGATCACGGTCGCGTCGATCAGAACGGCGAGACCGAGGCCGACACCGAGCTGCTTCATCATGATGATGTTCAGCGTCCCGAAGATCGCGAACACCGCGACCATGATGATCGCGGCGCCGGTGACGGTGCCCGCCGTCCTGCGGATGCCGCGCGAAACCGCCTCCTCCGTCGACAGACCGCCGTCGCGAAGCTCCTTGATCCGGCTGAGGATGAAGACGTGGTAGTCCATCGACAACCCGAACAGGACGACAAAGAGGAACATCGGCAGCCATGACGTGATCGCGTGATTGGACGTGAAGCCGAGAATGCCCTCCGCCCAGTCGTTCTGGAAGATGAGGACGAGCAGGCCGTACGCGGCGCCGACCGAGAGCAGGTTGAGAACGATCCCGGTGAGCGGGATCACGACCGAGCGGAACGTCATGAGCAGCAGCACGAACGCCAGCCCGAGGACGAAGCCGACCACCCACGGCATGCGCGCTTTCATCTGCTCGTTCCAGTCCTGCGTGCCGGCGGTCTGCCCGGCGACCGCGTACTGGACGTCCGGCAGCGTGCCGAGGGTCGCGGGCAGGACGCGCGTGCGCAGCGTCTTCAGAGCGGCCGTCGAAGCAGCGTTGTCGCCGTTGCCGGCCAGCGGAATCTGAACGTCGGCCGTCGTGTGGTCAGGGCTGACCCTGACGATGAACGGTCGGAACATCTGCCCCGTCGCAGCCGCCGCCTGCTCCAGGTTCACGATCGCCGACGAGACCGTCGGATCGAGGACCGACGGCGCGCGGATGACCACCTCGGCCGGCGTCGGAGCACCCGGGAACGCTTTGACGAGGGATTTGTACGCGGTGATCGCCGGGATGTCGTTCGGCATATCCGTGAAACTCGGCAGCTTCGTGTGCATCGACAGCGCCGGGACGGCTGCTGCGCCGAGCAGCACGGCGCCCAGCCCGAATGCCGCCAGCGGCCGGCGCAGAACGCGGTCGAGCACGAAGCCCCAGAACCTCGACTCGCCCGCAGCCTCCTTGCGACGGCCGACGTAGGGAATGCGGCCGCGGTCGACCCGGTCGCCGAGCCGAGACAGCAGCCCCGGAAGCACCGTCACCGAGCCGATCACCGCACACAGGACGACGAGCATCGTGCCCACCGCGAACGAGGTGAAGATCCGATTGCCGGCGATGAACATGCCCGCCATCGCGATGAGGACGGTCGCACCGGAGATCAACACCGCCTGGCCGGACGTCGCGGCCGCCCGCAGCAGCGCCGGGCGAGAGGCCAGGCCGGCGGCGCGTTCCTCGCGTTCACGTCGCAGGTAGAAGAGCGAGTAGTCGACGCCGACGGCCATCCCGACCAGCAGCATCACGGAGGATGTCGACTGCCAGTCGCCCGCATACGCGTGCGTGATCAGCCCGTAGAGGCCGAGCGACGCGAGCACGGCCGAGAACGCGAGCATGACCGGCAGTCCCGCGGCCACGACCGCGCCGAACGCGATCAGCAGGATGGCAAGCGTGATCGGAATCGTCAGCCGCTCGGCGTTGGCGAAGTCCTTGCTGAAGCGCTGGTCGATCTCGTAGCTCGCGCTCGCCTGCCCGACCTCGCCGATCGTCACCGAGCTGTCGATTCGCTGGACGACGGCGACCGCGGCCAGGATCGGGGCGACCTTGTCCTTGGCCTTGTTCGGGTCGCCCTTGATCGTGAACTGGATCAGCACCGAGTGCCCGTCGCGCGAGATCTGGCCCCCGCCTCCGGGCGACGTGCGCGGATCCTGGATGTTCGTGACGTTCGGCTGGGCGTTGAGCTGGACGATCACATGGCCGATCGCCTGGATCATCGGCGCGCTCTCGAACGTCCACCTCCGGCTTCGGATCAGCACGTTCTCGACGGCCGGCTGTGTCATGCCACCCCGGTCGAGGAGGCCGAGCGCGCGCGCCGTCTCGCCGGTCGCGGCCTGCGAGTCCTTCATCTGGACGTGACCGACGGCGTTCCCCACGGCCATCGCGACGATTGCCGCCGCGAACCAGCCGAACACGGCGGTCTTCCAGCGGCCGGCGCTCCACCGGCCCGCACGTCCCGCTAGGTTCGGCTTCTCCGCCAGCGCAGACCTCCCTGCCGCGCGGAGGATCGCCGCCCCGCCGGCCGCCGCCATCGGTGCGGACGCTGATCGGCGTCCGCGATTTTCCGTAGACGGCTAGGCGGCCGCGGGCGCCGGCGTCGGGCGGGCGCCCGCGGGCTTCGAGATGAGCAGGCGGTAGAAGGTCAGCCAGAGGACCGGACCGGCCGCGAGCAGCGCGAGGACCGGCCCGCCGAAGCCCTTCAGGTCGGTCCCGACCGTCAAGGCATGGCCGAGCGCGAGCGCGAAGGCCGCGAAGCTCGCGTAGTGCAGGCGGCGCCAACCCTTCTGACCGATCCAGCGCCGCATCCGAAACGAGAGCGCGAGCAGGAGTGACAACCAGCCGGCCACCACACCCATCGCGACCGCACCGGGCTTCCAGCCGGCCGCGCCGGGCAGCAGCACCGAGAGCACCCCGAAGTGCAGGACGGGGTCGAGCATCAGCGCGACGACGTGGAGGCCCACCATGCCGAGACCGGTCCAGACGAGGGTGCGGTGCAGTCCGAGCAACGGCTTCATCCGCTTCGGGCCGAGCAGACGCGTGCTCATGGCGAGACCGAGCCAGACCGAGAGCGTCAGGAGGCCGAAGGCGACGAGCCCGGCAGAGCGGGCGATGAGCCAGGCGATCGGCAGCGTCGTCATCAGGCGGCCCTCACGAGGATGTGCCGCTCCGTCACGGGCAGTGTGCCGAGCCGAAGCATGTGCCCGTCGTGTTCCACGTAGAGCGCCGACAGCTGTGGGTGCGAGGCGACGTGCGCGGCCGCGTCGTGCGCGGTCATCATCGCCAGTGCGGTCGCGTGCGCCTCGGCTTCGGCCGGCTCCGGCGCCACGACGGTCACCGCGACTGGACCCGGGCCGGCCGGCTCGCCCGTCGCCGGATCGATCAGGTGATGAAGCGATGCGCCCGGACCGAACCTCCGCACATTGCGCCCCGACGTCGCGACGCCGCCCGAGCGGATCGCGAGCGTTGCCGCGGCGCGTCCGGCGACGAGTGGGTCGGCAACGGCGATCCGCCACGGCCCGCCCTCCGGCGGGCGCCCCCAGACGGCGATGTCGCCGCCGAGATCGACGAGCGCACCGGCGAGCCGCGGCCAGGCGTCGCGCATGGCGACCAACGCCCGGCCCGCGGCGTACCCCTTTCCGATCCCGCCGAGGTCGACCGCGGCGCCGGCCTCGAGTCGGGCCTGCGCGGCGTCGCGGTCGACCTCGATCGACGAGCCGGCGTGCCAGCCCTCGGCACGCCTCGGCGTCCGCGTGACGAGCTGCTCGAAGCTGCGGTCGTAGCCGGCCGCGACGAGTGCAGGGAGCACGGTCGGATCGAAGCGCCCGCCCGTCTCCTCTCGCGCGCGGAGCGCAAGCTCGAGCGCGTCGAGAAGCCTCTGGTCGACGGGGGTCCAGCGGCCGGCGGCGGCATTCAGGCGTGAGAGGTCACTGTCGGGATCGAAGCGCGAGAGGACGCGCTCGCAGGCGGCGACTTCCCCGCGGGCGGCTGCGCCCGCTCGTCGCGCCGAGGGCTGGTCGGCCGGCGTCATCGTCACAGCCGCCGCGCACGCCGTGCCCATCGCGTGAAACTCCAGCCGCTCGAGGCGGCCGTTCATCGGACCACCGCCGAGGTCGAGGTGGTCGCATGGGCCGCGGACGGTTGGATCGTGAGGATCTGCTGCTTGCCGTTCGCACCCTTGACGACGACCGTCTGCGGCGCTGCCTGCGACGCCAGCGGGGCCGGCCGGTGGGTCCAGGCCAGCACCGTCACGACGGCGAGCATCGCCCAGACGGAGAGGACGACTGTCCAGACGCGCTGCATCAGTCGGCCTCCTCCCAGCCCGCTGCTGAGGGTTGCGCGACGGCGGCTGCCGGCGCCGCGGAGACGTGCGCGGGCGTCGCTGCGATCCCGAGGATCGCGGCGCCTCCGGTGAGGACCGTCGCCGCCAGGACGGCGGCGAGGGCGAGGGCATGACGAGGGTTCATGAGAAGCTCTCCTTGACGTGGGAACTGCCCCCCTTTTGTACGCGGGGCTGTCGCAAGGCGGCGCCAGCGGACGGCGAGGGTTCCGCCGCCCTCGGCCAAGATTTGGTTAGGACGCGCGCAGGCGCACGACCGCGTCGGTGCCCCCGCCGGGCGCGGCCGCAAGCTCCACCTCACCCCCGTCCGCCTCCACGAGCCGGCGGACGATCGCCAACCCGAGCCCCGACCCGGCTGGGCCGGTGCCGGCACGCCAGAAGCGGTCAAAGGCCCGCGCGCGCTGGTCGGCCGTCATGCCGGGGCCCTCGTCGCGAACTCGCAACTCGACCCACGACGACTCGCGGCGAACCGACAGGGTCACCGCCGAGCCGCCGGGCGCATGCGCGAGCGCGTTCGAGACGAGGTTGTCGACGACCTGCGTCAGCCGCTGCGGACCGGCGCGCGCAGCGGCCGACGTACCGTTACGTGCAACGAGCGAGATACCCCGCTCCGCGGCGAGCGGCGACCACGTGTCGATCCGCTGCCGTGTGATCGCAGACACGTCCACCACCTCCGCCGGCTCGCTGCTCGCGTCGGCGCGCGCGAGCGCCAGCAGGCTTTCGACCATCCGCCCCAGCCGGTCGACCTCCTGCAAGGCTGCGTCGAGGCTGCGCCGCCGGTCGCCGGACGCGTCACGCGCGAGCGGTTCGAGGCGCAGGCGGAGCGCGGTCAACGGCGTCCGGAGCTCGTGTGACGCGTCGGCGACGAACTCGTGTTGAGAGCTGAGGAGATGCTCCAGCTTCGCGACGGTGTCGTTCAGGACCCGCGCCAGGGACCGCACCTCCGGCGGGCCGAGCGTCTCCGGGGCCCGAGCGTCGAGCCTGCCCGCGCCGACCGCGGCCGCGGCGTCCTCGAGCCCGCGGAGCGGCCGCGTCACGACCCTGGCGAGCCGTACGCCTACGAGCGTGGCCGCCGCGAGCACCGTGCCGGCGATCGCCGCCAGCAGCAGCCAGTAGCGAAGGATGCGCGCCTCCACCGACGTCATCGGATACGTGATCCGCGCGGCGCCGCTCACGACGCCCCCCGACCCGATCGGCACTGCGACGTACAGCAGGTTGGCGTGCAGCGTGGCGGAGTTCCGGATGCCCGAGGCGACTCGCCCGGTAAGCGCGGCGGCGATCTCGGGGCGGGATCTGAAGCTCTCGGCGCCCTCGACCCGGCCGCTCGTGTCGACCAGCGCGTCGCCGCGCCGGTCGACGATCACAACCCTCGTGCCTGTTGCGTGCGTGTAGCTGTACGCGTAGCGCGCGACGTTGGTCAGCTGCGCTCGACTCCGGGACTGCACCGCATCCTCGGCGTACGAGGAGAGCACGGTCGCGTCGCGCTCGACCTTCACCTCCACGTCGTGCCGCTCGCCCCGCTGGTACTGAACGCCGAGCGGCACTTCGAGCACGAGCAGCGCGAAGAGAGCGATCCCGAGGTAGCCGGCAAGCAGGCGTCTCGTCATGCCGCGCGGAGGCGGAAGCCGACGCCGCGCACCGTCTCGATCCAGCCGGGATCACCGAGCTTGCGGCGGAGCGACGCGACGTGCACGTCGATCGTCTTGCTGGAGCCGAACCACGACGTCTCCCAGACCTCCTCGAGGAGCCGCCGGCGGCTGATCGCCGCGCCCGCCTCGCGGGCGAGCAGCGCGAGCACGTCGAACTCCTTCGGCGTCAGACGGAGCTCGCGGCCCTCAAGCTCCGCGCGCCGGGCGCGTTCGTCGACGACGAGCTGGCCGACACGGATCGGCTCGGACACCTGCGAGGCCACGGTCGTCCTGCGCATGACCGCGCGAATGCGCGCGATCAGCTCGCGCAGGCCGAACGGCTTCACGACGTAGTCGTCCGCGCCCAGCTCGAGCCCAACGACGCGATCCGCCTCCTCGCCGCGGGCCGTCACGACGATGATCGGCACGCTCGACCGCTCACGCAGGCTGCGACAGACGTCGAGCCCGTCGACATCCGGCAGGCGCAGGTCGAGCAGCACGAGATCGGGTTCGCCTGCGGCGAGGGCCTCGGCGCCGGTCGACGCACGCTCGACCGCGAAACCCTCGCGCTGCAGGCCTTCGGCGAGCGGTTCCGCGATCGCGTCCTCGTCTTCGACGAGCAGGATCCGCATGCCCTCATCGTGCGTACCCGGCGAACGGCCGCCATCGGCACTTTTCCGAACCTTGGGCAGGCCTTTCCCGAAGCCTGGCGATCCGCTCTCACGGGCTTTACCGGACGCCTCCTACCGTCGGCTGCATCGACAGGAGGTCGCCCGTATGACGAAAGCCAACGTCACCTTCATCGCAGGACTTCTCGCCGTCGCCGCCGTCCTCGGCACCGTTGCGGCGAGCAAGACCGTGCACCTCGGCGCGTCCCGCACCAGGACAGCCGACGCTGCACTCGCGGCGCGCGTGAAGCAACTCGACGTGTACGCGGCGTCGCTCCGGCGCGCGCTCGCGGCACGACCGCCGACTCTTCCCGCCGTGCCGAAGGCACCCACGGTGGCGACCGCTCCAGCCGCCG
>Ga0070731_10004545_pt1 | contig 11868 bp, 7 predicted proteins | sample Coa_R1_2_FD_66448 | JGI IMG/M metagenome (GOLD analysis project Ga0070731, IMG submission 66448) | Surface soil microbial communities from Centralia Pennsylvania, which are recovering from an underground coalmine fire - Coalmine... | ecosystem: Environmental > Terrestrial > Soil > Unclassified ... | reverse complement strand
GAACGACTTCTGCGCCGCGGAGCACGGTGGGACGCACCTCGACGCGCCGATCCACTTCGCCGAGGGTCGGTGGACCGCCGACCAGATTCCGCTCGATCGTCTCATCGGCCCCGCCGTCGTCGTCGACATCGCGGCGAAAACGGCGCGCGACGCCGACGCGCTGCTCACGCGCGGCGACGTCGAAGCGGCGGAACGCGCGAGCGGTCGGATCCCGGACGGTGCGGTCGTCCTCGTGCGAACCGGCTGGTCGCAGCGCTGGCCGGACAAGAAGCGCTACCTCGGCACGGATGCCCCCGGTGACACCGCGCATCTGCACTTCCCTGGCGTTGACGGCGAGGCGGCGGCGTGGCTCACGACGGCGCGCCACATCCGGGCCGTCGGCATCGACACGGCCTCGATCGATCGGGGCATGTCGACCGACTTCCGCGCCCACCGGGCGTTCGCGAACGCAAACGTGCCGATCTTCGAGAACCTCGATGGGCTCGACGCGCTCCCCGCCCGCGGCGCCACCTTCATCGGCCTGCCGATGAAGATCGGCGGGGGGAGCGGCGGCCCGCTGCGGGCAATTGCGCTGTTGCCGTAGGGTTCGCTCAAGCCGATCCGCCGGTTGGCCGATATCCTCCCCGGGGGGAGGAGGATGGACCAGCAGGCCGTGCAGCAGTTCCGCGCGGAGGTGATGGCGCGGAAGAACCTCCCGACCATCCCCACCGTCCTCGCGAAGATCCTGCAGCTCGTCGATGCCGAGACGGCGAGCGGCAAGGAGCTGATCGCGGTCGTCGAGCGCGACCAGGCGCTCACCGGGAAGCTGCTGCGCCTCGCGAACAGCGCCTTCTTCGGGCAGAGCCGGCGCGTCGCGACGATCCCGCGCGCGGTCGTGCTGCTCGGCTTCTCGACCGTCCGCAATCTCGCGCTCAGCGTGAAGGTGTGGGAGACGCTCGGCGCCGGCGTCGCGCGCAGCCGGCTCGAGGAGCTCTGGCGACACGCCGTCGCGGTCGCGATGGCGACGAAGGCGCTCGCCACGCGCCTCCGCGCCGGCGATCCCGAGGAGGCGTTCACCGCCGGCCTCCTCCACGACGTTGGGCGCCTGCTCATCGCGATGCGCTTCCGCGACGACTACTGGCGCGCCGTCGGCGGTGCGGGCGAGGTCGAGGCGGTGGACCGCCTCGAGGCGCAGCATCTCGGCATCGATCACACCGAAGTCGGGGGCTGGATCCTCGAGGCGTGGAACCTGCCGCCCGCGATCGTCGAGCTGGTCGTGCAGCACCACGCACCGACACCGCGTCCGGGACTCGCCGGCCTGCTCGCGATCGCCGACCGGCTGATCGCGTGGACCGATCTCGCGAGCGGCGCGCTCCGTCCGGAAGCCGAGACCCTCGTCGCGAGCGCCGGCGAGCGCGGGCTCACGCCGACGATCTGGCAGGACGTCGTCGGCCGGCTGCGCGACGACCCCACGTTCGGACGGTTCGAGGGCTGACGCCGGTGTCGGCCGATCGCACGCACCGTCTGCGTGAGGCGCTGGCGGCCGTCGAGGAGCAGCGCGACGACGCGCTCGTCTACCTGTCGGCGATCAAGCTCCTCCTCGAGGTGGTGGCGCGCGGGCACGCCACCCCGCAGTGCGCGCAGGAGATCGCGGAAGCGCTCGTGCAGCAGCTCGCGCTCGAGACCTGTGCCGTGGCGCTCTACGATCCCCCGGGCACGCTCGGGCTCGCCGGCTTCGCGACGCAGAGTCAGCGGCTCGGCGGCACGCGGAACGGGCTCGAGGAAGCCGCGTGGCTGACGCTCGCGCGTCTCGTGAACCCGGGCGTCACGCCGACCTGCTTCCGGCGCCTCGCCGACGGCAGCTTCCGGGCGGTCGCGGTCGGCGAGCTCGACGGCGAGGGGTTCCTCGTGCTGCCGTTCGCCGTCGGTGGCGAGGCGGGCGGCACCATCGTGCTGCACTCGCTCGTCGCCCCCGCGCAGACCTTCGCCCGCCCGCGCGCGCTCGCGCTGGTCGGGGACATCGTCGGCCAGGCCCTCACCATAGCGGGGATGCGGGAATCGGTGGTCGGGCTCTGCACCGATCTCGAGACGGAGCTCGGCGTCACGCGCCGGGCGCTCTCCGATCAGCAGCGCAGCCTGCGCGCGCACGAGGAGAACATCCACGACCTGACCCAGGCGCTCATCCGCTCGAACCGCGTGAAGCGCGAGTTCCTGGGCGCCGTCTCGCACGAGCTGCGCACGCCGCTGAACGCGATCCTCGGCTACACCTCGCTCGTGCGCGAGGGGATGGCGGGCGCGGTGAGCGGCGAGCAGGTGTCGATCCTCGATCGCGTCCTCTCGAACACGCGCAACCTGAACTGGCTCATCGACGACATCCTCTTCTTCGTGCAGATCGAATCCGACCGCGTCGCCGTGCGACCCGAGGACGTCCGCGTCGTCGAGGTGATCGACGCGGTCGTCGAGGAGCTGCCCGACATCCCCGGCAAGCCCCGCGTCCCGCTCCGGGTCGCCGTGGCGCCGGCGGCGCAGCAGCTGCGGCTCGACGGATCGCTCGTGCGGCGCATCCTGTTCCACCTTCTCGGCAACGCCTTCAAGTTCACGTCGGCAGGCGAGGTGACGGTCAGCGTGCGCCCGGGCGACGAGCTCGGCTCCGTCGTGATCGCCGTCCGTGACACGGGCATCGGCATGCCGCGGGAACGGATCGAGAACCTGTTCGACCTCTTTGCGCAGGCGGACAGCTCGAGGACGCGCCGCTACAACGGCCTCGGGATGGGCCTCACGCTCGTCCAGCGCTGCGTTCGCCTGCTGCACGGCGACGTCGCGGTCGAGAGCGAGCCCAACGTCGGGACGGAGTTCCGCGTGCGCATTCCGGCCGCGCTCCCGGGCGCGGACGACGCCGGCGACGCCCTGGACGCCGCGCGCACCGTCCACTGACCTCTGTCGGCCGCGACCGCGCGCGTGGTACACGGCCGCGCGCATGCCGCCCCCGCTCGCCGGTCTCCGTGCGCTCGACCTGACCGGCCCGCTCGGCTGGCTCTGCGGACGGGTGCTCGCCGACCTCGGCGTCGAGGTCGTGAAGCTCGAGCCGCCGGGCGGTGACCCGGCGCGCGCGCTCGCGCCGCGCTGGCGCGCGCCCGACGGCCGCGACCACGGGCTCTTCTGGTACACGACGAACGCCGGCAAGCTCGGCGCGACCCTGGCGCTCGATCATCCGGGCGCCGCGGATGCGCTCGCCCGGCTCGCCGACGGCGCCGATTTCATCGTCGAATCGTTCGCACCCGACTCGGAAGCGGCGCGTCTCGTCGCCGAAGTCGCGGGGACGCGGCCGGCACTCGTCCACACGACGATCACGCCGTTCGGCGATCGGCCGCCCGGACGCGCGCTGCACGGCGACGACGTCGTCATCGCCGCGATGGGCGGCCCGATGTACCTCTGCGGCGACGAGGATCGTCCGCCCCTGCGGCTGCCGCTCTGGCAGACCTTCTGCCACGCGGGCGCCGAAGCGGCCGCGGGGACGCTCCTCGCACACCTCGCCCGCGCGCGCACCGGGCGCGGACAGCACGTCGTGGTCGACGCACAGGCCGCGATGGTGTGGACGCTCATGAACGCGCAGGCGTTCCCGGTCTTCCACGGCGACTATCTCCGGCGGAGCGGACCCTACGTCGGCTCGCGCGGCGTCCGGCGGCGGATGATCTTCGCGTGCCGTGACGGGCACGTGAGCCTGCTCCTGATGGGGGCGCAGGGGTCGCCGTCGACGCGCGCGCTGATGGGGTGGATGGACGAGCACGGCATGCTCACCGACTGGCTCCGCGCCTGGCCGTGGGAGCGCTGGGAGCCGGGCTGGGCGATGGGGGCGTCGCCCGAATCGCAGGCGGAGCTCGTGCGCATCGAGGAGGTCATCGCCGCGTTCCTCGCCACGCGCACGAAGGCCGAGGTCTACCGCGAAGGCATTCGGCGGCGGATCTTGATGGCGCCCGTCGCGACGGTGGCGGACATCGCCGCCGATCCGCAGCTCACATTCCGCGAGTACTTCCGGACCGTCGACGATCCGTCGCTCGGCCGTGCGGTTCGCTTCCCGGGTCCGTTCGCGCGCCTCTCTGCGACGCCGCTCGCGCCGCCGCGCCGGCCACCGGAGCCCGGGGAGCACAACGCGACCGTGTACGGCGACGACGTCGCGCGGCTCGCGCGGGAGGGCGTCATCTGATGATGCCGCTCGCCGACCTGAAGGTCCTCGACTTCTCCTGGGTCGGCGTCGGGCCGATCACGACGAAGTACCTCGCCGATCACGGCGCCACGGTCATCCGCGTCGAGTCGCACGCTCGGCTCGACGTCGTGCGCCTCGGTCCGCCCTGGCACGACGCGAAGCCCGGCATCGAGCGGACGCAGTTCTACGCCAGCTACAATACCTCGAAGTCCGGCATCGCCCTCGACCTGGCGAAGCCGGAGGCGCGCGACATCGCGCGGCGGCTCGCCAAGTGGGCGGACGTCGTCGTGGAGAGCTTCACGCCGCACGTGATGCGTGGCTGGGGGCTCGCCTACGAGGATCTCCGCGCCGTGAACCCGCGTCTCGTCATGATGAGCACCTGCCTCCAGGGGCAGACGGGCCCGCACGCCGACTTCCCCGGCTATGGCCAGCTCATGGCGGCGCTGTCCGGGTTCTACGCGATCTCTGGCTGGCCCGACCGCGACCCGGGGCCGCCGTACGGCGCCTACACGGACTTCATCGTGCCGCGCCTCGCCGTGAGCGCGCTGCTCGCGGCGATCGATCATCAGCGACGGACGGGCGAGGGGCAGTACCTCGACGTGTCGCAGTTCGAGGCGTCGCTGCACTTCCTCGCGCCTGCGCTGCTCGCGTACGAGCTCGACGGGACGATCACCGGGCGCTCCGGGAACGGCGCCGACCACGCTGCCCCGCACGGCGCCTATCCGTGCGCGGGCGACGATCGCTGGATCGCGATCAGCGTGCGCGGTGACGCCGAGTGGCGGGCGCTGTGCAGCGTCCTCGGTCTGTCGGACGACCCGCGGTTCGCGACACACGCGGCACGCGTCGCGGCGACGGAGGAGCTCGACGTGTTGGTCGCCTCGGCGACGCAGTCCCGAGATGCGCGCGAGCTGATGGATCGCCTGCAGGCCGCGGGAATCGCGGCGGGCGTCGTGCAGTCGTGTCTCGACCTGCACGCGGATCCCGTTCTTGCGGGCTGGGGGTTCTTCCAGTGGCTCGAGCACCCGGCGCGACCCCCGGCGCCGTACGAGGGGCACGCGCTGCGACTCGAGGCGACACCGGGCAGGCTGCGGTGGGCGGCGCCGACGCTCGGCGAGCACACCGCGGTGGTGCTGCGCGACGTCCTCGGCATGGACGATGCCGAGATCTCGCGGCTAGTGGAGGAGAAGATCGCGTGGTGAAGCGTCGTCGGCGTCGAAGCCGACGCGATCCCGTGGTGTCCCCAATCCGCGGCCCGGCTCTAGGTGCATCCGACGCGGCGAAACATTGCGTGCTTTCGGCAGGGAGCGAGGAAGGGCCCGTGGCGCGGGCGCAGTGTTACCTAAGTCGGGCGCTGAAGCGAGGGGACTTGAGCAAGCTCGTTTGTTTTCTATAATATCTGCTCAAGTGAGCGCCCGATTCACGAGCCTCGCCAGCCGCTCCATATCACCGTCCGCGTCGTGCGCGGCTTACCGTCGCTTCGGTGTCGCGGCATGTTCTCCGTCGTGCGCCGCGGTCTGGCGGCAGGATCCAGCCGGTCGTTTCGAATCGTCCATTTCTCCGTTCAGTCGAATCATCTTCACCTGCTGGTCGAAGCGGGCGGGACTCGAGCGCTCAGCGCGGCATGCAGGGACTCGGTATTCGTCTGGCGAAGGCGATCAACGGGCGACTCGGACGTGCGGGTCGCGTTTGGGCGGCCGGTATCACTGCCGTGTGCGCTGCCTACGCCCGCTGAGGTGCGCAACGCGCTCGTCTATGTGCTGTTGAACGGGCGCAAGCACTGGGTGAGCAGAGCCGGTGTCGATCCGTGCTCTTCCGGGCGATGGTTTCCCGGCTGGCGAGACGAAGTCGAGCCGTCGTCGGATCCGCCGCCGGTGATGTCGCCGCAAACCTGGCTCCTCGCAGTCGGTTGGCGAAGAGCGGGGGCGATAAGCTTTGACGATGCGCCCGCACCATGCCGATCGCGACCTCGTTCGCGGGTGCGGCGCGGGTCCGGCGGGCGTCCGCGCCCAGCTTCCAAGTAATCGCGGACTGCGGTCAGCGCGTTTGCGGCGCCGCAGGCGGGACGAGAACCGGCTTCCCCAGTCGCTTCGGAGGCGTCGCCTTGCCCGGCGCAGCCGTCGCCGGCGGGGTGACCGCTCCGGCCCTCGGCGTCGTTGCCGGCGGCGTCGTGGTCCCCACCGGCGGCGTTCCCGCGCCCGGGGCCGGCATCGGTCGTCCGAGCCGCTTCGGACCCGTCTGCGCGGGCGGCGCCTGCGCGAGCGCGATCGTCGCCATGAGGAGCACGAGAATGGAAGCCATGCCCGACATCGGCAGCCGACAGTAAAAAGCCTCGTAGACCCCGTCAATGACCGATCTCCTACCGAGGTGCGCTGCCGTACCCGGACTTCCCTACTCGGACCATGAATCGCACTGCGCTCGGAATCGCCGCGCTCCATTTCTTCGAGTGCACAGCAGGAGCGCAGTGCGCGCCGTTCGTCGAGCCGCCGTTCGACCGGCAGTCCGGGGTCGTGCACCACTTCGGCGACGGCCTGGCGCCCCCGCTTGACGGTTGCATCGACGACCAGCACGAGCCGCGCGGGCATCCGGGAATCTTCGTGACCGGTGGCTCCGCGGTGCCGACCGCGCTGTGCGTGAACCCGTCGCTCACGATCGCGGCGCTCGCCGAGCGCGCCTCGGCGCTGCTCCTCCGCCGCGCCGGACAGTATGGTCTCGACATCCGGAGCCACGTCCCGCTGCCGGGTCGGACCGAGGCCGCGCGGCAAAAGCGGTGCGTCCATCCCGTCTGATGCCGGGCCCGTGTCCGTGTAAAACGAAACGACCTTTCCCGCATCTCCGTCAAGAAAATCCCGAAGTTTGACCGTTGATCTTCGGGCGCCGCCCGCCCGAATCTACGCCGCCCGCTGGGGGGAGGAACTGCATGCGCTCGTACAGGACGATCTTCGCGCTCGTCGTGCTCTGCGCCGCCGGGGCGGCGCGCGCCGACTTCCCGTACCCCGCCAACCCGAACCTCTGCGACAGCTCGGGGCTGCCGCTCGGCTGCGTCCCGCTCGCGAACGAGATGAGCGGGTGCAACGGCGACATGTGGAAGAACGCCAGCACGAACGCCTGCACCACCGACCCGATCGTGAACGCGAGCGCCAACGAGCTGAACGGCGTGAGCGGCATGCGCGTCGAGATCACCTGGCGCAAGGAGACCGGCCGTCCCGACGTCGTCATCGCGGTGCACGACTCGGGCATCGAGTGGAACAACCCCGGGGCGATGAGCGATCTGCGCAACAAGTTTCACCTGAACGCCGGCGAGCTGCCGCCGCCGAATCCCGTGGGCGGCTGCCACGCGCCGATCGGCGGTGACCCGCGCGACTGCAACGGCGACGGTGTCTTCAACATGCCGGACTACGACGGCGATCCGTCGGTCTACGACGTGAACGGCAACGGGATCACGGATCCCGAGGACCTGATCCTGCTCTTCTCGAACGGGGTCGACGACGACGGGAACGGCTACGTCGACGACATCTGCGGCTACGACTTCTTCGAGTTCGACAACGATCCGTTCGACGAGGTGCAGTACGGGCACGGCACCGGCGAGGCCCGCGACTCGACCGCCGAGGCCAACAACGGCGGCGACCTCGGCGAGTGCCCCAACTGCATGGTGATGCCGGTGCGCGTCGGCGACAGCTTCGTCGCCGACGTCAACTCCTTCGCCCAGGGTGTCGTGTTCTCGGTCGACACCGGCGCAGCGATCGTCCAGGAGGCGCTCGGGACGTACAACCAGTCGTCCTTCGCGCAGCAGGCGATCGACTACGCCTACGCGCACGGTGTCCCCGTGATGGCGTCGGCGGCCGACGAGGACTCGTGGCACCACGTCTTCCCGGGTCCCTACGTCCACACGATCACGGTCAACTCGATCCGTGACTTCGGATTCAGCGGGGTGGAGCCGGCGTCGTGGCTCTACTTCGACGGCTGTACGAACTTCGGCGCCAACGTCGCCGTCTCGGTCTCGTCGACCTCGTGCTCCTCGGAAGCGACGGGCCGGAGCTCGGGGATCGCGGGCCTGATCGTCTCGGCGGGCCGCGACGCGGTCGCCGCCGGCCACTTGAGCGCGCCGCTCACGGCGAACGAGGTCCGGCAGCTCTTCACGCAGACCGCCGACGACATCAACTTCGACGTGCCCGGCGGCCCGACCGGCACCCCGGCGGACACGGGCGGTCGTCTCGTGACCTTCCCGGACACGACGCGCTACGCGACGCAGGCCGGCTTCGACCAGTTCACCGGCTACGGACGGATCAACGCGTTCAAGGCGGTGTCACGCGTGCTGGCGGTCCCGCCGCAGATCCCGCCCGAGGCCGACATCCGGAGCCCGATCTGGTTCCAGCCACTGCGCGGCAACAGCTTCGACGTCGTCGGCCGCGTCGCCGCGACGCGGGCCGCCGGCTACACCTACCGCGTCCAGATCGGCTACGGCGTCCAGCCCGAGGAATCGGACTGGGTCGACCTCGTGCCGTTCGGTGCGACCCAGACGACGCCGGTCGACGGCGTGCTCGCGACGGTCACGCCCGCCGACATCCCGATGCCGACGGCAACCCAGATCGCCCGCCGGCAGGTCCAGCTGCCCGACGTCACCTCCGACTACGACCAGTACACCTACACGATCCGCGTGCAGGTGCGGGACCAGCCCGGAAACCAGCTCGCCGAGGACCGCCGCGCGATCTTCATCCACGACGACGCCGATCTGAAGGCCGGCTACCCGCTCCGCATCGGCGGCGACGGCGCGTCGTCGCCCGCGCTCGCCGACCTCGACGGCGACGGCAAGCTCGACATCGTCTTCGGGACGAGCGACGGGCTCGTCTACGCGAAGCACGCGGACGGCTCGGACCTCCCCGGCTGGCCCGTCGCCGGAGATCCGATCCCGTACAACCCGAGCTCGACCGCGTTCGCAACCAACGCCATCCCGCATCCGATCCGCGGCGCGATCCTCGCCTCGGTCGCGATCGGCGACATCGACGGTGACGGCTACCTCGACGTCGTCGCCGCCGACATGGAGGGGAAGGTCTTCGCGTGGAAGCACGACGGGACCCTCAAGCCCGGCTTCCCGGTGCACGTGAACTACGCGTACTCGGCGCACGACGTGAAGGACCCGCACAACCGCGTCGATCGCGCGATCATCGCCTCGCCCGCGCTCGCGGACCTCGACGGCGACGGCGGCCTCGACATCGTGGTCGGCGGCAACGACCGTCACATCTACGTATGGGACGGGCACGGGACGCCGCGGCCGGGCTTCCCGGTGCTGGTGGTCGATGCGTCGCGGATGGCGTCGATCGATCCGACGAACCACAAGGTGACGCCGCTCCCGGGCGCCTTCCGCGGCGAGAAGATCATGGACTCGCCGGCGATCGGCGACATCGACCACGACGGCTCGCTCGACATCGTCGTCGGGACGAACGAGTGCTACGACGAGCCGATCAACGTGTCGCTGACGAGCGGCACGTCGGCGGCGCTGGCGCAGCTCCTGTCGGTCGCCGGGCAGTCGTCGTGCAACAGCCGCGTCTACGCGATCCACAGCGACGGCAACAACCACACCGGCGGCCCGTTCCTTCCCGGCTGGCCGGCGAAGATCGCGTTCTTCACCGCCGAGGTGCTCCCCGACGTCGGCGAGGGGATCAACGCCTCGCCGGCGCTCGCCGACGTCGACGGGGACGGGACGCTCGAGGTCGGCGTGTTCTCCGCGGCCGGGCCCGCCTACCTGCTCAAGTCCGACGGCACGTCCTTCTACGGCTCCGATTCGAACGGCTACAAGGTGATGCAGACCGAGGGCGGGACGTCGACGAGCCCGGACATCCCCTCGATCCCTTCGCTCGGCGAGGGCGCGTTCGGCGATCTCACCGGCGCAGGGCAGCTGAGCTTCGCGGCGCCCGCAGCCGGGATCGGCCGTCTCCTCGCGGTCGTCCTCCCCGAGCAGCAGCTGAACGCCGACGACCACGTCGATGCCTGGATCGCCCAGACCGGGACCTTCCAGCCGACCTTCCCGCATCACATGGAGGATCTCCAGTTCCTGACCGGTCCATCGATCGCCGACGTCGGCGGCTTGCCGACGCCGGAGATCGTCGAGGGCTCGGCGGGATATTTCCTGCACGCGTACGACGTGACCGGCACCGAGCCGCTCGGCTGGCCGAAGTTCACCGGCGGCTGGAACATCGGGAACGCCGCGATCGGCGACGTCGACGGCGACGGTCAGAACGAGGTCGTGCTGATCACGCGCGAAGGCTACCTCTTCGTCTGGGACACGACCGCGCCCGCCGGCCCGCAGCAGTGGCCGAAGAAGCGCCACGATCTCCGCAACACGGGGAACTACAACGAGCCCGCCGGCCAGACGGGCAACCCGACGACGACCACGACGACGGTCATCGGCTCGACGACCACCACCGCGACGACGTCGACCACGACCACGACGGTTCCGGGCATCGTCGGCACGCTGACCGTCCGCCGCGCCCGCCTGCATCTCCCCGTGGGGCCCGCGAACGACCGGCTCTCAATCTCCGGCACCCTCGCGCTCGGCGCCGGCAGCAACGGCATCGACCCGATGCAGGAGGGGTTCTCGCTGACCCTCACCGGCGTGCGCTTCGACGTCCCGGCGAGCGGCTTCACCGGCACGCCGGGCCGCTGGCGCTACCGCGATGCGACGGGCGCCGCGTCGAATCCCGACGGCATCACCGGGGTGACGATTCGCGTGCGCCGCGACGGGACATACACGCTGAAGGTGCGGGGCCGGAACGCGGAGCTCTCGACCTTCGACGGGAGCGGCAACCGCACGATCCAGGTGCGCGTCGACATCGGCAACGACCAAGCGGCGCAGAACCTGCCGTTCCGCCGCTCGGGCCGCGATCTGAGGTACCCATGACCAGGAGGACGACCATGATGCGCGTCACGATTCTCGCCGTGCTGCTCGCCGCCGCGTCCGTCTCCGCGCAGACGCAGGGACATTATCAGGACTTCGGCGATGCGCGCGGATTCCTGAACGTCGTGCCGCCGGGATCGGACGGCGTCTTGAATGCGACCGAGGCGGCCCAGGCGCAGGGCGGGACGTTCCCGCCGCACTTCATGGACCAGCTGAGCCTCTACGCCAACATCGTCTACAACGCGCCCGGTCTCACCGACGACCAGCTCCTCGAGTTCTACAAGGACGCCTCGTTCGGCGTGCGCGACGACGACATCGATCGCGTCTACTCGCCGACCGCCAACGTCACCGTCGTCCGCGACAAGAGCTTCGGCGTGCCGCACATCTTCGGGGACACGCGCTACGCGACCATGTTCGGCCAGGGCTACACCGGTGCCGAGGACCGTCTCTTCCTGATGGACGTGCTGCGCCACCTCGGGCGCGGGCGATTGTCGGAGTTCCTCGGCGGCTCGCAGTCGGACATCGACATGGATCGAGCCCAGATCGCGATCGCGCCGTACAAGGAGTCCGACCTGACCGCGCAGATCGACGCGATCCGCAACTCCGGGCCGGAGGGGATGTCCGGCTACCTCGACCTCGTCGCGTACACGGACGGTGTGAACCAGTACATCAACGAGGCGCTGACGGATCCGACGAAGCTGCCGGCCGAGTATCCGGCGCTGCAGGAGACTCCGGGCACGTGGAAGGTCGAGGACGCGGTCGCGATCGCGTCGCTCGTCGGCGGAATCTTCGG
>Ga0070731_10004544_pt1 | contig 11868 bp, 10 predicted proteins | sample Coa_R1_2_FD_66448 | JGI IMG/M metagenome (GOLD analysis project Ga0070731, IMG submission 66448) | Surface soil microbial communities from Centralia Pennsylvania, which are recovering from an underground coalmine fire - Coalmine... | ecosystem: Environmental > Terrestrial > Soil > Unclassified ... | reverse complement strand
GCTCTCGGGCACCACCGTCCCCGACGCGGCGAGCGGCTTTCGCGCGTTCTCGCGGCGCGCGGCGCTCCGCCTGAACGTCTTCACGAAGTTCACCTACACGCTCGAGACGATCGTCCAGGCGGGGAAGAAGGGCATCCCGATCGCGCACGTCCCCATCAGGACGAACCCCGAGCGGCGCCCGTCGCGGCTCTTCGGCCGGCTCTCGACCTACATCAAGCACTCGGCCGCGACGCTCGTCCGCATCTACGCGCTGTACGAGCCGCTCAAGGTGTTCTGGCGCCTCGGGATGCTGTTCATTGGCGGCGGCTTGCTCATCGGCCTCCGGTTCGTCGCCGACTACTTCAGCGGCCATCGCGGAGCGGGGCACGTCCAGAGCCTCATCCTCGCCGCGGTGCTGATCATCGTCGGCTGCCAGACGCTGCTGATCGGGCTCGTCGCCGACCTGATCGGCGGGGCGCGCTCGCTGCTCGAGGACACGCTCTACCGCGTCCGCGTGATGGAGCTTCGCCTCGGTGACGGGCCGGAGGTCGTGCGGCTGAGCGAGGATCTCCCGCCGCCGCGCAGCGAGGGACGCGCTTCCGGATGACCGCGTGCCTGTTCGGCACCTACGACGGGCCGCACAGCGCGAACCGCCTCCTCCGTCTCGCCCTCGCCGGCGCCCGCTGGGACGTCGCCGAGTGCCACGCGCCGCTCTGGGAGGAGACGCGCGACAAGGACGCCGCCTACTTCGCCGGCGGCTCGCTCCTCCGTCTCGGCGTGCGCTGGGCGCGCGCGATGCGGTCGCTCGTCCGCCGCTGGCGCACGCTCGCCGGTCCCCCGCCGCTCGTCGTCGTCGGCTTCGGCGGCCAGCTCGACGTGCTGCTCGCGCGACGCCTCTGCCGCCCGCGCGCGGGGCTCGTCTTCGCGCCGCTCGTGAGCCTGACGGAGACGCTGGTCGAGGACCGGCGCGTGTTCACCGCCGGTAGTGCACGGGGGCGCGCGCTCGCCGCGCTCGATCGGGCGACGTTCCGTGCCGCGGACCTCGTCCTCGCCGACACGGCGGCGCACGCGGAGTACCTCGCCGGGCTCGGCGCGCCGCGCGATCGGCTGGCCGTCTGGCATCTCGGCGTCGAGCCGGAGTTCGTGGCGGCGCGCCCGCCGCGGCCGGCCACGCGTCGTGTCCTCTTCTACGGCCGTCACCTCCCGCTCCACGGCGTCGAGACGATCGTCGGTGCGGCCGCCCGCCTGGGCGATCGCGCCGACGTCGAGCTGATCGGCGGCGGCCCCGGGCGCGTACGCGCGGAGGCGCTCGCCCGCGGGAGGGGCGCGCGCATCCGCTGGCGCGACGAGGTGCCGCTCGCGACGCTTCCCGCGGAGCTCGCGACGGCGCGCGTGGTCCTCGGCATCTTCGGCGCCGGCGCGAAGGCGGCGATGGTCGTACCGAACAAGGTGTGGCAAGCCGCCGCCGCCGGGCGCCCGCTCGTGACCCGCGAGGGTCCCGCGCTCCGCGAGGTCCTCCGACCCGGCGAGCACTGCCTCGCCTGTCCGCCCGGCGATCCGGACGCGCTCGCGTCCGCCATCGCCGGCTTGCTCGATGACGAAAGCTTCGCGGAAGGTCTGGGGCGCGCCGCGCGCGCCCATGTGTTGGACCGCTTCGGTCCCGCGCGCCAGGCGGAGCGCCTCGGCGCCATCCTGACGGAGCGCTTCGGGCTCGTGCCGAGCGCGCCGGCCGTGGCCCGGGCGGCCGACGCGTGACCGCCGTAAGCACCGCCGCGGTGGTGGTGACCTGGGAGGGCGGGGCGGTGACGGACCGCTGCGTCCGCTCGCTGCTCGCGCAGGACGCGCCGCTCGACGAGATCATCATCGTCGACAACGCGTCCGGCGCGACGGAGCGCGCGCGGCTTCGTCTGGCCTGGTACGCGCAACCGAACGTCCGGCTCGTCCTGCTCGACGAGAACCGGCAGTTCGCCGGCGGCCTCAACGCCGGCGCCGCGGCCGCCTTCGCGGCGGGCGCGGAGCGCGTGCTCCTCCTCAACAACGACACGGTGGTCGCGACCGACGCCGTGCGGCTGCTGGGTGACGCGCTCGATCGCCAGCCGACCGCCGGCATCGCCGGCCCGTGCTTGCTGGACGCGCGCGACCCGGCGCGCGTCCTGTCGGTCGGCGAGCGCCACGGCGTGGCGCTCCTGTGCGTCCCCCGGACCCTCCTCCGCCACCGGCCGCGCTCGACGGCACCCTTTGCGGCGCGCGGCGTGATGGGCTCCGCGCTGATGGTGACGCGCCCGTGCTTCGAGGCGGTCGGCGGCTACACGCCCGAGATCGAGGTCTACTACGAGGAGGTCGACTTCTGCCTCACGGCGCGCGCGCGTGGCTTCGCGATCGTCGTCGTGCCCGAGGCGATCGTGTACCACGCCGGTCTGCGCGGTTTCGCGTCGGGGCTCACGCCCTGGGCCGCGTTCCTGAAGGCGCGGAATCCGTGGCTCGTCGTCCGTCGCCATGGCGGCATCGCGAGCTGGTTCACGTTTCTTCCGACGTACGCGGCGCTCATCGTCGCCAGCGCGGCGCTGTACGCGCTCCGTCGCGACGTGCCCGTCGTGCGCGCGCTCGGGCGCGGCGTACGCGCCGGCGCGCGCGCCGCGCTCGGGCACGCCGTCGCGCCCGTCGGGGCGCCGCGCTAGTGCGCGTCGGGATCGGCGCGCAGGTCGGTGTGATCGGCGGTCCGGGCACGTACGCCCGCGAGCTCGTCGCCGCGCTCGCGCGCGAGGCCCGCCACGAGTACGTCGTGTTCACGGATCGGCCGGACGTCTTCGCCGACGTCGCGGTGCGCGCGGTGCACGTGCCGATGCCGACGCCGTACCATCAGCTGACGTGGGATCACTGGCCGCTCCCCGGTCTCGTCGCGGCCGAGCGCGTCGCGCTCTACCACGGGACGAAGAACCTGCTCCCCTGGCGCCTTCCCGTGCCGGCGGTGGTCACCGTCCATGACCTCGCCGTCTATGCGTGCCCGGAGACGTTCGCGTGGCAGCAGCGCTGGCACCTGCGCGCGTTCCTTCCGCGCAGCGTCGCGCGCGCGCGGCGCGTGATCGCCGATTCCGAGCACGCCGCGGGCGATCTGCGCGCGCGTTTCGGGCTTTCTGGCGACCGCGTCACCGTCGTCCCGCTCGGCGTGCCGGACGCGTTCCGCGTGCCGCCGCCGGCGGACGCGGTGGCCCAGCTGCGCGACGTGCACGCGCTCGGCGATCGCCTCGTCGCCTGTGTCGGCACGGTCCAGCCGCGGAAGCGCGTCGACCGCGTCATCGACGCGTTCGTCCGTTCGGGCGCCGCGGCGCGCGGCTGGCAGCTCGCGATCGCGGGACGTCTGCGCCCCGGCTACGCGCCGCCATGGCTCAGGGCGCTCCCCCCCGGCGTCCGTTGGCTCGGCCCGCTCCCCGAGCACGCGCTGCGCACGCTCTACGCCGCCGCCGAGATCGCCGTCAGCGCGTCCGAGTACGAAGGCTTCGGGCTCACCGTGTGCGAGGCGATGGCGAGCGGCTGTGCCGTCGTGGCGGTCGCGAACACGTCGATCCCGGAGGTGGTGGGCGACGCCGGAGTGCTCGTCGCGCGCTCCGACGCGGACCTTCTCGCCGGGGCGATCGCAGGCCTCGTCGCCGAGCCGGAGACGCGGGCCGCGCTCGCGGCGGCGGGTCGCGTACGCGCCGCCGCCTTCACGTGGGAGGAGACCGCCCGGCGCACGCGTGCGGTGTACGAAGAGGTGCTCGCGTGCGCGTGACGGCGGTCGTCGTCCACTGGCAGGACCTCGCCGACACGCTCGGCTGCGTCGAGAGCGTCCAGGCAGCCGGAGATTCGACGGGCATCATCGTCGTCGACAACGGCTCGCGCGAGCCCGTCGGGGAGGCACTCGCCGGCCGCGCACGCGTGCTGCGCAGCGCAGAGAACCGCGGCTACGCCGGCGGCGCGAACCTCGGCGTCCGCGCGGCGCTGGACGACGGGGCCGACGTCGTCCTGCTGCTGAACGACGACGTCCGCCTCTACCCGGAGGCGACGCGCGCGGCGCTCGCCGCGCTGGGGAGCGACGAGCGCATCGCGGTCGTCGGACCGAAGGTGCTCGCGCGCGAGGACCCGTCGCGCCTCTGGCTCGCGTGGGGCGACGTGACCTGGGGGCAGAGCCTGGTCGCGCTACGCGGCGCCGGTGAGCCGGACGGCCCTCGCTTCGGGCAGTCGCGCGACGCCGACTGGATCGCGGGCTGCGCGATGTGGATACGACGGACGGCGCTCGCGGGGATCGGGCTCTTCGACGAGACGTTCTTCGCGTACCACGAGGAGGTCGACTGGTGCGCGCGTGCGCGGCGCGCGGGGTGGCGCGTGCTCTACTGTCCCGCCGCGGTCGTGACGCACACCGGGCGCGGCGCCGCGGGCGGCGCGACGGCGGTCCGCATCCGGAAGTACTTCGCAGCTCGCAATTCGGTGCTCTTCGCGCGCAAGCATGCCACGTTCGCGCAACGCGCGAAGCTCGCGTCGCTGCTTGCGACGACGCTGCCGCTGCAACTCTTCTACCACTGGCCGCGCGGCGGCGCGGCCGACGTGTGGCTCAAGATCCGCGGCGTGCGCGACGCGCTGGCCGGGCGGCGCCCGCCGTTCGAGGCGCTCGGGTTGCGCTGAGCGGCCGCGTCAGCGGCGCTCGTGTGTTCGGGACCGATCACTGGAGATGCTGCAGCCAGTGCCAGTGGCCCGGACGAACGCTTTCCCGTCGGTGCCAAACAGCTGGTTGACGGCGACTCCGACGGCCGTCGTCGCCGTCGGAGTCCCGACGACATTGAAGTTTACCTTGGCGACGCTCACCTCGCCCGCCGGCGACGTGAGGCTCGCGGCCTGGAGCGCCGCGATATTCGTCCTTCCGGGCGCAGGCGTGCTGGACGTGGGAGCGCCGGCGAACTCGGTCGAATTGCCCCCCGCAACCGATGCGACCGCGAGCAGCCCCGCATCGTACGTGACGGTGATCGAATAGGCGCCGAGCGGCGTGCTTCCTGCGTCGATCGTGACCTCGACGGATTGCTGCTGGGCGTCGCGCAGGGTCCGCGGGCAGCGGAGTGTCACCTGCGCCGCGCGACTCTCGACCGGAAGGGCAGTCACGATGCCGAGCGCCAGCGCCAGGACCAGGCTCGTCGTCAGCGAGCGCCCGACGCCCCTCATGGGCATGCGAATGGACGGCACGTGAACGCGCACCCGTTGAGTCCGACGTTGCACTGAGCGAGTCGAAGCGCGTCGCCGATGTTGCAGGCGCCGTCGCCGTTCACGTCGCATTCTGCCGCTTGACTGAACGGTGCGACGCCGCATTGCCGCAAACCCACGTCGTATTGGGCTACTACCAAGGCGTCGCCGATGTCCACGACTCCATCACCGTTCACGTCGCCGCAGAGCGGGGGCGGAATCGTCGTGGTCGTCGTCGGGCTCGCCAGCGCGAGGAAGCTGCTGGGGGAGATGGTGCCGAGTCCGGTCACCATATCGTAACCCGCGTGGGCGCTGTAGTCGCCGTTCGAGCCCGCCAGGATGTCATGGTAGGCCGCCGTCCCGCAGAGCCGGTAGAGGACGGCGCCGGGATTTCCGAACCCACCGCCGCCCGCCTTCTGGTCGAGCGTCGCGAAGAAGCCTGCCCATTGCGGTGCGGCGTCCGACGTGCCACCGACCACGAACCAGGTCCCGCCCTTCAGCACGTACTGCCCCGGAGACGGATCCGCCTCGAGGGCCACGTCGGGGACGAGTCGTTGCGTGCCCGTGGGAACCCCGCACTGTGCCTGGAACGCAGGCCGGGAGAAGACCTGGCTGATGCCACCTCCCGAGCCGCTCCACCCCGTCTCGGACCCGTACGCGGCGCAGGCCGGGCTATCCAGGGTGAGGCCGCCCGCGCACGTCGGCGATGTCCCGCCGACGCCGATCACGTGGGGCGAGTTGGCGGGGTTGTCCACAGTGAGGATGCCGATGCAGTCGAGGCTGCCGTTATCCCCCGAGGCGGCGAACCACGACTGCCCGACGGCGTTCGCGTTCGCGAAGATGTCGTCGTCGGTTTGCTGGGTCGCGGTCGCGAGGCCAGCCTCGCACACCCCCCAGCTCGTCGTCACGATGTGGCCCGGATTGTCCGTGACGATGCGATCGTACATCTGCGTGAAATCCGCGTTCGCGGTGGAGGCAGCCATGTAGTTGCGGATCACTGCCCCCGGCGCCGTCCCGTGCGCGTACTCGGCGTCGAGGGCCACCTCGATCGAATTGCTGCGGCTGAACTTGCAACCCGCCGAGCCCGACAGGCCGGTACAGACCTGACCACTCCCGGCCGGCAGCTGCTGAAGACCCCATTGCGTGTTGAAGGCCGTGTTGTCGCTGTCCATCCAGGCGTAGGCGCCCGCGATGACGATCGTCTCGCCGGTGCCGTCGTACGGCGCGGTGCTCCCGTAGAACGCAGCCAAGTCGTTCGGGCTCAGATGGCAGCAGCTGCTACCGAGGGAGGCCCGTGGCCCCGGGACGGGACCCGTCGCGCGGACGTGTGGTCGCCGCTCCACGAGATCGTCGAGCCCGGTCACACCGACGACGATGTCGGCCAGGGCGGCGGGGAGCGACGGCTCGTTGATCGCTGCATAGTGCCGCTTGCCGTGAAACTCGACCGTATGGATCTCGACGCCGAACGTCTCCTCGATCGCCCGCGTGTCCCCGACCGCCCCAACGACGAGGTGGTTCGGGAAGCGATCCGTCACCCGGAGGCCGTGCGTGCTGAGATGCGCGACGACGGTCTCCTCGGCGCTCTGCGTCGGAGCGTAGAGCGCGTCGAATTCGTCCTGGCTGAGGAAGTGGCGGTAGAGCGGGGAATCCGGATCGTCGAGCGCGGCAAGGAAGGATTCGAGCGCGCCGCGGTTGCGCAGTGCGAGCCCTACCACGACATGGTGCGACCCAGTTGCGGGTTCGCGTCCGAGATCGGTTACTTGCGGCAGGAGCGGCGACATCGAATCCCGCTTCGCGCCGTGTGACGACCCGGCACCGGCTTCGTTGGCGACGATCAGCGCAAATACCACCGCAAGGACGGCGCGACTCGTTCGCGCGATCCGCGGACGGGCTCCCGACGAACGGCCCACCAGCTTCTCGATACCGACGGATCGGTCGCGACTCAAGCAAAAGAACCGGCGCAGCGGGGCTGGAGCGGACCTCGACGGGCGAGCGACCAACGTCCGACGGGGAATTCCGTTGAGCACGCCGCTTTGATTTTCTGCCGTCTATGCCTTTGCAGAATCGCGTGACACCGCATGGAGAGATCGTGGCCATCGCCGCGCGCGGCTCGCTCATGGGCAATCGCGGACGCCTGCACGACGCCGAGCGGCGGCTGGTGCGGCATCACGTTCCCGGATACCGCGCGTGGGTGACGTGCGTGCTCGAATTCAAGGGACGGCGACGGGCCGTGATGACCCCGGGCCGCTATACGGAGCTCTTCTTCCTCGACGAGGCGACCGCGCTGGCCGCCGGCCACCGGCCATGCGGCGAGTGCCGCCGCGCGGACTTCCTGCGCTTCAAGCGCGCCTGGCTCGCCGGAAATCGGCAGCTCGGATTGCGGGCCGACGTGACGATCGAGCCGATCGATCGCCAGCTGCACGCGGACCGGCTAGACGCGCAGGGACGTCAGCGTACGTTCGTCGCCGATCCGGCAACCCTGCCGGACGGGGTCTTCGTCGCGTGCGAGGACGATCCGGTGGCCTGGCTTCTGTGGCGCGATCGTCTGTGGCCGTGGTCGCCGACGGGCTACGGCGAGCCTCGCCCCGTCGGCCGCGGACGTCGTCGTGCTCACGCCGCGCTCGACCGTAGCCGCACTCGCGGCGGGCTGCACGCCGGCCGCCGTCATCGCGCGGGACCAGCCGTGACGTCGACGCGGCGCCAGCAGTCGTAGAGGTACTGCCAGCGCTGCTCCGCGCCGTCGCCCGCCCGCACGACCGCGATGCGGTTCGATGCGTCCGTGAAGCGGACGACGACGTCCGCTTCCGGGGCGGATCCCGACGCGAGCCACTTCGCGGCGTCGTCCTCCGACCGGATCGCGACCTGTGGCGGACCGGCCGCGCGCGTGGCCTGTGCCACGAGACACGCTTCGCGCGGCTGACAGCACGCCGCCATCTGCGTCCCGCCCGATGCGACGTTCTTCGCGAGCGTGTCGATGACGTAGTTCAGGGTTTCCGCCTGGTCCTTCGACGTCGGCAGCGTGCTCCAGTACCGCAGGATGGGTAGCGCCGCGGGATCGCGCAGGTTGGCGAGGATCCACCAGCTCTGCGGGAGGTCGGGGCGCGCGGCGAACAGGCGCAACCAGCGGCGCGTGCCCTCGCCGCGCACGGACCCGGCGAGCTGGTAGAGCAGGTGGTTCCCGACCGACGGATCCTGCGGCCGCGCGCCCGACTCGAGCCACGCCAGCAGCTCGTTCAGGTCGGCCGCGCCGATCGTGTCCGAATCGGACGGCACGTCCTCGAGCGCGACCATGATGTTGACGGGCAGCCAGATGTCCCAGCGCGTGCGATACGCGCCGCCGCGCCGGGTGGTCAGGTTGCCGTTCATCAGCTCCCACTGGACGTACTGCGCCGGCTCCGTCTCGAGGAGCTTCAGTGCCGCGGGCGCGAAGTCGCGGCCCCAGCGCCCGAAGGCGCAGATGACGGCCTGGTGTCGCTCCCACACGTTGCTGGCTTCGCGCGCGAGCGTCGTCCACTCCGCGATCGTCTCCGGGGAACGGAGCGCGAGCGCCTTCATCGCGATGATGCGGTCCATGAAGTTGCATCCCGGTGCCGTCGCGCGCGTCATGGTGCGCAGCGCGTCCAGCTCCGCTCGCTCCTGCTCCGCGTCCGGATTCGGCGCGAAGAAGCCGAGCCAGTACGCCGCCATCGCGGCGCGCTCGCCGCAGCCGCGCGCAGTCGCGGTCAGCTCGCGACGCGTCCGTGCCGCCGGCGGCACGAGGTTCCAGCGCTCGACGATCTCGCTCAGCACCGGGAAGTCCTCGTCGGCGAGGGTCGTCTCCGCAACGTTCCGGTCCTGTCCCTTCTCGGCGTACTCCTGGATGAGACCCTTCGCGCGCGCCGTGCCGACGTTGCGGAGCGCCGACAGCACGACCTCCTGCTTGTACTTGCTGCCCGTGAAGCGGTGCTGCGCGAGGATGTCGATCGCGCGCTCCTGCTGCCCGGCCATCACCATCGCGTAGACCATGGTCAGGATGGTCTCCTTCGCGCCGAAGCTGGGCAGGCCGGGCGGCGCAGGGAAGCCGTTGCCGTCGCGCACCATGTGGTTGAGCACGCCGTCGAGCAGCTCATCGTACGGAAAGAGCCCCGCATCGCTCCGGCGGACGACGAGCAGCGCCGAGCGCGCGAGGAGCGCCGTGCTGTGGTCGCCGCCCCCGTCGGCCGCGAGGCGGTCGATCTCCTCCGGCGCGATGTCCTGCGCGACACCGATCTGCACGGTGCGCAGGAGTCGTGCCTGCACGCTCTCGGTCTCGGCGGAGGCCGTCGTCGCCCCGAGAAGCGCGGCGGCGAGGACCCCGATCGCGGCGCTCACCGCGGGCCTTCGACGCGACGGACGAGAACGATGCTGCCGGTCAGGTGGACGGGGACGTTGCCGAGGAGCTCGAACGCCCGCGGCCTGCGCTGCGTCGGGGAGATCGTGAACTCCCAGTAGCCGACGCCGCCGTCGGGCCGGAGCACCCGTTCCGCCGAACGCACGTAGAGCGACTGGAGCTCGAGATCGTCCGGCGGGCTGTCGGTCGGGCAGGAGCCCGCGGCAGCGGGGCTTGCACACCACGTCTTCCACGCGTCCGCCGCACAGCGTTCCCGGAGCGCGTCCAGCCGCGCGTCGAGATCGGTCATGCGATATCGGACGACCGTCTGGCGATTCGACCCGTCGGTCGACAGCACGGCGTCGCCGAACCGGTCGAGGCCGATCTCGATCATCCGTTGCAGGATCGTGTCGACGGAGGCCTTCGCGGGAAAGGTCGCCTGCAGTCGCTGCACGACCTCGAACGGCAATTCCGCCTCGCGCGTCCCGGGCGACGGCGGCTTCACCGTGCGCACGCGCTCGAGCAGCTCGAGCGTGCCGTGATGCTCCTCGACGACGCCGCGGATGGCGACGAGCTGCTTGTCGAGCTGCTCGACGGCGGGCAGCGGCAGCATGGCGCCGGCGGCGATCCCGCCGACGATGACGGCCCGGTCCGGCGCGACGGTGACGCTGCACGACCCCGTCAGCGTGACGATCCGCGGGAGGTTTCCGAGATCGACCTCCTGCGCGGGTACCAGCACGGGGCGACTGCCCGCGCAGGCCAGCAGGACGCACAGACACGCGGGCCTCCCTCGCATGGCCACCCCCCTCCGAGGTTGCATTGTCGGCACCGCCCGGGGAGTTACAAGCGATCCCCGGCTAGCCGAAGAGGTCCGCGATCGCCTGCCGCTCGCCCGATCGGTCGCGGTCAGCAGCCGGTCGACGACCGCGACGGCGCGCACGATGTCCGCGTCGTTCGCAGCGATGACCTCGTGGTGCAGCGCGACCGGGTCGACGAGCGCGCTCGGTAGCTGCCAGAGCTGGAGCAGCCAGCCGCCGATAGTGCCGTGATGACAGCCGAACGCCTCGCTCTCGACCACCGCAGCGTTCTCGCCGCGCGCCGTCGCCTCCTCGAGCATCGACCAGTAGGTCTCGCCGAGGCGCAGGCCGAGGACGAGCTTGCCGACGTCGTGCAGCAGACCCGCGGCGAACGCCGTCCCGCCGTCGCCGCCGGCGCGCTCGACGAGCTTCTTCGTCGCCGCCGCGACCATCGCGCTGTGCAGCCACATCGCCTTGCGGTACGCCGCGCCGGGGCCTTTTCCTCCGAACCTGCCCCAGACCGAGAGCCCGATCACGATATCGCGCACGCGCGCGAAGCCGAGGAGCGTGACGGCGTGCGTGATGCTCGTGACGCGCGACCGGATGCCGATGAACGCGCTGTTCGCCATGCGGAGGAGGTGCGCGCTGACGACGGGGTCGCGGGAGATCAGCGCGGTGAGCTGGCTCGCGCTCACGTCGTCGCGCTCGACCGCGGCGAGCATCTTCTGCGCGAGCTCGGTCGGCGACGGCAGCCGATCCGCGGACATCAGCTCCCGGTAGAAGCGCTCTTGCTGCGGCGACGAGGGCGCGCCGTCCCAGGCGTCGCGGTGAACCGCGTCCGCGGTGGACATCGCGCCGCGAGAGCAACCGACATCCCAGCGGCGCCGGGGGCCGGCGAGGTCCGCATCGCCGGGCGGGTCCGTCAAGAAATTATCGCGGGCGCGGGGGAATGCCCACCTGTCGGCGACGCATCGACGGGCTCGCGACGTTGGACACCGGCGCGACGTCCAATGTCCTCCAGGTGAACGGCTCGCTGACCATCGTCCATGCCTCCATGAGCGGCAACCCGGGGCAATACGGGATCGCCGCCGGCGAGACGATCAGGATCGGCGATGCCGTCGTCACCGGTCATGGCGTCGATCTCGCTGCACGCGCCTGCGAGCCGTGAATGTCTCGTGCGGCCACAGCCGCTGGTTCGGAAGCGGCGGCCTGGTCATCGGGACGTGGCAGGTTTGCGCGGACGACTGATCGCGCACTCGAGGCCGGAGCGGGCTGCAGGGCGAGCGGACAGGCACGGCCCGCCGTGTAGCGCTTTCCACGCGCCGACGTACGATATCCGGCACCGAGCGGTGGCACGGCCGCTGCTCTCGCCCGCCATGCCGGGCATCCTCGGTGTCGTCGATCCGCGTCTCCCGCTGGCCGAGCGGGTCGCGCTCGCGCGCGCGATGGCGAGCCGGGTGCGGGTCGCGGATTCCCTGCGGGCGAACGTCGAGCCGGCGTTCGTGGGGCCGGCCGTCGTCGCCTGCGTGGGACTGG
>Ga0070731_10004543_pt1 | contig 11869 bp, 10 predicted proteins | sample Coa_R1_2_FD_66448 | JGI IMG/M metagenome (GOLD analysis project Ga0070731, IMG submission 66448) | Surface soil microbial communities from Centralia Pennsylvania, which are recovering from an underground coalmine fire - Coalmine... | ecosystem: Environmental > Terrestrial > Soil > Unclassified ... | reverse complement strand
CGCCGCGTTTGCCGATCCCCTCCTGGAAATGGTCGTAGACGCCATCCGGCACCAGAAACTTCGCGTCCTCGGGCCATCCATATGCTCGTTTCGTGAGGCGAACCTCGTCCTCGCCGAGCGGTTCGCCGTGGGCGTCGGCGGTGTCCTGCTTGTGGGGAGAGCCGTAGCCGATGTGGCTGTCCAGAATGATGAAAGTTGGCCTGCCCTTTGTTTTTTTGAAGGTCTCAATGGCGTTCTCGATGCGGCCGGTATCGTTGGCATCGCCAACGCGCAAAACGTTCCAGCCATAACCCAGGAACCGGGCGGCGATGTCTTCCGTAAACGTAATGCGAGTATTTCCCTCGATGGTGATGTGATTGTTATCGAAGATCCAGCAGAGATTGTCGAGCCCGAGATGCCCGGCGAGCGAAGCCGCTTCCGACGAGATGCCCTCCATCATGCAGCCGTCTCCGCACACCGCGTAGACGTTGTACTCGAAGACGTCGAATCCGGGCTTGTTGAAATGCGCGGCCAGCCATTTCTCGGCGATGGCCATGCCCACGCTTGTGGCGACGCCTTGGCCAAGCGGGCCGGATGTGGTCTCAACGCCCGAGGACCAGTGATACTCGGGATGCCCCGCGGCCTTGCTGTCCAGCTGGCGAAAGCGACGGATGTCTTCGTGCGTCACCGAGGGCTGCCCCAAACTTTCGTACTCGGCATCCACGGCCTGGGTTTGGGTAAGGTGCAGCACGGACCAGAGCAGCATGGAGGCGTGGCCGTTCGAAAGAACGAACCGGTCGCGATTCGGCCAGATCGGATCCTTCGGGTCAAAGCGCATGACGCGGTTCCAGAGCGTATAAACGAGTGGAGCAAGCGCCATCGGCGTGCCGGGATGCCCGGACTTGGCCTGCTGGACCGCGTCGATGGAAAGAGTGCGGATGGTATTGATGCACAGCTGATCGAGATTCACGTCTTGCTTTATCGGAGCTACTTGCGTCGTGCTCATGATTTTTCTCCTCGCAGATAATCGAATGGCCTTATTCGCTGTCGAAATTGGTACCCTTGTGCGACGTGCCCGAGGCTTTTACAAAACGGCGCGTAATGAACCGGATTCGGTGTGGAACTAAGATTTCCCCTGTGCCTTGACCGCGGGCTCGCTCGTCGCTTCGATTTCCAAGGCGGCCACTTTTCCCAGGCGGCGCAGGTGGCGCGGTTCCTGGCTGAATTCGGCGGCCAGGAACGCCTCGAGGATGTCCCACGCCGCGAAAGGCCCGAGTGTGCGCCCGCCCATGCAAATGATATTCATGTGGTCGTCCTCGACGCCCTGGCGCGCGGAGAAGTGATCGTTCACTAGCGCGGCATGAACACCGGGGATTTTGTTGACGCACACCGACGCTCCGACACCGCTGCCGCACACGGCTATTCCCCGCTCGACCTTCCCTGAAACCACAGCCCGCGCGAGGGGAACGACAAAATCGGGATAATCGTCGCCCGGATTCAATTCATGCGCTCCGAAGTCAATCACTTCGTGCCCCGCTGTCCGTAGGCGAGACACCAATTCTTCCTTCAAACCGAAACCGCCATGATCCGTTGCGATTCCCAAGCGCATGTCATCCTCCTTGTTTATGCTCGGCGGTTAATTTTTCCGCCGCCGCCCGGTCGGCGAGCACCAAAGCCCGTTCCTGATGGATCCGCCCAGCCGGAATCGACGTGTCGCCCTCGCGGAGGCGGCGAAGCATTTCCACTTTTTCGCTTCCAGTCACAACCCAGAGGATTTTCCGCGCTCGATTGATCGTCGGAAAAGTCAAAGTCATCCGGCGCCGTCCTTGATAAACACCCGAAATGCCTACATCCTTGTCGGTGACGTCGAGCACCGGATCGCCGGGTACCAGCGACGCAGTATGGCCATCCGGGCCCAAACCGAGGTGCACCAGATCGAGCGCGGGCGGGCATCCCGTGACTCCACGGAGAGCCGCAGAATAATGAGCGGAGGCCGCTTCTATGTCAGGGTCTTCCACCTGCATGGCGTGTATCTGCTCTGGACGCAGGGGCGCCCGCTTCAGAAAACTCTCTTCGAGATGGGTAAGATTCCGATCCGGGTGACCCGCGGGGGCGATTCGTTCGTCGACCTGAAAAATGTGCACACGCGCCCAGGGCATATCCTCCCCGGCAAGCGCCTCCAGCATGATCCAGGGCGTGTGGCCGCCGCTGACCGCAAATGCAAAGCGGCCACGGGCAGCCACGGCCGCGCGCGCATCCTCGGCAATCAACGCGGCGGCCGCGACCGCAACGCTTTCAGCATCCTTAAGCAGTTCGACCTTCATAGTTCATTCCCCAATCCACGCAAGAATGATGAACACTGATAAAAATGACCAGCTCAACCGTACCTCCCGCTCTGTCAGGCGGCCTGGGCGGCCACGCGGAAATCTTCCAGATCCCCAGCGACAGGATTAATCCAGCCTCCGGGGGGAGAAACCCTCGCGCTGACCTCACTCGGTCCCCACGAACCTTTCTCGTATTCGTATACAGGCGTGTCTGCCTTCAACACCGGATCGACGATGCGCCAGGCCTCTTCCACATAGTCCTCTCGGGCGAAAAAGGTGGAGTCTCCCGACATCGCGTCGCCCAGGACGCGCTCATACGCTTCCATTTCATCCGGGCGTGGATGGCGGCTGGCAACCATTTCCACCGTTTCGCCCTTCAAGCTTTCGCCAGGAGCCATGACGGTCGTGGCCATTGCGATGGTCATCTCAGGACTGATTCGAAACCGCAGATGATTGTTGGCCAGAACTGTTTCCTCGACCATCGCCGGAGGTTTTCGAAACCTTCCGATCCCTTCCGTACAGGTTACGGGCAGGTTCTTTCCAGCGCGGATGTAGAAGGGCACCCCTTTCCAGCGCCACGAATTGATTTCCAGCCGGAGAGCGGCAAACGTCTCCGTCTTGGAATCGGGCGCGACTCCGTTTTCCTGCCGGTAGCCGCGGAATTGCCCGCGGACGAGGTCGTTCGGCTCGAGTGACCGAATCGCTTTCAGCACCTTTATCTTTTCGTCGCGAATGCTTTCGCTGTCCGTGCGGACCGGAGGCTCCATAGCCATATTGCAAAGGATCTGGAAGAGGTGATTTTGGATGACGTCGCGGATGGTGCCGGTCTGATCGTAAAAGGCGCCGCGCCCCTGGACTCCGAAATCTTCGGCCATGGTGATCTGCACGCTTTCGACGTGGTTTCGATTCCAGAAGGGTTCCATGAAAGCGTTGGCAAACCTGAAAACCACCACATTGTTCACCGGTCGCTTTCCGAGATAGTGGTCGATGCGGAAAATGGAGGACTCGGGAAAGGAGGCATGCAGGACCCGGTTCAGCTCCTGTGCCGAGGCAAGATCGTGCCCGAAGGGCTTCTCGACAATGACGCGAGCCCCTTGTGCGCAACCCGTTTTCGACAGCTGTTCCACGACCGTCCCAAACAACACTGGCGGAATGGCCAGATAATGCGCCGGCCGTTGCGCGCCTTTAAGCTCTTTGCGGATCGCCTGAAAGGTGGCCGGATCTTTGTAATCCCCGTCCACGTAACGCAGTAATCCGCTCAGCTTCTCAAAGGCCGCCGCATCGGCGCCGCCACCGTGTTTTTCCAGGCTGTCGTGCGCCCGCTCCCGGAACTGCTCCAGGTTCCAGCCGGCCTTGGCCACACCGACGACCGGTACGTCGAGGTGGCCGCGCTTTATCATGGACTGAAGCGCCGGGAAAATTTTCTTGTAAGCAAGGTCGCCCGTTGCACCGAAAAATACCAGGGCGTCAGAATGAGAATCGGTCATCGCAAATCTCCTTTGCCTGCATGGTTACTTACCTGCTGCTTTCTCCAGGTGTCCGCCGAAGCCGAAGCGCATCGCGGAGAGCACCTTGTCCTGAAAATCCGCTTCGCCGCGCGACGTAAACCGCTGGTAGAGCGCCGTGGAAAGAACCGGGACCGGCACGGCCTCGTCGATTGCGGCCTTGATCGTCCAGCGACCTTCGCCGGAGTCCGAGACGCGCCCGGCAAACTGCGAGAGAGCGGGATCATTCACAAGGCCGGCCGCGGTAAGGTCCAGCAACCAGGACGCAACCACGCTGCCTCGCCGCCACACTTCCGTGATGTCGCGCAAATCGAGGTCATACTGATAGTGTTCGGGATCGCGCAACGGAGTCGTCTCCGCGTCAATCGCTCCTAGTTTTTTTCCGACGTTCGCGTCGCGCAATATGCCCAGGCCCTCGGCGTAGGCGGCCATCAGGCCGTACTCGATCCCGTTGTGAACCATCTTGACAAAATGGCCGGCGCCGTTCGGACCGCAATGCAGGTAGCCCTGCTCGGCGGTGCCATTTAACTTCTCGCGGCCAGGCGTTCGAGGGACGTCGCCAGGGCCCGGCGCCAGTGTGGAGAAGATCGGATCGAGGTGCTTGAATACGCTTTTTTCGCCGCCAATCATCATGCAGTAACCGCGCTCGAGGCCCCACACTCCCCCGCTCGTCCCGACGTCCACGTAGTGGATCTGCTTCGCCGCGAGCTCGTTCGCGCGTCGAATGTCATCCACGTAATAGGAATTTCCGCCGTCGATGAGGATGTCCTCGGGCTCAAGATGTGGAAGCAGGCTGGCGATGGTGTTGTCCACAGCGGCCGCGGGGACCATGAGCCAGATTGCCCGGGGCTTGGCCAGCTTGGCGACGAAATCCTGGAGGGAGGAGCTTCCGGTCGCCTTCTCCCGCACCAGGTCGTTCACTACTTTCTGCGACATATCAAACACGACGCATTGGTGCCCTCCCCTGAGGAGCCTGCGCACCATGTTCGCTCCCATTCTTCCAAGACCAATCATTCCAAGTTGCATAGATCGCTCCTTCGCAAGAATCGTCAGTTCATCCGTTGAGATACTTTCAACGGCTGCTTGCTTCCTCCTCGCAGCCGGTCCATCGCTACACTTACTTGATCGCCTTCGCCAAAAATCGCGGTTCCGGCCACTAGAACGTTGGCTCCCGCGGCCACCACAAACGGAGCGGTTTCCGGATCGATCCCGCCGTCCACTTCCACGTCGCATCCGGGCTTGACTTGCTCGATCATCCGGCGAACCTGCCGGACCTTCTGCAGGGTCGTGGGGAGAAAATGTTGATGGCCGAATCCGGGATTGACGGTCATGACCAGCACCTGGTCGACATCCTGGATGATTTCCTCCAGCACCGCCGCCGGGGTGGCTGGGTTGATCGCCACACCGGCGCGCTTGCCCAGGGATTTGATCCGTTGCACCGTCCGGTGCAAATTTACGTTGCCTTCCCAGTGGACGAGAAAAGAATCCGAGCCGGCCTCCACGAACTCCTCCAGAAAAAAGTCCGGGTTGTAGATCATCAGGTGAATCTCAAGTGGCAGGCGCGTGACGCGGCGCAGCGATTGTACGACCGGCGCGCCCATGGAAATGTTTGGCACAAAATGGCCGTCCATCACATCGACGTGAATGCGGTCGGCCCCGGCCTGCTCCGCCTGGGCCACTTGCTCGCCCAGGCGGGTAAAATCCGCCGCAAGGATCGACGGAGCCAGTTTCACGATCTTGCTTTCCATCTCGCCGCCCCTCTCCTCATCGATCAAGCAGCAGTGGCCTTGATGCGAGCGCCTTCAAACGTGTCCACAAATTCCCGGTAGCGGCGGGCGATTTCGGTTACTGCCGCGTCCCGCGTGATTTTCCCGGCCCGCATTGCGATGAGCGGATCCCAGAACGTTGTCCGGCCCACGGCGAAGCCAGTAAACCCGGGCACACCGCCCGCTGTTACCAGCCATTCGTGGACTTTTTTATCGTCTTCGCCGCGGCCCAGAATGATGCAGCCAACCTTGTCACGGCCGCCGCGTCGCGCGGCAGCCACGATTTTTTCGCAGTCCTCCCTGCGATCCAGACCTTCGATTTTCCAGACATCCGGATCGACGTTTGCGTCCTGAAGCTCGCGGATAGCCTCGACCATCAGGCGGGGGCGAAGCTCAACGTCGTAGGCTTTCTTGTCGCCTTTGAAACTGTCGAGCTGTGATTTTTCGGCTGGGACCAGGAGCTCAAACAAAAACATGCTGCGATTTTCGCGGCGCAGGTAATCAGAGAGCCGGCTCAGGCGGGCCGCTTGCCTGCGATTCAGATCCGGATCGCCCCCTGGGTTGTAGCGCACCAATACTTTGCAAAAAGTGGGCTGGAAGGCCTCGATGTGCGCGGCGAAATCTTCGCCGTACTCGAAGTCGAATTCCTCCTGCCCGCTCTTCTCCGCGGGGCACGCGGTTACATATCCTTGCGCCTTCGCGTCGCGAAGAATGGCCGCGCCAAATTGTTCATCCGTCAGGATCGCGGATTTGTCCTTCGGTACTCCGCCCGCGATGGCCGCTTTGAAGCCGTCATAAATCACCTGCTTGGTGGCGGCGATCTGCGCCGTCTGCTCCGCGGTGATATCACCCTTCCAGCCGAACATTCCTGTCTTGAACGAGCCGCGATGGTCGAAGGGCAGGAAATACAATGGTTTGTCGTAACCGCGTGTCATAGGGATGCCTCCTTGGATTTCCGATAGCGAAGGATCAGGTCGTTCGTGGAACTGTCATGGCTGAGCGCCGGCTGCGTTTGGCTCTCGAGTTCCGGAATAATGCGCTGAGCCAGGACTTTGCCGAGTTCCACACCCCACTGGTCGAAGGAATTAATTTCCCAGACGGTCCCCTGAGTGAAGACGATGTGCTCGTAGAGCGCCACCAGCTTGCCAAGAGTTTCCGGCGAGAGCCGATCGGCTAGGATCGTATTCGACGGACGGTTACCTTCGAAAACCCGGTGGGGCGCGAGCCAATCAGGTGTGCCCTCCGCCTTAACTTGCTCCTCCGTTTTGCCGAACGCGAGAGCCTCGGTTTGTGCGAAGACGTTTGCCAGGAGAATGTCATGATGCCGGCCAAGCGGATTCAACGTTTGCGTGAACGCGATGAAATCGCAGGGTATGAGTCTGGTCCCCTGGTGGATCAGTTGATAGAAGGAGTGCTGGCCATTTGTCCCCGGCTCTCCCCAATAGACGGGGCCGGTCGCGTAGGTGACTTGCTTGCCGTCGAGCGTCACATGCTTGCCGTTGCTCTCCATCGTCAATTGCTGCAAGTAAGCAGGGAAGCGCTTCAGATACTGTTCGTACGGCAAGACTGCAACGGTCTGTGCGCCGAAGAAATCGTTGTACCAGACGCCCAGCAGGCCCAGGAGAACCGGCAGGTTTTGTTCGAACGGGGCGGTGCGGAAATGCTCGTCCATTTGGTGGAAGCCATCGAGCATGGCTCGGAAATTTTCCGGGCCGATGGCCAAGATCGTAGAAAGGCCGATCGCCGAGTCCATCGAGTAGCGGCCGCCAACCCAGTCCCAAAATCCGAACATATTGGCGACATCGATTCCAAATTTGGACACTTGCTCCGCATTGGTTGAAACGGAGACAAAGTGTTTGGCCACCGACTTTTCATCTCCCGCAAAACCCTTCAGTGACCAATCGCGAGCGGTATGAGCGTTGGTCATGGTCTCCAGCGTCGTGAAGGTCTTCGACGAGACGATGAAAAGTGTTTCCGACGGGTCAAGATCCTGCACCGCTTCGGCGAAGTCCGTGCTATCGACGTTCGAAACAAACCGGAACGTCATGTCGCGCTTGCTGTAATGCTTGAGCGCTTCATAGGCCATCACCGGCCCCAGGTCCGAGCCGCCGATGCCGATGTTCACGACGTTGCGAATGCGCTTGCCCGTGTGGCCTTTCCATTCTCCGCTCCGAACGCGCTCGGAGAAGGCGGCCATCTTGTCGAGCACGGCGTGGACCTGCGGCACTACATTCTGGCCGTCAACGACGATGGAAGCTTCCCTGGGCGCGCGCAAAGCCACGTGCAATACCGCGCGGTTCTCCGTGACGTTGATCTTCTCGCCGCGAAACATGGCGTCAATTCGAGCGCGGAGGCCCGATTCTTCGGCCAGTTCGATGAGAAGCTTGACGGTCTCGTCGCTGATCCGGTTCTTGGAATAATCCACGAAGAGCCCGACGGCCTGTGCCGTCATACGCTCGCCGCGTTTAGCGTCGTCCGCGAAGAGCTTTCGCAGATGCAATCCCCGGACCTTCTTGTAATGGGCCTGGAGGCTCTTCCATGCCTTGCGTTTGGTCAGCGGCTTGATGCTCGGAACTTTGGTACGCGTTACCACTGCAGTTGCCATATTCGCTCTCCTCTTTAAAACCTGGCTCTTCACCTTGCTACAGCCGCCTTCAGCGCATCACTCTTGGAACTAATTACCGCCATCAATTCATTCCACGACTTCACGAATGACTTTGCGCCCTCATCCTGAAGCTGCGCAGCCAGCGCGTTGACGTCGACGCCGGCTTTGGCAAACTGCGCCAGCACTTCTTCGCAGTTCCCGCCATCCGGCGACATAATTCCGCCCAATTCGCCGTGATCGGCGAGCGCTTTCAGAGTGGCCTCCGGCATCGTGTTCACCGTGAACGGCGCAGCCAGCGCTTTGACGTAGAGCACATCGGAGGCTTTGGGATCCTTGGTTCCCGTGCTTGCCCAAAGGAGGCGCTGCGGACGCGCACCGGAGTTGAAGACTCGCTGCCAACGCGGGGAGTCAAGCAACGCCCGGTATGCTTTGTAAATACGCTGGGCGATGGCGGTGCCGAGCTTGTCGCGCAGCGAGTCAGGCACCTTGCCCGTCACCGCCGTGTCCCAGCGGCTGATAAATACGGACGCAACCGAACCGACGACAGGATCGAGGCCGGCATTGACGCGCCGTTCGATACCCCGCAGGAATGCCTCGGCAGCCGCCACGTATTGCTCGCGGGAGAACAGCAGAGTGACATTTACCGGGATGCCGGCAAAGATGGATTCCTCGATTGCCGGCAGGCCTTCCTTGGTTCCGGGGATCTTGATGAACAGGTTGGGGCGCCCCGCCCGGGCGTGCAGTTCCTTGGCCGCGGCCAGAGTGCTCGCAGTGTCATAGGCCAGGAGAGGCGAAACCTCGAGAGACACCCAGCCGTCCACGCCGTCCGTCTTGTCGAAGAGCGAACGAAACGAGTCGGCGGCACGCGTGATATCTTCGAGCGCAAGATCGAAAAAGAGAGGCTCGCCCGACTGGCCCTTGCTCAGTTTTTCGCGGATCGCGCTGTCGTAAGCCGTGCTGTTTTTGATGGCGTGATCGAAGATGGTCGGATTGGAGGTAAGCCCCGTCACCGACAGTTCGTTGATGTAGCTTTTGAGCGTGCCGCTATTCAGCAGATCGCGCGTAATGTTATCGAGCCAGATGCTCTGGCCCAGATTGTGAAGCAATTGCGTTGCTTTCATCGTGCCTCCTTCGTTCTGTGTTCTGCGAACGGTTCAGTCGAACCGTGAATTTTCGCCATTCCAGCTGTAACTTAATTCGAAATTAAAACTGCCCTCTCCGTCTCGAAGGGCGCGGGACGGAGGGGCCTCTACAAAACCCATGCCTCCAGCGCCTTACCCTTGTTCGAAATTTGCACCTGCCCCGACCGGCTTGAATTTTTCGTCAGATTGCGCAGCCATTCGAAGGCCCGATCGGTCAAGAGGTCTTTGGTGCAGCGCCAGCTCCAATTTCCTTCGGCGCGGCCGGGAACGTTCATTCGCGCCTCTTTCCCCAGATTCAGCAAATCCTGCAATGGAGCCATCGAAAGCGCTGCCAGGGATGACCAGGCCAACTCCATCAATGCGGGGGCTGCCTCGTTGCTGCTCACGGTCGGTTTCTTTGCATACCGGGACATGTTCTGCCGCTGGTTGTCAGGCAGTTCTTCAAACCAGCCGCGCGTCGTGGGATTGTCATGCGTTCCTGTGTACACGACGGTGTTGCTGACGTACTTGTCAGGAAGGAATGGGTTATTCGAATCTCCGTCGAATGCGAATTGGAGAACTCGCGTCCCCGGCAGGCGAAACTGATCCCGGAGCGCGAAAACGTCAGGAGTGATCATCCCCAGATCCTCGACGATAAACGGCAGCCCGCTCAGTTCCCGCTGCATTACGAGAAACAAATTGGCGCCTGGACCGGCGACCCACTTGCCCGTCTGCGCCGTCGCTGCTCCGGCGGGCACATGCCATGCCGCCGCGAACGCCCGGAAATGATCCATGCGGATCACGTCGACGTGCGCCAGAAGGGCCCGCAAACGGGAGATGGACCAGCGAAATCCAAATTGCCGATGAGCGTCCCAGTTGTAGATGGGGTTGCCCCACAGCTGTCCCGTCGCGGTGAAATAATCGGGAGGGACGCCTGCGACGAAGCGCGGCCGGTGATGCTCGTCCAGCAGAAACAATTCCGGGTGAGCCCAGACGTCGCTCGAGTCCGGAGAAACAAAAAAGGGCAGGTCGCCGATTAATTTTATGCCCTTGCTGCGCGCGTGCGTCTTTAGCCGTTCGCCCTGGCGGAACAACAGGAATTGCGCGAAGCACACCTTGTCGATTTGGTCCTTCAGTTCACGCCGAGCCCGATTCAGCGCGTCGGCCTCGCGGTCGACCAACTCCGCCGGCCAGTCAAGATAAAAAGCGCCGCCGAACTTGAATTTGAGCGCCCGGAACAACGCGTAATCCTCCAGCCAGTCCTCCTGGTCCTTGCGAAATTGCTCGAATGCCGGCCGCAGGTCCGCCCGGGCGCCGGCGACAAAGTAGGTCCAGGCTTTCTCCAGCAACCCGTGTTTGAAAGGGATCACGGCATCGTAGTCGATTTTATTTTGCGAAAAAGACCGAGCCTGAAAATCGCCCGCGCGTAATAACTCATCCTCGATCAACCAATCCGGACTGACGAGCAATGCATTCCCGGCAAAAGAAGATAACGATTGATACGGCGAGTTGCCGTAACCTGTGGGGCCGAGCGGCAGCATTTGCCACCAGCTTTGCCCAGCCTGAGCAAGACGATCGATCCAGGACATCGCCTCCGGCCCCACGTCGCCGATTCCGTAAGCGGAGGGCAGTGAAGTGACGTGCAAAAGCAAACCCGAGGCGCGGTAATCGGGCGCAAACATCGGAGAACCGAGTGTCTGATCCCTTTCGGTCATGGTTGCCCCGTGGCCGGCACGCCATGCGAATTGGAAGAGTTCAGCGCGTTCACGATTTCCTCGGCCTCGCTCAAAATCGCGTTCAGATGTGACTGATCCTTGAAGCTTTCCGCGTAGATCTTGTAAACGTCCTCCGTACCCGATGGCCGGGCCGCGAACCAGCCGCTGGCGGTTACGACCTTTAATCCACCGATCGGCGCATTATTTCCAGGGGCGCGAGTCAGCTTGGATTTGATTGGCTCGCCGGCGAGAGTCGATGGCGTCACGTCCTCAGGCGTCAACTCGTGAAGCCGTGTCTTCAGTTCATGCGTTGCCGGCGCGTCGATGCGTGTGTAATAGGATGTGCCGAATTCCGCGGTCAGTTCGCGATAATGCTCGCCCGGATCCTTGCCCGTGCGCGCTGTGATTTCAGCCGCCAGCAGGTCCATGATTGGGCCGTCTTTGTCGGTCGACCACGCAGTTCCGTCATGCCGCAGAAAACTTGCGCCGGCGCTTTCTTCACCGCCGAAGCAGCACGAACCATCGAATAATCCCGGAACAAACCACTTGAATCCCACCGGGACTTCGAGCAGTTGACGGCCCAGGCTTCCCACTACGTGGTCAATCATGCTGCTGCTCACCAGCGTCTTGCCGACCGCGATGCGCTCCGGCCAGTGGGGACGGTGCTTCAAGAGGTAGCGGATGGCCACCGCAAGATAATGATTGGGATTCATCAATCCCGCGGATGGCGTGACGACTCCGTGACGGTCAGAGTCCGGATCGTTGGCGAAGGCGACGCTGAACTTTTCTTTCAGTCCAACGAGTCGGGCCATTGCGTACGGGCTCGAGCAGTCCATGCGAATCACGCCGTCGTG